>Ga0209039_10000356_pt1 | contig 44520 bp, 36 predicted proteins | sample BogFormECP12_OM1_FD_188238 | JGI IMG/M metagenome (GOLD analysis project Ga0209039, IMG submission 188238) | Bog forest soil microbial communities from Calvert Island, British Columbia, Canada - ECP12_OM1 (SPAdes) (version 2) | ecosystem: Environmental > Aquatic > Freshwater > Wetlands > Bog ...
GCCCATCGTGTACGGAACGTTGGTGAGCGCCGCAATGCAGAACGCCACCGCGAATGTGCCGGGCACGTTCTCCTATTCGCCGGCTATCGGAACGTTGCTCACCGCCGCGCAGCATACCATGTATGCGACCTTCACGCCAACCGACACCATCCACTACGGGAACGGCTTAGCCGAAGTCACCCTGACCGTGACCCAGGCTCCGCAGACCCTTACGTTTGCTCAACCGACAAGCCCGGTAGTCTACGGCGTAAATCCCATCTCTCTAAGTTGCACTTCCACCTCCAACCAGCCGATCAGTTTCCAGATTGTGAGTGGACCGGGCAAATTCAGCGGCCACACATTGATTCCCACTGGTGTGGGAACAATCGAAGTGGAATGTATCCAGCCAGCCACCAACAACTACGCAGCCGCAACCCCGGTTATACAGTACGTCACCGTCAACCAGGCCGCCAACGATTAGCCTGAAGTCGTCGGCCAGTCCGATCACAGCCGGCTCTTCGGTCATTTTCACGGCAACGCTGACTCCAGCACATCGGCAACGGCCAGCTGACCTTGCTCAAAAACAGCCGGTAGTGCGGATCGTTGCGCAACTGCGCCAGGATCGGGTCGGAAGGGAATCCGAGGCTCCAGAGCGACCCTTCCCGATAGAACTGCTCCAACCACTGCACAGCCTTTTGCCTCTCATTGAGGCCGATCAGGATGAGAGTGATTGCGTAAGCTTCACGACTCTTGCCGCAAAGGGGCTCTTATTGCCGCCAAGACGGTGAATCGGAAGAGCGTACTCGGACTGCCATCGCTGGACGGTACGGCAACTGCGGCTAAGATGCCGGGCAATTGACTTCCAACTGTCAAGCCTGTGCTACGGGAAAGGTCCTTCTGCCGTTACTAAGGTCACGCTGCCAGCCTTTCGAAAAAGAACTCACAGTGCCCTGATGGCGCACATCTAAAACCTGATAAAAAAGATATCAACACCAAACCGAAGCGCTGCGATTCCGCTGCCGCTGAACCTTGGCTGCCTTTTGGCACGGGATGTTTCGACGTGACCGGAGCAGTACTTTTGGTACTGGCAGGGCGCTTACCAATCGCAGGATGGATGGAAATCCGGCATCAGGAAGGATGGTTCTATGCAATAATTGGAATACGCGCCAAGAGGAAACGAGCGGCGCTCGAACTAGAGCATGAGCTTGACCACGGCCATCTGAAAATCCCCGAGGACTTGCGCTCCGGTTTTTTACGCCATGCATCTTTCTTTGAAACGCACGCCGTATCACACTAGAACGACGCCAAAAGAGCAACCGGCATCCGCAGCTATCAAGTGAAACACTCTTTGTCCCCAGGCGCATATCACTCCCAGGAGCGACCAATGCAAAGCAGTCCGTGGCACGTTCTACATGTGATCTCGAACCATGAAAGGCGAGTTGCGCAGCACCTTGTTGTGCGTTCGGTGGAGCACTATCTGCCGCTCTACGCCGAGCGCGTAAAGTGGAGCGACCGAACCGTCGTCGCTGAACGCCCGCTCTTTTCGGGGTATGTGTTTGCCCGCTTCCTGCCTCAGAACAGGCCCTCTGTCATCTCCACTCCCGGCGTGCTTCACCTGCTGGGCAATGGAGAACGAGACATGGTAAGCTGCGCGGAACTCGACAAGATTCGCGCCGGACTGGCAAGCGGACTGCTGCTGCGGCCCCATCCCTGCGTCACCGTGGGAACACGGGTGCGAGTGCGCGACGGCGTCTTTGCGGGAACTGAGGGCGTAGTGACCGAATTCCGCCGACAATGCAGGGTCATCATAGCGCTTTCGGCGGTCCGTCAGTGCTTTTCGCTGGAGGTGGAGATCGAGGACCTCGAAGTTCTGAATAAGCCGGTGCATAATGCAGGGTTGAGGCCGATACCCGCATATAGTTATTCACTCTCGCGGAACATGGCCTGACTGCGGCCACAAAAAAAGCCTGATCCAGAGGGCCTGATCAGGCGTGAGTGGTGGTGTATACGGCACAGCGCGCGGCGTGCAGCCTGGGCGAATTGACGTTGCTGAGTGCATGAACCCAGTCCGGAACAAAAACGTAAGCGCCAAAACGACAATAGACCACGTCACACCGCTTCCGTGGGTAACGTGGTCTATTCTGTTTTGGCCCTTATGAGCTGGCTGTCGCCACTTATTGAATGGCGGTCTTCCATGATGGCATCAATCAGGATGACGGTGCAATATCGCGGCCTCTCCATCAGGAAGGCAGCATGGGCTGTTGACCTCCAGGATATGCCCACGGACACGGCGAACGCGGTCAGATCTCAGGGGCAGCGGCGCGCACGGCCACGCGAGCAGCTTCTCGGTGACTCGATCGGGAGCATGGCGAAGAAGGTCACCCTCCGCGACAAAGTCCCGGGTGATGCAGCGTATGCCCATGGCTTCGATGCGCTCGATGTCGGCCTTGGTGGGCTCGGCGCCTTCAGCGGCGTGCGCGGCTACAGACACGGGGCCGGTGTTTACAAGGGCGTAGTCAAAGATGGGCCTGCCGGCGTGCTCATAGATGCGCTCGATGTGCTCGGCGACGCTAAGGCCGAGACTCTCGTTCGCCTCTGTCATGAGGTTGGCAATGTAGACGCGAGTGGCGCGAGTCGTGGCGAGAGCTTCCGGGATGCCGCTGACCAGCAGGTTGGTGATGAGGCTGGTGTAGAGGGACCCTGGGCCAAGAGTGATTAGGTCGGCGTCGGCGATAGCTTGTACAGCCGCTTGAGACGCCGTCGTCAGTAACGGCGACGATCGAAGTCAAGTCGGAGATGAACGGAGCCTGGGGATGGAGAGGATCGTTGACGAGGCCAGATGGATGCCGAACGCGATGTTTAGGCCACGGAGAAGGGTGGACAGGTCAGTCCCGCCACCCAGGGCCACCACACGGTGGCCTGAGGGAAATGAATTCACAAAGTAGGTATTCATGGATTCAGTTGCCGGTTTCAGCTTCATGCCGAGCTGTTCAATTCCTTCTGGGCATAGCGAGGGGCTTTCGATGCAGGTTTCAGCTATACAGCCCTGAGCGGTTTGCCTTGCAGGCTCGGGTAACTTGGCGGCCTGCCCATGCTGACATACGTGAAGCCCTGGTCGAGCATCTCCTGCGGCTTGTAGAGGTTGCGGCCGTCTATCACGATGGAGAAACGGACTACCTGGTTGAGCCGCACTAGGTCGATCCCCCCAAACTCCTTCCAGTCGGTCAGAATCAGCACCGCGTTGGCGTCTCTGGACGCCTCGTACATATCCCCGGCATACCTGAGATTCTCCGCAGGAGGCAGCACTTCTTTGGTGCGTTCCATGGCGGCCGGATCGAAAGCCGTGACAATGGCGCCCGCTTTCAGCAGTTTTCTGATGATGTCGATGGCGGGAGACTCGCGAATGTCATCGGTATCGCCCTTGTAGGCCAGACCGAGGGCCGCCAGCCGTTTGCCGCGCAGGGTCCACAGCGCCGACTGCACCTTGTTGAAGAAGATTTCTTTCTGGGTTTCGTTGATCTTGCGGATTTCCTGAAGAAGTTGAAAATCCACACCCCACTGTCGCGTCACCCAATGGAATGAGGCCACATCCTTGGGGAAGCGGGACCCGCCATAGCCCAGACCGGCGCGCAGAAACCTGGGGCCGATGCGGCTGTCCATCCCAATGCCGGCAGCGATGTCCTCGATGTCTGCGTCGACAGCCTCGGCTAGGTTGGCCACGGCGTTGATGAAGGAGATCTTCATGGCCAGGAAGGCATTGGAGGCGTGCTTAATGATCTCTGAACTCTGCGTGGTAGTCACTAGTAGCCGGGCCGGACTGGAGGCGCTACACCCGCCAGGCAAAGCGCCGGATTGCGCGTAATAGCTGCCCCCAGTGAGCGGCTCATAAATGCGCCGAAGGACCTCGACGGAGCGCTCGGTGTTGGCTCCCATCACGATGCGGTCGGGATGGAGGAAGTCGATGATGGCCGTGCCTTCGCGGAGGAATTCAGGATTCGAGACCACATCGAAGCTCTGCGGGTCCACGCCGTGGCGGTGCAGTACGCGCCGTATCCACTCGTTGGTGTAGACCGGCACCGTGCTCTTTTCCACGATGACCTTGTAGCTGCTGATGGAGCGGGCAATCTCTGAGACCACGGCCTCGACGTAGGAGAGGTCGGCGGCGCCATTCTCGCTTTGAGGAGTGCCCACGGCGATAAAAATGGCCTCACTCCGTTCAACGGCCCCACCCAAATCGGAAGTGAACACGACGCCAACACCCCGGTGCTTGGCCAGTAACTCAGGCAGGAACCGCTCATAGATAGGCACGCCGCCCTCGCGTAGGGTCTTCACCTTGGCTTCGTCATTGTCTACGCAGATGACGTCATGTCCCATCTCGGCAAAGCACACGGCTGCCACGAGTCCTATATAACCTGACCCAATTACACAGATGGAAACTGGCTTTGACATGCGCTTCTGCTCTTGAAGCATGCTGCCGCGCCTAGAGCCTGTTGTTACTTCTTGCAAGTCGTTGATTTCAAAGCACGTGCAATCCAAAAGGAGATTTCAGGGAACCTCTATAACTCGTTGATTCTTTTGGACTTCCGCCAAAGTTAATAACAGGCTTTAGGGCGCTGATTTCAGTTTCTCGGTTGAAAGAAATGCAGTGCAGCCTAAAGGCGGACGATTTTCGATGAGTGGTACGATTTCAGGGCGGTCCGCGTGTCAACAATCAACCTGGCTTTATCTACCAGGGATGCGTGGTCAAAAGCCTTGTGATCCGTGACGATTACCACACAGTCGGCAACTGCGGCGCTTTGCTCCAGATTGACTGAGGACAGCCCGTGTCCGTTGAGACGGAGTGAAGGGATGTAGGGATCTGTATACGGGATCAATCAGACGCTACCGCGACAGTGCGATCCCGAGTCTTGATCACGCGTTTCAGCAGGTGGGTGCTGGGGCTGTAGTCCATAACAATCTCTTTGAGAGCGACCACTAAGCGGCCAGTATCGCGAGCCTCGCAAATCTCGTGAAGGGAATCGAGCCAGCCCTGGACATCTCTTTCTGGCATGCCGTCACCCATGAAGATGCGGATCTTTTCGTGTTCGGTTGGAACCGTGTCTTCAAGAAGCGAGCTGAGCTCTTCGTAGAGCTTTTCGCCGGGACGCATGCCCGTGAACTCAATCTTGATTTGCTCATCAGGCTTGAGCCCCGACAGCAGAATCAGGTTCTTGGCCAGGTCAACGATCTTGACCGGCTGGCCCATGTCCAAAACACAAATCTGACCACCCTTTCCAATAGCCGAGGCTTGCAGCACAAGCTGACAGGCTTCAGGAATGGTCATGAAGAAGCGGCGCATCTCGGGGTGTGTCACGGTGACGGGTCCGCCTGCCGCAATCTGCTTCTTGAAGATCGGAATGACGCTGCCGTTGGAGCCAAGTACGTTGCCAAATCGAACGGCCACGTACTTAGTGCGGCCGTTCTGCAGGGCGAGGAGCACGAGTTCGGCGACGCGCTTGGTGGCGCCCATGACGTTTGTGGGGCGGACAGCCTTGTCAGAGGAGATCATGACGAAGTCCTCGACGCCGTGCTCCGCCGCAGCCAGGGCCACGTTGTAGGTCCCGAATACGTTATTCTCGATGGCCTCAAAGACGTGCGCCTCCATAAGGGGGACATGCTTGTAGGCTGCAGCATGATAGACCACCGATGGTCTGTATTGACGCAGGACGTCGTCGATGCGAGCACGATTCTGAATGCTTCCAATCTCCGGGTAGAACGGGACCGTGGGGAACGCCTGACGCATTTCGCGATCGATTTCGAACAGCGGGGACTCGGCGATCTCGAATCCGACGATGCCGGCGGGGCGAAAGCGAGCGATCTGTCGGCAGAGTTCGGAGCCGATGGATCCTGCCGCGCCGGTGACGAGTACGACTTTGCCTTCGAGCGTGCCACGAATCTGGTCTTCTTCAAGGCGGACAGGGGTCCGACCCAGCAGATCCTCGACTGCCACCTCGCGGATCTGGCCAGCGAGGCCGCGCTCCTCAATGACCTCAGCCAAACCGGGCACAGTCTTGCACTCCACACCCGCCGCGTGGGAAAGCTTCAGGATCCGGATCATTTCATCGCCCGTGGCCGAAGGGATGGCAACCAGAATCATCTCAACATCGTGCTTTTTCACGAGTGACTCTGCCTGGTCTCCTCCTCCGAGCACCAGCACGCCAGCAAGGTGAAGTCCTTTCTTGTCCGGCCGGTCGTCCAGGAACCCCAAAACGCGATACGGCAATCTTGGATTGTTCCGAATCTCTCTGAGTAGCGTGATACCCGCATCCCCCGCTCCGTAGATCAGCGTATTCTTCTCCACGCCCCTACCGCTTTGCGTGTTCGAGGTGGCTTCCACCGTCATGCGCAAGACCAGTCGAAGCCCGCTCGTGGCCAGGAAGCAGACCATCAGATCGAGTACGTATATTGATCGCGGGAAGCCTGACGGCGCAATCAAGAGGATAAGAATGTAACTTATAACAGAGGCAGTGAGATTGGCCAGGGCAATGCGAAAAAGATCGACTACAGCCAGGTAGCGCCACAACCCCCGATCAAGCTTGGCCGCGTGGAACACGGCAATCTTGACCAGAATCCAGATGGGAAGCGCATAAGCCAAGTGGCGAAGATACGCCGGCGGTATGCTGAAGTCGAACCGCAGCAGAAATGCTGTCACTCCAGAGAGTGCGAACATTCCAATCTGCGTCGCCCACACGATGGGCCGATGCATAGCCAAGAGGCTCTTGATGAATCCCCGCGATTTACGCATATTCCGCCTCCTCACTCCGCAGAACTCGAGTGCCCGGCTTCCGCGAGGCACTCACTCTGGGCCATCTGCGTTAACGCATCCGCTGCGGCCATACTTCGGACGGCGTTGATGACGTGCAACTGATCTTCCTCGGGCAGGCTGCTCGAACTTGGCAAGCAAATCCCTCGCCTGAACAAGTCCTCTGCCAGCTCTCCGCCATAGCGTTCACATCCCGCATAGAGCGGCTGCAAGTGCATTGGCTTCCACAATGGACGGGACTCCACGTTGGCTTGATCGAGCGCCCGGATCAGCGCGTCTCTAGATGAGCCGAATTCCCGCTCGTCGATAAGGAAGCAACTGAGCCAGTTTGTGTGGAGGCCGTAGGGTGCCTGGGGCATTAGAGTGATCCCAGGAAGGTCGGCAAATGCGTCGCGATAGCGGAAGGCAATGGCGCGGCGCTGATTGACACGCAAATCGAGGACCTCAAGCTGACCTCGGCCGATGCCTGCCAGCACGTTGCTCATGCGGTAGTTGTAGCCCATCTCCGAATGTTCGTAGGCGAGTCCGGGATCGCGGGCTTGCTGGGACCAGAAGCGCGCCTTTTCTACCCAGGCTGCATTGCTGGATACGAGCATGCCGCCGCCCGTTGTGGTGATGATCTTGTTTCCGTTGAAAGAAAACACCCCAATGTCGCCGATAGTTCCCGCGGGCCTATCCGTATATGTGCTGCCGAGGGCTTCAGCCGCGTCTTCGAGCACCTGAACGTCATACTGGCGGCAAAGCGCCAGGATGGGATCCATGTCGGCGCACTGACCATAGAGGTGCGCGACGACAAGGGCGCGGGGCAACCTGTTTTGGCTTGCGCGATCACGAAGCGCATCTTCGAGGATGTTTGGGTCCAGGTTCCAGGTTGAGTAGTCGCTATCCAGAAAAACCGGCTCGGCGCCGAGATAGCGGACTGGATTACATCCACCAACGAAAGTGAGCGTTGAACTGAAGACTTCGTCGCCTGAACCCACGCCGAGAAGACGCAGACCGAGATGGATGGCGGCGGTACAGCTGGCAAGCGCGACGGCAGGAGAACCGATGCGGTTCTCGAACGCCTCTTCGAATGCCGCGATGTTGGGGCCAACCGTAGACAGCCAGTTCGACGCAAAGGCTTGCCGGACGTAACTTTCCTCATTGCCCCCCATGTGTGGTACAGAAAGGAGGATTCTATTCATACGGTGCTCTCTGATCTGAAACGTCGATGCTGACTTTACCCCGGCCTCATTTAGATTCAGTATCCCGATGATCTGTTCTTCGCTGAAACAGCTCTTCTTCATCCTTCCGTCCTCTCGATCAGATTACGAGAGAACTCCAGGTTTACATGGGTGGGCTATTCAGGGGCAGGTCACGGTGGTACGGGGGAAAATAGGGTGCCTGGAGATCAGCTTCCGGATTTAAAGGCAGGCCAGCGCGCAGAATCAGAGCCGCATAGCGGCGCTCATTTACAATCATGCGGATCGTATAAAAAGGCCTTCGACCGTGGGAAAACCCTGCCTTGAATTCGAAGAGCTTATCCTCCCGCCCCCCAACTCCCCCACCCAAGTGAAGAGTCGTGCAGCCTTGTGCCTTGCCCCATAACCGCGTGAAATGAAGCATCAGCTTGGTCGGCGCCAATCGCTGAAACTCCGGAGCGCTGGCGGAGAGATGGTATTGCATGATTCCGCCCACTGTAGTATACAGGGCACTCGCCGCGACCCTAGAATCAGGGGAAAGAACACAGCATAAATGCAACTGGTCGCCAAGTGCGTCTTTCAAATCCCTAAAATACTCATCCGTGAAAAGATAGGTTTCATTTGCCCCGATTCTGGCCATGGTCTGACGATACAAGCATCCGAATTCAGAATACCGGCTCCAGTCATCCATTACTGCGACGAAGTTAAGCTTCTCGAGCCTCCGGATGTCGTACCGGTGGCCATGGCGAGTCTGCCGCCAAAACTCTTCGACGCTGGAAGTAAGGTCAATGAACACGGTTTCACCATGCGTGACACATCTCGAATGCGGGGTCGGAGGAAGAGTCCAGTTTTCCAACAACGGATGCATGCGCATTAAGACGCAGCAGCCTCCAATCTTGTCAGCCGCCGCACAAAGATTCTCGAAAAACGCCGGCTTACGGTCATCCTGAGTATCCGCAAATAGCGGGTGCGCGTAGCCGTATGGCGAGTAAAGATCCGACCAGCCTCGCGGGTCCTCATCATTCGCGAACACGCTTTGCCGCAATAGCGGTATGAGGCACCTTGCTCCTCCTTCGTCTGAGTAGAATGCCAGTGGCGCAGCACCGCTCTCCCTCCCGCACAGCGCCACGTATCCTGGCAGGTGGTAAAAGTCGTGTGGAACCTCGCTTAGCATGGCGGCCCAGCGCTGATCCTTAACCCCGATGAACAGCGAGTGGACATTACTGTGTACGCGTCCTGGCTGTTCAGTCGGACATAACGGTACACGGAGGGCTTCATCTACTCTTTTGATCAGACGACGGGCGGGCACACCTACCGAGACAGTCCGGGAATCGATATTGTGGTTCGCTACGGCACCCGCCCCAAGCACTGCCCACTTGCCCAAATGGCGATTCGGCAATACGACAGAACCAATGCCGACAAAGGTACCGTCCTCGACGGAAACCCCGCCCCCGAGACGGACGCCAGGGGCGATGTGAACGAAACTTCCAATTTTGCAATCGTGGTCAACTGAGGCGGATGTGTTGATGATTGTGTGCGCCCCAACGCTGGATCCCGGTTGCACCACGGCTCCCGCAAAAACGATCGTCCCAGGTCCCAGCGTTACACCTTCGTGTACGGTCGCTCTGGGATGAATCGCAGTTGTCCAGTTCAAAGCAAGCTCTGTGGCTAGCCGTCTCCGCGTTTCATTTTCTCCCACAGCGATGATCGCGTCGAGGTCCGGGTATTGCCGGATGCAGTCCAAGGAACCCACTACCTGTACGCCGAGAACAAAATCATTTCGACGCGACTCGTCCTCATCGACTATCACATCGACCACCCGGCCAGCAGCTTGCAAGGTCGCAATGACGACCTTAGCATGCCCGCCGGCACCGATCACCATCACGTGACGTTTGCTCATGGCTGCCGCTCAGTGCGTGTCTCATCGGGCAGCGCCCGATCTGTCCCATTGCATCCACGAAATCTGCCGAGTGCGGCAATTGATTCGATACCCCCATCATCCCTGAATATCGCCAGGATCGTGCGAGCAAGGGTCTTGCAATCGAGGACAAAGCTGTAACTATCGATGTAATGTAGATCCCAGCCCAGACGTTCAGCCCAGGTCGTCCGATTTCGACCATTAATCTGTGCCAAACCCGTAATGCCAGGCCTAACAGAGTGTCTACGATGTTGTTCGGCCGAGTAGTACGGAAGATACTCGACGAGAAGCGGACGCGGCCCCACGAGACTCATGTCTCCTCTGAATACATTCCAGAGCTCCGGAATCTCGTCGAGGCTTGTTGCTCTGAGCACCTGTCCAAGGCGAGTGAGCCGCATGTGATCCGGCAACAACATCCCCGAGGCGTCACAAGTGGAAGACATCGTCCTAAACTTCAGCATGGTGAACATCCGCTCATTGAGCCCCGGCCTCCTCTGGCGGAAGAAGACCGGTCGTCCAAGAAAGACCCAGATTGCCGCGGCGACCAGGGCATAGATTGGCAGCAACACCATCATCAAGAGACTGCTCAGAGTCAGGTCGATCAGCCTCTTACCAATTAGCCGGTACCAATTTCGATTGATGTAACTCCACCCCTTGATCAGCGCTGTTCTCCAGACCAATTTGCTCATTTCTTCCACGCGGTGACGAAATACCCTGAGGAACTGATCCACTTAATGGTGAACCGGGACAATCCGGAATTTGCACAAAGATCCTCAAGTTCCTTTCTGCGATAGTGATGAATGGCTATCCCCTTGTGCTTGTAGCGCAAGATTCGCAAAGGCATACGAAGCAGTGAACGGCCTGGAGCTGTAAAGGCGATCACACTCCCCGAGCACTCCACCATTCTCCTCAGGAAAGGCAGCGCATCCTGATGCAGATAATCGAAGACGCCCATTGCCACAACGAGGTCGGCGAACAAGTTCAGATGAGCCCCAAGAAAATCCGCGTTTATGAGTTCCGCTTTGTCCACGTTATTGGTCTGCTGGAGAAGATTCGCCGCCAGTTGGAGCATTCCGGCCGAGCTGTCGATGCCAATTACACGGCTTGCGCCTGCTTTGAGAAATATAGGGATATTGCGGCCTGAACCGCAGCCGATGTCCAAAACTGTGGGTGATCCCATATCGCGAATCAGCTTGCTAGTTATCTCCGCGCGCTGGAAAAGCCCGCGGCGAAGCCAGCGATTCAGAAGGAACCTGACGCTATGCCCCGGTTCGTATAAGCTATCGAAATCTTGAGCTGCTGTGTCCCAGTAGTTCACTTGAATTCCCCCTAAATTGGTTTGCATTCATAATTTCCGACGGGAAAGCCAGCAGCGTCGGTCTGCTGGCGCATGAGCCGCACGACAAATTCCGCGCACGTCTCAATCCGGCATTCCGCCATGATACGCCTAAGTTTCCCGGGCAGCGATCTTCTGCGAAGATTCTGGTGTTGCTGGAAAAGTTGTGATCGCAGGAAACGCCTTATTCCTTCCATCCGCACCGAAAGTCTGAGGGGCTCCGGATCAAACTCATAAGGATGAAAGTACGCCGTAAATGGGCCACTGGAAGCGGCCCGGTGGCGTATGGCGAATCGAAGCGTGGCGAGGGGAAGCAGCCGAAAGTACCCTCCTCCAGCAACCGGAAGATTGATTCCTAAAAAGCGGGCTGTGGCCATCGGAAGTTCCCAGATTTCCCGGACGGGAGTCGATATAGTTGTTGGACGCCGGCTGAAATCCGGCACTCCATAGCGCCTGTGGCGAATCGGAAATATGCTTGAGTCGTAAACATAACCATTTCGGGCGAGGATTTCGAAGGCCCACCACGTCCGGCGATTGATGGAGAACAGAGGCGCACGAAAGCCGATTGGCGCTCGGCCTGCAATATCGCCAAGCACTTGATGCGCGCGCTTCAGATCTTCCTCGAAGGTTACAGGCGTAAGTTTCGTGACCGGGATGTGAGAATAGCCGTGAGATGCGATCTCGTGACCATCGGCGACCAGCGATCTGACCATTTCCGGGTAGAGTTCGGCCAGGCTGCCCAGCCAAAAGAACGTAACGCGTGCGCCTGCTTCATCGAGTATCCGGCGGATTTGCTCCATTTGCGCCGGCACGCGACCGCTGGGTTCAGTTCGTATGCCACTAACCCACTCGTCGGCTAGCGGACGCCAGTCCTCGACATCGAATGTCAGCAGAAGGCTATCGTTAGCAGGCATTTCCCAACTCCGCATTTAGATTCGCCGCGAGGGCACTGGGGGCGAAGTGGCGATACACGGCGACAATCCTGCCCGTTACAGCTGTCTCATCGAATCGTTCCACGGAATTCCGTTGAGCCCTTTTCGCCCGTTCCTGGGCGCTCTCCGGGTGCGAGTAGACATCCTCCAATGCGTTCACCAGGCCATCTACATCTCCCGGCGGGTACAACAGTCCACTCACCTGGTGCTGCACCACCTCTCGATTCCCGCGAATGTCGGTCGCAATCATAGGCACTCCCGCCAACGACGCTTCTGTCAAAGCCCGCGGCAGTCCTTCCCGATACGAGGGCAGCATAAAGACGTCCATGGCGGAAAAGAGGCGATGCAGATCCTCCCGGTACCCGAGAAACATTACCGGCAGTTTATGTCGCCAATTCTCAAGATCGGCGGCCCGCAAGGAATCGGATTGATCATCTTCTTCCAGGGCGCCAACAACGACCAGCCGAATCCGCTCTTTGCCCTGAATGAACCGCTCCACAGATCGCAGGAGGTCTTCGATCCCCTTTTCGCGAACCAGGCGCCCGGCGTATCCAATGACGAATTCGTCAACTCCGATGTTCAACAATTCACGCGCCTTCAGACGCGCATCCCCATCCGCCGGCAAGTAACGATTCACCTCAACGCCATTGCCGATGTAAAAGCAGCGATTGGCTGGAAGAATATGGAGGCGCGGCGCATTGTCACAGTCCTCCTGACTCTGAAAGAGCAGCCCGTCCACCCACAGGGAAGTGAACTTTTCAGCAATCCAACCGGCCAGCCATCTGGGCTTGCGCATTCGATCATGAAAAAGGAAACCGTGGACAGTGTGGAGCACGCAGGGAACACCCGCCATGCGGGCCGCCATGGGAACGAGCAGGCCGGCTTTCGGCGTATGGGTGTGGACAATGTCGAAACGGCCTTGTTTAAAGTAGCGGACCAGCCAGAGAAGAGCTGCGAAATCACGCAATGGAGACAACTCACGAACCATCGGCGCAACATCAATGGCAATGCCGGAATCCGCCGCTTTGATCGTGAACTCATCGCGCCCCGAGAGCGCCCTCACCTCGCATCCGGCTGCCGAGAGCGCCTGAATCTGGCCACGCAGGAGGTGGTAGATGGAAGTGGCCGATGAGGCTGCCTGACAAACTCGAATTGGTCCGTTTGGGCGTCCGTTAAGTTGATTATGCTGATTCAAATATCAGTCCGATCATGTCAGATGAGCCGGTGTCAATGGGGAACACTAGGGAACCGGGATGACAATCCCACCGATGGCAGTCACATCTACCGTTGAATCCACACTCGAGGCCTCATCAAGGCTGCAAGGATACCAGTATCGGTCCGTCAGCTTAAAACATGTCAGGTGAAAATCAGATAAGCCGGCGGACCACAACACCTGGAGCAAATATTGCTCGGAAATGACTCGGTATGCGGCGATCGGGTCGAGCCTGCAGAATCCGTCCTTTCCAAATGGAAACGTCATTACGATGCGGCCGCCGGGTTTTACAAATCGCTTCAACGCGCGTAGAAATGCTACCGGCTCGGAGCGTTCTTTCCCGTCATACCCACCGATACCCACATGTTCAAACACGCTAATGCACGTGACGATATCAAACGAGCCTTCCGCAAGACTTGTGATTTCGGCAATATCTCCCACCACAAAACGCACGTCTGGAATCGCACGCTGCGAGGGCCGCAAGTCGCAGCAGCTCACGTCATATCCGACATTGCGTAGCCAAAGCGGGAGGATAGAAACCGGTCCGCATCCCACATCCAGAATCCTGGCAGGAGGAGGCGTCAAAGATCCGACCGCATTTAAGACCCACGGATACTCAAGTGTGCGCTCACCGTGCGGAATGGCAGTGGAAAGGGCGCTCACACCGTGTGGACCAACCAATCTGCCAAGCGCGGCCCACTTGAGCTGTCCCAGCTTGTCGCGAATCGTCACGCGTTATATTCCTTTGCGCGTCCACTACGTTGACAAGGCTGAGGCATTTCTCGACCCGATCATCTGGCTGTTGCCATGAACACTACGGCCGCTTCACGTTCGACAGTCGCGCTCAGTTGATTCGACCTGTAAGCACATGGACCTCGATCGCCGGGTTCAATGCATTGGTGGCGTCTGGCAGCATGTGCACGTACTCGACAGGGTAGCCGCACTGCTTGATGTAGGAATAAATCCCGCGCAGCCGGTCAAGGTGCACTGCCCGCAGCCTGGCAGCAACACCGCGCATTGTTCGCGGATACAGCTCGGGAATAGGCTCCCACAGAATGACGGCTTTCCGCGACAGCGCACGCATCTGTTCAAATGCGCCCGCCGCATCGGGAATCTGTTCGAGTGCGTGGATGGAGTAGCAGACATCCGCGGGTGGCACATTCAGTGGTTGCGTGACATTGGCTTCCTGCACCTCAATCGGCAGACCGTAATAACGCGATGCATCCATGGCCAATTCCACCGAGGGGCGCGTGAGTTCCAGGCCGGCGCATCGCACGGAGGGAAGAGCCCGTTTGATAGCGAGAAGATTCCGGCCAATACCGCAGCCAAACTCCATCACCGAGCCCGGTCTTAACTCCGTGATTGTTCGAACGACCTGGTCCACAAAACGACGGCGGGCTTCGCGCCATTTGCCCGTCGTCAGTTGTCCGTCGATGAGCTGATGGTAGCGAGCCGCTACGATTTCATCGAAATCCGACAGGATATATTCGTCCAGATCCCACGGAGCTGCGCGCCAGCGATCGGCCCAGGCCATGCGATCAGCTGCGTATTCTTCGATCACAGCCTGCGTGTCACGAACGAAGCGTCGCCCGAGTAGGCGGCGCGCCACCATACGCGAAGAGTACGATGCTACAGACCGCACATCGAATGCAAGTTCAGCCAACATAACTTCCGCCGCTCCACGCCGCATCTCTCAAAGCAAATACGTTTGCATTCTCAGGGATCGAATCCTGCTTGATACCGTGATCGGAGAAAAGAGTGAACCCGGCATCGAGGAGAATCCGCGCCACGTCTTCGTGCTGATGGGTGACCTGGACCATAAGCCCACGCACATGGCGCAGGGTTTCATGCGCCCCCAGCAACACGTCATGCTCGCTTCCCTCAACAACGATCTTCAGAAAATCCGGCGCAAGCCCGTGCGCGGCTGCATACGAGTCGAGCGTCACAACCTCAACCTCGCGCGGCGTGCGCACCAGGGTTTCTCCGTTCATCCTCGCCACGAAATCGGCGCCGTCGTAGGCGCTTAACAGCGAGTTGTTCTGCCCGGTGATGTTGTCTTCGTAGAAAACGATCGTTCCGTTCTTCGATGAAACTGCCATCCGTTCAAGGGTGGTGTTTTGAAGCGCCTGCACGTTTCGCTCGATATAGGGAGCGTTGTTTGAGCCTGGCTCAAAGACCACGACCTTTCCTCGCGGGCCGGCCAGTTTCGAGAAATACTGAGTGACGAAGCCGATGTGACCGCCGGCTTCGATTACAGTGTCTCCTTCCCGCACCAGCTTCCCGAACATCCGCATGCTGGGGCCCGAACGGTCCCGGCCGAAGTACCAGTAGCCCTTGTGATGGTACGAGTTGAGCCTTAGTTTACTTCCGGTCCATTTATTTGTGATTGAAATATCGCGCCGCGAGAGCTTGAGAACCTTGATCGCACACAGTCGCACGATTGGAACCAGCGATATTCTTTCCTTGACAGACATGGAGTGTCCTTTTCAATCGCCGACCAGGCTTGGCGCGAACGACCTCTCATCGATATACTGCCGGCACCAGAGTTCAAATGAAAGCAACTGCCAGATCGGCGTTCCCAGATCGTTGCGGCCCGAAACATGAGTGTTTATCAGCCTTTCGATAGCATCCCGTTTGAAAAGTCCCCGCCTGGCCAGACGGTCGTCAAGAAGGATCTCCTTCGCCCAACCCAGCAGGGAGCCGCGAAACCATTCGTCCAGCGGCACGGCAAATCCATGCTTGGGCTTGCGCCGAATGGCCTCAGGAATGAGGTCCATGGTGGCCTGACGGAGCAAAACCTTCTTCTCGAATCCGCGAATCTTGTAACGCCCAGGGAGCTTGAACATATACTCCACAACCAGATGATCCAGAAGGGGAACCCTGGCTTCCAAACCTACCGCCATGGTTGCTTTGTCTACTTTTTCCAGATACGTGTCCGGGAGCCAGGTTCTCATGTCGACCCGGAGCATCCGGTTGGTGCGATCCATGTGGGATGCTTCAGCAAATTCCCGCTTGTAGATCTCCCCGACATCGAAGGTTCCGGCAAAGGACTGAACCGCGTCTGAAAACACATCTTCGCGCATAGAGGCCGTAAAGAACGTGACCCAGTGCGCGTAGCGAAGAGCCTCATCGGAGATCTCTCCTGCCTCGAGGACTTTCTTGACGCGCCGAAAGCCGGGCCTGGAGTCGACGAACTGGCGTAACGGCGACCTGGGTCCGGCAAGAAACCGGAAAGGCTGAAAGAAGCGTGAAGCCAGTTGCGTGACGTACCTGCGGTAGCCGCCGAAGACTTCGTCGCCTCCTTCGCCCGACAAAACCACCTTGACGCTCTTGCGCGCAAATTGCGATATGAGGTAAGTAGGAAGGCAGGCGGCATCGGCAAAAGGCTCGTCATAATGCCATACCAGCTTCTGCAGCAGTTCCGGAACATCGAAGCCTTTAACAGTGAGTTCGTGATGATCCGAGTGGATCGAATCCGCTACGATTCGTGCGTCGCCCAGCTCGCTATAATACCCGCCGAGATCGAATCCAACCGAAAACGTCTGGACACGCTCCGGCATCTCTTTTGCAGCCATCGCCGCGATAATGCTCGAATCCAGGCCACCGCTCAAGAAGACCCCGACCGGAACATCGGCGATGCAGTGGCAGCGTACCGCATCTTCGAGCAAGGCCCTAAGATCGCGGACGGGGTTCCCCGGCAACGAGCCGTTGGTCCCTTGAGCCGGGATCGTCCAATACTGACGTAACGAAGTTTCCCCATTGCGTTCTATCGTCAGAGTATGGCCAGGGGGCAACTTTTTGACATGCTGGAAAATGGTCTGCGGAGCAAACGAATGAGCATGGGCAGTATATGTCACGAGCGCAGCCATGCTCAGCTCGGAATTGAATTCCGGCAGGCGCCAAAAGGCCTTGATTTCCGAGGCAAAAGCGAATTGCCGCCCATCGGCATAATAGTAGAGTGGCTTGATTCCGACACGGTCGCGAGCGATGAAAAGGGATTGTTGCCGCCGATCCCAAATGACGAAGGCAAACATTCCCCGCAAATATTTTGGACATTCCAAACCGTACTTTCTGTAAAGGTAAAGGATCACTTCGGTGTCCGTTGCGGATTTCAGTTGCACCCCGTCGCGAATCAGGTCCGCCCGCAGTTCGCGGTAATTGTATATTTCTCCGTTGAATACAATTACAGTCTCGTCGAAGGCATCCACCATGGGCTGATGGCCGGCTGAACTCAGATCAATGATGCTTAGACGCGTTTGGCCCAGCATGACTGGACCATCCACATAAACACCGTCGTCATCGGGGCCACGATGCTTCAACTGCGCGACCATGGCTCGAATGACGCCTTCGTCCTGCCGCCGCCCATCGTACAACATCACACCGCAGATGCCACACATGAATCACACCTTTCGTAGGTATTGAGCTATTGTGCGCTGTTAGCGCGCCGCAACCCGAATGTCCGGGTATACCCTTGCCGTCCTTGTAACAGCAACTTGTTCGACGGGCCGGAGGCTTCTGCGCGCGGCTATATAAACGCCGGAGGTGAAGGCGAACAGCAGCCACACGTGACGTATTCGCCAGTCGAAGTTGGCTAAGCCGTGGATTACGAAACCCACGAGCGCCGCCAGACACCCGTTGGCAACGGCTTTGAGAAATGGGCTCCTGGCTTCTGCCCTGGCGCGCCATGCGTTTCTTACGGCGTACAGCATGATGCCAAGCGAGATTACAAGACCGAGTGTTCCTGTTTGACCGGCAAGCCCGAGAAACGTGTTGTGCACCTCGTAGGGTTGGCCGGGCGTTGTATCAAAGTCGAGTACTGCCCCAATTCCCCCTCCAACGGCCGGATGCTCAACGAAGGCATCGACCGCAACATTTGCTCCAGTTTCGTAAAACTCGAACGGCGAGTGCTGCGCAGTGCTCTCGCCTTCCAGCGCTGCTATAATGATGGCATAGCGCGACGATCCTTTTGCGAAGTTTCCCATCGAGCCGATATTGTAAGCGATTAAGACAAGTCCAACAGCACTACACACCAGTGCGCCAACAAGGAGAATGCGCACATGGCGAGTGAGCACCATGAGTGTCGCGGCCGCCGCTATGAATCCGGCAGCGCCAGACCGGGACCCGGAGTACCATAGGACAGCGAGCATCACAGGCATTGACCATACGACGATTCGCCGGACCTTTTTCGGAGTAGACCGCAGCGTAGCGACCGGCCACATCAGTGCTGCAGTTATCATCAGGTAAAGAGAGAGCTGATTAGGGAACCTGAACGTGGAGGTAACCTGGACTCCATTGAAATTGGCGACATTAGGAATTCCCAGATAAACGGTTGCGATTCCCACCACGCCAAAAAACAGAACTACCAGATAGGACCAGTACCACCAGCGCCATACCATCTTTACTCTCTCTTCATTCGTCACGACTGATTCAATGCAAAAAGTGATGAGCGCGAGCTGAGTGAAGACTATGATGGCAATGGCGCTTCGTCTCCAGGACGCCGTGTTGTAACACGACAGGCAACTTACAATAACGAACAAGAGCAAACCGGTTGTGATCGGTCGTGGCGTTCGGAGCGCCCAGGACTGCCAATTTAAAAGAAGTCCCGCGAACGTGATCGCCGCGAAGAGATCGACCATGATCGGCACTTGCGCGCTGTCGAACTTGTCGTTGAGAATCAGGAGCAGGCCGTTAGATGTAGTGTATATGGGAAGCAGCAAGACAATGTACTTCACTCCCTGAATGGGTGATTTGAACGAGGGAAGGAAGACCGCCGGAATCAACACTCCAATGCAGCCTATTACCACTGCATCGATGAGCGCCCACTGCCACCATTCGAGAGCGTTTATGAAAGAAATCATGTCGCGGATTCTCGGGAGGGGGAAATATTCAGAACAGAATCAAGGCTAGGAGAAGGTCATGCGCCTTGGTTGCTGCGCAGAAAGAACTGAGTCAATCGATCGTGAATTTCAGATCTATAGAGAAGCGCAACCCCAGGGTGTTGCACCAGAGCTCGGCAAAAGTAGCTTAAAGCGCGCATTGGTTCGCCGCGCTTCAGGCAGATCGATCCAAGCCCTATAGATCCGGAAGCGAGGGCAATCCGTGGGATATTGCCTTCGAACAGCCTCTCCTGGATGGCGCGATATGCCGTCGCCTTCGCCTGAAGATCCATTGTCTTGGATGCTTTACGTACCCGGTACAAAGTGAGGCACTCATCGACAAACCTGACTTCGAATTTGGTCGCTAGCCTCCACAGAAACTCCCAATCCTCTGAGGAACGAATATTTTCATCAAACCCTCCTATCTGTTCGTATGCACACCGCCTCACGGTGATCGCGGAGAAGGGAATAAAGTTCCGGTAGCGCAACTCCCCGGCTATCCAGCCACTACGGTATCGTGATGACCTCCGGCGCGAGAGTGTTTGGCCGGTTTCGTCTATCAGGTCAATCCTGCCATAACTAAGAGCGCTATCAGGATACTTTTGCAGTGCGGCAATCGAGGATTGCAGGCGCTGCGGTGTTGCTACATCATCTCCGTCGATGAACGCCAGGAATTCACCTTTCGCCGCCCGTGCACCCGCGTTCCGCGCACAGGAACTTCCCTTGTTTGCCTGCCGGATAATGCGCACCCTTGGGTCGCTACCCCAGCTTTCCAGTATCTCGCCTGTCCCATCGGTTGAGCCATCATCTACTACAATCACCTCGAAATTGGCATACGGCTGTGAGATGACGCTGCGAAGAGTCTCTGCGATGAAAGGGCGAACGTTATAGGCAGTCACCACAACCGACACCATCGGGAAGCTCGCATTTTCGATCACAACGTCCCCCTCACCCGGTTGCGATGCTGAGTGTCAGCCTCGTGGGAACATGCCAATGGCCTGAGCCAGCCCGCACACGAAGCGCTTCTCATCCGACCAATCAGTAAAAGTCCGCAAAGTAGGCAGCAATTTCGAGCGGGCATAGGCATGCTTCGCCACGCACGTGCTCGCCAGGCCGATAAACGTGCTCATCGCTGCCCCGTACAGACCTACCAACGGTATAGCGACACAATCCAGGATCCCGATCAGGCCGGCCCCGCAGGTGTCAATTACGGCAAGGGCGCCTGTCCTCTTTTTCGCCATTAGAACCCACTGTGCGGGATTCGCCGCTACCCCAACCAGCGTGCTTATTCCGAGCACGATTGCCAATCCTCTAACATCGTGGTAGCCGGGATGGCCGGTTACTTTGACCCAGACCCAGGAGGGGGAGGCAATGATTGCGGCTAAACAAGCGCCAAATGCGCACATGGCGAGCTTGGTGCCGCTTGCGATGCTGCGATCCCGAGCCCGATCATCGCCCATGTTTTCCCCATACATAACTCGTGGCACTAGGACTGTGCTAACAACCAGGGCCGTCAAACTGTAGATCGTGTTTACAACTTTGTATGCAATATCGTAGGGGGCTACCGCTGCAACACCGAGAAAGTAGGCTACCAGATAGCGATCGCCGGATTTCATGAGCATCAAAGCCAGCGATGCAGCAAGCAGGGGCAGGCTGTACTTGGCAACGCTAGCCATACGCACATCGGAGGACGAACGATTTCGCAATTGCTGGCCGTCCATCATGCAATACGCAGCAACGAGTGCCCCAAAATCGGACGCTATCCATGCCATGATAAGGCTATTCAGGTTCACCAGGCTGAGGGGCCAAAGCAGGGCTGTAATCGCTGCAAACAGTATGGTCCTCACGAGGACACACACGTTCATGGCGTAGACCCTGTTGCATCCAAGAAAAAAGCTTTCAGCCAGAGTGGATGCGAGTTCGAGAAGCAGCAGGACGGCTAAGAGACAAATGATAAGTGGCATCCGCCGGCATAAAACAGCGTAAACGCCGATCCCAAGAACCGCAAGGGTAAAGTTGGCTCGCAGGACCAGAAACAACAGCTTCTTGAATGTCCCGTACTGCGCCGACGGGGATGTCGCTGGAAGTGCGCGAATAAGATACGAAGCAGTGTTTCCAGTCGCAACCAGGCTCGCTATGGAAATCGTGGCTCCAATGAGCGAATAGTAGCCATATTCCACCGGCTGCAACGTCCTTACCGCACAGAGAAAGACGCTGGTCCTGCCCACGATGGTAACGATGCGCGCCGCCAGCGTTGTAGCCACCTGCGCCGCTACGGTCGAGCTTCCGCGTGGAGCACGAAGCCATCTCGCTATTCCTGACATTCCCCGCAAGCCAGACATTTCGAAACAGGCCCTTGGCCTTCTTGAAAGCTTTTTCGCCGAAGTGATCGGCCATGGCTTGGATGCTTTCCGGATCCAACACTTCTGGGAGGAAATATGGGTGACCGTGTGCACGCAGAAACCGGTCATGAGCAGCGCAACAGCGGTGTCCCCGGTCGCCGTAAGCTGCGGTCTGTTAGATAAGGCTCCTCAAAGGGATCAGTCCTCAGCAAGAGCATTGTATTCGTTGCTGGTTTTTGGAAATCGGCAAGCGCACGTCGCGTGTCGCAGTGTCAGGTCTTGAACATCACAGAGAAGAGCGCCAGATTCGATTGGCTCAATTGTCCGGAACCCGCATTTTGGAAAGGCACTCCGGCCTTCATACAGCGCATCTCTTCACGCGGTGTGAGTTGTTCTGGCATCGGTCAGTGCCTGGCGGGCAATCCGAAATCAGAAACATTTCCAGACGTCACCCTCCCGGTTCGCTGGAGCGCCTGAACCGCCTTTTTCACAAACTGAACCAGGCGTAACGCCATCCCGGGCATTCTTGCAGTCCGAACAGAAAACATCTGCGCCCCTGGCATGCAGAAAGTCGGCAAATGTCGACTGCGCCGTCACTCGCAAATCATCAATTGACTGACCATTGCCGATGATCAAGTTCGTGGAACCGTTCAACGTGACGACTTTCGCCGCTCGATCTGCGGTAGTGTTATAGGCGACTATCGTATTCGTCGAGCCGGGTTCAAGGTATATTCCGTCCGTTAATGTGGGCACGGCAAACGTATCAATAATACGGTTACTAGTAATAATGTTTCGACTTTTCACTCCCGCAATCGGCTCTCCTCTGACGAGAATTCCAATGGCCATTTTGCTCCCGGAGCTTGGTTGTACATGGTCTATCGTGTTAAGAGAGATTACGTCATCGTTGCAATCAAATACTTCAATTCCACTGTGCCGGGAGTTCCGGATTGTGTTATCGATGACATAATTCTTCCCGATGCCGGCTTTTGGCACTCTCTTGTCGGTGCAGTAGACAACGATCCCAGCTTCGAGATTCGGTGGCGGCTCGCTGTTCACAAACTGGACCGTGTTCCTGACAACAGTTGTGTCGTGCGTCTCCACGTCCAGAGCGTAGCTTGTGCGGGGGGCATCCGTAATCGTGTTTCCATCGACCGTTGAGTATGGGAGGTCTATCACAAGCAGGTGCCCGGCGTTAACGAGCGTATTGCCAGTAACCGTCGCCCCTCTGAAGTGAGGGTTGTCGTCGTAGGCGCGTCCTCCTATAGCGATTCCCCCGCCGCCATGGATCAGGTTGTTGGTGACCGTCAAATCAAGGACATACTGATTTGAGCCATCCGGCTCGGAGTGAATAGACTCAAAATTAAGATATTGATCGAATCGGTTATCTGAGATCTTTCCACGATTCCCGGAGATGATGGCTACTCCTGCTCGTTGCACATTCTTAATATAGTTATGCTCTATATCGAAGTTGGAAGTATAACCCTGTTGCTTGAGACCCCCGCCCCACACTGTGATGCCATCGCCATTCGTATCATGAATGTACATGTCGTGAATGGACACCCCATCACTGTCATTCAGCATGATCCCGTGATTCTGTACCTTCAGGCCGGTTATATTGGCTTTGTTCCCGTCGATTTCAAAGTTCGCGAACTCAAGGTCCGTTGTGGCCGGTGTTGGCTCGATGAGGCGTATCCAGTCCGGCGTCCCGTTAGCTGCTCGGATGAGGGAGACGTTTCTGCCCGAGCCGATGATCTTGTCATGGGAGCGGGGCGAGATACAAGCACTTGATCCAGGAGCACCGGATTTGCCGGTGCATGTAATAGACGTTGCTCCGAGAAGCAGCGTAACTGGGATTGAGGCGCACTTAGCGAAGATGTCCTCGTTACTGATTGTTTGTGCACCACGAATTCTGGTTGCGTCTATAGTGCCCCCACCCGGCGGCAGCGCGGCACATGCGTTGGCGAGTTTATCTCCAAAGTCTGTGCCTGGGAATTGCTCAGCATACCGAACAGCACCGGCAGCGACACCGGGCTTTCCAGATTGCGGCGCGGGCATCCCCTGTGATGGGAGGAGCACTTTCACGCCCGCGCTTGCCATGCTTGCCACTGCATCCAGTCGGCGCTTGCCGCGAGGCCACGAAGGATCAACAGCACCGCCGCGAGCGGACACAAAGAGTATCGCGGTCAGGGAAAGAACAGGGATCAGTTGAGAATAGTTCCGCGTCATTCAGTAAAAAACCTTTTCCGCAGACGCTTATAGTGCCGCACTTGTTCTTATTGAGAGCTTTTTTGCAAAGTGACCGGCGATGGACTTGATGTTCTTCGGATCCAACACTTCCGGCAGGTAATAAGGATGACCGTGTGCACCCAGAAAACTGGTCCTGAGCAGCGCTGCGACAAAGTCCTCAGTTGCCCTCGGCTGAGGTCGGCTAGATAATGCCCTTCGGAACACCTTGGGATACTCATATGGGGATCCTGCCACGTGGACATTTGAACACTTCTCGTAAAAGACCCGGCCGAAGACGACCACTGGTACTCCGTTCAACAGGGCCTCCCATCCCGTGGTGCTAGTTATCGTTGCAATACAGGCGGCTCGTTTGATTAACTCGCGGATGTTTGCTGTGGGATGGATCAGCCGCACAGCAGGTATGGCGCGCAGCCGGTGCAAGTCACGAAGTGGCTTGTTCCCTAAACGGGCCGTGTGTTCTTTCACATAGAGACGATAGCCGGCGGGCAGCGCCCTGGCGATGTTCTCAACTAACGCGCATTGGTCGAGGACAAAGGGCGCCCGAACGCTGGTCGATGCCTCCGGCTGGTAATGCAAAGGGAAAAGCACATAGCGCTCATCCTTAACCGGCTGCTCCCACAATGGCCGGTAAAGCTGTGCTCGCACGATGCGGGTCAGCCGGTTACCAATTGCGCGGGTGGGCGACACGAGCGTGTAGTCCATCTTGTCTCGGGAGTTCCAGTACCCAAGGGTCGCAAGCACCCGCAAATCGGCCCAACGCAAGCCAGGTTTGCGCCCCATGTATCCCATATAGGGGGGCGGCAGGTTGTTCGAACAGAAATCTGCGATATATTTGCGGACTGCGGTTTGTTCTTCCTCACCAAGACCCTGAACCTGAATTCGTTCATATTCGGCATTCGTCTCATCGAAAATTGCGAATTGATTTGAATATGTAACTGCCCGGCCTTGCAGGCGGGATGGGCCGAACATCAACGTAGGGAGATTGCGGCGCCGGGCGACCAGAAAATGCGCATAGCTGGCGATACAGGAAACGTCATCCATGATTAAGGCATCCGGACGAAACCTGTCGAAGGCCGCTTCAACAGCCCGGAACGCAGCCTCCAAATGCGCCATCCCCACGTCATAGGGCTTGGAACACACAATACGATCCGCGGTAACAATCAGTGGACCTGTCACCGGGTCCGAAGTATTCTCCCATGACCGGATATATTCGTAATCAGGACTTTTCGGAAGATGGCTATACACCTCCGAAAGCACCAGCCCGTCTTCCAATCCTATTCCGCAATTTCTGAGGATATCTTTTGATCGGGAACCCCAAATACAGCCGGCGATAGCCCCCAAAGCCCCCTGCTCTTGCAGTTCGACGGCGACACGCGCGAACAGGTCTTCGAGTACCGAGAAGAAGAAGTAGATTCTAGCCGGGCGATCGGGATAGGTTGCAACTGTACTCATCTATAAATCCTTAAATGCGGTCACACTATTAATGTTGAAGGAAGAGATTGTTTGAGCGCACTGCAGATGTACCGGATATCGGAGGCTGTCAGGCTATAGCCTGATGGTAATGAGATGCCTGAATACGAGAGGCGCTCACTAACGGGATACCTCGCCCCAGGAGGAGAAAGATGCCGATAAGGAGGCATCTCGTGGATAGGGTAGAAAAGCGGCCGCGTTTGAATTCCGTGGCTCTTCAAATGGGCGATCATTTCATCGCGGGTGGAACGATGGTCGATGTCGGAAAGCAAGATACAGTACAGCCAGGGGACGTGCCGACCCCAGGGAGAACGAGGAAGCAGTTCGATTCCCTCAATTCCCTTCAGATGCTGATCGTATTCGGCAAAGATTGTGTCGCGCATATTGAAGAGCTTGCCTATTCTCTCCATCTGCGCCACGCCAACTGCGGCTTGAAGGTTGGTAAGCCGATAATTGAATCCCACGTACTCGTGCCAATAGCGGCGGGCTGGAGACATGCCGTGGTCCCTCAATATGCGGGCGCGCTTTCCGGCTTCACGATCCTTGAACACGACCATGCCACCCTCGCCGGTAGTGAGAACCTTGTTGCCAAAAAAGCTGAAACATCCAGCATCCCCGAGGCTCCCCGTTTTGGCGCCCTTGTACTCCGAACCAAGTGATTCTGCGCAGTCCTCCACAATCAGGCACCCGGCATCCGCAGCGATCGCCCGGATTTCGTCCATGTGGCAGGGATGCCCGTAAAGGTGAACTGGCATGATTGCCTTGGTTTTCGGCGTGATCGCCCTGGCAACTGCTCCCGGGTCCATCGTCCAGGTATCAGGGCAGACATCAACCAATACTGGAGTGGCACCTGTATAAAGGATCGCATTGACACTCGCCGCGAAAGTTAAGTCAGGAACGATGACCTCGTTGCCAGCTCCAATGCCAAGAGCGGTTAACGCAAGGTGAAGAGCGACGGTTCCGTTGCTGACCGCGAACGCCTCCTCCATCCCAATGAATTCCGCAAAGCGCTTCTCAAAACGAGTTACGAATCCCCCTTGAGAAGAGATCCAGTTTTTCATTATGCATTCGGTGAGATAGATTAATTCCTTGCCGTCCAGAGACGGTTCCATAACCTGGAATTCGTGATACCGATGATAACAGGCATAATTGACCGGTCGCCCCGCGGTGTCCAGAAGGGGAATAATCTTGATAGGATCCGAAAGGCAGTTTAAAACCTCTTCCTGCGTCGCGGTATGCGGAAGCGAAACATAATCTGTACGCATCACCTGGCGGATAGGACCTGTCAGATCGTGCCCTTGCAGCAGTGCGCGGCGAATGTCCCCATCCGTCGCCATCCCGCACATCCGGCCAGAAGCATCGACAACAAACACAGCGCCCATTCCATTCTGATCAATGATCTGCATAGCTGTGTTAATGTTAGCCTGGTCCGACACAATAAACTGATCAACTCTTATCGACATGACGGAAGAGCCTCCTGAATTGTCACACAAGTTGCCTTGATATGCTCAATCAATGATGGCCTACATTCGAGTACCATCGTTGCATCACTGAAGCTTTCCAGCATGGGTACAAACCACGCCCGGGAATCGAAGGGTAGATTCTCATCTTCCTGGCCATCATTATCGCTCAAATGCAGAGCCAGGGTCTTAGGGCGGACCGCCTCGAGGAATTGCGATCGATCGAAGCCCAGAGTTCTTGCGCTCACCGCAAGGTGGCCCGTATCGATAAGGAAACCCAGAAAGGGGGATGGAATATCCTCTGCAAGCCGCAGGAAATCCTCCGTCTGAGCCATAAGCGCCAACTTGTTAACTCCATCGACAAGATTCTTTGCCGCAAGAACATGATTTTCAATGGCGAGCCGAATATCTAACTTCGCGCCGTACTCGACCAGCTGACCAACCGAGTCGACAAAGGTGAGGTACGCTTCTTCCATTGGTAAAATCGCTTCCGGTCGAAGCCGCGTCCCGAGTTCCCCCGGAGTTACTTCAGACGCGAAGCCGGCATGAACACTATAGAAGGATGCTCCCAGATCTCTAGAGAGCTGCATCGACCGGCGACAATGGTCGAGGCTCCTTTCCCGGATGACCGAGCGCGCGGACGCAAGATTCAAGACAAATGGGTCCTGTGGTGCCGGAAAGTAGTTATGAACCAGAAAGCGAAACCCGCGTCGCCGCCCCCAATCTAAAACGGCGTCAAGCTCGGGCTCATACCCCAACCCCGAACTCAACTCAATTGACCGGATTTCCGCTCGGTCTGCAAGGTCGAGAATCTCAGACAGTCCCCTGGCCTGAAATGCATAAGTTGAAATAAAGATGTCTGTCATCAGCTAATCTGAGACGCAAAACGCTGCTGATCTCGTTCCTTGATCACTGTTGTTCTCTGATGCAGGCGGGAACGCCGTAGGCCACTGCACCGTCAGGAAGGTTGCAGAGAACCACTGAGCCCGCACCGAGAATCACATCGCGACCGATTCGCGTATTTTCTATAACACAACTTCCAATGCCGAGAAAGCTCCGCTCGCCCACCGATACGCGGCCGGCAATCCGCACGCCGGGACCAATATGGGCATGGCTCGCTATCTTGCATTCATGTTCCACAATTGAGCCAGTGTTGATTAGTACGTTTTCACGAATTTCAGCATCGGAGCAGATGATCGAACCCGCACAGAGGATACAGGCCGGGCCAACGGATGCTCCATGTTCGATAATCGAGGTGGGGTGGCGGATTCCCAGTACCTCGTATCCCATTTGCAAGACCTGGTTGTACATGAGTTCGCGCTCCGCGTTGTCTCCCAGCGCAAGCACGATTGCGTCGATACCGCGGATGCGCCAGTCCGGTAACTCATCCCAGCAAGCTACGATGGAAGCTTTACCAACCGATTGGCCAATTGTACTTGACGTTCGATCCGCAACGCCGACCACTTCGATATCCGGATAGTGACTGAGTATCCCGAGGACAACGCGGGCCTGTCCCCCAGCGCCTGCAATCACCACTTTCATCCCTGCACATCCTTGCTCCAGGAAATGTCGCCCAGCGTCAGCAGAGTTTCAGGCCGGATGTCGTGCGCCGCACGTTGTCCGATGAGTTTTTCTACCCAGGATGGGGCAAGACCCGTTCCCGGCCGCTTGAGGGTCAACATCTCTCTCGTCAGGACCTCTCCCGCGGCAATGTAACCACGCACCACAACGCTTCGCCGCATGGTCACACGGTTGCGCAGTTCGACCTCGCTGGGTTGCTTCCACGGGCTACCCAGGCACTCATAAGCCTGGCGAACCATCCTAATCAGCGTTCCCAATTCTGCGGGCTCCGCCGAAGCTGCGTGGTCCGGGCCAGGCATTGTTTTATCGAGCGTAAAGTGCTTCTCAATCACAACTGCGCCCAGAGCAGCCGCGGCTATCGCAGCAGTAGGGTTCGTGGTGTGATCCGAATATCCCACCAGCACGCCGAACGTATCAGCCATCGCCAACATTGCACGAAGATTGGCGTCCCGGTAGTCCGACGGATACTCTGTGGTGCATTGCAACAAAACCAGCTGCCGATTCCCAGTCGAGGACACCGTCTTGACTGCGGTCTCGACCTCGGCCAAGTCCGCCATTCCAGTGGAGAGAATTACCGGCTTCTTCTTTGACGCCACGTGCTCGATGAAAGATGGCTCCGCAATTAGACCGGAAGCAATCTTGTACGCCGCAACATCCAACTTATCGAGGAAGTCAACATCCTCGATGCTGTACGGCGTCGACATGAAACCAATCGACTGCGCCTCGCACTCCCTGATGATGCGCTTATGCGCCTCGGGGCATAATTCCAGGCTCTTCAGCATTTCGAACTGGGATTCTGTCTTTTCCGTGGTGGCCATTTGATAGGCTGCTTTCGGAGCGGCTTTGGTGGCCAAAGTTTCCGCGCGAAAGGTCTGGAACTTGACGCAATCCGCTCCTTGCCGAGCAGCTTCCGCAATCATCCGGCAAGCCAGATCCATGTCTCCGTTGTGGTTCACTCCAATTTCAGCTATTACAAAAGGAGATTGTCCAACCCCAATTGTTTTCCCAAATAATTCAATATTTGCCGGCGCCATGTTCCGTCCTCACGCGCCGTGGGCGGCGCAGTTGGCTCCCAATCGTCAATACCAATTCCCGTGACCCAGGGCGTACTCGCAGGTTGGCACGCGGCTCTCCTTCTGCTCCGGAAGCCTCCGCAAGTCTGCTTCCACCATGATCTCTACCAATTTCTTGAATGTTGTTCGCGGTCTCCATCCGAGCATTCGCGCTGCTTTTGAAGAATCACCCTGGAGAATATCCACCTCTGCCGGCCGGACCATTTCCTTGTCAAACTGCACATAGCTCTCCCAGTTGAGCCCGGCGCAATCGAAGGCCGTTTGGAGTAACTCCCTTATGCTGTGGGTTTCTCCAGTTGCGATCACAAAATCATCAGGCATGTCTTGCTGCAACATCAGCCACATTGCCTCAACATACTCAGGCGCATAGCCCCAGTCACGCTTTGCATCCAGGTTTCCAAGTTTAAGGCTATCCGAAAGTCCGAGCTTGATTCGAGCCACGCCGTCGCTTACTTTCCTGGTGACGAATTCTGTGCTCCTCCGGGGAGATTCATGATTGAATAGAATTCCGCAGCAGGCAAACATTCCATAACTTTCCCGGTAGTTGACTGTTATATAGTGCGCGTATGCCTTCGCACAGCCGTATGGGCTGCGCGGGTAGAATGGAGTGGTCTCCTTTTGAGGGGTTTCCCTCGCCATGCCAAACATCTCACTCGAACCAGCCTGATAGAATCTCGCATCGGGCCGATACTTGCGAACAGAATTCAGCAGACGAGTGACGCCCAAGCCACCGATATCCCCTGTCATACAGGCTTGGTTCCAGGAAACGGCAACAAAGGATTGGGAGGCCAAATTGTAGACTTCGTCTGGCCGAGATTCACGGATCGCATCGTCCAGGGACGACTGATCGCTCAAGTCACCTGGGATCAGTTTAACGCGGCCCATCAGGTGGCTTATGCGATCCGTCCGATCGATACTGGATCGGCGGACCAGCCCGCAGACCTGATAGCCCTTCGCCAGGAGAAACTCGGCGAGGTATGAGCCATCTTGCCCCGTAATGCCAGTAATAAGGGCTCTCATCGTTTTAGTGTCTCTTTCCGGAGGAAATTACCACGCGGTCCAACCCCCATCGACAACCAGATTCTGTCCTGTGACGTAGGCAGACATGTCACTGGCAAGGTATGCCACCGCAGCTTTGAAGTCTTCTTCGGTCGCCATCCTTCGCAGCGGCGTCCGTTCGGTGTAGCGGTTAATAAAGCTTGGATGTTGGCCTCTTTCAACGCCACCGCAGGTGATGGTGTTGACTCTGACGCTGGGCGCCATTACCGTCGAAAGCCAGCGGGTAATCTGGGCCAAACCTCCCTTGCTGGCCGCATAAGCGGCGGGATTCTGCAGGAGTGTTCCCTCATACAGGCGTAGATCGGGGCCCACTTCGCCGTAAATCGAACCGACGTTGATGACCGAGCCGTGCCCCGATGAACTTAATGCATCTGCGGAGGCCTGGGTGAGCAAAAAGGGTGCTGTAAGATTGACTTCGAGGGCGCGCCGCCACGTGTCTGAACGCTGCTCCTCGAACGGAACGAGCCAACCATCCAGCTTCGATCCGCCTACCAATGCCGCACAATTCACCAGGACGTCCAATCGGCCAAATCGATCCATCACGTAAGCCGGTATGCTGCGAACTGCTACCTCATCGGAAAGATCAGCAGACAGCGGCAATATATCCCGCTTAAAGCGGTCGTGGAGCCGCCCGGCCTCGCGGAGGCATGAATCCCGATCAACGTCCACGACCACGACGCTTGATCCTAACTCTGCCAGCCCTTCACAGATGACGCGCCCGATGTGACCCGCGCCGCCGGTGACAACCGATACCCTCCCGGTCATATCCATCAGTTCGTTTAAAGTACGGCTGTTTGAATGCATGTCATTCAGCCTCAGTTGTTAGCGGGCGGGTCATGAGGAACTCAGCAAAGGCGAGATCCAGTTCGGTATCAATATCCAGAGCACGTTCCTTTGGCACCACTACCGCCTTGACTTTGCCGTCGAAGACGGATGTAGCTCTCATAACAAATTCCTTCCGGGCAGCGAATGCGACCGTCGTCATATCAAATACTTCCGGTGCATCCTGCCTATGGTAGAGAATACGTTCCGGGCGTATCACCAGACGCGCGGAATTATCGCGGTCGAGCGTGACCATGTTGAAATAGGGATTTCGGTCGGCCGTTGTGACTGTAATGACCACGTCCGCATCGGACCCAAGCAGCATAGAGATACATGCATCAATATCTTCGACCGCCCGGAGGGGGGCCGTTGCAGGAATGCTGACCAGAACCGATATCTCCTGATTATCAAGCTGCTCGATCGTGCGAACCGCGTGCTGCCAGGCGGCCCATTCCGGCGAGTCGTCCTTAGCCAACTCAGCGGGGCGCATGAAGGGAACTTCCGCGCCGCAAGAAAGGGCGACCGCCGCAATCTCGTCGTCATCTGTCGAAACGATCACCCGATCGATCAAGTGCGATGTGCGTGCTGCAGCGATTGCATGGCCAATCAGCGGGGTCCCTGCGAGCAAACGCAGGTTCTTCCGCGGTACGCCCTTCGACCCACCCCGGGCAAATATGACAGCTACGACCTTCTCTGCGCTCATAGGGTTACTTTGCATCCATCCGAAGCAGACTTCTTGGCTGCAGCCACAACCTGAAGTGTCCGGAGTGCATCCTCCCCGGTCACCATCGCAGACTGACTGCCTTCCACTGCCCCCAGGAATTGCTCGATCTCAGAAAGGTAAGCCTCCGAATAATCTTTGCCGGACCCCGCATACAAGCGGGTCCACGTTCCTTGTGCGTTCGAGAAATGACGAACTTCGTGGGACTCCGCATCCCACTCCAGAGAGCCCAGGGTACCCACGATTCTGCATCCCCGCACGGCCGGCCGTTCCACCATGTTGAGATGGATTGTGCCGACCGCGCCGCCGCTAAACGAAACCAATAGAGTCGCGGTGTCTTCGACATCAATTTCCAAGCCGCCCACTCGTACAACTTGTGCAATGACGGTTTGGATCTCCCCCATGATCCAACGGGCGTAGTCGATCTCATGGCTAAGCTCCAGAAGCACGCCTCCGCCCAACTCGCTTCGCGCGCTGACAGACTGGCGATAGTCCGACTCTGGACGCCAGTCTGCAAGGTGCCGACACGCTTGCGCCCGAAAGACCAATCCATCCCCGATGAGCCCTTCCAGATATGCCTGCCGCAAGAGCTGCAGGGGTTTGTACCAACGCAGGTTATAGCCGATTGTCAACGGCACGTTGTTTTGCCTGCAAGCGTCCACCAGTACTCGAGCACTCTGCACTGAATCGGAGATAGGCTTCTCGATGAAAAGGGGGACTCTCGCTGTGCCGAGTGCGATTCCGGTTTCGACGTGCAGGGTTGCAGGATTCGCCACAATGGCCGCCTGCGGCTTCGTGTAGAGTGCGTCTTTCAAGGTATGGACGATATGATCTGCCGCCGCGGTAATCTCTTCCGAAACCGGGCGTTGCCCATGCTGTCTCCAAACCGATAACTCGTCATGCGGCCGGAGGGTGCGTATGTTGACCAGATGCCTGCGCCCGATACTCCCTAAGCCTACAATCAGAATACGCATTCAGTTCGTCAGGCCTTTGCAGAACTTGCACTGCCGAGAATGATGGCCTGGATATAGGCAGCGAAAATGGCAGCTACTGCTCATGCTTCACTCTTCCCGTTCAGTGCGGACTCTGTTGGCGAAACATCCTTCGGCCATCAGCGCACCTTCTGTCATTCCGTCGGGCTCCTTCATGACATGCCAAACAGTCTGAAGTATTACGAGTGCGCGATACGCACAATATCCGACTTGTTCCAACGAGTGTTTCAGACTGTCCGCAGGCGAATATCAGTACGCAGAACCTAGCCATCTGCAGCAAATGATCGAATGGCAAGCTCCGCACAGATCACCTCTCGGATTTCTTCTCATTCCCGTAGCGGTAATGAGAATAGCCGTAATACCCGTAGTATGAATACGCCTCTGAAGATGTGTTCGGGCTCACCTTATTCAGAACCACACCAACGATATTGGCTCGCAGCCGATTGAGTACCGAAATCACCTCAGCAACGGCCCGGCGCCTGGTTTCTCCGGCTAGGCTGATAATGAGCACTCCATCGGCGGTGGTGGCCATCTGGAGACACTCCGCAAAGCCGAGAAGGGGTGGAGAATCCAGAAACACCAGATCGTATTCCTTCGCGAACTCGTCCAACAGAGTGGAGAGCCGCGGACCGATCAGGTCGGCTGCCCGATGAGAACCCAGTCCGGCCGGCAGCAGACTCAGGTTTGGCCTGCCCTCCACCGGGAGTACGACATCTTGCCAAGGCAGTTCGCTGGTCAGGACATTGGAAAGCCCCTCTCGCGGGGTCAACCCGAATTTCGTGTGGAGGCTCGGGCGCCGCAGATCGCCGTCCACCAACAGCGTCTTCTTACCTCTGTCGGCGTTGGCGATAGCAAGATGGCACGCGATCGTCGACTTCCCCTCGCCGGGAGTGGCACTGGTGATCACAATCGAGCGCAACCGTCCTTCGAAATCGGACAGCAGGATAGTATTGCGTATCGTCCGCACGGCCTCATCGAAATCGGAAGCAGAGCGATAATATCCCTTTCGTTTTTCATTTTGCGCAGTTTGGGCCACGATGGCTGCCGCTGGGACGGCAGCTGCACTTCTCGGGAGCTGCGCCGAAAAGCGATCAACGGGCATTGTCCCAATGACATCCGTGCCGAGAAATCGGCTGGCCTCCTTTGGATCGCGGAGTGTCGTATCGAGAGTGTCTTGCAGCACCGCGGCGCCAATCGCAAGAAGGGTTGAAAAGAGCAGCGCCAGCATGATATTAAGGTCAAAATTAGGAAACACCGGCTTCACCGGGGCCCGCGCTCCATCGGCGATTCTTATGTTGTTGTTTTGGAAGCCGGAGTTGATGTCCGCTTCCTTGATCTTTCTAACTAGCTCATCGTATAAGGTCTTGTCGGTATCGGCTTCTCGCTTCACTTGTTGATACTCAAACGAGCGGGAGTTGATGCGGTCCCATTCCGCCTTGGTCTCGGCTACGGTTTTCTGCAGCATCTGTTCGCGATTCAGCGCCTCGCGATACTCTACTGTGCTTCTTTCGGCGATATTGCTGCGCGTGCTCTCGAACTGCCTCTCCACTTCCGCCAATTCGGAGGCGGCCTTACGGTATTCCGGGTGGGTGGACCCGTAAGTCGATTTAACCAGAGCAAACCTTTGGCGCGCCTGGTTGAGAGTTTCGTTGAGCTTTGCGAGTTCTTGCCCTTGGGAGGAGACCTGTGCCGCTTCTAGTGAACCGGACTTCATGGCATTCCAGGCCGCTTCCTTGTTTACTCGCTCTGCCTGAGCGGTCGTGTAGTCTGTATTCAGCTGTAGCAATCGCGCCGAGAGGATGTTTGTTTTCTCCTCTGGATTGATAACGTCCAGGTCTTTTTCAAACTGAGCAAGGGCAAGGCTAGATTTTTCCATCTTCGCCTTCAACTCATCGATTTGCTTCTCCATGAAGGACGATAAATTAGCTGACGACCGAATGCGTATCTCATATGTGTGCGCCAGATACGAGTTCGCGATCGCATTTGCAGCGTCTGCTGCAAGACGCGCATCAGGAGAGCGATAGCTGATGAGTAGTAGATAAGTGTTTGGCGGGCGGGCCACCTTAAGACGCTTTAGCACTATTGGCGCTAAAGATGTCTGCTTGGCGTTCTCGGCATTCATCCCTTTCAACTGACCTTCCCGATCCAACAGATGAAACTGCTCCGCCACCGGGCGGAGAACCGAGTCAGACTCGATCAGTTTGATCTGTGTGGCGAGAAACTGTTCAGCGTCGGTGGCTTGGTTACCGCGCGTAGAGTCCTGACCAACAACTTCCGATGGAGCTTGCCGGTCGACGTCTACTGTCGCCGTTGCTTCATAAATCGGCTGCAGTCGCGAGGTGAGTATGGCGGTCGAGAGCACACACGTCGCCACGAAAGCGACAATCTTCCATAAATTACGTCGCAGAATCCACAGATAGTGGGACAACGGAACGGGTGGCGCTTCCATATCGACGACGCCCTGCCCCGCTGGGGCAGGCGCCTGGGGCGCCAGCGCCTGCATATTGTTGGGCGGGCCGGGAAGAATTAACTCCGGCAGTCTGGTTTGTTCGGGCATGAGTCCTCTTCAGATCACGGGCGATAGATTTCGAGCAAAGCGATGCCGAGGGCGGCCGCTACACCCACGGATGTTTCAAGAACCTTCACACCAGCCCCCGCTCCTGCGGTCTTCGGGACATAGAGTATGTCGTTCGCGAAGAGCGCGACGTCTGGGGATTTGCGATTCATAATCTTCTTCAATTCGATTGGGATTTCATTCCTGGCACCACTGCCGCCCTCAGTTCGGTATATGTAAGCAAGATGGCCGGAGAAGGAATCAAGACCTTGCGAAAGGGCCAGCGCCTTCAGAACGCTGCTTTGGGAACCATCCGTAATGAAGAAAGCGCCTGGATGCTTCACATTTCCCACAACGAAGATCCGCCCAGCCTCCGGGACACGGATCTCTTCTCCGCCCTCCAGCTTCAGGTTCAATGCCGGATCATCTCCGCTCATGAGGGCATGTGCAGAGATGCGCTGGGTCAGTTCCACCGATTTTCCGTCCGTGGCCGGTGATTGGCGGCTCACCAGAATCTCCGCTCCGGCATTCTCAGAGACTCCTCCTGCCCGTGAGATGGCGTCAAGCAGGGTCACCGTACCTGTGGCCTGAAACGTCAGCGGAGTCTTCACTGCCCCGGCGACGGTGATTGGCCGGCTGCGGTACTCGACAACGGAAATGGTGACGACGGGGTCTACCAGTACGTTCTCCTGAATCAGGACCGTCGTGATGGCCTTTTCAAGTTCGGCTGGATAGAGCCCCGCGGCCTTGATGCGCTGCTGGACCATCGGCAAGCGAATATCGCCGTCGGAGTCCACACGGACGGTGCGGGTCAGTTCGGGCGCATCGTACACCGTGATGCCGATCAGATCGTCCTTGCCAATCATCTCCACAGGCAGATTAGAGCCTTCGCTGAAGGAGTTTGCTCCACCACCCACATGGTTGGGATTTGCCTGCTGTTGTGCCGGAACTGAACTGGCAACGGCAATTGCCAGAAGCGAAATGGTTAAGCATCTCATAAACGACTCCCGGATACCGGCTTGCGGCATCCTGTCCATCCCCATGTATTCTGTTGCTCGATCCCGACAGAACTTCTGCGATCTCATCATTGGTTGCTGCCAGCTTTGAGCGTTGTGATTTCTGATGCAAGCTGCTCAATCTTTTTGTCCAGGCTTCTCATCTGGGCGTGAAACTCGACCGCGTGAATGCCGAGCCCATCTTCCGGATTCACCCCATTCAGGAGCACGCGCATGGCGTCGCGCGTGAGGTCCGACACGCTTCGCGCACCGGTCACTGAACAGAGCCGTCTGAGAGCCGAGTACTCCTCGTCGGAGAGCCGGACACTGATCATGCGTGATCTCGGTTTCAGGACCGTCATGTCGGATTGGGATACCGGCCAAAGATTCTGGCCGCGCTTGTTACTCGCAGAGACTGAGCGGATGACAACAGGAAGAGATGATATTGCCTCGGTCGATTTTCAAGAACTCAAGATTCGGGGGTGAGTTCAGGGCAGGCTTCGCCCCCGTCGGTCCCATGTTTCTGGAAGGACCTTAAGCAGACCACGCACACTTGTCATTCACGTGCGCAGGTGCTTCGTCTGGGCGCTGGTTGACTGGGGAAGCCTATAGCGCGTTCGCATCAAGCAAAACCAGTATGACAGGAAATTTATCACGCATGTGTGAAAGATGCAAGAAAAATGTGAGACAGATGTCTGACAGTCCTAAACTTCTGTAATTCCTCTGCATGTGTATCATTTTAGGTCACTTGCACTTCCAAGAGAGGCTCCGATCGAGATCTGTCGTCAGACATAATATGCCATTTGTATGACACTTTACCCCAGGAGCAGTCTTTATGGAGTGACCAGTGGGGAAAGCGGGGCAATCTCGGGCGATGAAAAGCCAGGAGACAGGTTTGCAGACAGAACAAGATGAGGTGGTCCAGCAACTCAGCCGGGCGGCTAACGGAGCACCAGCCATCCACACCTGATCTCACAAAAGCACGCTGCCCCGGCTTATCCGAGGCATCGTGTGTCCATCATCTAAACTTGATATGCGTAGCGGTTCGAGAGGATAGGATGCCGAACCTGGGGTTACGGACTTGCCGGAGGTTTGGAACTGCTCGATACGGCAATCCCGACTCCGATACCGACAGCGGCGCCGACAACCACCCCGCCTATGATTAACTTGGTAGTCATTGACATCCCGGTGGTGCCACCATTAATCCCTATCGAGCTCACAGAAATCACAGATGGGGCACCTTCCGCAGCGGGAGCCTGCACGGTACCCGAAATTACAACTTTCGTGCCTACATACTGCTTGAAATCCTTGCCAGTTATCTCATACTTCACATTTGCGCTATCGGTGAGATAGTAATGCCCATCCTCGTAGCTAACCAGGCCTACACCCGAGAATGACGTGGGGCTTGCGCCCGCCTGCATAGCGAATGAAACCACGCTACCCGGACGGACGTTCGCCAGCAGAATGCCTTGGTCGTTCATGACCCCGAAACTGCCATTTAGCGACGCGACTTCCACAGTGTTTCCTGCTCTCAGAGAAACCACACCGCGCGAATTCTTCTCATTCGGAGTCACGCGCAGCCCATTCGCCTCGAGCTTAAATGGACTGGAGGCAGCCAACTCGCTTTCTCCCCGCTGCAGCACAAGGCGGTCGCGATACAAGGTGCCGCGCGAGTTCGTGGACATCGTGATCGCAGCGCCTTTGTCGAGGCGCAGATCCGCGGTAGCCTGCCCGGTTTCAACCACCGATCCATCGAAGAGCGTGGCGTTGCCCTTGACCATATAGCTGTCCACGCGCATGTCTCCACGTGCGCTGGCAGTACCAATCGAAACCGTCCCGGCCGCTGCATAAGACAACATGCACATCAGAGCCGCCACAGCTTGCAGTTTCCTAAACATTTTTCTCCTCCACACCGCTCAATGCCGACACGGCGCCCTTCATCCATAGGGGGACAGACAAGTATTTGTATACGCCAGAATCGCGCCGTGCGCAAGGTGCCTTTCGTTTAAAATCAGTGTGATATGTAATACATGTGTCATACAATGGAGCCCAGAGTCCTGGTGAAAAAAGGTGCGATCCGGACTGTAAAGGCTTTTTCTTGTTGCATTTGACGTGAAGTCCCGACTCTCGCAGACCCTTTGGCATCTTCAGACGGGCTGATGGCAAAAAACCAGTTTAAAGATCGAAACGGCACTGCGGTGTTGTACGCTGAACTTTGTTTGACAGCATTACCTCAGGTTAAGCTTTCAGGTTGACCAGGATGCCTCTTCTTCGCCGCTCGGTTGAGGTCGCACTGCGAATCATCATCGCGGGAGCGTGCTGCTTCGGAATCTGGTGCTCGTGGGAGTTCGCTTGTGCGGACTACCTGTTCCAGAAGGACACTGAGGAATCGGTTCGCTCGGCGATTCGTCTGGTGCCCGACGGTTGGGAGTACTACATGCGCCTGTCACAGTTCGATCGCGGGCATGCCCGGGAACTGTTGGCCACTTCGCTGCGCCTCGACCGTTACAACGCGCAGGCGGATATCGAGTTGGGGTTGCAATATGAAGCCGAGGGAGACTTTGGCCGTGCCGAAAAGCTACTGCTCGACGGCTATGAGGTGGACCACACGTATCTGCCCCGCTGGAGCCTTGCCAACTACTATTTTCGCCGGGACAACATGCCGGCATTTTGGGCCTGGGCCCGCAGCGCTGCCGAAATGCCCGCCGACGATATTGGGCCGCTCTTTGAGCTGTGCTGGCGCGTGTCGCCCGATCCGGAAAGAATTACGGGGGCAATTCTTAACGAGAAGCCCGAGCTGATCCGCCAGTACCTGGGTTTTCTGCTCGCGAAGGATCAGCTGCTTGCCGCTGCCAACGTCGCTCCGCGCCTGGTCCGCAACGGCGAACCGGAGCCGGATCGCCCTCTGTTGTTCTCTATTGTCAACCGGTTGGTTGCCGTCAACGATGCAGCCGCAGCCAATGCGTTGTGGCATTTGCTGATCGAGCAGCACTGGGTGGTTGCCGACATCACTGTGCCCAACAACGCCGGCTTCGTGCGGGAGCCGCTGCCCGTCAGTTTCGACTGGTCCCTTCCGGAGTATCCCGGCCTTCATTCCTGGCCGGGGTCTTCAGGCCTGGAAACGGAATTCACCGGGAGCCAACCAGAGGACTGCACCGTCGCTGAACAGGCTGTGGCGCTGACGCCCGGCAACTACACAATGGCCTACTCTTACCACACCTCCGACATCTCCCCGGACACGGGAATCCGGTGGCAGATCATCGATGCGAAGTCGAACACGGTCCTTGCGGACTCTCCCGATCTCTCCAGCGACGAATTGAAGCACTCGGTGCTGACATTCTTTGTTCCACCGGGCGCTGCCCTCCTCCGGCTACGTCTTGTGTATCGGCGGGCTCTCGGGACACCTCGAATTTCGGGTACGCTCGTGGTACTATCAACTCAAATCCAGGCTCTTCCCCAGTCATGACTTGTCCAGAATGCGGTAGTTCCGAAATTCGTGCGTCGAGGAGCACACGCTGGAGCGATGTGTTCCAGCGGGTTCGCGGGCGGGAGGCGTTCCGCTGCCGCAAATGCCGGCAACGTTTCTTTGCTTCGGTTTCCCCTCAATCGGGCCCGGAGCGGGCGGTTCAATCAAGTCGCGCCCACCGGCCCACAAAGCTCATGAGTACTCGAAGCAAGAAGCGCCTGGTCCGCCGGTTGGTCGTGATCTTAATCTTCGTCGTGGCGTTCGTCATTTTCTGGTACTTCCTGCGTTATCTCACGAGTGAGCCAAGCCCTCCGCGGGATTCCGGGGCAACCAGTTCTCTGTCCACCAGATCCCCTGCGCAGCCTGCGTGATCCTGGGAGCCACCTCGTCTGAACGTGGGCAGCCGGATCGCTGTTTCACTGCTTAAGCGGTTCCCTGATTGGATGTGTCATCTGAAATGGCCGGCTTGGCTTTCCGGTGGGTTGTCCCGTTCGGCATTCGCGCCATATAGAGAAGTGCGAGCATGGCAAACATCCAGCCCGAGACCGCGGGGCGCGGAAATGGGTAATCCACACACGCATGCAGCATGATCACGATCAGCCCCAACCCCCAGGGATTCCGAACGGCCACGGGAACAGCAGCGGCAAAAGGGATCAACACCAGCAGCAGAAATGGAACTCCACCGTCGGCGGCAAACTCCGCCCAGTCGTTGTGGGCATGGTTGGCGTAAAACGGAAAATCCTTGATTGCATATCGCTGGTAGACCTCCGGGTAGGTCCCCAAGCCATAGCCGGTCAGCGGCCGCTGCTTGGCCATGTCCGCAGCAGCCACGATGAACTCCCGGCGTACCAGATATGGGTCATTCTCCTGAAAACGCAGCCAGACCCGCTCCCATCCAACAGCAAGAGTGAATGCCGCCGCAAGGACGGGAACCACCACCAGCATTGCCGTCGTTGAGCGCGTCGGCAGGCCGGTCTCCGGATCCCGCAATCTCACCAGCCCAATCGCCACCATGGCCAGCAGTTCCGCCGTGCAGAGCGCCGTGCCTGCGCGCGAAGCCGAGCCGATCACAGACGCATAGAGAATGCCGCCGGCAAGCGCATACCACCAGGATCGCCAGCCTTCGCGCAGGGCCCGCCAGAGGGTGATCGGCAGGGCCAGCTCCATAAACTGCGCGTAGTTGTTGTAGTACTGGAACGTTGCGTAGACGTCCGGATATCCGGTCGGGAATATCCACAGGACGCGGCCCTCAGATGTAAAAAGCTGCATGAGACAGAGCACAGCCATCCCCGTCGCGAAGAGGAGAAACGCGCTCAGGAGGTTGCGCCGGGCTGTCCGGGTAGGAGCGGCAATCTGGCTCAAAAAGAATACCCCGGCAAGAGCGCCCCAGCGCAAGACAGCTTCGCGGGTCTCGACGCTGGATGCTGTAGTGTGCGCAAGGATCTGGACCAGGCCCCAGATGGGAATCAGGTACACCAGCCATGGCGCCAACCCGCCGGCGATGTGTTCTTTCCCACGGCGTATGCCCACCAGCAGGTACACGGCAAATAGGGCAAAGACGCCGATCTGAAAGGACTGAAGCGCCCATGCATCCCGCACGAAAACGGTTGCGGTGGAAAAGACCAGCAAAAGAAACAGACACACGCCTACGACTACCGGTGTACGCCGGCTGGCAGTGGCTGAGGGGTTATCCAACCCGGATGTTGCGCTAATGGGTATGACTGGCAATGCGACCATTGTATGCCACAACGTTGTTCTGATTGCAAGTCGGGCTTGAATACACCGAAAGACAGCGACGCCCTCCACAATTCATTGCGCGGCGGCAAACACTCTCAACCGCTGAAGCGCGACCGTGCGCTGTTCGTAGATCGTGGGAGCGCTCAGCAACGATTCCTCTGTGCGTGGTCTTCGAGAGCGAAGAACTATCTCTAATCGAATGAAGCGAAGTGTGCGCGTCCATGACGGCAGATCGGAGACCCCTTGCATCCAGGGTTGTGTCGTGCAACGCGACAGTGGACTTGCGGCCATTTATGTTGTTGGTAACGTTATGACCTCCAAAGAGGCTAAGCCTGTATTGTGCTCGGTCGATAACTCCGGCAGCCGTAGATGTATGGCGACCGGAGGAAGGTATGAAAGCAGTGCATGGTACGATGCTTGGTTTAGCAATAGCTATGGGAGGTCTGGCATGCTCTGCGCAGCAGGCTTTGATTCCATTCGCACAGATCGAAAGGGATGCGCAACTCTCCGCCAGACTGACGACGCCGGACAACGAGACCGCTATCAACCTATCCTCAAACAGCTTCTCCTCAAGCAGCCTCTCCCCAGGAGTCGTTGCTGCGGAGCCATCCGCTGCGGGCTTTGTGCGCGTGCCTCCCGCAAAGGTTCCCCGGACCGTTGATTCAAAGTACTACCTGTTCAATGGATTGCACCTGGGGATGGCGGGTTTAGACGTGGCAATGACCCAGCGATGCATCGGGTCTCACACCTGCCGCGAGGGAAATCCACTGATGCCCTCGTCGCTTGCGGGACAGCTAAGCGTGAATTTAGCGCTCGTCGCCTACAGCTCCTTCATCAGCTACAGGTTGAAGAAGCGCGAATCGCACTTGTGGTGGACTTCGCCGGCAGTCGGTGTGGTGGCTCACGGCGTGGGCGTCGCGACTGGCATCGCGCACCAGTAGAAATCTGCGAGGGCACGACCAGTTGGCAAGCCCGGGAACGTTCAGCGAGGGAATAGACGATCCCAAAAGCTTCCAGCGCCGGTCTTAGGAGTGTCTTCGCCCGTCTTGGCGGGGACGGTCTTCCCGGACGCAGGTTCAGGGTCGTCAGCATACTTCTTCGCATTAAACTTCAGCGGTACATGTTTCCACAAGCCCACAGGATCGGGCTGTACCGGCCACCTGGATCCCTCAAGAGCGGCTTGCGGATTTATGAGACACAGCCGCCGCGCCGTCTCCTCGCCCGCCCGCTGAGCCACATACTCAAAGCCTTTTTTCAGATGCGGGGGCCGCCACACGGGGTGGTGCGCGTCGGTGGCAAGAAAATGTATCCAGTTGCGCTCCAGCAGTTCATTTGCAAAGGCTTCCGCCATCTTGCCGAAGCGCCCATATAAGGAGCTGGAGGTTACCTGGACCAGACACCCCTTTCGCATGAACTCAGCCAGCAGCTCAGGCTGGCGATGCAATACTGGATTCCGCTCCGGATGGGTGACAATCAGGGTATAGCCTGCCGACTGCAACCTGAACATGGCGTCGGCCAACTGGGGAGGAATGGCCACGTCGGGAAACTCGATCAGCAGGTATCCGTTACCGTTGATCGAGTAGCGCAAAGGGTTGGCCACCGCTTCGAAAATGTTCTCCGCGTTTAGGTGAAAATCGCATCCCAAACTCAAGCCGACGACATCCTTCAGCAACTCGCGCAACTCGGCCAAGCGCTCTTCGATGACCTGAGCCTGGTAAGGATACACATCGCTCGAGTGAGGAGTGCAAACGATGTGCGTCACGCCCTCGTTCGCAGCCTCACGCGCCATGGCTAGAGATGTTTCAAGGTCCGGTGACCCGTCGTCTACCCCGTAGATAAGATGCTGATGAATGTCAATCATAGCGTCACGTTCTTCGGTTCCGGCCATGAGAACCGAATGAACTGCGAGAGCCTCAATCATGGAGGCGAAGAGACTCCAGCCTTGCCTCCGATCCTAACAGCCCCTGGCGCAATGGGCCGGATTTCCGCATGGGCGTGGACGTAGTTTAATAGGGCGGCCGGCGCCGGAAACGGCGGCTGCGAGCGTAGGGCTGGTTCTTCCGCGGCATCCGACGCATGCAGACCTTTGGACTATAGAAAAACCAAAATCTCATTTCAGGGGTAGGCCAAGACAATCGAGCGGTTCCACAATTCACGTGCCTTTTTTCATCGTGCAAGGTGGGTTGCCGCGGCGAGCCACTTGGCGGGCTTGCTTTCAGGAAACCTCTACTCTGGTTCCGCTGTAGCGGTGGTCTACTTTTTACGCCGCCACATGACGCCGCTATCGCGGCGTCACGTAGTCTATTTGTCCTCCGGCGCTTACAGGTCCGATTGCTGGCGTTGGCCTAAAGCATCAGCAGTTGCCGCCGTGCTGGAGTTAGCGTTGCCGTGCAAATGACCGACGAGCCGACTGTGATCAGACTGGCCAACGACTTAAAGCTAATCGTTGGTGTTGCCTAGTTAACGGTGACACTAACCGAACCGGTGACCGTGCTGTAGTCGGTGGTGTCACTCGGGGTGAAGGTGACGCTCTGGGAAGACGTTCCCGCGCCCGGCACAGTGCTGGGCGTGGTCCAGGCGAACGTGCCGCTCACCGAGGCGCTGCCGCCGCTGAGGGTGGAGGAAGCGAGGGTCTGTCCGTAGGTGATGGCGCTAGCGGTCGGCCACGCGGAGACTGTCGGCGTGGCCTGGTTGACGGTGACGTACTGTATAACCGGGGTTGCGGCTGCGTAGTTGTTGGTGGCTGGCTGGATACATTCCACTT
>Ga0209039_10000357_pt1 | contig 44491 bp, 44 predicted proteins | sample BogFormECP12_OM1_FD_188238 | JGI IMG/M metagenome (GOLD analysis project Ga0209039, IMG submission 188238) | Bog forest soil microbial communities from Calvert Island, British Columbia, Canada - ECP12_OM1 (SPAdes) (version 2) | ecosystem: Environmental > Aquatic > Freshwater > Wetlands > Bog ...
ACGTACTGGCATGCATAACCCTCTTTCACGGCGGAGCAAAAGAAGTGAGCGTAAAAGCGCGCGGAAGATCCATAAGCAGAGCCGTTGACGTTGTCGAAGTTGTTAGACGTCGATTCTTACCAGACGTAAAGATAAAAAGAGTTGGCATCGGAACAGACCAGATGGCCCCCAGAGAAGAGGGTGGCTCGCCTTCAAACGTCAGCACAATCGAGATTTCACTTGAACGATAAAACACCATTTGCGCGAAAGACGATGCTCCGCCGCCCCTCCTTTGTTCATGGAGGGTAATTTCATAGTTGAAGATGGGCCTGTGCAGTTTCTGCCTGAAAAGCGGCATATTATGCCAGAAGTGTTTGGCTAAATTAAAGTCCGGAGAAGTCAGTGAAACAGACTTGCGAGTGGCACGTTTGTTGCTCTCGCTGGAAGAAAAATTTCCTTCTCTTCAAAATGTGTACTTCCACAAAACAATCGAGGCAGAAAGAACTTTAGCGATAATAGTAGGAGCCGGAGACGTGCCTCGACTTCTAGGATACGGCGGGAAAATCGTTAAGACTCTCAGCGAAGAATTAGGCAAAAACATTCGAATTCTTGAAAACGGAGTTGATGACAGGAAGTTTCTTGAAGACCTTTTTGCACCGTTGAATATAATGACGATAAACACGATATGGCTTCCTGATGGAAGCACAGAAACTCGCGTCATACTGGGCAGGAGACGCGGAGCACGCTCGTCCATCGACACGAAGGCCCTCAAAGAGATTGCTAACAGAGTTCGAAACATTACGTTACGAGTGGAGTTCGCGGACTGACTAGAGAGTGACAGCTTCATGAATTTGGACTCAATTGGTGACTGGCATAGAACAAACTATTCTGTCGATGTCAAGCCTGAAATGGACGCAGAAGAAGTAGTCCTTTTTGGATGGGTTCAGGAAATTAGAGACTTGGGAGGAATCCGGTTCATAATACTTCAGGATAGAGAAGGCACAATTCAGGTTACAGTCGTCCGAAAGAAAGCGGGCGACGAAGTGCTTTCGAAGTCAGATGCCTTGCAGAAACGCTTCAGTATAGGTATCAAAGGAGTGGTAAAGAAAACATCGATGACTCCCAGAGGCGTCGAAGTCTTGCCGAAGGAAATAAGAATCTTCAACACGGCTGAACAGTTGCCAATAGACATAGGAGGAAAAACCCCAGCAAACCTCGAAGTATGCCTAGATGCTCGAGCCTTGGATCTGTGCCGGGAAAAGAACATCGCGGTTTTCAAGATACAGCACGCCGCCTTGGAGGCAATCCGTAGCTCTCTCTTCGAAAAAGGATTCTTGGAAGTGCACACGCCTCGAATAATAGCTTCAGCCACAGAAGGGGGTGCAGCCCTTTTTGCAGTGGATTATTTCGATAGGAAAGCGTTTCTAGCTCAGAGTCCTCAACTGTACAAGGAAGAACTGGTGATGAGCCTCGAAAAAGTATTCGAGGTAGGTCCTTTTTTCAGGGCTGAAATGTCGCACACTCGTCGCCACTTAAGCGAGTTTGTATCAATAGATATTGAAGAGGCCTTTGCGACTGCCGAAGACGTGATGCAGCTTCTTGAAAGTCTGATAAAGCATGTTTGTGAAAGAGTGAATGGTGAATGCCGAGAGGAATTGGCAACTCTTAAGTACAGTTTGAAGGTGCCGGGAGTTCCTTTCAAGCGGCTGACATATTCACAGATTTTAGAGGAACTGAAGAAAGAAGGAATCGAAATAGAGTGGGGCGAGGACATACCGACGCCAGCTTTCAGAACCATAGGCAAGATACATCCCTACTTCTATTTCATAGTTGAGTGGCCCACAGAGGCAAAAGCGTTCTACATAAAGCCTCGGGATGACAATCCAGAGATTTCGGAGGGGTTCGATCTGATGTGGCGCTGGATAGAACTTGTGTCAGGAGGAACTAGAATATCCTCGAAGGAGCTTTTGACGAAGCGTCTTACTGAAAAGGGATTGAATCCTGACTCCTTCAAGCATCACTTGCAAGCTTTCGATTATGGAATGCCACCACATGCAGGCTGGGCCATAGGTTTGGAAAGACTGACGATGGTGCTGACTGGAAAAAAGAACATTAGAGAAGTGACACTTTACCCAAGAGACAAGTTCAGACTCACGCCGTAGAGATGCTTCGGAAGCAACACGACAATAGGTATCTAACGCTTTGATATTTCTCAGAACGGCGAGAGAGCCTTCAATTCTTAAGTAAAGCTGAAGCGGTTAGTTTGGTACTATTCCTGTAAAAATCAACATCACGTTTATCTAAAAATGTCCTAAAAGCTGATAAATCCCCCTTCCATCCATTTGCTCCCATGGAAGACGAACTGAAAATAGCTTGCGGAGTGTTCGCTTCAAAGAATCTGGAGGATCGCCCTGCATTTCCCTATATTTACTGGGGTTTGAGGGCGCAGAACCATAGGGGACATCAATCCCATGGGTTTCTAACGTATAGTAAAGGGAGATTCCATGCTCACAGGAGCTTGGATCTCGTTCCTAAGATTAGGACAAGCGCAATTCAGGAATGGTTCGGAAGATTACCCGGAAGCATCGGAATTGGAAATGTCAGGTACACCACTTCTGGAAAATGTGACGAGAATTCCTTGATTAAGGGCACGCAGCCCGTAACGGCTTCAAAGAACGGCTTGAAATTGGCCATATCATTTAATGGTAACGTAGTGAACACTTTTCAGTTGAAGAAAGAGATATGTCTGAAGTTTCCGAGTTTCTCTTATGAATCTGATGCAGACCTCATCTGCCACAAACTGTTGATAGAGTTTGCTAAGAGTCACGATTTGGCGTCAGCGGTTAGGAGGTGTATGGAGGAGATTGACGGGGCCTTTTCTGTAGCAGGAATGACTCAGGAGGGTGAGCTTTTTGCCTTCAAGGATCCTCATGGAATACGACCTCTGTGTGCCGGCCACAGTCTGGACGGGTCAACTTACGCTTTCTCCTCGGAGACTGTGAGCCTTGACATAAACGGATTGGAAAGAGACTTTGAACTGGATCCAGGAGAATTTGTGAGAATAACTGAGGACGGTTTTAAAAGACAAACCCTTATTGAGGGGTGCCAGAAGGCTTTTTGCGCTTTCGAGTTCGCCTATTTTGCGAGACCTGATTCGCGGTTTGACGACAAGTATGTTTATGAAGTTCGTGAGGAATTTGGAAGGAACCTCGTGAAAGAGAACCCAGACATAGTCAAGAATGCAGACATGATTCTTTCCATCCCTGAAACAGGGGATGATTCAGCGTTAGGAGTACATGAGGCTTCAGGACTGAGGTGGGAAAGAGCGTCTCGAAGACATCGTTATGTTACTGAAAGAGCGTTTTTGTTGCTCAGCAAAGAACGTGACTCGACGATAGATCGAAAGATAAATATTTTGGGGCCGAAGATTGATGGAAAACGAATCATAGTCACGGAAGACAGCATCGTGAGAGGCGACACTACCCGAGTTATCATAGAAAAGATGCGCCGGATGGGCGCCAAAAAAGTGTACGTTTTCTCAACTTACCCACGCATAGTAGCCCCTTGCTTATACGGGATAGACATGGCGACCTTCGGCCAACTTATAGGCTCAAAGCATAATCCAGAGGAGATTGCAAATGCAATCGGGGCAGATGCGGTGTGTTACCAATCCTTGGAGGGCCTTGTCAATGCAATCGGACTCGGACGAAACCAGTTGTGCATGGGATGCATCACGGGCAAGTATCCAACGCCACTAGCTCAGAAAATGGCGGATGAAATAAGGAGCCGGTTCCAGAAGGGTTACCAAGAGACAGGCAGACTCTACGAACTTGAAGAGTCTCTTCCAGAGGCGCAGTGAAAAAGCAAAATAGGCCTCCATGTTCTTCCTTGTAACGCTGGGACGATACCTGTGGAAAGAGTAGGCATCCTCGTTGTTTCCTACGGTTCAAGAGAAGCCGCTATGATAGATGCCTTCACGAGAAGCAAGAACTACAAGGTCGAATTATTCGTTGCAGACAAACAAAGAAACCCTTACAACGAAAAGAAGTCTGCCAGACATGTGGTTGTGCCGGATCTGAACATCGAGAGAATATGCGATTTCGCGGAAGCGAACAAGTCGCGTATCGATTTTGGTATAGTAGGCCCTGAGAAGCCGATAATTGAGGGCGTGCGAGATCTCGTGGAGAAACAGACGGGCATACCGATGATTTGTCCAACGAGAGAGTATGCCTTGGAACAGAGCAAGGCTAAACAGAGGCTCTTGTTCGAGGAAATAGTGCCAGAAGTCAATCCACGTTTCAAGATCTTCAATCCCGAAGACTATGGCAGTCTGTCAGATGTGAGAGAGTCTGTTTACGATTGGCTGCGGGAACTGGGAAATGAGGCTGTTGTCAAGCCTGATACGCCTACGGCTGGAAAGGGAGTGGGGGTTTGGGGTGACCACTTTGTGACCCGCGAACAGCTTTTCGAGCATTTTCTTTCGAATTATCAGTATGGATCCGTCATTATTGAGCAGAAGATTGAAGGTGAAGAATCCAGTTTCCAAGCTTTCTCAGATGGAAGACACCTTGTGCCTCTGCCGGACACACGAGACTATAAAAGAGCGTTTGATGGCGACAAGGGACCGAACACGGGTGGAATGGGGTCCTACAAGGGAATCGGAGACACCCTGCCTTTCTTAACGAAAGCAGATAGGGATAAAGAGCTAGAAATAGTCAACAAGATTTTTGCAAAATGGCATAGGAAAGATGATTCAGCCCTGAGAGGGATTCCTTTATACTTGGCTTTTATGCATACGGGTGGAGAGCCGAAAATCCTTGAAAACAACAGTCGCCCTGGAGACCCTGAGGTTATGAACATTCTGCCAATACTTGAAGAGGATTTCATCGATGTGTGTTATCATATGCTTGATGGAACCCTTACGAAAGTCAAGCTGGAGGAAACTGCAACAGTCGCAACGTACGATGTGCCGCCAGACTACGGGGGATATGCAGACACATTTTCGGACCTCGTGAACGGAGAGGAGAAGGGCGGATCCGTCGACCTTGCGGAGGCGTATCGATTATCCGAGAAATATGGTGACAGGTTACGAATATACGCTGGATCAATGGAGCAACGCGATGGCCTAACGTATGCTCTCAAATCCAGGACTGTGTGTGCTGTTGGTTTGGGAGAGACGATTGAGGCGGCTAGGAACGTGTCTCTTGAAGGGTTGGCTTCAATCAAGGGTGGATCACTCTGGCATAGGAACGATGTGGCTTCCGAGGGGAGCATAGAGAGAAGTCTGAGGCACATGGAGGAGTTGAGGCGTAAACGGTGAAGAGAGTTTTCATCTCAGATTGTGAAGGACCCATTACAAAGAATGACAACGCTTTGGAAACCACGTGCCATTTTGTGCCGGATGGAGACAGAATATTCACGACCATTAGTCAATACGATGATGTTCTTGCAGACGTTCTGAAAAGACCATCCTATAGAGCAGGAGACACTGTGAAACTCGTGCTGCCCTTTCTCAAGGCGTATGGCGTCACAGACCATAAGATGCGAGAATTTGCGGCTCACCACATGAGGTTGATTACGAATGCAAATGAGATGTTAGCGCACATAAGAGGCATTGCGCCAGCATTTATTGTCAGTACGAGTTACGAACATTACATCGAAGCTCTCTGCAGAACCGTAAAGTTCCCTTTTGAAGATACTTATTGCACCCGTTTTAGCCTCGATGAGTACAGGATGTCAGACGAAGAAAAAGCCGATCTGAAACGCATTGCATGCGAGATAGCATCGATGCCTAACCTGGACGTCTGTTCAGTTACGGCGATGACCAAGGAGGACTTAACTGAAAAAGATATGGAAACAGTTCGGAGGCTAGACGAGTTCTTCGGAAATGAAGTGGGGAGAATGGAGACGGGAAGAATCTACTCTGAAGTCAAAACGATTGGTGGCAGAGAGAAGGCTGAAGCAGTAATAGACATTGCAGCGAAAACGGATGCAGATCTCTCTGAAACTATGTACGTTGGGGACAGCATAACAGATGAAGAAGCCTTCAAGCTTGTGAGGCAGAAGGGCGGCCTCACGGTTTCCTTCAATGGCAATCAATACGCCGTAAGAAACGCAGAAGTCGCAGTGATGTCAAGCGACGCTACAGTGACTGCGGCCATCGCGAATGTCTTCATAAGATTTGGGAAAGAGGAAACGTTGCGTTTCGTACAGAACTGGGAACGTCGGACTCTTCAAGAAACGAAGGCTGATAAGGATTTGGTGAGTCGCCTTCTTACCATATATCCGACTAGACTGCCCAAGGCTCAAATAGTCGGGGCCAAAAACGTTGAAACACTAGTCAGGGAGAGCACGATCTATAGAAAGAGAATTAGGGGGAGGGCTGTGGGAGGACTGGGCTAATTGATTAGGCGGAACTTGATAGAGAAGACTTATGCAGAGGCTTTCGCAGGGCTTTACTGTAGGGTCATAGTGACGGCTGATGATCGAGAAACTTTGGGAAAGGCAGCTGAAGATGCAACTGCAACTCCTTCGGGGGTCATAGGCAGACTTGACAACGGGATAGAAAAGTGGTTGACGAAGAAAGAGACTCCTGACAAACGAAGGGGAGTGATTCTACAGTTTTGGAAGGGCATAGACAGGGGGAAACCCCTGGATGATGTCATAAAACGTTTTGAGAAGGAGTTTTCTTATCGTATCAGGCAAGACATCCTTGTGAAGCCTTTCACTGCCGTTTTTGACGCTTTGTCAGTCGAGCCTGAAGGCAGGATAGACATGATGGATAGAGTCGGTCACTGTGGAGACGGATATGAATGGGAGAAAACGCTTTTCGGACGCAGAATGATAATTGTGCCGATTATGGTGCCTGATTTCTTGATAGAGCGGCATATAGGATATGCTAGAGGCGTTGCTGGCGGCAACTTCTGGTACATGTGCCAAAACAAGAAAGCCGTCAAGAATGCTGGAAAAAAGGCGTTGGAAGCGATACGTAATGTTGATGGTGTCGTGACGCCTTTCGATGTATGTTCTGCCGGGTCAAAAACTGAAACTCGTTTCCCATTGGTAGGGCCTACAACTAACCATCCGTACTGTCCGTCCTTGAGAAACGTGTTGGGCAGTAAGTCCAAGGTGTCTGAAAACGTGAGGTATATACCTGAAATTGTGATTAACGGCGTTTCCTTGCATACGGTGAAAGAGGCTATGAGAGTTGGTATAGAGGCAGTTCTGGGTGTTGATGGAGTTGTTGGGGTTTCCGCTGGCAATTACGGTGGGGAGCTTGGTGAGTATAGGATTGATTTGGGCGAGTTGTTTCTATGAACAGGTTTGATGCTGTCGGTTTTGGCGCGCTTAACATGGACAAGCTATTCAGTGTCAATGAGATAGCTGCTGCTGAAGGGGAGAGCTTCATACGGGATTTTGCTGAGGTTCCAGGAGGCTCAGCCGCAAACACTATGGTGGGTCTTTCGAGGCTTGAATGCAAAGTAGGTTTCATTGGAAAAGTGGCTTGTGACCCTGAGGGCATGAAATTGCTTGAGGATTTCAGAAAGGAGAATGTCGACGTCAACGGCATAATCGTTGCAGAACAGGGCAGGACTGGAACAGTGATGGGTTTCGTGAGCGAAAGAGGCGAACGAGCGCTATATGTTGATGCAGGAGTAAATTCTGCGATAACTACTGTGCCAAAGAAGGAATATGCTTCTGAAGCCAGTTTTCTGCATCTGACATCGTTCGTTGGAGAGAAGTCTTTCCATGCGCAGGTGGATCTTGCGAATTCGCTTCCAAAATCGGTGAAGCTGAGTTTTGATCCAGGGGCATTATATGCGAGAAGAAGCAGCGTACAGCTCAGATCGATACTCAAACACACGTTTGTTTGCATGCCTAATGCCCTGGAACTAGAATTGATGACTCGAAGAACTGGCTACAAAGAAGGTGCGGAGGCCCTCATTAGAGAGGGCGTGGAGATAGTTGCCGTCAAGCTGGGGAAGAGAGGCTGCTACGTTACAGATGGAAGAGAAAAGCATCGGATACCCGCATTGAACGTTAAAACAGTGGACACAACTGGCGCGGGAGATGCTTTCTGTGCAGGTTTTCTGTATGGGCTGATATCGAACGAAACCCTCGAAGAATGTGGAAGAATCGGGAACTTTCTAGGTTCAAGATGCGTGATGAAGATAGGAGCAAGAACGGGGCTACCTACGCTTAACGACTTAAGAGCTGAATTCAAAGGCTCCCTCTTCAAAAATGAATAGTTTCAAGCGCAGCGAAGGCGCTGTCCTCGTTCGAATGGGCCTTGTGTGTTCTAAGAAATTTCCTTGGGACAGTGGCATTGAATGTCCATATTGGATGACAGATTGTATGGTGTCTTCGGTAAGGTCGAAACCTTCATAAATAGGAACTGTTGATTAGACTGTGCATTTGAAGGGAGAGGCTTATGTCAAAGCCGTTTTACGTGAAGTTTGAAGTATCAAAAGAATTGGCAGATGCCGCCTATGAAGCCCTGCAAATAGTCGCTAAGACGGGTTCAGTTAGGAAAGGCACGAACGAAACGACCAAAGCTATTGAAAGAGCTCAAGCAAAATTGGTAGTCATAGCTGAGGATGTGCAGCCGCCAGAAGTTGTGGCGCATTTGCCTTTGCTGTGTGAAGAAAGAAAGGTTCCCTACATATTTGTTCCGAACAAGGAGAAAATTGGAACCGCTATTGGCATCGACGTTCCTGCTGGAGCAGCTTGTATCGTTAAGGAAGGGGACGCTGCAGGGTTAGTTAAGGAGATCGTGACAAGAATCGAGCAGTTGAGAAGAGGAACGGCGTAATGAGCAAGGAGCAAAAAGAGGCTGAGCAAACAGAACTTACGCCGGCTGAAGTAATTCAAGTAATTGCGCGAACAGGGGTCACAGGCGAAATCTCGCAAGTCAGAGTGCGCATTCTCGAAGGAAAAGACAAAGGGCGGATTATAACGCGCAACGTGAAAGGACCTGTTCGTGCGCAAGACCTTCTTATGTTGAGAGAAACGGAAAGAGAAGCAAAAAAGATTAACAGATAAATATGTAGAAGATTAGTCGGTGAGTTCGTGGATGCCAAGGCCTAGAAAATGCTCATTCTGCGGAAATGAATTCCCCGCGGGCACAGGGATGATGCACGTCAAAAATGATGGATCAATACTGTGGTTCTGTTCAAGCAAATGTAGAAAAAGCTCGCTGTTTCTCGGAAGAGACGCTCGCAGATTCAAATGGACATCATATTTCGGCAAAGAAGAAAAAGGAAAGGCATGATCGGGCGCCGACTGCGATCACATCCATTGCACTTGGAACTCCAATTACAAAAGAGGTTCAAACGCCAGATTTCCTTGGAAGGCAGCCAACCTTAGGACGATGCAAATCTTGATACTGTGAGCTGAAGAAATTTCGTGCGGGCGATGCTTAAGGACTCGTATTCTCTTTTGGACAAATATAAGGTTAGTAGCGGGGAGTAGATTTGAACTACTGATCTCTGGGTTTCTTGAAGCTTTGAAGCTTTTATGAGCCCAGCGGGTTAATCCTGGCTACCCCACCCCGCTCCGTCAATCACGCGATTTGCTCTTCGCAATCGGGTTTTAACGCACACTTTGATTTAAGCCTGAGCGCAACTCTGGCTCTTAAACAAGGCTGTGCTCACTTTGTCGTCGCTGGAACAGGAATAAGAGATGCGAATGTTTTTAAACTTTCCTCGGCGTGATGACGCCTAGCGCGCATGAAAGCATTGGCAATCTTTTTTCTTGTCATCAAAAGGATACCTTGAAAATAACTTTGAGTTTCGCGAATGTCCTCGCTGCAAAAATGAAAAAGCCACCAGAAGTTACTCCGAATGGTCTTTGTAAGTACGTCCTTTTTGAGGCATGTGGCACGTGGGCACCTCGTTTTGTTTATAAGAAACGGAAATGAAACTCCTAATATGGCGCTCAGCAGGAGGAAAACAACCTCCAGATTCGTGTGGGTTTTCCGAGGTAGACTACGCAGGATAGATTTGATTCTGGTGGCTTTCGTTCTGGTGAGCCCATTCATATTTACGCTTGTTAATGTCTATCCGTCTTCGCGTCCGAATATAAGGATCAGAGCAGGGACCAGTGAAAACTGGAGCGGATACGTTGCCGTGTCAAACCTGTCCTCGCCAGCAAACGGGTTCGTCAACAGCGTTACAGGCAGCTGGGTTATTCCGACTCTTACGGGTAACTCCTCTGAGGATACGTACGTTGCAACGTGGGTGGGAATAGACGGATTTTCAGCTTCGGATGCGACGGTCGAGCAGATAGGTACAGAGATGGATTATTTGAACGGTATGCAGAGCAATTATGCTTGGGTGGAGTTCTATCCAAGACCAGCGCGAATAATACCCTGGCTCACTGTAAGTAGCGGGGACTCTTTTAGAGCGTCAGTGACGTACGAAGGTGGAAGCCTCTTCGATATGTCGATTACTGATTTAACGACAGGTCAATCATACTCAAGAACCTACAACGCCGCTGCGCAACTTCAGTCTGCAGAGTGGGTGATTGAAGCACCATCGACATCGCAGGTACTGCCACTAGCAAACTTCGGCACACTCAACTTCAGCAACGCCCAGTTCACGGACAACAACGGCACGACGTACGCTATAGACGGTCGAGGACCAGGAACATACGACATGATTAGTCTCGACGATCCCAACGGAGGAAGCGCAGAGCCTTCTGTTCTAGTAGATAGTGCAAAACCGCAAGGGCCTTCAAGCTTCAAAGTGACCTACGAAGCCCTTTACGTCAGTGTTTCGCCCACTTCAGTCCTTTTGGATACTAGCCAATCCCAGTTGTTCACGTCAAACGTCTCCGAAGGCACGCCACCGTACACCTATCAATGGTATCAAAACAGTGCGCAAGTCTCGGGCGCCAATGGTTCGACATGGATGTTTACGGCCGTGTCAGCAGGTTCTTACACGGTTTACGTGTGGGTCAACGACAGCGCCGGAATGCAGGCAAAGTCCGACACTGCAACTGTCACGGTGAATATTCACGACGTAGCCATCACGAGTATAGCGCTCTCAAAGACTGTTGTTGGCCAAGGCTACGACCTGAACATGACCGTTACAGCAGCAGACTTGGGCAGCTTCCCAGAAACTCTCAACGTTACAGTCTATGCCAACGCAACTTCTGTTGGTTCAGCAAACGTCACCATGTCGGGCGGAAACTCCACAGACATTACGTTCACGTGGGACACTGCAAGCGTTGCCTATGGCACTTACAATCTAACCGCTTATGCAAAGCCAGTTAATAACGAAACTATATCAAATAACAACTTCACGACTATGGTAAAAGTAACGATCCCAGGCGACACCAACGGCGACTTCAAAGTCAATCTGAAAGACTTGGTTCTTCTTTCGCAGGCTTACGGCTCCAAACCTGATAGTGCAAACTGGAACCCCAATGCAGACATAGACGGCGATGGAATCGTAAGCTCATTAGACTTCACCATAATAGCTCAGCACTATGGACAACACTATCCCTGACCTCTTGATTCATACTTTCAAGGACGAGGTTTCATCAAAAATGGTGTTTCAAAGCGCGTGCTGCGATTTGAAATTGCGGCACACCAAACTACGTCTTATGGGGTCAAGACTTTGATTCTTAGGAAGCAAAGCACGTGCTACAACAAGTCAAGCGGGGCAGTGCCTGTTCTAATTGACATAAACCCGTGCTACGCACAATTCTTTAAAAGGAAATTTCAATTCTTTCTAGATTGAGGAAACTTTTTGAAAACTAAAGATGTCATGGTCAAAGAAGTGGTAAAGGTTGGTTCAAGTACATTAGTGGAGAACGCTGTCAAGACGATGAATAAAAATGAAATAGGCTGTTTGATTGTCGAAGACAACGGACAAGCAAGAGGCATAGTAACACAGAGGGACTTGTTGGAAAAGGTTCTGGAAAGATCCAGAGACCCAAGAAAGCTGGCTGTTTCAGAAATAATGACCAAGAAGTTGGTTGTGGGAACTCCCGACATGGAAATTCATGAAGCCGCCAGACTAATGTTCGAGAAGAAGATCAAGAAACTTCCCATCGTTGAAAACGGGAAACTTATCGGTCTAGTCACATTGACAAATATCGCTCGAACGGTCAGTGTCGACAAAGAAATAATCGACATAATCGAGAAGCTCTCCAACATGCGTGCAATTTAATCCATCCGCTTTCAGCTTCGACTTTCAGCTCACCAATAATCGATACTTACTTTCTCGGTAGCGTTGCACGGATAGCCCCCACGCCCTGGGGGAAGCAACGTAATATGCATGCGTAAGTCATCTGCATTCCACTATAGTCCGGCTCTTCGGGTTTGAAGCGTCGAATTCAAGAACGCCTCTGCGCGCAACGTATTATAGCAACTTCTTGTTTGGCATCTATCTTATTAGTTTCTGCTCTAAGTCGACCAGTTTGAATTCAGTTTTTCCTTCCGGGTGTTGCGCCGTATCATATATTCGGAGAGTCTGTTCGGCTGCCTCTCGCCACGTGAAGTATTGCAGCACTCTTTTTCTTCCGTTTATTCCCCATTTCTTTGCTCTGTCGGTATCGGACAACATTTCTTTGATTCCCCATGCAATGTCTGACGGGTTGTTGCCGTTTACGTGGACGCCGTTTTGGTCTTGCCCAGCTGGGATGACTTGCTCCCTGAAACCAACTGTGCCTTGTGCTCCAACGATTATGGGTTTCCCCATCGACATGGCTTCCAGACTCACGATTCCGAAAGGTTCGTATGTAGATGGGAAAATGCATGTGTCGGCAGCAGCATAATGCAAGATGCGTTCTCTTTCGGGCACGAACTCGAACCTGCAGGCAACTTTGTTGCTTATTCCGAGTCTGCTGGCGGCTTCTATTATGTCGTTTTGTTGTTCACCCTTTCCTAGTATGACCAGCTTGGTTTTTGGATAATCTGTCAACACCGTGGGCATTGCCTGAACGAGATTTGTGACTCCCTTAACCCATGTGAGCCTTCCGAGGAATAATATCATTTTTTCGTCGGGTTCTATTCCGTATTTACTACGTATCGCCTCCACCTCTGCTTGTTTGCAGTTTCGAGGATCATAATATTCAGGATCGACACCATTCCAGACGACGCTGATCTTTGATCTCGGCCACCCGTGTCTTGCCAGATCTTCTTGCATGGCATGGCTAACGGTGATTATTCTGTCCGCCCTCTGAGACGTTGCCCATTCAAGATGCGAAACAACTTCCGATCCTTGCCCTCCGGCTCTTCCCCATTCCGTGCTGTGCACATGGAAGACTACTGGCATCTTTGTCTCATTTTTGACCATGAGACCTGAAATGCTGCTGAGCCAGTCGTGAACGCAAACAATGTCATAGTTGCACCCTTCTTTCTTCAACATGCTGTTTATGAATTTTGAAGCACTCAGTATGTTGTAGATGAATATGTCATTGAACATTCGTATGTTCGTTCCCCACTTCTTCAGGTCGTCGATGACGAACATGGGAAAGACGTTGCTGGCATCTGCAACCAATGGTCTATGAACTTCTACTCCCTTTAGAATTTCTCGGGTCTTGAGATTTCCTGGGTTGAGAGTGAAGACTGTCACATCGTTCCCCATGGAAACATACTGGCGTGAAATGTAATCAGCATAAGTGCCTAAACCACCGACGAGTGCCGGTGGATATTCCCATACAAAGAAACCAATTCTCACCGTCATCACCAAAACTGAGGTTTATTACCTATAGTCCATATCGTCGAGTCTCTCGATTGCAATCAGATTCCTCTTCTTGAATCAAAAAGGCGTGTTGTCTGAATAAAACAGTTATGAATTCATGATTAGAATGCAGACTGCGCTTTTCTGAACTTCCCTATTATCTATTATTGACATTTCCGTACAATCCCGTAGTGCGTGGAGTTACAATGCTTGCAATAGCGCGATCTATGTAGCCTACACGATATATCTGTGGAAGCTGTCTTTTCCTGAGTACTTTTTCAGCCATCTTTCGCTTGCGAAGCCCCATTTGAAGTCATTGCCCTCTATCTCTAATATCAAGATCAGATCCGGGTCATCTGCATTTGCATATTTTACAAGGGTTTCGTAGAGGTTGTTGGATATATCCAAAGCCAAATCCTCTGCAGCATTGTCTTTGGTTTCTCTGGCGTGAAATACCGCTTTGTGTTTCTCATTGCCATTGTGGAAACTAACGCGGACAGTGGAAATATAGAATATTTTCCCATTGTAACTCATTATTACTTGATGGGCATTTCCTGACCGAGTTTCGACTTTCTCCAAATCTATCAACCTGTGAAAACGTGTTCTAATAAGGAGTTGTCTGAAAAGCAGTTAAGCAATCCTTCTATAGCTGAAATATGTTCAAAATCGATTTATGAAGTGAAATTCCGCCTTTCTCTTATGTACTCATTGTGTGCCTGGTTTTCGTATGCTGAATCTCTGATTCAGATTCTTGGTTCATAAGCATAAAGTATATGCTGTGTCAGAATTGGCCCTCAAGCTTAGATCGCGACGAGCATAGGAGAATGGCTATGGAACTTGCAATGGAGAAAATCGACGACTTAATCAAGGTATATGACGAGAAGAACGAATCATGGAGATTCGTCAAGAGAGACAAGGGGTTCAGCAGACAGATCACCATGATAGAGGACACCCTGTCACGTTTCGGATTACTCAAGAACGAGATTAGAGTTTACCTTTATTTGGCAAGAGCAGGTGAAAGAAAAGCCGCCGAAGTCGCGGAGGCTATATCGCTTCACAGAACTGAAACATATAGGATTCTTCGCGATCTTGAGAAGAAAGGCATTGTCTTTTCAGTTTTCGAGAAACCGCTCAAATTCACAGCCGTTTCTCTTGAAAAGGCCGTGGACATCTTGATAGAAGCCCAGAAAATGAGAATCAAACTCTTGGAAAAGGAAAAGGCTGGGTTAGTGGAACTTTGGTCATCTATGCCGCAACCGAAACTTGAGAACAACAAGAAAGAGATATTTCAGATATTAGAAGGCGGACAGCAAATGCTTCTCAAAGCTGATGAACTCCTCGAGAAAGCCAAAACTGAAATCCAGATATTTGCGCCAGGCGAATATCTAGCTCAACTTTACCACAGTGATTTCATAGACAATTTGGAGTCTTGCTCCAAGAAGCTTGAGATCACGTTACTGACAGAAAACTCCCTCAAAGGCAGGTTCTTCGTTGAAAAGTTGAGCTGGGCCGGGCAAAGACACCACGTCGTAGACGTCAAAAACATACCTTGCTTCATAATATCTGATAGAAAAGAACTTCTGATCGCGATCCAACAAAATGAAGAAGATGAAGAAGATGACAATATCGACAAGAGGAAACCTAAGACAGTGGCCTTGTGGACAAACTATAACGCTTTCATTGAGACACTTGAAATGCTGTTCTCTAAACTGAATGAAACCGCCAAGACGATCCAGGAAATCTGTCCAAGACAGTAGATTGGGCACGCCGCCGGCTGCCAGCGGCTAGATTTTCACTCCGTGCCTGGGATCTCTAACTTGTTTTGAGAATTCTTCCATGAGTTTCTTGGTTATAGGCCCTGGTTTGCCGTCGTTTATCGTGCGCTTGTTTATTTCTCTGACAGGGACTATTTCGGCTGCCGTTCCTGTGAAGAAGACTTCTTCGGCGTTAAAGAGTTCGTATGGTGTTATGTTTTTCTCTTCAACTTCAAAACCAAGTTCTCTGCCCAGCTTTATGATTTCCTGAGAAGTTATCCCTGGCAGCGCGCCCGTATAGTTTGGGGGAGTGAAGAGTTTTCCTTCTTTCACAATGAATATGTTTTCTGCTACTCCTTCACATATGAAACCGTTCTTGTCCAGACAGATGGCCTCGTCCACATTGCTAATGTTGGCTTCGATTTTTGCCAGTATACTATTGAGGTAGTTGAGAGACTTCATCTCATGCGTTGTTGCGTCCACGGGGTCCCTCTTGACCCATGAAATCATCGCCGTGACGCCGTTTTCTTTTGCTTCTCCTTTGTGGAGCACTATCACATCTGCAATCACAATCACTGTTGGTTTGGGGCACTTTTTGGGGTTAAGTCCCAGGTCGCCTACCCCTCTGGTAACGACTAAACGAATGTACGAATCCCTAAGATTATTCTTTCGGAGCGTATCCAAAACAGTTTTGACCATCTGTTCTTTCGACAGTGGGATTTCGAGCATCAACATGTGGGCTGAACGGTAAAGTCTCTCAACATGTTCTGTGAGCTTGAAAACTGAGCCGACGTAGGCTCGAATTCCTTCAAAAACGCCGTCGCCGTAGAGGAGTCCATGATCGAAAACCGATACTTTTGCTTGTGACTTTGGATAGTACGTTCCATCGATGTAGACTAGTAGTTCTTTCTCCATTTGTTTTCCCCAAATTAAGAAACTACCCTACCGTACCTTGGTCTGATATGTTTTTTGGATGAAGCGATGTTTTCCCGAGAGTCTCAGCCGTGAAACTGCGGCCTCTTTGAGATGTATTTTGGAAGTGGAAGCGCCTTGAAAGGTTTGTCCAACGTTGCTTGCTTAACTTCCTCCAGAAATAACGTGAAATCCATGCTTCGTACTTTTCCGATCGATCTGTCTCTTACAGGAACTACTCCTGACGCAATTTCCTTTCCGCCCACTACGACAATGTAAGGGGTCCATTCCATTTCAGCTTCCCGGATTTTCTTCTGCAGAGTAAGCGGTCGGTCATCAATGTCAATTCGTACTCCTAGGGCCTCAGCCTTTGCGGCCATCTCCTCAACTTGTTGCAAGTATTCGTCTGATAATGGAATCATGCGGACTTGTGTTGGGGAGAGCCAGAGTGGAAGCATCGGCGGCTTGCCGTGTTGTTGTTCTTTGTATGCTTTTTCGAGTAGCGCGTATACGTCTCTTTCGATTGCGCCACTAGGTGAGCAATGCAGAATGAGAGGGCGTATTTTCTGGCCTTTTTCATCGGTGTAGGATATGTCGTATCTCTCGGCGTTTTCAACATCGATTTGATCAGTGGAAAGAGCGGCGGCCTTGTCTTGGTTGTCTACAAAGTTGAAGTCCCATTTGAGGACGAAATAGAAGAAACGTTCATTCCACATCTCTGCGAGAACAGGTCTTCCAAACATTTTTGCTAGTGAAGCGATGAAATCCTTGTTTTGTTTGTAGAAGTCCTTGGTGAAACGCACTCCTACCTCGTAATTGTCCCGGGGCAATCCGATTTCATCTAGTATCCTAATGCACAGCTCGAATCTCTTTGCAAATTCTTCTTTGGCTTGATCTAGGTCTGTGCAGAACGCGTGGCAATCAGGCATGCTGAAGGCTCTCAGGCGTCTCAGACCTACAAGCTCGCCGCTTTTTTCTCTCCTGAAACTGTAGCGGGTCAACTCGTAGACTTTCATGGGCATCTGCCGATAGGAGAACTGTGCATCGTGAACCATTAGGAATTGTCCGAAACATGCTGCAAAGCGGAGGAATAGTTCTTTGTCTTCAGATTTCAGCAGGTACTGTCTTGCTGGGAAACGGTTGAGGTAGTCAGCCAGACTTGGGTGCCGAAAATCATACATGACTGGCGTCTCAACTTCCATCGCGCCGTACTCGTTCATTTTTGAGGTTACGAATTGCTCAAGCAACGATTTGATGAGTCTTCCTTTCGGATACCAACGGATGTTACCAGGGTCGCTTCCAAGTTCGTAGTCAGCTATTTCCAGCCTTTTCATAAGGGTTACGTGCGGCGGCATCTGTTGGCTGGCTCTGACTTTTGATATTTCGTATTTTGCGAATTTCTCTAGGTTTTCGTGACCTTTGAAATTGAAGTCTTCGACTTTGACGAGTTCTCCGTCTGGGCGGAGAATGTGCCAGAATGACTTGAGTTTCTCTTCCGCTTTTGCTGCTTCAGAGATGTTTTCTTCTTCTTTTTTCTCCGTTTTTGTGGGAAGCACTACGCGGGATTGTTCTGCCAGAGGGTGTCCTTTTACTGAAATTGTGAACTGTTTGTTCCAGCCGAACGGTGCTCTGAAGGTTTCTATACCTTTTTTCTTTGCGTAGGCTTCCATTGCCTTGACAATCATCAATGCTTCTGAAGGTTTAGCAAGGACGCTGCTTAAGTGGGCGTAGGGGTAAATCAGGATGCGATTGACCTTTTGCTTTTCGAGAAATGTGTGGACTTCTTCGATGGCTTTTTCAGCAGTGGTGATGTCATCGTGTTCTTCCACTGCGGTGAACAGCACGATTATTTCTTCTAAACGAACTTCTTTCTTTTCAGTATCTTCAGCTGATGTAACTTCCTTCTTCACTGGTGTGTATACGATAAAGTCGGAGTGTAGCTGCAGTATTCTCATTGAACGTAAGTCTCCCTTTCTAGCCACTGTAGCGCCATTTCTCAATCTGTTTGTCTTTCTTGGTTTTCTTCTTGTATTCTTTGTAATGTTCTCTGCAGAGGTAAGCGCGTTTATCATTGCCCACTTTTAGGCCAGCGGTCTTCACTTTTTGTGTTGAGAGTGAACGGATTGCCTCTCTACTGCATCCTGATACGGTACATTTTACGCCTTTGTCGATACGTCCCACTTTTGACGCCTCAAATCAACACTGAATTTAATCCATACATTATGTATCGTTCCTTAATGTCTTTTTCCTCGAAAGTGAATGATGGTGTCAACGAGTCGGATTGCTTTGAGACGTTGAGCCAAACCTAATAGCTCAGGTTTTCATAATATATTAATCTGTGAATGGCCTTGCTTGCCGAAAGAGGAAGGCTTGTTTTTCCGTTTTCTGCAATCGTTGACATGGACAAGCTCAAGCTAGCGATTCTGATTAATGCCATCAATCCGAAGATAGGCGGCGTGCTAATAAGAGGACCAAAAGGGTCAGGGAAAAGTACAATTGTTCGTTCTTTAACAGATATTCTTCCTAAAATTCGGGTTGTTAAAGGATGTCCCTTCAATTGCAGCCCTGAAGATCCGTCCAATATGTGTCCTATATGCCTCAAGAAGTACGAGGAAGATAAGACTGTTATCGCTGAAGAAAAAGAGATGGTGGTGGTTGACTTGCCTTTGGGAGCCACCGAAGATAGGGTGATAGGGAGTTTGGATGTTGAGAAGGCGATAAAGCAAGGAGTAGAAGCCTTGGAGCCAGGCATCCTTGCGGAGGCAAATCAAAACATCCTGTACGTGGATGAGGTCAATCTGTTGCCTGACCACATAGCGGACGACCTGCTGGACGCTGCGAGTACAGGCTGGAATACAGTTGAGCGTGAAGGAATCTCTGTAAGCCATCCATCTCGTTTCATTTTCATAGGAACGATGAACCCTGAAGAGGGAGAATTGAGACCGCAGCTTCTCGACCGCTTTCCGCTATCGGTCACCGTAGAAACCATAAAGTCCGTTGACGACAGAGTTGCAGTCGTCAAGAGAAACATAGAATTCGAAACCGAACCTCAAAAATTCTTCGAAAAGTTTGCTTCAGAACAGGGCGAGCTTCGAACGAAGATTGTTAACGCAAGACAAGTATTGAATCGTATAGTTTTCTCCGAAGGTTTCCTGAAAGGGATCTCCAAAGCGTGCTTGGATTTGAAGGTCGACGGTCTGCGTCCAGATATTATCATCGCTAAGGCTGCTGCAACGCTTGCCGCTTTTGAGGCCAGAACTGAGATTACGGTCGACGATGTGCTCGTTGCCGCTGATCTTGCCCTGGGCCACAGGACAAGAGAAGGCGGCTTCGTCGAACCAGCGACTGGCCAAGAAATAAGGGAGGCTTTCTCGGCATCTGTTAAGAACGTTTTCCAATTTCAAGAGTCCGGCGATGGAGTGAAAAAGCAGCAGGAAAAGAAACATTTGTTCAAGGGGAAAACCATGTTTTGGACCAAGCAGGATGCTTCGGAAAAAGAAGAGGGGCAGGCAGACAGAGATAGTGCGGCTGCAAAAATCCGGAGAACACGGACAAAACTTCTTCTGTTTCTTAACAGGCTTCTGGGCGGGGTCATCTTCGGCATGGGAAAGAAGCTGAAGCGAATTCCTGAGAACGAACCAGCAGCAGAAGGGTTGCAGAAAGGATCCAACAAGTTCAAGGGCGAAATTGTAGATGAAAAGGTCGATGCAAAGGAGGGCGCTAAAGGAATACCTACAGTTGGAAGAGCCGCGAAGTCGCTGGAAGTATCTGAAGGCCACCGAATCATGACAGCTGCTGAACAGAGAATTGTTTCGCCCTCCACTTACTTTCTAAAAATGGGGGGCATCAAAACGAGGAAGCGAAGCGTCAACCTCGGTAGGCACGCTAATGCGTTGAGCGCTGTCCAAAGAGGCAGGCCATATGGCTGGACGATTCCTCACGGAAAAACTTCGGACATTCATTTTCCAGCAACTATTCGGGAGGCGTCCAGAAGGCAAAGTGAACGCATGGGATCTTCGGATGTTGCAGTGAAGATAAGAGTCGAGGATATTCGCGATAAACTCCGATCCAGTAAGGCTTCTATTACAATGGTTTTAGTTCTTGATCTAAGCGGTTCCATGCTTTTCAACTTGAACGCTGTGAGAGAAGCGCTAATCAGGTTGCATGGCGATGCGCATAGGTACAGAGACCGAGTTGGAATTGTGGCCTTGAAAGATTTTGGTGCTGTCGTGGTTCAGCATCCCATCACTAATCTCAGAGTCGTGGCTAACAAACTTGTCCGCCTGCGTGTAAGTGGCTACACGCCGCTTGCGAGTGGTATGATGAAAGCTAGGGAAGTCTTGAGAGAGGCTGAAAGAAGGGATTCATCAACTGTGCCTGTTATGGTGGTAATTACGGATGGTAGTGCGAACGTGCCGTTGAAAAGGAGTTTGGAAACTGGTGAGCTGCGCATGATAGAGGAACCTAGAGTAGTCGTCAGGGAATATGAAGATTTGGCTGTACAGGACGTGTTTGCGGTCTCCAAAATTATCAGGCGTGAGGGTACAAAGGTGATAGTCGTCAATACGAACCCGCATGTTTACGGGCGTGAATCTTACGGGTTCGAAGTGACAAGGCTTATAGCTTCGACGACCAACGGGGCCCATCATGTTGTTGGCACGTTGGGAACGAAGGAGAAAATCGTTGATAACATCGTCGAGAGTTTGAAGGAAGACCAGGACAAGCTTTGAGACAGTGTTTTTTGAACTTAATTGTAGTGGTTCACATGCTAGCGACTGCACTAGAGACGGTTTCTTTTCCGTTTGCATTCAAAAGTTGATAAAAAAGAAAGGGGTGTATGGGGTCACGGGTTCGTTGGTTTTCTAGTGACTTTTCTTCCTATCACGATGAGAAATAATGCGGTGAATGGAAGCAGATAGGGCAAAAGTTGAGCCGATTGCACTTGACCTTGTGTGTCTGTGTTTGAGGCAGGTGTAGTTGGAGCTGTGTTTTCTCCGTATGTAGCATTGTAAAGTTTAGGAACAACGTCGGTTGTCGGATAATAGCCCCTCGAATTATTATCAACATGCCAAGTCATGAAGTAGGTTCCGATAGTGCTGCCGTCGCCTCCATATTCTATCAGATTTATTTGCGTAGAGCCTGTTGAAATTACTCTGAAATCAACCGTGAACAAAGGAGCATCTCCAGTTATGCCTGAGTCTCCGCCCAAGCGTGTCGCCACGTAATAGATTTGACCATATGTGGGTCCGTTGTATGTTAGGTTTTGCATTTCATCATACACGTTGGAGGCGTTGCTTATGATTTCGGGAAACACAAATAATGGTCCGGGTTGAATGTCGACAAGCTCTAGAACCGTGGGGTCATAATGGATATCAATCTGGACTGCATATATGCTGACACAATTTTCAGCGGAAACATTGATGCTGAACCAATCACCCAGGCCCAGCGTCTCGACGTGTGACGGGGTTATGCTTATGGTGGTCGTTGTTTGTTCTCCCGTAGCGGAGGCTCTTGCAAGGTTAAGAGCTGGCTGCAGCATAAGTAAGAGTGCTATAGTAGCCATGAGCAGGTGTTTCTTTCTCATATTAAGCCTCTACGATACAGGTGAGCGTCTTCAGGATTTAAGCTTTTGTCTTGTTACACCTTGAGCGGTGTGAATTTGCTTGCAAGCTTTTATAATTACTTCAACTCATCATTACTAATCGTCGTTTGGTGAGAAGATTGGAGGAAACCGTCTACAGTCTCCTCAGAGAGATGGGTTTGAGTCCATATGAGATAGATGCTCTCATGGCGTTGATATCGATGGGCTCATCTTCAGCAGTGGATTTGCTGCCCATGTGCAAGGTACCGAGGTCACGAATCTACGAAGTCCTGGCTGAACTGGTTTCGAAGGGATTTGCGTCAATGAGGCCAGGGAAACCGACAGTCTATGAGGCTGTTTCTCCTCGGGATGCCTTTGGGCACCGACTCTACACGTTAAGAACTGAGACCGAGCGGAATATCAAGAGCATGGAAAGCAAGGTCGACAACGTCATCCCTCTCTTGGAGAAGGTTTCAACTCTGAAACCGAACAGAGTAATCGGACCCGAAGACGTAGCATGGGTGTATTACAATGAAGCTCGCTTCCAAAATAGCATCACAGATTTGGTGCTTAACTGCACCAAGAGTTTCAGATCATGCAATTCTAGAGGTAGCATTATCAGTCGTCACGAGGCTTACAGAAGCAGATTAAGCGCGATGCATTCTGCTCTTGAGAAGCATGTTGATGTAAGATTAATTCAGCCTTTGGACAGAAGCATGGAATTAGCTTTGTACAATGATTTGATTAGAAGAGGAGCCAAACACATGGTACCCAATGTTGAGCTTAAAGAATCATTTTGGATAGCGGATTCAAACACCGTTGCTCTCCTCGTAAAGGATGATCAGGCCAAGTTCAGATATGGGCTGGTTTTACAAGACCAGTTCATAAGCAGTTTGCTTAACAAGTATTTTGATGATTTTTGGCAAAAATCCATGCCGGCTGCTAAGATTATTCTGCAGCTTCAAGCAGAGCCTTCAAAATGAACGAGCGAGGTTGCCTGGCATCTAGAACTCAAGTTTTGAGGTGCACGCAGGGTGTCTTCACTGATTTATTGCGCCCTAAGCGTTCTTGTTGCTATTGTTCTTTTGTTCTCTTTTGTCGAATAGGACGTGTGCGCGTTGATAGATTTGGTTCTTGTCGCCGAATGATGTGGGGCCGATTCCCTCGACGACTAATGAGGCGGCGGCTGAGCCGACGTAAGCGCACCACGCGCAGTCTTCGCCTTTAGAATATTCTGCCAGGAATGCCCCTATGAAGGCGTCTCCGGCACCCGTTGGATCTATGAGTTTCTCGGGCGTGTATGCCGGTACTTTGTGAGTTGCATCGTCAACCGATACGAGGGCGCCTTCAGCTCCCAGCGTGACTATGACCATTCTGGCTCCTCGCTTATGGACAGTTTGTATTGCTGTCTCAGTGTCCTCGGAGCCTGTCAACGTTTGGATTTCTTTCGGGGTAGATTTGAAGATATCAATCAGATTTAGGACTCGTGTATCGGGAGGTGATTCGAGAGTTACGTTCCCGTCTCCATCGAAGTTTCGAATCAAACCTTGTGGGTCAAGAGAGATGACTTCCGCGCAGTTTCTGAGTTTTTCTGCAACTTCAAAGGTAATTTCGCCTGCAATTGGTGCAAGATGTATTATTTTGGCTTTCAATGAGATGTGCAAGTCGTCGAGTTGAATGGGCGACATACGGGTCCTAGACCGTAGGGTTCGATCGGAGAGATCATTTTCATATTTCAACTCAAAACGCGTCGTAGGCATTCCCTGGATCACAACAAGTCCGGATAAATCCACTCCTTCTTGCTGCAGCCACCATTTGTAGGCCGCTGGAAAATCTGTGCCCACTCTGGAAATGACCGACGTTTGAGCTTCTAGGACTCTTGCAGCGAACGAAACATAGGCAACAGAACCGCCAAGAACAGTAAATGCGTTTTGGCGATGTGGAAGACAAATCGAGTCAATGCTGAAGTTGCCAACCGATACGATGTCAAACAAGTTGAGTCTGTTCCTCAGCCAGTATTGCGGAAGAGTAAACTTAAACCCAGCGGCCTGGATTCTTCTCTTCAGGTCTTCTTCTTTTTGGAATCACTATTCCTGCATTTTTACCCATTTAGGTTTTTAGGGTCTGACGCACTCGGCTTTTGGTCGATATGGGCGTTTTGTTGTTCTTTTCTTTTTGTGATAAGCGCATTCTTGGATTCGCACTACCATATATCCATTATCTTCGTATTTGCAGCCGCACGGTAATTCTGTGGTTTTTGCCATGTCCCATCCGTTATCTATAAAATACTTATAGCATCCGTTCCTTTTTTTCCTTTTGTTCTGCTTTTTCTGGAGCTTTACTTCGTTTTTTCTAGGTTAGGATTTTTTCGTAGACGGGATGGCCTTTGAACCTTAGCGTTGTTTCTGATCTTTCTACTGTTCCGCTTGGCAGTCGCATGCACAGAGAATTTACGATTGCTCCTTCAGGTATGAATCTCACTCCGTCAAGGAGTTCACCTTTCGTGACGCCGGAAGCGGCAAATACGAGTTCTTTGCCCTTTGCGAGTTCATCTTGGGAATAAGTCTTGTCTAGGTTGACGCCTTCGATTTTTAGTCTTTCAGGTCTCGCTGAATCGTCCTTTTTGTCTTTCCATACTTTGACGAGCATTGTGCCTCCCAAAGCCTTGATGGCTGTGGCTGCTATTGTCGCTTCGGGTCCGGCGCCTGCGCCAATGAGAAGGTCTACGCCTGAGCTTGGTCTGCAGGTTACGACTGCCCCGGCTATGTCGCCGTCTGCTATGAGGATTATTCTTACTCCTAGTTTTCTGAGGATGTGTAGGATGTCATTGTGTCTTTCGCGTTCCAGCATGATGACTGTCAAGTTTTGAAGGGGAAGGCTTTTTCTGCGAGCGACGGTTTTCACTATTTCTTCTATCGACATATCTAGGGAGATTTCTCCCATTGAGTGGTGGTCAGTCGCTATTTTGAAGTAGTATCCGTCGTCGGGGAGAACCTGGAAGCACCCTGCGGGTGCGCATGCTAGCGCTGAGATAGCGTCCTTTCTTCCTTTGGAAGCTGCAGTTGTGCCATCGACTGGATCTACGACAAACTCGACTTTCGGCCCTCTACCTGTTCCGACTTTCTCTCTACGCGTGAAGGCTGGGGCGTTGTCTTTGGGTCCTTCGCACGCGATGACTTCGCCGTCGATGTCAGTTTGAGCCAGTACGGCTCTTGAGAACTCTACGGCGCGGGCGTCTATCATGTCCGGGTCTCCTTGACCTATATGCTGTGCAGCTCCAACGGCTGCTGCGACGGTGATTCTTGTCAAAGAAGGTGCATAAGCTCTGAGAGTTACCAAATTTATACCTCTAAGCGACTTATCATATCTAGATCCTATTTTGGCTTACGGTGCAAGATTTCGCCATTCCGGACTCTGCAACAGGATGGCGTATGCGGTGATCATCTCACGTGGGATTAGATCCTTGCCAATGTTGAAGAGCTCCAGTGAGCGCTGGGTTTGGGCACCCCAGAGCTTGTCGACAGCAACATCTATCTCGCCAAGGCTGTCTGTTTCTTTGCGAGTGGCTGTCATCTTGTTTCTTGTTCTGTTCATGGTCTAATACCAAGCCAGAAGACCCTTAAAAAATCGCGCGTGTTTTGATTGTAACTTTATATTTAATCGTGGAGAACTGCTTCAGCAAGAGTCGAGCCTCATGTACAAGACCTTGGAAGTCCTGGGTCCAGAGCACGAGTTTTCAGTTGTGAATGACGAGCTTGAGGCATTGCCCATTGTGGACAAAATCATAAAGGATTTCCATGGTCGAGTTGTCAACTTCGTCGAACAGCCAAGGTTTACCTTTGGCAAAGAGCTTCAGCTGCACGTCATGGAATTCAAGCCCAACGCTCCCTTCAGGACGCCGGTAGAGTTTGAGGAAACAATGCAGGAAGGAGTCTTGACCATTCAGGATTTCCTACAACGTAGATTTCACGCACGTCTTCTTGGAACTGGCATGCATCCCCTACTAGAACTCGACGAAACGGGAATTTGGCCCCATCGCCACAGACAAATCTACGAAGCCTACAGCAAAATTTTCAACCTCAAACGGCACGGATGGCTCAATATTCAGAGCTTCCACCTCAACCTCCCATACTCAAACGAAGAAAGTGGAATCCTGGTTAACAACACACTTGCAAACATATGCCCATACTTGTCCGCGATCAGCGCTTCTTCACCAATCTACGAAGGCAGGTTAGGAGACGAAGTTGACAACAGACTTTACTTCTACACGCAAAACCAAAGAGAAATCCCATCAGTAACCGGCGACGTGATTCCAGAATACATATCTTCATTCAACGAATACAAGGCAAACATCATGGGCAAGTACTCAGACGATCTAGCCAAGGCAGGCGCAGACAAGCTTATCCTCAACAAAGAATGGGTGAACAGCAGAGGAGTGATTTTCAGATTCGACAGAAAAGCTATCGAAATTCGAATAATGGACGAACAAGAATGCGTCAAATCAGACGTCGCATTGAGCTGTTTCATCAGAGCCGTACTGAGGGGACTGATGAATCAAGACCCAGAGTTTCTCCCTCACACGGTCCTAGTACAGGATCTCAACGCTATCGTGATGAATGGACTCAGCGCCAGTGTTCATCACCCACACGGAGGGACTGCACGTCGAGTCTGCGAATACTATTACAACGTCGCTTTGTGGAACGCCACAGCGGACGAAAAAAAATATCTCCCTATAATCCAAAGAAGGATAGAATGTGGAAACCTCTCTGAAATCCTGCGGGAAAGAGTGGAGAAAAAAAGCCAGACAACGGATTTGAGGGAAGCCATTGTCGACATCTACTCGGAACTTGCAGAGAACCTTGCAAGAAATCAGCCCTACTTTTGACAATAATGGCACATGGAGAGCAGCGCACGCTATATACTTGTCTTATGGAAGAAAGTTCTATTATATGCCTCACGTGATTTGGAATGAAGACCTCGAAGAAATACAGAATCTGATGGATGAGATCAGGGCGCGTGTTTGCCCTCTACAGATGGGCTGGACAAGAAGCTGGTTAGAATACAGAAACTGATCAAATCGTTCAGAGGAGAACTAGAACCCGACGAAGAATTTGAAGTATTGGAAACTGACGAGAAATTGAGACAGTTGATAACAAGAAGATCCAGCGCTACCTTCTGAATCCAGATGGGCGCCCAAGCAAAGAAAGGTTAAGACTTTTATTCCTTTAACCTTCCCGTTTCTATTCAGCATTAATGTTCTTCTAAGAAACTTCCTGCTGTCAAATAGGTGTTGGGATAATGCTTCTTGTTTCTTCAATGATTGGCAGCATCTGCTTCAATTCTCTGAAGTTTCTGAGTACCGTTATGCCTTTTTGAGTTATGGCAAAGACTGTTCTGCTCTTTCCCAATTTTCGTTCTTCGACAAGATTCTGTTTGAGCAGGAAGTCCAAGTACTCTCTCAGAACGTTACAATTCACGTTTGCTTTATACATTATATGCGTTAGTTTCAAGGGTCCCCGATGAGCCAACACTTTAAGAATATCAACGTACATCTCAAGTTTAGAACGTCTCATCTTTAAACCCCTTCATTCATGTGTCTTCAAGTATTACAAGTTCTCAGTATAAGCCACTTATGAATCCAAGATAGGACTTTATCGACCTGATTTCTACTCTTAACCCAAACTGCTATTCAAAATCAACACTTACTTGAGCGCCATGAAACAAGGTATGTTAGAGCAACTAGTAGATACTTGGAAGAACAAGAATAACCACTACTAGCATGCACTAAAGCTTCATCATAGACCTGCGCTGGAAGAGACTGTCCTAGTCCGTCTAGAACCGACGATTGCGCGCGCTAGGTAGTACATGCGTTAGTCTCGAGCTATTTTTAATGCTTCCCTGACCAAATCCTTGAGAGCGGACAAGTACAGCCCTCATAACTCAATCACTTGTAGATTCCTGAAGGTTTGGGGAGGCTGCGGATTCACAAAATAGTATTGTAACGTAATCTCGTTGTCAAATTCACTAGTGTGAATCTGTTCCTCTTTTCCTTCTTCATTTTTCGTTATCCAAAAAGCTTGGCCTTCTTCTGTTAACACGAAACGGGCATTTTTAACGTCTTCTGGAAGCCTTTTGATTGCCCACTGCCGAATGTAAGCGGATGTTGCTGGGCGCAAAGGACGCTCCTTAACACTCATATTCCGTGCCTCTTCAAAGAAATCCATAAGACCCTCTTTCCCCATTTTTTCCTGTTTTTGACTGTACCACGTTTGAAATTTCGCGTTGTTGCTGAACTCCTTCTGAAGAACCCGTGTAACGTTGCGTCCACTCATTATGAAAGCGTTTGTATTGAACCTAAATTCGCTTGGAATCTTCAATGTTTCCATCATCCTTTCGTAAAAGTATTCAGCTTGCTCAAGAGCTTCGGTAGCCATTTGAATCAATTCTCACATGACGCTCGTTTCCTATCAATCTTGTTGTAGTGTAGGTGTAGTGTGCTCACCTGCAAACTTCAAGACAGTGGCCCTTAGAAACGGTAAAATACAGGAACTTGACATAGGCGGGAAATGAACACTTTGCCTAGACTGTCAAAAATCCTTGGTATTCTGTTGATCCTTTTACTGCTTGTCCCCTTTGTTCTCGGAGCTGCAGCAGAAGTTGCACCTAAATACCTCGACCTTTTGATACCGATTTTTCTTGTTGTCATGGCATTTGGAATCGTTTTCTATTACGTCAGCAAGCGCAAAAAACTCGCGCGCTAAGAAGGATATGATTTTTCTAGCTGCAGAATTACAACAACATACCTTTAATACAATCGACGTGACTTTTCAACATTGGATGTGAGTCTGTGTCGGGACCGCTTGATATAGTGCATTCTATTCATAACGCGTTTCGTCGTGACATTTTCCAGATTGATGATTCAGTCTTCAAAATAGCGCGTAGTGGTGGGGATCTGACTGCCGTTTTGAATCGACTTCACATCATGAACGAGGTTCTGGACTATCACGCTAGGGGCGAGGAGGCTGCAGTTTTCCCCGCTGTTGACAAAGTGGCCCCTCTTGTAGCGGAAACTTACTTAACAGATCATCGTGAACTTGACACCATGGTTAGTGGGTTGGAAGCAATGCGGAGAATACCTGATACTCTAATAACGGCGAGGGCGACAGCAGTCCTGGCGTCACATTTAAGAATTCATTTAGACAAGGAGGACGCTCAATTGTACCCGATACTGAGAGAGCGAACAACAGAAAACGAGCAAGTCTCCATCGTTGGCTTAATGTCAAAAAAAGTGCCGCCGGACAGATTTCCCACTCTGGTTCAGTGGCTGTTTCCATTACTCGACCTTGAAGACAGGGTCGTGATTACAAAGGGTTGGATGACTTTGATGCCGCCACAAGTTTTCGCCGGTCTCAAACCGCTAATAAGAAAGATCGTCGCAGAAAACTGGGCCGAGCTGGCTCAGCGGATTCCACAGCTCGAGGACAAGTAAATCTGAGTATACTATGCGTTGGAAAAGCGCAGGGGGGAGAAACCAACGATAGATTCAGCGACTACTGGTGACTACTTTTGTCTTTCCAAGAATCTACTTCTATTGGTTGCCCTGATACAAGGCGCGCAATAGATAAGTGTCCTTATTAGCGGCAGGTGAATCTCTTCCAAATGTTGAATCGCCATGGATGAGGAAAGTTGGCGCCCACCCGAATGGATGTTCAGGAAGAAACGACCTCCAAATGACGATGCTTACTTCGAGAACATGTGCCGAGTTATTTTTCAGGCTGGGTTAAACTGGAATGTAATCGTGAAGAAGTGCCAAACTTCCGAAAAGCCTTCCACAATTTCTCGATTGATAACGTTGCAAAATTCGACAACTCTGACATAGAGCATCTCGTGAGGAATGAAGGCATCGTGCGAAATCGAGCAAAAATTGAAGCAGTTGTCCAAAACGCAGCTCGCATGCGGGAGATCAAGAAACGATTCGGTTCATTTCAATCATATCTCGACAGTCTCGACAAATCAAATAATTACGCTTCAGTCATAGAGGAACTGAGCAAACAGTTTAAGCGACTGGGTCCGTCCTCCGCGGGACTCTTTCTATACGCAGTCGGAGAAAACGTGAGACATTTCGAAATGTGACAATTGACAGAACTTTCAATGACATCTGCAATTCTGATTCGAATGTCTGCAATCCTTTCTGGACCGTGCAGTCTGTCACTTTAAGTTTTTATGTCTTTCAACTTTGCAGACTTACCTGGCGAGTTAATTCATGCGCAGACTGTTCAGGTGATTGTTGGCACATATGACTCCTGTTAGGGGAGGGCGTTTGGGTAGAGTTTTGTGCACCCGCAAAGAAAATGGGGTTTGAATCAAAACGGGTTACTCGGGAATGTTGGAAGGTCTTGGACTACTTCCGTTCTTCCATTTGCGCCTTTAATAGTGGCGCACGTTTGTTTCATTTTTCGTAACACCCGCATCCTGTAGGATTGTGTCTCGTACTGCGCGCGCTATCTATGCGTCCTTTATCATCTTCTTTAGATCTTCCTTGGTGTGTTTAAGCATTTCAGGATGATGGTTCTTTGCATGAAGCATAGCGTGGTCTATTACATCATTTTCTCCCCAAGGTGACTTCACACTCCACCCACATTCGGGGCAAGTCATGGTTTTCATCTTACTTTTGCTCATTCAATCACCTCCATTCCCAACTTTCATATACTACTAGTCTAGAACCACATCGTTGCTGCAGCATCCAAAGCGAGATCGTTCAGGGTGGCAGCACCGACAATTTTGACGCCCTTAATCAGATTGACCTTGTCCCAACCTAGCATCTGTTTGGAAGCTTCGCACACGTCTATTTCGATTCCTGCCTGCATGGTTTTCTGGAGCATTTCCGCGACAGAGGGAAACGTTCCAAGCTTTATTTTCTCAGCTGCTCCTGGCAGCAGAATTCTGAGCCCTTGGCCCAAATAGTACAATTTAGGTCTCAAGCCCATAGCTTTCGCAGTCTGTGCAAGAACGAGTGGTGAATATTGTCTTTCTGGATTGTCGCTCGTTTGGACGTACAGAATGAATTTGTCATCTTTCATGTTCTTCACCTCCGTTTTCATGCATGAATCACGCGAAGTTGACCTGCAGCTTCTTTCTTTCTCATCTGTCGGAGGCCTTTTTCGGTGAGGCATGTTCCTCGAGGAGGACAGTATTTCTGGGTGTGGTAATCGAAAAGTTTGAACAGAGGTTCAATAGTTTCTCTGTTAATCGAGTAAATCCGCTGTTTTTCTTTTCTTTCTGAGAAAACAAATCTGCACTTTTCCAGAGGTTCCAGATTGTGAGATATCATGCTTTGCTCCTGCTTCAATACCTTGGCGATTTCCAAAACGCTTTTCGGCTCTTTGCGCAAAGTTTCCAAGATGGCCAGTCTTGTAGGATTTGCCAGAACCTTGAAGAACGCGTAGCAGCTTTCAGATAACCCTCGTTTCATTTCATTAACACCAGTGACATATTATTCATATGACATCTTCTTCATATATATGAAGGTTTCGGATTGCGCGAGCAGATATAAGTGTTCCATGTAGGTGGCTTGCTCTTTAACGTCATAAGAGACTTAGAAGTGATGGCGTGCGGTTTTACGATATGCACGCGCCCTTGGGTTTGTAGGCGTATCATGGGTTTTGCCTTACCCGAAAAGTCCTTTAGAACATGGAAAATGAAGTAACAACTAGTTTTTCTATCGCGTGGTCCGATTTTGCAACGGATCATACTTGGATAGCCACGGGTGGTGCTCCGGCCGGGATTTGGACCCGGGTCCGCGACTGTCTCCCGGTTTTTGGTGTCGAGAGGCCGCTATACATAGTCCCTTCATATGAAGGATTGACCGGACTATACTACCGGAGCAGCAGAGATTGGTCTTCTCTATTGGTTAAATATCTTTTGACTGATGGAAGTTGATGGCCTGATCAGAATAGAGTCTTCTTCTTTGTTCGGAGCCGATGATCCTCTTTTTTGGAGGATGTGGTTTGTGTTGTTTGTCCATTGTTTTGGGCTGTCAGTTTGTATGGAGGGGTTGTGTGATTTGTTCAGTGTCTAGTTCTCTGACTCTTGCTTCTATGAATTCGGCGACCTTTTTTTGGTCGTATTCTTTTTCTTGCTGTTGCTTGTTCAGCTGTTCTTTGATCATTTCTAGAATTTTGGATATGTCAAAGGGCTTTAACATGTAGCCATCTGCTTTGTTGTTTACAGCTTCAATTGCATTTTGAATTGAGGGGAATCCTGTTATGATTATTTTACGCATTCGCGGTATGGTTTCTCTGAATTTTGCCAGAAGCACTACTCCTTCAATGTCTGGGAGTCTGACATCGATAAGTGCCAAGTTGTAGAATTCCATATTGGATCTTTCTAGGGCTTCTTTTCCATCCTTTGCCGTATCGACACTGTATCCTTCATCCTCTAATATTGTTGAAAGGATTTTTCTTATGCTTTCGTCATCGTCGACGACAAGGATTCTTGTATGTTCATCCATATTTCTTCCCTCTCGTTCTCTAATGGTTCTATTGGTAGAGTTACTGTGAAAGTTGTTCCTTCTCCCACCGCACTTTCAACCGTGATTTTACCTCCATGAGCTTCCACGATACGTTTGCATATCGGCAGGCCGAAACCCATGCCTTTGGCTTTCGTCGTGAAAAGTGGTCTCCAAAGCTTTTCCAGTACTTGTTTTGTCATTCCGATGCCAGTGTCGGAAAAAGCGATCTGAACGTTGTCGTTGACTCTTCTGCTCTTGATCGTTAACGTGCCGCCTATGGGCATGGCGTCAAACGAGTTTTTGATGAGATTTGCGAAGGTTCTCTTCATTTTCTCTGGGTCAACTTTGATTTGAGGCATGTTTCTGCTTTCATTTCGGACCCGAATATTTTCTGGAAGCGCCACTAGTGAAAGTGCTTCTCGGATTAACGATTTTGGAGTTGTTTCAGCAAGTTCCAGCCTTATTTCTCTCGAATACTCTAGCAAGTCATTTATGATTTTGTTTGAGTATTCGATGTCTTTCTCAATTATCTCCAGCATTTCTTTCGTCCTCGTATCAGCCTTTTTGTCTAGTTTTGTCTTCAAATAATAAGTGGCTCCCGTAATGCCGGTCAAGGGATTGCGTAAGTCGTGGCCTATCATCGCGGCGAGTTCTCCGATTGCTGCGAGTCTTTCAGATTTGAACAGTTGCTGTTCCATTTGTTTTCGTGCCGTGATGTCTCTCGTCATCTCAACGAATCCTATTGCTTTGCCCGCGGCATCCTTGATGATGCTGGCTGAAAGTTCGCCTGGGAATTCGCGTCCGTCTTTCGTTACAAATGTATATTCAGTGTTTTTTAGGTATCCTTGTTCGTAGGCTTTCTTGGTGTTATCTAGAGTTTTCTGTTGGTCTTTGGGAGAGATCAGAATGATGGCGTCTTTTCCGATAAGTTCCTTCTTAGACGCATAACCGTGCATTTTGGCTGTTTGATCGTTGCATTCAATGATTTTGCCTTTGAGATCGGTTGCTGTGATGGCGTCTGGTGACGCGGCAAAGATGCTGCTGAGTTTCTCTTCGCTTTCTCTGAGATTTGCGGTTCTCTCCTTCACTTTTTCTTCTAGATGGTTCGTATATTCTTGGAGCTGTTTTTTTGCTTCATTCATCTGTTGAATTAGTTTGGCATTTTCTATTGCAACAGCAGCTTGATGAGCAAAAAGTTCAAGCGGTTCGAGCGATTCTTTGGTTGGGCGGCGTCCGTCGAATGGGTCATCCATACTCATTATGCCCACAATTTGTCCAGTGACCAGATGTAACGGAATGTATAGTAAGTCATCAGGGTTCCAGTCAACTGTTTGTTTCTTCGGAACCTTGCTGGTCAATGCATATTTGAATTGCTCACGCACGGCTGGGTCGCTCCAAGGCAGATAATAGAATTCGCCTAGTCTGTAGCGTTCGAACATTGAGCTTAGACGTTTCTGCCACAAAGTGCCTGGAGCTTGATGCTTCTTCAGATATTGTTCTTCTTTCACCGACAGTCCTGCGGTGACGACGTCTATGGTGTTGAGGTTTTCGTCTCGCAGGGATATGACTACCCTCCTCCAACCCTGTTCGCGAACTGCTTGGGCAATTGTCTTGAGCCTTTTACGCATGTCCACCGTGCGCATGATAACTGCAGAGCTTTTCATTAGGCTCTCTAATCGTTTGGAGAGGACACGTTGCCGTTCCTCTTCTTGTTTCAAAACACTTTCGATTCTCTTTCGTTCTGTTGCATCTCTTATCAGACCTACTGAGTGCCATTTATTCTTCACTTGCAGAGCGGAAAGAGAAATTTCTGCTGGAAATTCTTGTCCGTCCTTGCGTTTAGCCGTGAATTCTATTTCCTTTCCGAACGGTAAAGCATGTCCTGTTTTTTTGAGTTTCTCGATAGATTCATGGATGTCTCTGTGGGAGCGTTTGGAGACGACTAATCTGAAGAAGTCTTTTCCTTCCGCTTCCACAGTTGTGTAGCTGAAAATCTTTTGGGCGGCAGGGTTCCAGTAGCAGATTTTTTCTTGGGCGTCAATTAGGATTATGGCATCCAATGCAGAAGCACTTATGACACGGAATTTTTCCTCGCTCTCTTGCATCTGGAACAGTGCTTGCCTGCGTTTTTCCTCGACTCCGATAGCTGCCGCAAGTAATCCTATGATTTTCTTGTCTTCTTCAGTAGGGTTGAAATCTTTTTGGTAAACGAGACAGAGAGAACCGATGTATGAGTCATCGAATTTGACTGCTTTGCCCATGTATGTCTGAAGTTTGTAGCGAACCACATTTGGGTCGGTTTTGCCATATGATGTCTGCTGAAGATTCCTCAGTACGGTGACATCTTCTTTGCGTTGCTGAATCACGTCGAAGCATATGTGCCCCTGAGGTTTGTCGATGGGATTGTAACCTGGAGGTGTATTCCATCTGCCCACTGAACACAACATGCCTTTGTCAAGACGGTTGTAAAGGCCACTGGTCGCTTCCAGAAGCTCTCCGCAAAGGGCAACAATGCGGTCTATGTTTTCATTAGGATCGGTTTTGAAACTCAAGAAAAGCTTGTTTAGTTTTTCCATGCGTTCATCGGTTTTTTTCCGTGCGGTTATGTCCCTGACTATGCCTATTTCCCCAACTATCTTGCGGTTCTCAACTTGTGGTCTGCTTGTGAATTCTCCGGTGAGATACGTGCCTGATTTTGAACGGACGCGCAGTTCATATGATGATATTGTTTTCCCACTCAGCGTCTTTTGGAATTTTTCTACCGCCAATGGCAGGTCATCCGGGTGAATGATCGACATGAATGATTTGCCAATCCATTCTGAACGTTGCCATCCTGTTATCTTCTCAAAAGCGTAGTTGAGATAGCTGATTGTTCCGTTCTCGGAGGAAATTGTGTATATGGCTTCTGGAGCTGCCTCCACCAGATTTCGACAGGATTCATCTTGCAGACCTTTTCCTGTCTGCATGTGCAGTCTTGCCTTTTCAATTGTTACGCCGACGCAGTTGCAGGTTAATGGAAGAACCCTGACAAAGAAAACATTCCCTGGGGTACAGGCGTCACCATACTGAGTTTCCCCCAGTTCTTTGACTTTCCCGGAGCGAACTACTTCTTCGCAGACTTTTTGAAACTCTGTCCCAACGAGTCTCGGGAACACTTCTGGAAGAGATTTTCCAATACTGGCCTTTCTTGATAATCCTGTTATTTGCTCGGCGGTTTGATTGCTGAGAATAAGCGTGAGATTCGCGTTGCTATCTATATTTTCTAGGTGCCAAACATCCAAACCTATCTGGAGGCTATCAGAAATGCTTTTCAAGAGTTCAAAGCAATTTTCTCCTGCGAATTCAATCGAGTTTTGAGATGCGATAACGGAGGCTGCAGCATCGCTTGAATGTACCGTCGTCTTCTCAGGTTTCACTTCTTCTGCTGGACGGATTTCGATGGTCGTGTCTTTTTCTGTAAGTCTTATTTTGTCCTTCAGTTCGTGGACGCAATTTGAGAATTGGAAATCCTTTGTTTCCTGAGTTTCCAATCCAAGTTTTGACTGGAGATTTTTTATGATTAGTTTTTCGATGACGGTCGCGGCTGAGCCCAGGAGTCTTTCAAGGCCTGCAGAAAAGACTTCAGGTTTGGTTATGATTTCATTTCTTTTCAATTGAAGGCTCTTTTCAAAAGAAGCATATATGACCTTAACCCCAACGCCTTTGAAAACTTCTTCAAGTGTCTCATCTACGATGCCAAGCAAGACGGCATCCGACCTCGTGTCTGTTTTGGGGACTTCGGGTTTAGGTCGAGATTCCATCTTCTACCTCGCTACCATGGGGAACTCGCATCGTTAATTTTCATTTGCAAACTTCCAGCTGGCAATCAAAATTGATGATGGCTGGTGATTTATCGGTTATGAATTCAAAGTACGTATTAGTCCTAATTGCGTCATTCAAAGGCGCACGTTTTTACGATGAGTGCGCATATATGGGACCTTGAAATGTGGTCCTTGGGAACATAAAACGCCTCAAAAAATCATGTTGGTGGAACCGTAAATGTGTTTTCTTTGATTCGCAAGTAGTGTATTAACGCGTCTCTTGAGTGCTTACTGAGTGCTCGGTTCCTTCCATTTCTCAACCGTCAGTTTGTTGTCACCGTGTTTGAAGTTTATTCTGACGGGAATTGAGTCGGCTCCTCTCTTTGTTCTAGCGTATTCTTTAAATGGAAACATACTATCTTCGGCTAGGTCCACGGGGAGGTAGAGCAGGTACTTTCCGTCTTTTCTTCTAAACAGGCGCCCTCTTCCTTCACTTACCAATTGTATCACCTCGATTAAATCCAAAGTTTAAGACTCATCTCATGGAGATGAAGCTATTTAATCTTTGTTCTCAAATATTGTAACGATGAAACTCATTGTGAAACCATGCAACCGCAAAGGTGAATCACTTATAACTGATTCAGCAATAAACGATCGTCACAAGTCATTAGCCCTTGTTCATTCTGGTTTTTCTTCGGTTTCTTGTTAAGACATCTTTCCAAGCTTGTTTGGGTCTTATGTTCTACTATTTTATTTTCATGTTTTCTGTTCGAAAAGCCACGCGGCCCTGCTGAGGATGTCTCTGATTTGTAGATGCTGTGGACACAGTTCTTCGCATTTGCCGCATCTGGCGCATCTTTTTGCTTGGCTTTCAGGTGTGATATGTTCCCAATACTTCTTTTTTACTTCTTCGTTTCTGTCTTCTATGTAGAATTGGTTGTATAATGCGAATATTTCAGGTACGTTGACTCCTTCTGGACATGGCATGCAGTATCTGCAGCCTGTGCATGCAACAGAACCCAATTTCTTGTATTTTCGCGTGACTTCCTTGATGAGGCGAAGTTCTTGGCCAGTCAACACGTTGATGCCTGATTTGTCCGCGCTTTCGACGTTTTCTTTTACCTGTTCGAAAGTGCTCATTCCACTGAGTACAACAGATATTTCTGGATGATTCCAAACCCATTGAAGTGCCCATTCTGCGGGTGTCCTCTTTACAGTGGCTTTGTCCCAGGATTGTTGGATTTCCTTTGAGGGTGTGGTGGCTAGTCTGCCGCCGGATATTGGTTCCATCGCAATGACGGTCAGTCCTTTGGAGGCAGCGTATTCTAGCCCTTTTGTTCCCGCTTGGTACTTTTCGTCCATGTAATTATACTGAATTTGACAGATTGTCCACCCATCATAGCTGTCGATTATTTGCTTGAAGATTTCGAACTCGTCATGAAAACTGAAGCCTAGATGTTTGAATTTTCCTTCATCCATTTTTTTTTCGGCCCATCTTAACACGTTCAAGTCCCTGAGTTTCTGCCAGCCCTGTTTGCCAAGTCCGTGAAGCAAGTAAAAATCGAGATGATCCACTTGAAGCTTTGATAGCTGTTCATCCAAGTACTTGTCCATATCTTCTTCTGACTTAACTAGCCAGGATGGCATCTTTGTGGTCAGTTTTATTTTTTCTCTGTAGCCGTCTTTCAATATTTTTCCAAGGAATATCTCGCTGTTTCCTCGATGGTATACGTATGCAGTGTCCACGTAGTTCACTCCGTGGTCAATTGCGTACCTGATCATTTTGGTCGCTTCGACTTCGTTGATTTTTGCGGCGTCACCGTTGAGAGTTGGTAACCTCATCGCCCCAAAGCCTAGGGCGGAGACCTTCCAGTCTAATTGGCCGAAATTTCTGTACTTCATGGGGAACCCTTAATCTGTTCGTTATCGAAGAACAAATCTGCTTATAGGTATTCTGATCGTATCGACAACGTTCTGCAAAACGCCCTCGCAAACAGGTTCTTCCGAAGTGAGCAAAGACACAAGCATTTCTATGGGTTAGATTGCAGAAAGAGAATGGCTTTAGCCAGGTCTCCTTGGCATTCTTCAAGTGCGTTTCTTGCTTTTTCCAAGGTTTTCCCAGTTTGATCAGCCACAAGTCTGACGTCTTCTTCGGCCACGGTTACACCTGAAGTCTTGTGCTCTGCTGCTTTCTCCGTGATTTTTCCTCCTGTCACTTGGAAAATTTTTTGCCCCTGCATTTCAAGCATTGCCACTTCAGGCTCTTCAATTGTTATTTCCTTTGTTGCCGTTTTGATGACGACTTCTTGGACGTCTGTCACTGCGTCCATGTTCAGACCCATGCGTTGCATCATTCGTTTTGCTTCACGAGGGTTGACTCGTCTATGCATAGCCACACCTAACCTCTCATAGCATTTGCAATTCAAACTTGATATACTTAACCTTCCTCATTGCATCCACGTCTGACTTTCACTGCGACGCCTCTTTTGAAAGCCTTCATTTCCTGACCAGAAATTGTGGCTCTGCCCACGGCTAAAACCCTGTCTTCATCGTTGAGCACGATGACTTCATCTCTGGCCCTAAGCTCTTCGTCGGCTTTGACGACATGGGCAGCAAAAACGTCTCCTCCCTCCGCAATGAATTTTTCGACGTCACTCTGAACAGAGACAAAACATTTTGCCAATTTGTGGCACGCGACAACTCTTTTTGCTCCTTCAATGCTCAGAGAAAAGAAACCATCGGTCGGACGCATAGTGGCGAGTCTTTCTCCATTCAGGTAAATGTAGCGGATTCGGCCAGTTCTTTTGGAAAATACGATGCTCACGTTGTCAGGAAAAACCGATTTTCCCACACCTCTTCCCAACTGGTAATCAGCTACAGCTCTTATTCTCCGCAAAGCATCGCTCAATCATATCACCGGCAAAGGAGAAATTGTCATTTCGACAACTATAAAGACCACAAGAATAATAAAAACAGTTCAGGTGAAAGCAATTGCGCTGCGAAGTCTGTGGGCGAAGAATCAACGGAAAACCATTCAAAGTCATAATAGAGGGGGCAAAGCTCACGGTCTGTATAGAGTGTTCGAGGCTAGGAAAAACATACTATGAAGAGCCAAAACAGCAGATTGGTGGTCCGCAGCGCAGAATCCCGGGAAGACCGTTAGTCGTTCAAATCAAGAAGCCACAGGCCCCCAAAGTCGACACCAGCTTGGAGCTCGTGGCCAATTATCATATAAAAATCAGGGAAGCCCGAGAGAAACTTGGTCTTTCACATGAGGATTTAGGCAAAAGAATAAACGAGAAAGTGTCGCTTCTCCGAAAAATCGAAACCGGTAAAATGACTCCGGACAATAGACTCGCAACGGTTCTGGAGCACACCTTGAAGATTAAGTTGATAGTTCCTGTTGAAGAAGGAAAGGTTCCCCAAACTAGATTTGCGAAGGTTTCGGGAAAAGATCTGACACTCGGAGACTTGGTGAACTTGGGTGAGAAAGGTAGTAAGAAGGAGGACGCTGCTGGACGAAGGCAATCATAGTCCAACGCCATAAACGGGATGAACAGAACAGTTTACGAGAACTCGAAAGTCTGGCTCAAACCGCGGGCTACACCGTGGTTGGCAGATTAGAACAGGTCAGGGATGCTGATGCCCGATATCAGATAGGCGCCGGCAAAGTTGAAGAGCTTGCAGCACTGGTAGAACAGAAGGGTGCAGAGAAGGTGATTTTCGACAATCTTCTCAGACCTGTTCAATCCTACAATTTGGCGAAAGCCACCAAAGTCGAAATCATTGATCGCTTCCAACTCATACTGGAAATCTTCACCAGAAGAGCAACGACTGCTGAAGCTAATATGCAAATCAAGTTGGCAAGTCTGAAATATGATTTGACAAAGGCCAAGGAGAAGGTTCGTCTAGCAATGAAAGGCGAACAGCCAGGATTCATGGGGCTTGGCGCCTATGAAGTTGACATATACTATGAGAGTGTCAAAAGAGAGATTCATGCAATACGCAGAAAACTAAAGAGGATCCGCGCAAAAAGAGTGCTTCACCGGACAAGAAGGGAAGAGCTGGGGTTTACCTCGATTTCTCTGGCAGGATACACGAAAGCTGGGAAAAGTTCATTGTTCAATGCCTTTGCTGAGGAGGATGTCCCTGTTGATGCAGCCTTGTTTACGACGCTCTCCACTACGACGCGTCTTGTCACATTCTCTAAAAGAAATTTTCTGCTCACAGACACGGTCGGCTTCATTGATAGGTTGCCGTTAACACTGATCGAAGCATTTCACTCGACGCTTGAGGAGACGATATATTCGGACTTGATTCTTCTTTTGGTCGACGCGAGTGAACCGGAAAATGTTATGGAAAGAAAGCTTGGAACATGCTTGGAAACAATAGAGCGGATAGGCGCTTCAGGGGTACCCGTGATAACGGTGCTGAACAAGATTGACTTGATTCAAGACTTAGAGGTTCAGCAAAAACTCAAAGAATTCCAAGACAAATCAACGACTCTCGTAGCAATATCGGCGTTGTACAAGACTAACCTTGAACAGCTGAAACAGGAAATACTGAGCAAGCTGAGAAGCCACGTGAAAGCAGTTTTCACAATTCCCGTGACGAACAAGACGATGCAGTTCATGGCTTGGCTTTTCGACAACGTGGAAGTGCAGACAACTGACTATGACGAAAACTCTGTCCGGGTAGTTTTTGAAGCCGATGCAGCATTCGCAGAAAAAGTCAGGAATCGAGTAGCAAAAGAATTTAATAGAAAGGTTGAAAAAATCTGAAAAAAGCCCCCGAAGTGGTCGTGCTCAGGTGGGGTCATCGACCCATTAGAGACGCAAGACTGACGACACATGTTGCTCTTGCAGCCCGTGCCTTGGGCGCCTCAGGAATGATTCTCTCAGACACAGAAGACAGAAAAATCAAGGAAACTGTAGACGAGGTCACCAAAAGCTGGGGCGGCACATTCTTTTTCGAAATGGGAAAACGTTGGAGAGACGTTATAAATGAATGGAAATCCCGCGATGGCACGGTTGTTCACTTAACGGTTTACGGAGAAAACGTTGAAACCAGTGATGTGCTGAGCCGCATAAAGGAGTCAGGGAAGAACATTTTGGTCCTCGTTGGCTGCCAGAAAGTTCCTGGCGAATTTTTCTCGAATGCTGTTTCAGACTTCAACGTTGCGATTGGAAACCAACCTCACTCCGAGTGTGCAAGTCTGGCGGTTTTTCTTGACCGACTATTCAGGGGCGAAGAGTTGGCTAGAAGTCTCTCTGGTGGGAGGATGAAGGTTGTTCCTCAGTTGAGAGGCAAAAGAGTTATCGTGAAGAAAAGCAGAGAGACTGGTTCGCATTGTAAAGAGATTTAAGTGAAAACCTGCGAAATATATAATATAGGGAAATCACGCTGAGTACTGGAAACGAATGGTTGCTATGTTATCCAACATTGATGATGCAACGTTGCTGAAAGTTGCTGAGTCCCTCGGGGAAGAAGATGCGGTCAAAATAATCGATGTTTTGAAGAATTCAGAGGAGATAACGGACGATGAGATCGCAACCAAGACGGAGATTAGGCTGAACTCAGTTCGGAAGATTCTCTACAAGCTTTATGATCATTCCCTGGTCAGTCTCAGGAGGACACGCGATCCGAAGACTGGCTGGTTCATATTTCATTGGAGATTGCAGCCGGATCAGCTTGAAGGATTTATTCTGAGCCAGAAACGCCGGGTTCTCGAGAAACTTGACATTCGTTTGGAATATGAAAAGAATCATGACTTCTACCATTGTTCCACGCCGGGTTGCAAGAAGATCCCCTTCGAAGAAGCCGTAGAACTGGTTTTCAGGTGCCCGACCTGTGGAAAACCGTTAATGCATTACGACAACGAAAAGATTGTCGAATCACTCACCAAGAAAGTGGAAATCCTAAGGAAGGAGCTCGGTGAGTGAACAACTCCCGACAACCGAACAAGCATTGCGTTTTTTGAGAGAAAGCGGTTGCCGTGAGAACGTGATCAGACATGTCGAGGCAGTCTCCGCTCTAGCAGTTGAGATCGCACAAGCCGGCAAGGACAAAGGATACGACGTTGACGTCAGGCTCGTTGAGGTTGGGGCATTACTGCATGACATTGGTCGAGCGAAAACCCACACCGTTCATCACGCAGTGCTAGGAGCTGAGATTGCCCGGTCTCTTGGCCTATCTGAACCCGTGATATCGATAATCAAGAGGCATGTTGGTGGAGGAATAACAACGGCTGAAGCTCGGAAACTTGGTTGGCCCCCAGACGTTTACATGCCCCTGACGCTGGAAGAAAAAATCGTTTCTTACGCGGACAAGCTCATCGAAGGCTCAAGGCGAGTACCAATCGAAGTAACGATTGAAGAGCTCTCGCGAGAATTGCCCGGTCCTGCCGTCCAAAGGCTCTGGAAACTTCATGAAGAAATGGTAAAATTGGTGGGCGACTGCAAATGCCTACCTTGACACTTTTCGCCAAGGCTCATGGTCACTTCCGACCGGATAGATTTGACAACAGCTTGAAGAACACCTTAGAAGGTTTAAGGGTTGAAGCAAAAACCTGCGGAGCCACAGAACGCGGCTGGATACAAGTTTCCATTTCTGGAGAAGACACAAACGTAGCCTCAAACTATCTCGACCAAAAAATAGGATTGTGCCCCGTTTACCTAGAGAACATCCATAGATTCTCAACGGTCAGAGGCAGAATCATGAGTCTCAACGAGGAAGGAAACGAAATTCAAGTGGATATAGGTGTGTTTTCTCCGAGAATCTATGATGCTAAGATTCCATTGTCAAGTTTGCGGGGCCAACTTGCAGACGGTAGAAGTATTCCGCTGAAAAAAATCGCAGATCTATTTGGCCTGTGTAAAGAGTTGCCGTTTACCATAAAAATTGACGCCATTGACATGGAAAACGCTTTAGTTGAAGCTGAAATCGCTGAAACACAACGGAAACAGTACATTGAATGGACCAAGTCTCTACTTGACAGACTAATTGTTATCGGATCATCTCTGTGGGAGATTGAGTCGGCTATCGAAACAACGGGTTTAGAACGTGATGTAGTCAACATCGAGCCGCTTGGAGGTTTCGAATTTGTCGTCGTTTGCAAACTCGGAACCGATGCCGTTGGGTTGATTCCGAAGATCGGGAAGATCCTTAGAAACGCAAGTTTCGTGGTAAACAGTCCCAGAAGAATTCTAAGTTTCTTCGGAGACGATCTGCCTTTTCCTATCTCCTAGTTACGAGATAGACTCCTACAAAGATTAATAGACCGCCAGCTACGGTGAAAAAAGTGATGTGCTCTTTCACGAAGATTGTCGCGAAAACCGCCGTTATTAAAGGCTCCCCAAAAAGAAACGAGCTTGTCACTGACGCTCTGACTTGGCTCATAACTCGGAACCAAATGAAGTAGCCAACAAGGCTACAAGTGATAGCCAAATAAAGAATCGCCAGCCAAACGTTAAGGCCCATGATCTGGATTTCCTGAAAAGAATTCTCTGCCAGCGAAAAGGGGATCAAGCAAATGCCGCCCAATATGTTGACATAGGCTACAACGAGGAAAGGATCATATGTCTCCATGACTTTCTTCCCTATCATAGTATACGTGGCCCACATGACCGGCGTCAGTAATAGTATCAGGCTTCCGAAAAGAAAGCTCGAATTGTCGCTTGAAACGCTTAATGTGCCGCCCACGATGACCGTCAATGTTCCAGCAGCGGCGATTATTATCCCCAGAACGTTCTTCTGCAGCAATTCCTCCTTAAACAGTCTGGCTGAAAACACAGTTATGAGAATTGGTGAGAGGAAACAGACGAGAATGGCAGAGATTGAGGCTCCAGCCAACTGTATTCCCGTATATTGCACAGTGAAGAAAAACGTGACACCTAAGAGGCTCAGTATTAGAAGTCTCAAAAAGTCTGCTCCCTTAATCAACATCGAATAGTTCGGGTTCCTGCTCTTGTTGACAATGAGGACCGTAACAAAGAGCGCTCCGGCAACTAAAAATCTGAACGTTGCAATGGCCACAGGAGTTAATCCCTCGTTGAGCATTGCTTCCACAACAACGAAAGAGCTGCCCCAGAAAGTGATGAGACACAACATCAAAGCAGCATTGAAGGGGCTGATGATCCTGCCTTCCATGCAGTCTTGCACACGCATTCCTGTTAGTAAAGGATTCTGCCAGACTTACTGTGGACTCTAGGGAATAAGAGGCTAAACTATGTCTCATGACGAATATCGACTGAATGTTGAACGAG
>Ga0209039_10000358_pt1 | contig 44454 bp, 44 predicted proteins | sample BogFormECP12_OM1_FD_188238 | JGI IMG/M metagenome (GOLD analysis project Ga0209039, IMG submission 188238) | Bog forest soil microbial communities from Calvert Island, British Columbia, Canada - ECP12_OM1 (SPAdes) (version 2) | ecosystem: Environmental > Aquatic > Freshwater > Wetlands > Bog ...
ATGAGCCGCTCCTAGGAGCTCCGCATCTCGACCCGGATGGCGAGCGTCGCGAGGTCGGCGTGCTCGCGCTCGGCCCACGCGACCACGGTTCGAACGGCGGCCGGGTGCGTTCGCACATCGGCGTCCAGGAAGAGGAGCCACTCACCGGTCGCCGCCCGCGCCCCCGTCCAGCAGGCCCAGTTCTTCCCCACCCAGCCTTCGGGGAGAGGAGGTGGGTTGATCCGCCGAACGCGAGGTGCCCGAGCGTCGATCACTTCCCCCGTCCGGTCGGTCGAGCTGTCCTCCACGACGATGATCTCGAGGTCCGGGTAGTCCTGCGCCAGCAGGTCGTCCAACGTGGCCGGCAGGTCGAGCTCCTCGTTCCGCGCTGCGATCACGACGCTCACCCGAGGCACCGGTGAGGGGGTGGGCGCTGCCGTCTCGGGGTCGAGGCGCGGCATCTGGGCGGCGAGCAGCAGGGCAAACCCCTGGTAGAGAAGGACCGCGATCGAGGCCAGGACCAAAATCAGTTCGGCCCAGAGGGGGACCATCGTCCGGCGTAGACGCCCTCTATTAAAGCTGTGGCCGGTGCACAGGCGGAGCGCTATCGCGATGGCCACGGTGGAGCACCCCCGGGTCCGCCCCGGACTCCTCGAGGAACGTCTCTACCAGACCGAGATCGCCGAGGTCGCGGCCGAGCGCAATACCCTCGTGGTCCTGCCCACGGGTCTCGGAAAGACCGCGATCGCGCTCCGGGTCATCGCCGAGTTCCTGCGAAGGTCCCCCACCGAATCGGTGCTCTTCCTAGCGCCCACTCGACCGCTCGTCCTGCAACACGCGGCGGAGGTGGCGCGTACGCTGCTCGCGCCCGAGCCGCTCACCCTGACGGGGGCGATCGCTCCGGAACGTCGGTCCGCCCTGCTGCACCCTCCTCAGGTGGTCGTCGCCACGCCGCAGGTCGTCGGGAACGACCTCGGCACCGGACAGTTCCCTCTCGCGTCGTTCTCCCTCATCGTGTTTGACGAGGCCCATCGGGCGGTCGGCGACTACCCGTACGTGGCGATCGCGAAGGCGAACCGGGAGGGACCGCGCGCTCGCGTGCTGGCGATGACCGCCTCGCCGGGGAGCAGTCGACGGCGGATTCGCGAGGTGTGGGCGAACCTCGGCATCGAGCGGTTCGAGTACCGTACGGAACAGAGCCCCGACGTGGCCCCGTACATCCACGGGATCGGGGTGGAGACCATCCCGATGCCGGTCCCCCCGGAGGTCCAGCACCTCGCCATCCTTCTGCGCACGGCCGTGCAACGCCAGATCGATGTGTTGCGGAAGCTCGACCTGCTGCCGTCCGGCGACGTCGGTCGCCGGGTCCTGCTCGAGGTCGGCAGTCGGCTCCATCGTCAGATCGATGCCGAGCGGTCCCAATCCGGAACGGCTTCGGGGATTCTGTGGAAGGCTGTCACCGCCCGGTCCGCGGCGATGAAGGGCCTCCACGCACTCGAGCTCATCGAGACCCAAGGCGTGGAGTCCCTCCGCGAGTACCTCGCCCGTCAGCGGCCCGGCGAGGGACGGCGGTGGACCCCGGCCCTGCGGGCGTTCCTCGGGGACCCGGATGTCGAGGACGTGGTGCGCCGCCTCACGACCCTCACGGTCGAGCATCCGAAGCTCGCGAAGGCGGTGGAGATCGTGCGCGAGGAGCTGCACCGCAACCCGAACGCCCGGGTCATCGTCTTCGCGCAGTACCGCGACACGGTCGACCACGTGGTGGACGAGCTCGACCGGCTCCACGACCCGGGGGTGCGGGCCGCCCGGTTCGTCGGCCAAGCGAGCCACGGGAAGGACATCGGGCTCTCCCAGCGTGAGCAGGGCGCGTTGCTCGATCGGTTCCGGGCCGGCGAGCGGAACTGCCTCGTCGCCACGTCCGTCGCCGAGGAGGGCCTCGACATCCCGGCGACCGACCTCGTCGTCTTCTACGAACCGCTGCCGGACGTGATCCGGACGATCCAGCGACGCGGACGCACCGGACGGGTCCGGACCGGTCGCGCCATCGTGCTCGTGGCCCAGGGGACGCGGGACGTGGGTCTCGACCGCTCCGCGTTCGCCCGGGAGCGGCGGATGCACGAGATGCTGGTCGAGGTCCAATCCGAGGTCGAGAAGGGGAACGCCCCGCCGCCTCCCGAACCCAAGCGGCGCCAGCTTCTCCTTTCCGAGTTTCGCTAGCGCCCGGTGCTGCCGAAGCCACCTTCACGGGAGCGAACCGCCTCGACCCTGCCCGGCCGGAAAACGGCGGGTTCGTCCGCGATGAGCCGGATCTGCGCGATCCGGTCGCCCGATTCGATGTGGTAGCGGCCCTCGAACAAGTAGGTCAGCGGAACGCGGACCTCCCCGGAGTAGTCGGAGTCGATCGTGCCCGGCGCGTTCACCATCAGCACCCCGCGGCTGCTGAGCCCGCTGCGGGGCCGGACCTCGAGGAACGTTCCAGGGGGGCAGCGCATCTTGAACCCGGTGCGCACGAGCGTGACCCGACCTCGTTCGAGGTCGACCGACTCGGCGCTCGCGAGGTCGAAGCAGGCCGACCCGCGGGTCGCGCGAGCGGGCAGAGGGACCGACGGTGTCCCGGGGACACGTTCCACCCGGACCGTACGCACGCGACGCGGCACGTTCCCCGGGAATTGGGCGACCTCTTTACGGTTCCCGAGGCGGACCCGTGTCGGCCGATTCGCTCTCGGGCACGGCCCCTTCCGTGGCGAGCCAGCGGGCGACGATGCGGCCCTCGGCCCGTCGGAGGACCTTCCCGAGCGCCGGCGCGCTCCGTCCGGTCTGCGCGGCGAGCCGGGTGAGCGTGATCCGACGGGGCACCGCGTAGTAGCCCATGACCCAGGCCCGGGCCAGGAGACGCGATTGGAGCGGAGTAAGGGGCGTCGCCCCCTCGTCCGGAGCGTACGGGCGTCCCGATGCCCGCACCACCCGGAATGGGAACTCCTCCCGCTCGAGGCGCTTGAGGACGCGTCGCAGCGCCCGTTCCTGGCCGTGGAACGTGGCGATGACCTTCTCGGAATTGATCCGGAACGGGGCGGTCGGTGAGATCTCTCCACCGGCGAGCGAGAGCAGGCGACGTAGGCGCTCGGGGTTGCGCTGGCGGACGAGCAGGATGTAGTCGTGGGTCCGGGGTCGCCGCTCCACGAGCTCGAAGCTCTCGAGCCCGTAGAGCGCACGAATGCGACGGGACTCGCGCTCGAGCTCGGACGCCGTCTTGAGCGGCCCGCGCCTTCGCACCCTCAGGAGCTGGAGGCGCCACCCCTGCTCCAGGCGGAGCGTCTCGAGCAGCTCGACCTCCTCGTACTTCTCGAACAGACCCTCGGGGATGAGCCCGAGCAGCGCGAGGTCCTCCGTGCGGACCTCGAGGGTGACGGTCTGCATCGCTGGCCCGACCCGAGGTTCCGATATGAACCTTGACCCCTTCCCCCTCGTTTAATAATTCGGGCGATTCGACCGCCCTCGTGGCGTTCCGGTCCCTCGGTGATTTCCTCACCGCCCTCGAGACGCGCGGCGACCTGGTCCGCGTGAAACGGCCGGTCTCGCGGGACCTTGAGATCACTGAGGTCACCCAGCGGGTGCTGCGCGCTGACGGCCCGGCGCTCCTGTTCGAGAACGTCCCGGGAGCGACGATGCCCGTGGTGACGAACCTTCTCGGCTCGCCCCGGCGGATCGCCGCGGCCCTCGGGGCCGAATCGGTCGATGAGGTCGCGGAGCGGGTCGAACGATTGGTCCACCTTCGACCGCCCGCCGGGGTCGTTGGGGCCATCCGCGACCTCTCCGGCACGATCGAGACGCTCTCGACCCTGCGGTCCCTCGCTCCGAAACGGGTCCGCTCCGCGCCCTGCCAGGAGGTCGAGGAGACCACGGTCGACCTGGGGCACCTCCCGATCCTCAAGTGCTGGCCCAAGGACGGGGGCCGGACGATCACGTTCCCCGTGGTGATCACGAAGGACCCGACCACGGGCGAGCCGCACACGGGGATCTACCGGCTGCAACAGTACGGTCCCGACACGCTGGGCATGCACTTCCAGGTGCACCGGGTCGGTGCGAACAACTACCGGAAATGGGCGGCCCGGGGCGAGCGGATGCCGCTTGCGGCGGTGATCGGCGCGGACCCGGCCACGGTCTTCTCGGGACTCGCGCCGGTGCCCGAGGGGATCTCCAACTTCGTCTTCGCGGGGTTCCTGCGCGGTGAACCGGTCGAGCTCGTTCCCGCCCGCACGGTCGACCTCGAGGTGCCCGCCCACGCCGAAATCGTGCTCGAGGGATACGTCGACCCGACCGAGCGCGCGGTCGAGGGCCCGTTCGGAGACCACACGGGATACTACTCGGCCCCGGAACCGTTCCCGGTCTTCCACGTCACGTGCGTGACCCACCGGGAAAAGCCCGTCTACCTCACGACGGTCACAGGAAAGCCTCCGACCGAGGACGCGGTGCTCGGCAAGGCCGTGGAGCGGGTCTTCCGACCGGTCATCCGCCTCGTCCTGCCGGAGCTCGTCGACATGAACCTCCCGATGGAGGGGGTGTTCATCAACGTCGGAATCGTCTCGATCCGCAAGGCCTACCCGGAGCATCCCCGCAAGGTGATGCACGCGCTGTGGGGCCTCGGCCAGATGATGTTCGTCCGGTATCTCGTCGTGGTGGACGAGGACGTCGACGTGCACGACCTCTCGGAGGTCCTCTACCGGGTCGGGCTGCAGGCCGACCCGGAGCGGGATTTCGAGATCTCGCACGGTCCGGTCGACCAGCTGTCGATCTCCAACCCCGTGCCGAACCTCGGGGCGAAGGTCGGCATCGACGCGACCCGCAAACGGCCCGAGGACGGTTTCCCGCGGCCGTGGCCCGAGGAGATCCGGTCGGACCCGGCAGCGGTCGCCGCCGCCGAGCGGGTGATGCGGGACGACCCGCTGCTCGCGAAGCTTCTCGGTCGGACGAAGCCGTGACGGCCCCCGCCGCCCCGCGACCGGGGCCGGCCCAAAGCCTCGGCCGCTTCCTCGAGATCCAGACGCTGGGCCTCAACCTGTCGTTCGCCCTCGCCTTCCTGCTGCTCGCCTCGAGCGGACGGCCGAGCCTCTGGACACTGCTCTGGGTCGTGGTGGCGTTCGTCGCCGCGCGCAACGCCGGTCACTCGTTCAACCGCTGGGCCGACCAACGGCTCGATGCGGCCAACCCCCGGACGAAGGACCGGGCGTTAGTGACGGGGCGCCTTTCTCCGGCGTTCGCGATCGGGTTCTGCGCGGCGAACGCGGTTCTCATGATCGTCGCGGCCTACCTTCTCAACCCCCTCGCGTTCCTCCTGGCCCCGGTCGCGCTGGCCATCGTGCTGGGCTACAGCTACACGAAACGGGTCACCTCGTTCACCACTGCCTTCCTCGGGCTGGTCCAGGCGATCACGCCGGCGGCGGTGTACATCGCGATCACCGGCACCCTCCCCGCGGTGGTCCTGCTCGCGGTCGGCGCGCTCCTCGCCTGGGGGACCGCCTTCGAGACGATCCACAGTCTGGGGGACGTCGAGAGCGACCGCGCGCTCGGGTTGTTCTCCGTCCCGGTCCGCTGGGGCGTTCCAGCGTCCGTACGCCTCGTGCCGGTGCTGCATGCGACCGCCCTCGTCCTCTTTGCGGTCTTCGGCCTCGCCTTGCACCTGACGACGGCCTATTTCGTCGCGCTTCTCGCCATGGCGGTCCTCGTCGCCGTCACCGACCGGGACCTGGCCCGGAACCCCACTCAGGCCCGCATACCGTTCGAGCGGCACTTCGCGCTAAGCATCCTCTACCTCGCCGGAGTCGCTCTGGCCGTATTCGTTCCGCTGGGCCCTTCGTGGGTTCTCTAGTCGAAACCTAAGATTGCGGCTCAGGAACTAGCTCAATACCTCCTCCGAAGTCCTCCTCGTTCGATCGGTATGCCCCAGGTCATGATCGGCCTCTCGGCCCGCGACTACCGGACGACGAATGAGGTGTGGCGACTCGCGAAGCGCCACCTGAACCCGGCGGTGCGCCGCCGGATCGGATGGCGGGGCCGCTCCTCGTTCCTGCGTCAGCTGATCCTGTACGGGTTCGAGAAGGCGAGTGCGGACCCCGCGGAGTTCCTGCGCGAGGTTCGGGACGTGCACGACCCCCTGTTCGGTCGTCGGGGACGCTCGGAGGCCGGCGCGGACCGTCGGGAGGCGATGGTGGCGCAGTGGCAGGGATTCTTCCCGAGCCCCACGCCCACATCGCGGGGACGCTCCAAGGGCTCGAAGAGCGAGGGATAGCGCGCCCGCGTCGTAACCGGGCGGCCCGGAGAACCTCTCGATGACCCGGACGGTGGAACGCCTCGAGGGACTCGCTCTTCTGGGGCGAGCGACGCTGGGCTCCCTTTCGCTCCCGACCCCGTCGCTGCTGGAAAGCCGGAACGATGGGGAGACGGGCCCCGCTCCGGCCGTGCGCTCGCTCCCGGCCCCGGTGGGAAAGCGGGGTATCGAGATCTCCGACACGACCGCTCAGTATCGCGCCGAGTTCCCGATCCTGACTCCCGAGATCAGCGGCGACGGCCCCGGCATCTACCCCGTCGGTCCGGGGGGGATCCTCGTCCACTTCCCGTTCTCTACGGAAGCGGCCTTGGCCGCACGGGCGGAGCGCCCGGAGCTGGTCGTCCTCGGCAACGCCCGCACCCTATGGGCCGACGGTCTACCGTTCGTGCAGGCGATACGGGAGGTGCGGGCGCACTTCGGCGCTTCCCCGCTCCTGTGGACCCCGCGGCTTGCGCTACCGCACCGGATCCCGATCCTGGCCTACCTGGGCGTCGACCTCGTCGATACCACCGAGGCCCTGCTGGCGGCGGCGGCCGGCGTGTACCTCGACCCGGTCCTGGGGCCCCGCACCCCCGCCCCGTCCGGCCGTGAGCGCTCGTGCGACTGCCCGGCCTGTTCGTCGGACCCGGCGGGGCCCCTTTCGATTCACGCGGTGGCGGCGAGCCGTCGGGCGATCTCCGAAGCGATCGCCGCCGCGCGGGCCGGCCGGCTCCGGGAACTGGTCGAATCCCGCCTGGTCGCCGAGCCGACGCTCTCCGAAATGCTCCGCCACGCGGACCGGGAGCTTCGCGCGCTCCTCGAAGAGCGGACGCCGGTCGCCTTCACCGGCTCCCGGGACTACGTCCTCCTCGAATCCCACCGACGGCCGGAGATGGCCCGGTTCCGCGCCCGACTGTTGGAACGGTACCGCCCACCTCCCTCGAAGACGGTCCTCCTGCTGGTCCCATGCTCGAAGACCAAGCCGTATCGTCGCTCGCGAAGTCACCGCCGCTTCTGGGGTTCCCTCGAGGGGCTTCGGGCGCTCGAGCGCGTCCATGTCGTCTCGGTGAGCTCGCCGATCGGCCTCGTCCCCCGGGAGCTCGAGGACCTCCCTCCCGCCCGCCACTACGACATTCCGGTGACCGGGGACTGGGAGGCGAGCGAGCGCGGTTACGTCCGGAGCGCGCTCGCGCACCTTCGAGCGAACGGGAGGTACCGGTCGGTGGTCGTTCACCTCGACCCGGGGGAGTACTCGTTCCTCGAGCCGGACCTACAGCCCTCGAGCTCGGTCCGATGGACCCTGAAGGACGACCGCACCACGACGGGCGAGGCGGTCGCCTCGCTGAGGTCCGCGGTCGAGGAGGCGCTCGCGGGCGACGCCCCGGTCCCGGGGGGCCCGCTCTCCGTCGTGCGGGAGGAACTCGAGGCGCTTGCGGGCGTCCAGTTCGGTCCCGATGCCGCCCGGCGTCTCTTCGTGTCCCCGGTGCGACTGAGCGGCCGGCCCTGGTTCCAGCGCGTCACGGACGGACGCACCGACCTGGCGACCTGGAGGGAGGAACGCGGCCTGTTCCACCTCACGGTGGCCGGAGCGCGGCGTCTTTGGCCCGACCCTCCGCTCGCGGTCGAGGTGCATCCGGAGGTCCCGCTCGAGGGCGACCTGTTCGTCCCAGGCGTCCGGGCCGCGGACGAGCGCATCCGCGCGGGCGATTCCGTGATCCTAGTGCGGTCCGGCCGACTGGCGGCGGTGGGCGAGGCTGCTCTCCCGGGCCGGCTGATGACGGAGCTCTCTCGGGGTCTCGCGGTCCACGTTCGTCACCGTGAGCACGCTCCGACCGACAGTCCCATGACCGAGGAGCGGTCTCCTTCGGACGCAGGGCCGGTCGTCTAGCGGTGAGGACGCCGCGCTTACAACGCGGAGATCGACGGTTCAAATCCGTCCCGGCCCACAGCTCGGCTCGCGGGCATCGTCGCGGGTCCGACCGATCTATCGATGTGATCTTCGCCTAGGCGTCGGAAGGCCCGGGGCGCCAGCCGGCGTGCTGGGACCAATCGTGCGCCTTGACGAGCAGGGACCAAATGGTCGGCTCCTTGGCGAGAACGTAGCCCTCGCGGTCGTTCCGGAACTTCTCCGCGAGGCTGCGTTTGACGCCGGCGTACTCGGCCGCGGCGTCGGGGTGGTGGCGAAGGTAGTCCCGGAGGAGGAGGTTGAGCTGTTCGTCGAAGCTTCCGTGCTCGCGAACGTGGAGATGCGTCCGGTCCGCCCCGGCGGGCTCTCGAAAGAAGCGTTGGGTTCGATCCGGATTCTCCCGGTGCCATCGGTACCCGAGGGTCTCGAGAGGCGTCAGGAAAGGTCCCTCGGGGGCTAGCGTCGCCACGGAGACCTGGATGTCGATGACCGGTTTGGCATCGAGGCCCGGAACGGCTGTCGACCCGACATGGTCGATCCGTCGCGCGGTGGGCCCGAGCGTCGAGCGAAGGCGCGTGGCGATCTGACGGAAGGTTTCCGGCCAACGCGGATCGTACGGGATGACGACCACCGGCTCCTCGGGGTCCATCGGAGAGCCGTGGGCCGATTCTTAGGATAACGGTTCCGAGGTCCACGGTCCCGCTTCGCGTACGCTTCCGAGAACGACCCCGCGGGAAGGGCTTTAGTTAGGTTTCCACCCTCGCGAGCCGTGGGCGCGACGTCCCCAGGGTTCCCCGACCAGGAGGTCGAGACCCCCACCACCGGGATTCCGGGCGGACCGACGCTCGAGGTTCCGATCGTGATCCGGGGCGCCCGGATCTTGCCGTCTCCCGACGCGCCTGCGATTGAGCGGGGAACAGTTCTCGTGCAGGATGGGCGCATCGTCGCGGTGGGCCCCGACGTGACCGCCCCGCCAACGGCGAGGGTCATCCCGGGGGAGGGACGGGTGGTGACTGCCGGGTTCTGGAACGCCCATGTACACTTCACCGAGCCCAAGTGGCGGCGGGCGGGGCGCGCGTCGCCCGCCCTCCTCGAGGCCGATCTCCACGATATGTTCACGAGCCGGGGGTTCACCACCGTCGTCGACACCGGCTCGGACCCCCGTTTTACGTTCCCGCTGCGTCGGAGGATCGAGTCCGACGGGCTTCTCGGTCCCGCGATCTACACCGCCGGGCCTGGCGTGTTCCCCCCTCGAGGGATCCCGTACTACCTCAAGGGTACCCTGCCCTGGTGGGTTCGGCCGTTCGTGCCTACCCCGTCGACCCCTCGGGCCGCGAGAAGGGTCGTGGAACGGAGCCTGTCCCATGGAACCGACCTCGTCAAACTGTTCACCGGTTCGTACATCGCGCGCGGCACGATCCGGACGATGCCCGAGCCGGTCGCCCGGGCCGCGGTCGACGTTGCACACGCCCACGACCGGCTCGTGTACAGCCACCCTTCCAACCTAGAGGGGACCCGGATCGCGATCCGCGCCGGGGTCGATGTGCTGGCCCATCCGCCGGACACCGCCGAGGGCGTGGACGAAGGCGTGGTCCGGGAGATGGTCGACCGTCGGATGGCGATGACCCCGACGCTCAAGATGTTCGCTCGCACGGTGAGCGAGGACCCCCGGTACCTCGACCCGATTCACGAGCTGGTGCGCCGGTTCCGCGCGCTCGGCGGCCAGCTCTTGTTCGGCACCGACGTCGGCTACATGGCCGACTACGCGGTCGAGGAGGAGATCCGCGCCCTGCTCGACTGCGGCCTCAACGCTCGGGACCTTTTGCGGATGCTGACGACGGCGCCGGCCGCTCGGTTCGGGGTCGCCGATGCGGTGGGGAAGGTCGTGGTCGGGGCCAAGGCCGACCTCGTGCTGCTCGACGCGGACCCGCTCGACGACCCCCTGGCCCTCACGCGCGTCCGTGCGACCCTTCGCGGGGGCCGGGTGCTCCACCTCCACGCGTGACCGCGTGGCCGACCGGGTCGCGGATCGGTCAGGCGGGGTCGGTCGGTCGTCGCAACGGTAGCTCGTAGTACAGGAACTCTCGGTCCTGAACCCACCCGCAGGCCTCGTACAGGCGCTGGGCCGGGTTGTCGACGGCCGTGGACAGCTCGAGGTAGTGGGCCCCGGCGTCCTCCCCGAGGGCCCGCGCCTCGGCGAGGAGACGAGCACCGACCCCGCGCCGGCGCGCGGCCGGGGGAACGAAGAGGTCGTTCAGCATGTAGACCCGACCGAGCGATACCGAGGAGAAGAGCGGGTACAGCTGCATGAAGCCGACGGCGTTTCTTTCCTCCTCCGCGAGGAAGACGACCGACTCGTCACGGGCGAGTCGATCGGCTAGGAAGCGGCCGGAGGCCCCGGGGTCGGACGGCTGTTCGTAGAACTGTCGGTAGGCGTCAAAGAGGGGGGTGAGGGCTTCAAGGTCGGCGCGGCCGGCGCGCCGGACCGTGATCCGGGGATCGCTCGGAGGTGCCGACTCGCGCGGGGGGCGGAGGGCCGGACCGGCACGGGGACGTCGGACGAGCTCGCCCGAGCAGTTCGGGCAGACGTGCGCGAGCTTTCGGTAGCACGTCGGGCAGAAGGTGCACTCGTGGGCACAGAAGTACGCCGAAGCATCCTCGGCCAGCGCGGCGTGGCATCGGCCGCATTCGCGTCGGAGTTCCATGCCCTGCCATCCGCGCCGCTGGGCTTAACGGTTCGAGGCGGGCACCCGCGCGGTGCTCCCCAAACTGCCGTGCGTCTGATCGACGCACCTCAGGTCATGCGAGCGCCGAGGGGGTAGCCGGCCAGCATCAGGACGTCACCGTGGCCCCGTCCGAGGTTGGGGGCCCCAATCGTCCGGGTATCGATGAGACGAAGCTCCCGGAACGCCGGCGAGTGAAGCTCGTGGCCGTGCGGCCAGTCCGCTCGGAACAGGAACTCGAGGTCCCAGTGGTTGCCGCTCTCGGGCGAGGAGGCGGAAGGATACGCGTCGGAGAAGACCTCGGGACCGCGCAGCTCTAGGTGGTCGAGACCGAGCTGCTCCCGGACGATGCGCTCGGCGGCCGCCCGGGGGCTCTCGAACTCGACGAGATGGCAGGCCGGCAGCACCCAGTGCTCCTGAAGGGCCTCGAGCATGGCGGGCTCGAGGTTCCCGATTTCGGACCACGCGGCGGACGCGGCGGGACGGCCGAGCACGACCAGGTTCGGGTTCTTGGGGTCCCCCACGAGCACGAACACGGAGAGACAGAGCCCGGCCGGCGGGATCGCCCACACGCGACGGCCGGCGACCTCGCCTTCCGTGGGACGGTACCGTGCAAACCGGCGGGAGGTCGTCATGAGCCTCCGGGCGGGGTAGGTATCCCTGTCTTATGGACTCTGCCTCGAAACCGGTGCTGTCTCGGGCATCGTGCGGACACGGAGATGGGGGAGAGCGGGAGCGGGGCGCCCGCAAGAATCGTGGCCGGCAAGGAGCTTCTTCGCGATGCGAGGGTCTTCACGTCCCTAACCATAGCTATAGTATAAACTATAGTCTAAATTCAAACTCTATATATGGACATGCTCCATTTTCGATCGTGATGAAGAACCGAAACCCAGGAGGGGCCAGTGCGGCGGCCAGCGGAGTGAGCTCCGCCCCGCCGATGGGGCCCCTCGCGCTCTCGAAGGAAAGTCGCGACCCGTCGGCCGCCGGCCCACGGACCGCGTCCGGCCGGAAGAACGACAAGCCGTCCATGATCGAACCGTGGGAAGGAGCGACGCTCCAGGTGGGTCCCGGAGAACCGTCGGAGCACTTGTTCCGCCGGCTTCTCGGAGCCTACCTCGCCGGAGCTCGCGAGTTCGTGATCCGCGAGCGGGCCGGTCTCTCGAGCGGCACGCGGGAGGTCGTTCGCACGTTCTGCCGTCGGACCCGACAGCCCGAGATCATCTCGGATGAGGCGGGCGCCCTCCAGCTGCGGGACCTTGCGTTCGAGAGTCCCATTCCCCTCGACCAGCGGATCGTCCGGATGGGCCGCTTGGTGGTCGATTTCCACCGGGAGGCCGTCGAGAGCTGGTCCCATCTCCCGTTCCTCGAGGACGGGTACTGGGAACGCCGGGACGACGAGATCGACCGGGAAGCCTGGTACGTCGAGCGGGTCGCCGCGATCCGTCTCGGGGCTCCCAGCCGCGGGGCCGGATGGCTGGGTCTCTGGACCACGGCCCGGAGCCTCGAGCGGATTGCGGACCATGCGGTCGTGATCGGCGAGGTCGGCCGGCGGCTCGTTGACCTACCGAACGGAGTGGGTCCCGTCACCTCCCTCCGGCAGTTCCACCACCAGGCGATGGAACATCTCGAAGGGGTTCTCGGAGCGTCGGACGGTGCCGCAGCGAACGACCTCCTCGACCTCGGCGATGCGCTCCAGGCGTCGGGCCGGGCGCTCTCGGACCGCTTGTTGCCCGCGGTCGGGGGCGGAACGATGCCCCCGGCGACCGCCGCGGCGGTCACCCGCATCCTCGAGTCGATCGGACGCACCGTCGCCTATTCCCAGGACATCGCCCAGGTCACGTTGGACCGGTGGGCGCCACGAACCGCGGAGACCGAGGGAAAGGCCGCCGGACGGCGTTCGCTGCTCCTTCCGCGGTAACTCCATAGCGACCGCAGGGATTTTCTACCTCGACGCTTGCCTTAGGCCCCCCTGGGGACCCGTGCCGCGCAAGCAGGCCCATACCAACGGTATCCGCGTGATCGCGGTGCGCCATGGGCCGGCCGAGGACCGGGACCCGGCCCGCTGGCCCGACGATGACCTACGTCCGCTCACCCGGAAGGGCGAGAACGAGACCCGACGGGCCGCGAAGGGCCTTGCGAACGTAGTCCGCTCTGCGGACCACCTCGCGAGCAGCTCGGCCGACCGGGCGTTGCGGACCGCCCGGCTCATCCACCGGGAGCTCTCCAAGGCGCCCTCTCCCGAGACGTGGGAGGAGTTGGCGCCGGGCAACCTCGCGACCCCCATCTTCGACCGGATCCGGCGGTCGACCCGGCCCAAGGAGACCGTCGTCCTTGTCGGGCACGAACCGACCCTGGCGGAGTTCGTCGGGGAGGCGTTGACGGGAGAGGGTCTTTCGGTCGTCCGCCTCACGAAGGGCGGCGCGGTCTGCCTCGAGTTCTCGAATTCGGTGCGCCCGGGCGCGGGCCGTCTCGTCTGGCTGCTGACGCGAAAGCAGCTCGCGAATGGGCACGGCTAGCGGGGCGTTGCCCCGTTACGTCGTTCGAGGCGACCGTCGCGGGGGAGCGGGGCGCGCTCCGTAGAGCGGGGCGACCCTTCGCTGAACGTCCGCGTGGACCTGCTCGGGCATGCGGTTCGCGTCGACGTTCTGGAACCCGTACTCGTGCACCATCCAATCGAACTCCTTCGAGAGGAGGGCCTGGTAGAGGAAGAAGCTCTCGAACAGGTCCCGGGAGAGGCAGAGGTCCATGCCCGACTCCCAGTAGTCGAGCGAGCCGTACTTGCCGATCGACCGGTGCAGGAGGATCTCCGGGCGCGCGTCCAGGAAGATGACGAGGTCGGGGCGGACCGCGAACCCGTAGAGCTGGCGTGCGTACTCCCGCGAGGCCCCGCGCGCGATCGCCCGCGCCATGAGCGTGTAGATGTAGCGGTCGGCGAGGACCGTGCTCCCGGCGGCGAGGGCCGGGATGATCTTGTTCTCGAGCTGGTCGGCGAAGTCCGCCGCGTAGAGGAGCGCCATCGTTGTCGACGCGAGCGTGTGACCCTGCTTCGCGCGGTCGATCTCCTCGCTCACGAGGTCGGAGCGGCGAAGACCGGTGTCGACCACGGCGTGGCCCTCGACCTCGAGCCACTCGCGCAAGAGCGCCACCTCGGTCGTTCGTCCCGAACCGTCCGCACCCTCGACGACGATGAGCTTCCCGATGAGGTCCTCCTCGGGCATCCCGGGAAGCCGGGTCCCGTACGTCCTATCCGTCATGCATCAGCCGCGTCCCCGTGGGGAACTTCGCGAGCAGGGGCTTCAAGTCGGCCCTCAGTTCGGCCTGGATCGCCTCGACCGGCCGCGTGGCGTCGACCACCCGGAAGTCGTCGACGGTCGAAAGGCGGTCGTACTCCCGCTTCAGGCGGCCCTGGAACCGCTGGTAGCTCTCGACCAGGTCGTCCGAGAGGCCGAGGTCCATGCCGGCCTCGTAGTAGTTCATCTTGAGGCGGGAGGCGAGCTTGCGCTTGAGCGTCACCGCGACCGGGACGCGGAAGTAGAAGACGCGGTCCGGCCGGGGGGCGAACGAGTAGATCATGCGGACCCACGCGGGGTCGCAGCCCCGGGCCGCGTCGCGGACGAACGCCGTGTAGGCGTACCGGTCGCAGACGACGAGGTAGCCCGCGCGTAGCGGCGGCAGGATCTTCCGCTCGAAGCGGTCGGCGAAGTCGACCGCATGAAGGAGCGAGAACGTGGTGGGCGTCAGAAGTCCCTTCTTCTTTCCGCGTCGAATGGTGCTCGAGACCAGCTCCGACGAGTTCCACTCGGTGAAGAAGACACGGTACCCCTTCGACTGAAGCCACTTCCCGAGGAGGGCGGCCTGCGTCGACTTGCCGCTGCCGTCCAGCCCTTCGAACACCAGTAGACGACCGGGGAAACCGTGGCTCGGGGACGGGACCTCAGGCATCGCGATATCGAACCTCGAGCTCGAACACCCGTTCCATCGGCTTGCGAACCTTCTCGGCCCAGCGGGGGGGAAGGGTCGTACTGTTCGCGGTAGAAAAGCTCACCGCCAACGCCTTTCCGTCGGCGACGAGCGAGAACTTGGGTCGGACCGGGGCGAGCAGTTCGGCGACCCCCAGGATCGCACCGAGCCGGACCGCATTCTCGAGGTCGGGAGGCCGGATGATCGGCAGGAACTCCTTCTTCCACTCGGAGGGGACCGTGTTGCCCTCGTGGAGGTACGCGGCCATCGAGGCGAGGAGCACCTCGCGCTGGTCGAGGCCCCAGATCGGGTAGTTCTGGATCAGGTACGAAGAGTGGCGAGCGTGGTTCCACAGGTCGATCGCGACCCCCGCGTCGTGCATCCAGGCGGCGACCCGAAGGGCGAGCGCCTCGCCGGTACCCCCATCGAAGCGGTTCGCGAGGATCCGGAAGAGGGCGACGGCGGCCTCGGCGACCTCCTGACCGTGGGCCAGGTCGAACGCGAACGATTCCGAAGCCGCGGCGGTCGAACGTTGGGCGAGTGTTTCGGCCGGAGCCGGTAGCTTCACTCCGAGCGATTCGAGGGCGATCCCTTCGCGTATCCCCGTGCCCGAAACGATGATCCGGTCCGCCTTCACGGCCCGGAGGAGCTCGGAGAAGACGACGATCCCCGCGAGCACGACATCCGCCCGATCGCCTCCGATCCCGGGGATCGACCGCCGACGAGCGCTCGGCATCTCGCCGAGCAGCTCCTCGAGGGCCTCGATGTCGCTCCCGTAGAGCGGGTAGCCGTGCACGCGGCGGACGGGGTACTCGCGGAACTCGATCGCGGCGCGGGCGAGGGACCGGACGGTCCCTCCGACCCCGAAGAGGCGGTACCGGGCCCCCCCGAACGCCTCGAGGACGGAGGCGAGCGTATCGCGCACGTGGTTCTGAAGGGCGTCGTACTCCCGGCGCTTTGGCGGGTCGTGGTCGAAGAACCGCTGGGAGAGTCGCAACACCCCGAGCGGCAGGCTGACCGAGTTGCGAAGCGCGCCGTCCCGCACTTCCGCGAGCTGGAGCGAGCCGCCGCCCAGGTCGCAGACGAGGTCGTTCGAGAGCTCCCACGCGCTCGCGAGCCCGAGGTACGCGTAGTGAGCCTCCTCGGTTCCCGAGATCGTCCGGAGGGTGACCCCGGTCGTGCGCGCCACGTCCCGGACGAACTCCGGCCCGTTCGGGGCGTCACGAACTGCGCTCGTCGCGACCGCGAGGGTCTTCGCCACCTTGAGCGAGCGGATGGTCCGGGCAAAGCGCCGTACCGTGGCCACGCCCCGGACCATCGCCTCGGGCGCGAGGCTGCCGTCCGCGCCCGTTCCCGACCCTAGCCGCGGCGCGTCCTTCGTCTCGTAGACGGCCCGGACGGTGCCCGAGGCCGAGGCGTCGAACACGACGCACCGCGCCGTGTTCGAGCCGATGTCCATCACTCCGATCATGGAAACCGCCCGGGCCTTCGCTCCGTCCCGCTCGAGGTCGGCGAGGCGGGCACGGTGCATGTTCCCCGACAAACACCCGTCTCTAATAGGGCTCGGGTGAAACCGAGCGGACGGCGGGCTCCTTCCGAATGATTTAGGTGGGGGGCCCTGTCTGCCCCGCGGGGGAGATACGATGGCCTCGGCATCGAGCGGACCGCCCATGCGACCCGAACGGGTCGCCCGCGAGATCGCGCGGATCCTCGAAGAGGTGACGAAGGCGGTCGACCTGGTCGTCGCCTCGGCCCATCCTTCTCCCGAGAGCCTCCATCGTCTGCATCGGCAGATGCGACGGCTTCGGACCGGCCTCGCCCTGTGGGAGGCCCTCCTGCCGAGCGCGGAACGGGACCTTCTCCATCCGCTCGCCGTCCGGATCAAGCGTCTCTCCCGCCTCGTGGGCCGCATCCGGGACCGCGACATCGCGCTCTCGCTGCTCCAGCGGTTCGACCGGGCGTCGGCCGGCCGGCGCGATGTGGAGAGCGTGGAACGGTACCGCACCCGAGTTCAGGACGACGCCCGTACGGGCCGTGAGCTGTTGCGGGCCTTCCTGCGCGCGGAGCGGCAGGCCCGCCTCCTCGACGACGTGGACGAACGGCTGCGCAGCCTCCCTCGAACGGGCTCGTTCCACGACCCGCATCGCGCGGTCGTGCTCGCCCACGACCGGACCCATGAGAACCTGCGGCGCGCCCATCGCAAGGCGCTTCGTCGCCCCTCGATGGAGCGGCTGCACCGCCTGCGGATCCGCATCCGCCGCGCGCGTCAGTTCACCGACCTCGCGGTCGCGCTCGACCCCCGGCACGAGCGAGCGTTCTCGAGCTCCATGGTCCGGCTGCAAAAGGACCTCGGGGACCTCCACGACCTCGACATGATCCTGGTCGGACTGGACAAGGACGTGCGACGGACCGCGTGGGCGAAAGGGCTCCGGGACGAGCGGCGGCGGCGTCGGCGCGAGATCCTGAAGACCCTGGAGGCGTCGATGCGACCGAAATCCGTGACCGCGACCCCGCGGGCCCGGAACGGCTGACCGTTGCTCGTCGTCTTATGACCCCGGAACTTCCCCCTGGGCCGATGCCGACTGTGGGAGCGAGCGACCTCGCGGGGGCCGTGCGCGACGTCCTCGGCGAGACCGGGGCGATGGGGGCGACCGTTCGCCAGATCGCCTCGCGCTTGGACGACCGTCCGGACCGCGTCGCCGCGGTGCTCGACACGCTCCGTAGCCGGGGCGACGTGCTCCGGATGGGACGGGGACTGTTCGTCCTGCGGGACTTCGAGCGCCTCTCGGAACGCGACGATTTCGTCGACCCCGCCGCCTTCGTGGAACGGTTCGAGCGGGAGGACGGCGTGGCGTTGGGACGGTACGCCGGACCGATCACCTTCCGTTCGAACGAGGCGCTCCCGGTCCACCGGTGGTGGCCGTACGTCCAGGGGTACTCCGCGGAGTTCGTGGCCGGGGTCCTCGGCGCCGCGGAGCTTCCCCGGGGGGCCGTCGTCCTCGACCCGTTCGCGGGGAGCGGGACGACCCTGGTCGAGGCGCGCCGCATCGGGGCGCGGGCGGTCGGCACCGAGCTGCTCGCCCCCGCCGCGCTCGCGGCCCGCGTGAAGACGACGTTCGAGCTCGACCCGCGGGCGCTTCTCGGGAGGGCCGAGAAAGTGCTGGCCCGCGCTGATCGCCTCCCTCCGGGGGCGCTTCCGTTCCTGCGCGAGACCCGCCGTCAGTTCGCGCCCGGCGCTCTCCGCGACCTCACCCGGCTCCGGGACGCGTTGCCCCCCGAGGGAAACCCTCTCGCTGATGCGCTTCGACTCGCCTTCGGCCGCGTCCTGATCCCCTCGAGCCGACTCCACCGGTCCCCGTGCCTCGGCTACGGCCGACCCCGGGCGGGACGTACCGTCTCCCCGTTCGAGCGGTTCCGCGTCGCGGTAGAGGAGATGGCCTCCGACCTCGCCCTCCTCTCGGTCGAACGAGCGCGGTGGGGCCCGCCGGCGGAAGTGCTGGCGCACGACGCCCGTGCGGGCGGATGGGGCGCCCGGTCGGTCCACCTCGCGATCACGAGTCCGCCGTACGTGAACGGGATGGACTACGTGATGAACTACAAGGTCGACCTCGCGTGGCTCGGCTACGCCCGCTCGTACGCCGACCTCGCCGCGGTCCGGCGGGCCCAGGTGGCGTGCGACAACCTCCCCCGAAGCGAGACCGCCCCCTACCTCGACATGAGCGCGGTCGCAGACCCCTGGCTTTCGGAGATCCTCGGCCGCATCCGGGACAATCTCGCCCGGAAGGAGACCTACCGGCGGAACGACGTGCACGCGGTCGTCCACCGGTACTTCGCCGACCTGCGACCCGTCCTCGAGGGAGTGTTCCGCGCGCTCGTGCCGGGCGGCCGGTTCGTCGTGGTGGTCGGGGACTCCCTTCTCGCCGGGGCGTACGTTCCCGGCGACCTCCTGCTGGCCCGCCTCGCCGCCTCCCGGGGGTTCCGGATCGTCTCGGTCGAGGTCGCGCGCCGCCGCCGCAGCGGCCAGCGTCGGAGCTTCGAGCTGCGGGAATCGATCGTCACGCTCGAACGCCCCCGGACCGCGTCGTAGCGAAGGCGAGGTTTATTCGGCCGGGGGCGCCCTAGCGGTCCTCGGATGTTCTGTCCGATCTGCGGTCGGGTCATGAGCGGGCCGGCCTCCTCCACCGTGCCGTTCCCGATGTTCGTCTGCGGGACCGACGGCGTGGTCTACGACCGACGGCGCGACGCGTGGCACGGTCTGCCCGAGATCCGGGAGAAGCTTTGCTGCCCCATCTGCGGAGGGGTCATGGAGGTCGAGCCGAAGCAGCCTCCGGCTCGGGTCTTCTTCTGCTTCCAATGCGGGACCACGTTCGACAAGGAGCAGGGCACCTGGTACGGCCTCGCGTACCACCTGGCCCCCTGAGGTCCGCGAACGTACTTTCCCCTCGAAGCAAACACTTAACGTATCGCGAAGCGCCTGAACTGGCCTGCCACGGAGGGGAAATGCCGCCGCCAGGGTCCCAGCCGAAATTCTTGGAGCCGCTGCTCGGTGTCGTCTTTGACCTCGACGGAACGCTCGTGCTCTCGCACCACGACTTCGGGAGGATGCGCGCCGAGGTGATCCGCATCGCGGAGCACTACGGGGTCCCGCCCGGACACCTCTCCGTCCAAGACCCGATCCACCGTATCATCGAGTCCGCCCGGGCGGAGCTTTCGAACTCCGGCGCCCCGGACGGGATCTACTACCGGTTCGAAGCGGATTACCAGAAGAAGATCGACGCGATCGAGCTCGAGGCGCTTCCGCAAACGATTGCCCGGCCGGGCGCGAAAGAGCTTCTCAAGATCCTCTCCCTGAAGGGGTTCCGCATCGGCCTGCTCACTCGCAGCTCGGAGATCTTCGCCCGCCAGGCCCTCCTCCGGACCGAGCTCGCGCCGTACTTCGAGTACCTGCGCAGCCGGAGCTCGTCGGGGCCGGCGAAGCCGTCGCCCGAGGCGCTGCTCCTGCTCCTCAAGGAGATGGGCGTTCCGATCGACCGGGCGCTGTTCGTCGGCGACCATCTCCTCGACGCGGAATGCGCCCGAGCCGCGCACGTGCGCTTCTACGCGGTGATGCCGGACCCGACCGAGGCCGAGCACACGCACTCGACGATGAGCGTGGACCGCTTCCTCGCGGCCGGCGCCTCCGCGATCGCGAAGGACCTTCCCGAGCTCGCCCACGACCTCATGGTCGCCACTCCCCCGCCCATCGTGGGGTGACGGGCGTCTACAGGTACGACGCCCACGCGTGGACGACCGCCCGCTCGGCGGTGGCCCACGCCTCGGGGATCTGGTTCCAGCCGTTCCGCTGGTCGCCGACGCAGTAGAGGCCGGGGATCGGCTCGCCGGACGACGACGCGATCGCGCGGCAATCCTCGTCCGTGACGACGTAGCCGTCGGCGTCGAACCGACACCCGAGCGACCGGGGGATCGCGTCGTGCATGTCGTACCAGCCGAGACCGCTGAAACCGCGGTCGTAGGTGCGGTGGGTCCCGTCGGCGAAACGGACCCCGAACTGTTTTTCCCGGATCCCGTCGAACCCGACCATCTCGGAGGTGACGTGGGGAATCCCGTGCGCGACGAGCGCGGCTGCGAGCGCGGAACGGTCCGGCTCGGGGACCCCGTCGAGCAGCGGGCTACCGTGCGTCAGGATCTCGACGGACGTGGGCCGGAAATGCAGGATATCGAGCGCGGTGCGCGCGGCGAACGCGTCGTGCCCGAGGACGGCGACCGTCCTCCCCACGAGGTCCCAACCGTCGCAGACCAGGCAGAAGTCGACGAGCGCCTGGTTCGCCCACGGGAAGATCGTGTCGAGCTTGCCGCCGACGACCGGGATCCGGTCGACCACCCCCATCGCCAGGATGACGACCCGGCCCCGGGCAACCTGCGTCTGCTTCAACCAGTCGAACGTGACCGCGAACCCGTCCGCGCGCTTCTCGACGGACGTCACCGTGGCGGGCGTGAAGTACCCGACCCGCTCGTCGAGCTTCCGGACAGCGGCGATCTGCTGGTCGAGAAGCCGATGGCCGGACACCCCGTCGGGAAACCCGGGGATGTTCGCCATGTGGGGTGCGTAGTACGAGCGGGAGTACTTCGGGCCCCGATCGAGCAGCGCCACGGAGTGCAGGAGGAGCGCGGCCTTGACCGCGGCCTGCAGACCGGCGTGGCCGCCCCCGACCACGACGAAATCGTACTCGTCCTGAAGGCGGGGGAAGCCCGGCATCCCGTCGAGCAGCCGCTGCGGGGATTTGATGCCTCGCCGGTCGCTCGGCGGCCGCCGCCGTCGGTTTCGGGCGCGGCACGACGGTAAGCGTTAAAGGCCAAATGCTTCCTCGGGGCCGCTCGGGTTATCACCGCCCGTGCCGAAGCGCCCCGGAAAGGACGCCCTCCGGGGGACCCTTTTTCTCGAGGACGGCACCCGGTTCGAGGGGGAGGGCTTCGGGGCCGTCACCCGGCATGTCGGTGAGGTCGTGTTCACCACCGGCATGGTGGGGTATCCGGAGTCGCTCACCGACCCGTCGTTCCGGGGCCAGGTCCTGACGTTCACGTACCCGCTGATCGGGAACTACGGGGTCCCGCGGACCGACGCTCGGGACGGCTGGGGACTTCCCGTGCTCGAAAGCGAGGAGATCCAGGTCCGCGGGGTCGTGGTGCGAGGCACGACCCTTCCGAGCCACTGGTCGAGCCGCCGGTCGCTGGACGAATGGCTCGCGGACGAGGGCGTTCCCGCGGTGCGGGGGGTGGACACCCGGAAGCTCACGCAACACCTGCGGACCGGCGGGGTCCTCCGCGGGGTGCTGCACGTCGGTGCGGCGGGCGACATCCCGAGCGACGATGAGCTGCGACGATCGATCGCGAACGCCCCCGCGTACGCCGAGGAGAACTACATGGCCGAGGTCGCACCGAAGCGACCGAAGCTCCTCGGCCCTTCGAAAGGTCCGCTCGTGGCCGTGCTCGACTGTGGCGTGAAGGCGAGCATCCTGCGCGCGCTCCTCGCCCGGGGCCTGAGCGTGCTGCGGCTGCCGCACGATGCGACGGTGCCCTCGCGGTGGGAAGGCCGGCCCGTGTCCGGTCTCCTCGTAGGGAACGGTCCCGGGGACCCGGCGGAGTTCGCGGCGACCGTGGCCGAGCTGCGACGGCCGTCGACCCGGTCGTTCACCACGTTGGGGATCTGCCTCGGCCACCAGCTCCTCGCGCTCGCGCGCGGGGCGACGACGTTCAAGCTCAAGTACGGCCACCGGGGCCAGAACAAGACGATCTGCTTCGCCGACGGCCGCTCCTTCATCGTGAGCGAGAACCACGGCTACGCGGTCGACCCGCGCTCGCTCCATGGGACCGGTCTCGACCTCTGGGCGACGAACCCCGACGACGGCACGCTCGAGGCGTTCCGGGACCGCTCGGGGCGCGTGCTCGCGCTCCAAGGCCATCCCGAGGGCCACCCCGGTCCCCAGGAGGCCGGGTTCGTGTTCGACCGGTTCGTGGGGAAGGTGAAGCGGCGCGCATGACACCCTCCCTCCCGTCGAAGGTCGTGCTGCTCGGCAGCGGGGCGCTCAAGATCGGCGAGGCCGGCGAGTTCGACTACTCGGGAAGCCAGTGCCTCAAGGCCCTCGACGAGGAGGGGGTCTACGCGGTCGTCATCAACCCGAACATCGCGACCCTGCAAACGGACCCGCCGAAGCGCGGACGGGTCTACTTCCAGCCGCTCACGCCCGAGTTCGTGGCGCCGATCCTCGCGGCCGAGCGGCCCGACGGCCTCCTCCTCTCCTTCGGGGGCCAGACCGCGCTCAACTGCGGGGTCCAGCTCTCCGACCAGGGGATCCTGCGTCGGACCGCGACCAAGGTCCTCGGCACCCCGCTCGCGGGGATCCGGGCGACCGAGGACCGTGCGAAGTTCGTGCGGACGATGGCCCGGGCGCGCGTGCCAACGCTGCCGAGCCGTGCGGTCTACTCCTACGAGGAGGCCCTCGAGGCGGCGGAGGCGCTCGGCTTCCCCGTGATGGTCCGGGTCGCGTTCACGCTCGGGGGCCGGGGCGGCGGGGTCGCCCGGACCCCGGACGAGCTTCGGGACGTGGTGACGCGCGGAGTCCGCGCGAGCCCGGTCGGTCAGGTGCTCCTCGAACGGTACGTCGGCGAGTTCAAGCAGCTCGAGTACGAGGTCGTGCGCGACCGCCGGGGGAACACGCTCACCGTCTGCAACATGGAGAACGTCCTCGGGATGCGTGTGCACACCGGGGACAACATCGTCATCGCTCCCAGCCAGACGCTCACGGACTTCGAGTACCAGATGCTTCGCCAGGCCGCGCTGCGCGCGGCCGACGCGTGCGGGATCGTGGGCGAGTGCAACATCCAGTTCTGCCTCGACCCGACGAGCGAGGAGTACTACGCGATCGAGGTGAACGCCCGGCTCTCCCGCTCGAGCGCGCTCGCGAGCAAAGCGACCGGCTATCCCCTCGCCTACGTCGCGGCGAAGCTGGCCCTCGGCTACACGCTCCCCGAGCTCAAGAACCGGATCACCGGCGTGACGACTGCGGCGTTCGAGCCGGCCCTCGACTACGTGGTCGTGAAGCTCCCCCGCTGGGACCTCGACAAGTTCGAACGGGCCGACCGGCGGCTCGGACCGGCGATGAAGTCGGTCGGCGAGGTGATGGGGATCGGCGCGTCGTTCCCCGAGGCGATCTCGAAGGCGGTCCGCATGGTGGACCCTCGGGCCGACCTCGTGCCGCCGGCCGAGCCGCGCTCCCGGGCCGAGGTCGCCGCCGACCTCGGGACGCCCACTCCCGAGATCCTTCTTCGGGTGCTCGAGGCGTTGCGCGCGGGGATCGCCCCGGAGGAAGTGAGCCGCCTCGCCGTCATCGACCGCTGGTTCGTCGATGGGCTCGCCGAGATCGAGGAGGTCGACCGGACGATCACCCGTGGTGGCGGGGCGAACCTAACCACCCCGCTCCTGCGCCGGGCGAAGGAGCTCGGCCTTTCCGACCGCGCGGTCGCGCGCGCCGCCCGCCTCGACGAAGAGGAGGTCCGCCGTCGGCGCCTCGCCGCCGGGGTCCGACCGCGGGTGCGGATGATCGATACCCTCGCGGGGGAGTGGCCGGCGCGCACCAACTACCTCTACCTTACCTACCGGGCCGAGGCCGACGATGTCACGCCCATGCCGAAGGGCTCCGTGCTCGTGGTCGGCGCCGGCCCCTACCGCATCGGCTCGAGCGTCGAGTTCGACTGGTCGACCATGAACCTCGTCGATGGGTTGAAGGCGGAGGGGGTCCCCGGGGTCGCCGTCCTCAACTCGAACCCCGAGACGGTGTCGACCGACTACGACCGTTCGGACCGGCTCTACTTCGAGGAGATCACGCTCGAACGGGTCCGGGACATCCACGACTTCGAGGCGTTCCAGGGGGTGGTCACGTGCGTCGGGAGCCAGCTCGCCCAGAACCTCACCCCGCTCCTCCACATGTGCGGGGTCCCGATCCTCGGCACCGCCTCCGCGTCGATCGACACCGCGGAGAACCGCGCCCAGTTCGCGCGTCTCCTCGAGAGGCTGAAGATCCCCCAGCCCGCCTGGCGCGCCTTCACGACGTTCGAGGAGGCGAGCCGGTTCGCCGACGAGGTCGGCTACCCGGTCCTCGTCCGGCCGTCGTACGTCCTGAGCGGGCAGGCGATGCGGGTGATCGCGGGTCGCAACGACCTCGGTCGCTTCCTCTCCGAGGCCGCTCGGGTCTCCCCGGAGCATCCCGTCGTGATCACCAAGTTCGTCGAGGGCGCGGACGAGGTCGAGCTCGACGGGATCTCGGACGGGGAGCGGGTCTTAGTGGCCGGGATCCTCGAGCACGTCGAGCAGGCCGGGGTCCATTCGGGGGACGCCATCTTCTGCCTGCCTCCCCGCCACACCCCGCCCGAGGTGCAGGAGGAGCTCCTGCGCGCGGCCGGGGCGCTCGCCCGCACGTTGCGCATCCGCGGTCCGTTCAACGTTCAGTTCCTCGTCAAGGACCGCGGCTACCAGGTGATCGAGATGAACCTGCGGGCGAGCCGCTCGTTGCCGTTCCTTACGAAGGCGACCGGGGCGCCGCTCCTGAGGGAGGCAGCTCGGGCGATGCTGGGACGACCGCTCTCGCAGGAGGGGGTCGCGCCGCTCCCGCCGGGACGCTGGGGCGTGAAGGTGCCGCAGTTCTCCTTCCTCCAGCTCGCCGGGTCCGACCCGCTGCTCGGCGTCGAGATGCAATCGACCGGGGAGGTCGCCTGCTTCGGACCGACCTTCTCGGACGCCCTCCTCAAAGCGCTCGTCGCGACGGGCGTCAAGCTCGTCCCCCGCCGGGGGAAAGCGTTCCTGTCGGTGGGGGGTCCCACCCTCAAGGAGCAGTTGCTGCCCACCGCGCTCCGGCTACGCTCCCTCGGGATCGCGATCAGCGCGACCGAGGACACCCAGGCGTTCCTCACGGCCCGGGGGGTCCGCGGCGCCCGGGTCCTCCACAAGGTCTCCGAGCCCGACCGTCATCCGAACGTCCTCGAGGCGCTGGACCGGGGTGAGATCGACCTCCTCCTCAACGTCCCGGCCTCGCTCACCCAGGAGAAGTTCGAGCGGATGCTCGAGGACGAGTACGTCCTCCGCCGCCGGGCGGTCGAGCTCGGGATCCCCCTCTTCACGAGCCTCGAGGCGTTCGCCGCGTACGTCGAGGGCCTCGCGTGGCTCGAAGAGCACCCCCTGTCGGGGGACCCGCTCTACGGGACGCCGGAGCCGGGAAGCACGGATGGCGAGCGGCCGACCGGTATCCCCGTCGTGCCCCGCCGCAAGCGACCGCGAATGCGACGCGGGCGACGACGCTCGTCCGGCCGCGCTACAGCGGGAACTTCGTGAGCGTGTACTCCGGAATGATCGTCGAGGTGTCGATGACCTCGGGGATGCCCCGGATCCGCTCGGTCACGAAGTCGAGGACCCGCCGCTTGTTCGCGGTGGTGGGCTGGAAGTCGAGAACGACCAGGATGTCCCAGTCGCCCGTGAGGAAGTGGAGCTCCTTGACCTCGGGAAGCGTCTCGAGCAGTCGCTTGATCTTGTCCAAGTCGCCGCCGCGGACCTTGAGGTAGGAGAACGCGCGGACGCTCTTGAGGTCGGTCGGCATGATGGCCGCGAGCTCGTCCTCCGTGAACGCCTCGCACCCTTCGAGGCGACGGCCGAGGGGCGAGATGAGGACCGGGAACTTCTGCACGCCCCGTAGGTGCTCCGCCACCAGGCGCTCGATCCGGCCGACCCGCTCGATGTCGATCACGCGGAGCCGATAGCCCCGCTGCGAAGCGATCTCCTCCGTCATCGCCTGGCACCGGGCTTGGTCGTCCGAGAGGAAGAAGACGGACTGGTCACCGACCGCGTCGCCCGAGGAGGACGCGGCCGACGAGGACGGGCCGATGCCGCTCAGGGCGGCCTCCTGGCTTTGCGCCTGCGCGGGTCGGTAGAACGTCGTGACGGCTTTCTTCGATTGGACGTAGAGCGTCAGCTCGTGAGCATCCTCGGCCATGGTGGTCGGCGGGCTAAGTATCGACGGGTCTATTTAATCAAACCCGGCGAGGGGCCCCCGCCCGGAGGGCGGGGGAAAGGGTTCGCTTTGAGAACGGGCCGGAGCCGGTGTCTCTAGTAGCGCTTGTAGGAGTCGGAGCGCTCGCGCCCTCCGCCCCCACCGCCGCCACCGCTACCGCCGCCGCCACCGTAGCGGCCACCACCGTATCCGCCACCGCCACCGCCGCCTCCGCCGCGGTCCCGGTAGCCACCGCCACCGCCGCCGAACGACCGGCGCTCGCTCTCGAACTCCTGCTGGCTCATGTCGAGCGTCGAGTTGACCTCAGCGATCGCCTCGGTCGACTTGGACAGGTTTCCGTAGCGGCCGACGTTCAGGCGCATGTGGCCGCGCACCAGGGACACGTAGCCGTTGTCGACGAGGATGACCTCGTCCTTGGCAATCGAGCCAATCTGCTCGTTCCACAACGAGAGGATGATCGTCGCCGTGTCGTCGCCGACGACGGCCTCGCAGACCTTCCTCGGGTCGCCGAACTTGCCCATGACTTCCTTGGGCTCGCCCACGTTGACCACTTTGGCCAGCACGTTCACTTGCTTCGAGTTCGGCGTCAGGTCTCGCACTTTCGTCAGGGGTTTGTCTACCATTTCGGGTCGCCTCTTTCTTCGCGTTTCGCGTTTGTTTTGAGGAGCCTTGGCGCACCGCCTCTCGCGCGAACACTCGTCTCAGAAATAGGACGGGCGGGACGCTCGGGTCGGGATGGGCTTTGGGATTCCTCGGGCGACCGACTCCGGGCGGAGGATATAAAGCCGCGCCCGTGCGCCGGCGTCGCTTGGACGACCGCGGAATCGGCATGCTGCACTTCCGACGGCAGGCTTTTCCGTCCCCCTCGCGTTCCGCGCCCGGGTACCGGGTGTGACCCATCGCTTCGATATCGCCGTACACTACTTCCTGCGGCACGAGTACGCGAACGCCGTGACGGCGTTCCGGGACGTCGTCCGGGAGAGCCCGGCCGACGGGCGTGCCTGGGCGTACCTCGGCATCTCGCTCGCGCACCTTGGGGAGGCGGCCGAGGCCGAAGGGGCCCTCAGCCGGGCGATCGCGCTCTCCCCGGAGAACGCGGAGGCGTGGTTCCATCTCGGCGTCGCCCGCTCGCTGCGGGACGAATGGGTGTCGGCCGCGCAGGCCTACCAGCGGACCGTGGCCCTGGCGCCATCCGACATGGTCGCCTGGCACCGCCTCGGGGTCGCGCTCGCCGAGTCGGGGGACGAGCCGGCGGCCTCCGCGGCGTTCGAGCGCGCGCTCGTCCTCTCGCGCGAAGCGGAGGGCGCGGCCGAGACTTCCGAGCCTCCCGCCGCGGCCGCCGTCCCCCCCGCACCGCCCCTTTCGACCCGCGAGGCCCCGCACTCCCGACCCCCGGTCGACGACCACCTCGAAGAGACCGGCGAGCGCGAGGGGGCGCGGGAGGCGAAAAGCTGGCTCGACCTCGCCCTCTCCCTCCTCAGCCTCGGCGACCAGGACGAGGCGATCGCGGCGTACGAGCGTGCCTACACCCTCGACCCTGAACGGGCCCGCCGCTCCCTCTTCCGCCCGATGCTCCGCCTGTTGACCGCGGTCCAGGAGGGCGCGGAGGGGACCGAGGGTCCCGGTCCGACCGACCCGCGCGCGCCCCCCGAGTTCCCGCGCCGCCGGCCCCCCCGGCCCGAGATCCTCTAGGTCGAGGGCGGTCCCTACAGTTCCTTCGGGGACGACGTCACGATCGTCGTCTCGGCCCAGCTCTTGACCTTCTCCCGCGCCTCGGCATGGTGCCGATAGAAGGCGTGGACCCGTTCGAGGAGCTGCGACTTGCATTCCCCGCAGAGGAGCGACCCCGACCGGCACCCGGCCGTCACCTGCTGGAACTTCTCCTCCGACTCGGCGAATCGGGTCCTCCAGAGCGCCCAGACCGAGCAGACCTCGGGGGTCGCCCCGAGGCGACGCTGTTCCTCGACCGTGGCCCGCCCGCCCGTGAAGGCGTTGCGCACCTTCCGGTCGACGGTTTCCGAAGAGTCGTTCAGGAAGAGGGCGTTGTCCGGCCGGTCCCCCGAGGTCGACATCGCCGCCTCCCCGAGGAGGCCGGGGATCATCTGGCTGTGCAGCAACGACGGCTTCGGGTAGCCGAGCCCCTCGGCGATGTCGCGCGTGACCCTAAAGTGCGGGTCCTGGTCGATGCCGCAGGGGATGAGACAGGGGATCGAGCGGCCTTCGGCCCACGAGGGCCAGAAGCACGGGACGGTCTGGAGCGCGGTGTAGAAGACGAGGCCGATGTTGGTGCTCGGCTCGAACCCGAACACCGCCTTGACGGTGGAGTACGGGATCTTCCGGGCCACACGGATCGCGAGCGGGTAGAGGGCGGCGATCGAGCGCGAGTCGAAGAAGACGTGGGTGCGCTTCGGGTCGAAGCCGAGCGCGAGGATGTCGTAGAGGTTCTCGAGGCCCCAGTGCGCCGTCTCCTCGCGCGTGAGACCCGAGCGGGCCCAGAACTTCTCGTCGTCCGTGATCTGGATATACATCGGCACCCCGAGCCGACGCTGGAGCCACTGGCAGAGGTCGAACGGGACCAGGTGCGACGTGTGGAGGGGTCCGGACGGCCCGCGACCGGAGTAGAGGAAGAACGGCTTGCCGTTCGCGAACCCGTCCAGCAGGGGCGCGAGGTCGCGGTGCGAGTAGTAGATCCCGCGGGAGAGGAGCGGGTGAAGGTCGCCCCCCGCGATGTGGTGGACCTTGGCGAGGAGCTCGGGCGTCAGCTCCTGCGTGCCGAACAGCTCGCGCAGGCGCGCGTAGTCGATATGCCCCCGGACCTCGTACGGGGTAACGACGAAGTCGTCGGGCTCGGGCATGCGCTTCCCGGTCAGCCCTCGGGGAACGTGATCTTGGAGAGGATCGCCTCGCGCTCGGCCAACGGGACGCCCGCGGAGCTCAGGGCGGAGGCAAAACACTGGCGCGAGTGCTCGAAGTTGATCGTGTGCCCGCACGCCGGGCAGCTCGCCCAGCCCTGGATCAGTCCGCGGAGCCCCTCCCGCGACGAGGAGGTGTCCCGGCGGGCGAACTTCTCCACGAGGATCGCGGCCCCCGCGGAGCTCTCGAGGTTGGTGAGCGGCACCCGCACGGGAGTATTGCAGATGGGGCATCGTGCCGGGCTGCGGCAGGTGCATGCCATGGGCTCTAGGGTACGTGCCGAGCTCGCCTAAAAGCCCGCCCCTCCGCTCGAAGGATACGTTCAAATGCCACCTCGTGGGAAACGCTGCGCTGATGGCGCTCTCTCCGCTCGAAGCGGCCGCGGAGCTCGGTGACGAGCTCGTCGAGGTACTGAAACAGCTGAACCGTTCCGAGAACGAAGCCGGAATCAACTCGGGTCTCGAGGTCGACGAGCTCCATCACATCCTCGGTCGCGGACCGCTTCCGATGGTGACCTCCCCCGATGTCGAGCGGGCCGTCACCGTGCTCGTGGGCAACGGGCTCGCCCGCTGCCTCGACGACCCCGAGTACTCCTGGGAGCGGGGCCGCATCGTCGCGACCCGCTACGCGATCACGACCGAAGGGAAGGCGTTCCTCGTCTCGCGCCTGCGCCGGACCGGTCGCGTCTAGTCGAGCCGTTCCGAGCCCGGCGGACCGGGTCAATTTAAGTAGAGGAGGCCGGCGTAATCCTCCGCGGGATGCCGACCGACGACGACCAGCGCGACCCCGTCCGCGCGACCCTGATCGCCATCCTGCAGCAGCTCAACCGCGTCGAGTCGATGCACGAGGGGCACGAGCACCGGCAGACGCTCGAGCTCCGCGAGATCGAGCGGCTCCTCTCCGACTTCTGGGCGATCAAGCACGACCAGGTCAAGGTCCCGCTCGTCCTCGGCCTGCTCGTCCGTAACCGGATGGTCGACGTCCAGGCCGGCGAGCCGTCCGGCGCCCGCGGGAAGGCTCTCTCCCCGGCCTCCTATCGCATCACGACCGACGGGAAGCGATTCCTGGTCGACAGCTCGGTCCAAACGGACCGGATCCGGTGACGGGCGGTGGGCGTTTCCACCTCGGTGGAAGCGCAGAACGCGCCAACCGTTAAGTAGCGGACCGGTGTCCCCGCGAACCCATGTCGCGGATCCACTCCGGGCACAAAGGGCGCGCCGGGTCGCACCGGCCGTATCCTCTCACTAAGCCCGCGTGGGTGACCGTCACCCAGGAGGAACTGGTCACCCAAGCGGTCCAGCTCTCGAAGACGGGGCTCTCGTCTGCCCAGGTGGGGTTGAATCTTCGCGACGGCTTCGGGGTGCCTTCGTCCCGCGCGGTCACGGGGAAGCGCCTCGGCGCTCTCCTCAAGGAGAGCGGGGTCTCGCCCGAGATCCCGGACGACCTCCAGGCGCTGCTGAAGCGGGTCGTGCACCTGCAGCGGCACCTCGAGACCCACCCGAAGGACCTCTCGAACCGTCGGGGGCTGAACCTGATGGAATCCCGGATCCGCCGCCTCGCGCGCTACTACCGGCAACGCAAGCGGATCCCCGAAACGTGGCGGTACACCGCCGCGGCCGCCGCGCTCCAGGTGGAGTGATGCCCTCGGGTCCGGACGGACTCGTTTCTGACCCGCACTACACCTACGAGTTCGAGCGGGCCCGGTCGCTGCTCCTCGCCCATCCCCAGCGCTGGCGCGTCATCTACCACTACGACGGGGACGGGATCGCCGCCGCCTCCTGTGCCCTCCGAGCGCTCCACCGCCTCGGCTACCCCGCCCAGGCGACGCCCCTCACGGGGGTCGAGCGGGACCGGGTCTCGACGCTGCTCAGCGCCACCGCCGGCCCGGTGCTCGTGGTCGACACCGGCGCGACCTGGCTCGACCTTTTCGCGGCGCACCGCGAGAGCGTGGTGGTCCTCGACCACCACCGCTACCCCGGCGCCCCGAACCCACCCACCCTCCCCGCCCATGTCGCCTTCGTGAACCCCCTCGACTGGGGGGTCGACGGGATGAACGAGCTCTGCGCGTCCACCCTCACCTGGCTCTACACGGTGTTCTTGGACCCCGTGAACTGGGACAACGCCCCGTGGGGTCTCTCGGGCGCGATCTCCGACCGGCAGCACATCGGCGGCTTCCGCGGCCTGAACGCGCTGCTCGTCGACGAAGCGATCCGCCGCTCGCTCATCGTCCGCCGACCCGGGGTCGCGCTGTTCGGCCCGAACGTCGGGCAGGCGCTGGCGAACAGCATCGACCCGTTCGTTCGGGGGCTCTCGGGCCGGCCCGAGGCGGTGGGACCGTTCCTCCACGACCTCGGCCTCGACCCCGACCGCCGGCCGGAGAAGCTCACGGAGGAGGAGAACCGTCGCCTGGTCACCGCGCTCAAGGACCGTTTGACCGCGAGCGGCGTGGTCAAGGAGTCCGCGGACGTCCTCGACCAGGACCGCTGGATCGTCCCGTCCCTCGGCCTCGACGCCGAGGAGGTCGCGAACCTCCAGAACGCCGCCGGTCGGGCGGGCGTCCCCGGCGTGGGGGTGGCGTACGCCCTAGGCGACGGCCGTTCCGCGGAACGGGTCCGCTCGGCGGAGAGCGAGTGGCGCACGGGCGTCCTTAGGGGGCTTTTGCGCATCGAGAACGACGGGGTTAATTCGATGCGATTCCTGCGGTGGTTCGAGAGCCCCGAGACCACTCTCGCGGGCACTCAGGCGGGCCTCGCGATGAACTATCTCCTTCCTTCCGACCACCCGGTCTTTGTGTTCTCCGAGGGGGGTCCGGGCCCGACCAAGGTGAGCTCGCGGGGGCTCCTCCGTCAGGTCGACCGGGGGCTCGACCTCGCGAGCGTCTGCCGCGTCGCGGCCGCCTCGGTCGGGGGCGAGGGTGGGGGCCACCGGGTCGCGAGCGGTGCGACGATCCCCACGGGCACCCGTTCCGCGTTCCTCGAGGCGGCGGACCGGGTCCTCGCCGAGCAGCTCGGCCCGACGGAACGGAGCTCGCCATGAGCACCCCACCGCCCGCGGTCCCGGAAGAACCGGTCGACCGGGTCCACGACCGGACGCTGGAGCAGGAGATGCACCGGTCGTACATCGATTACGCGATGAGCGTGATCGTCGGCCGGGCGCTGCCGCTCGCCGGGGACGGGCTGAAGCCGGTCCACCGTCGCATCCTCTGGTCGATGTGGGAATCCGGGGCGACCCACGACCGGGCCTACCGAAAATCCGCCCGCACCGTCGGGGACGTCCTCGGGAAGTACCACCCGCACGGGGACATGGCGGTCTACGACGCGCTCGTTCGGATGGCGCAGGCGTTCAGCTTGCGCTACCCCCTGATCGACGGCCAAGGGAACTTCGGCTCGATCGACGGCGACTCCCCAGCGGCGATGCGCTACACCGAGGCCCGTCTCTCCGCGATCGCGGAGGAGCTCCTCCTCGACATCGAGAAGGAGACGGTCGAATGGACCGACAACTTCGACGGGACGCTCAAGGAGCCGCTCCTCCTGCCCTCGAAGTTCCCGAACCTGCTCGTCAACGGTTCCGCCGGGATCGCGGTCGGCATGGCGACGAACATGCCGCCCCACAACCTCGGCGAGGTGGTCGACGCGCTCCTTTTGCTCCTCGGCCGACCCGAGGCGTCGCTCGACGAGGTGATGAAGGTCCTTCCCGGCCCGGACTTCCCGACGGGTGGCTACCTATCGACCGAGGGGATCCGCGAGGCGTACGAGACCGGCCGCGGGATGGTCCACCTCCGCGGGACCGCGGAGATCCGCGAACGCGGTGGCAAGGACGAGATCGTCATCACCCAGATCCCGTACGAGGTGAACAAGGCCGACCTCCTCCAGCTGATCGCCGACCTCGTGAAGAGCAAGCGGATCGACGGGATCACCGACCTGCGCGACGAGTCGGACCGCAACGGTACGAGCGTCGTCCTCGAACTACGTCGCGATGCCCCCTCCGAGATCGTCCTCAACCGGCTCTACGAGCACACCCCGCTCGAGACGAGCTTCGGGATCATCAACCTCTGTCTCGTCGAGGGTCACCCGAGGGTCCTCGCGCTCGGCGAGCTGCTCCGCTTCCACCTCGACCACCGGCGGAGGATCCTCACCCGGCGGACGAAGTTCGACCTCAAGAAGACCGAGGAGCGGCTCCACCTCCTCGAGGGGTTCCTCACCGCGATCGACCACATCGACGAGGTGATCCGGATCATCCGTCGGTCGAAGGACGTGCAGGTCGCGGAGACGAACCTGATGGGGAAGTTCCTGCTCTCGAGCGAGCAGGCGAAGGCGATCCTCGACATGCGGCTCGCGCGCCTCACCGCGCTCGAGCGCGAGGCCGTCGAGAAGGAGAAGGCGGAGAAGGAGGCGCTCGCGAAGCACCTCAAAGCGATCCTCGCCTCCCCGAAGCTGCTCGACCAGCTGGTCGCGGACGAGCTCAACGATGTCAAGAAGCGGTTCGGCGACCCCCGCCGCACCCGGATCGTTCCGGCGTTCACCGAGCGCACGCTCGAGGACCTGATCCCGGACATGGACGTGGTCGTGCTCGTCACGCGTGACGGGTACGTGAAGCGCCTCCCGCTCGACCAGTACCGGCGCCAGCGACGCGGCGGCCGCGGCCTCATCCAGATGGAGACGAAGGAGGAGGACTTCGTCATCCGGACGTTCGTCACCCGGACGCACGACGACGTGCTGTTCCTCACGAACCTGGGCCGGGTCTACCGCCTGAAGGCCTACGAGCTTCCCGAGGGGAGCCGCCACTCGAAGGGGAAGGCGGTCATCAACCTCCTGCCGAAGCTCAAGGACGGCGAGCGCGTCCAGACGCTGCTCCCGCTCCGCGACATGGCGAGCGAGGGCTCGCTCGTCTTCGCGACCCGCCGCGGTCTCGTCAAGCGCACGACCCTCGACCAGTACCAGAACATCCGGACGAACGGGATCCAGGCGATCCTCCTCGAGGAGGGGGACGAGCTCGTGGACGTCGTCCTCGTGACGAACGAATCGACCGAGATCGTCCTCGCGACGCTCGCGGGCCAGCTCGTCCGGTTCCCGCTCTCCGAGGTGCGCACGATGGGACGCGCCACCTACGGGGTGATCGGCGTCCGCCTTTCGAAGGCGAAGGAGGACAAGGTGGTCGCGATGGCTCCGGTCGACGAGCGGTTCCCGATGCTCCTCTCGCTCACCACCACCGGCTACGGGAAGCGGAGCCCGACCGACGACTACCGACGCACCCGGCGCGGTGCGAAGGGCGTGCGCACGATCAAGACCGGGGGCCGAAACGGCTCGGTGGTCGCCGTGCTCCCGACCACGGACGCGAGCGAGGCGCTGGTCACGACCGAGCACGGGATCACGATCCGCATGGCGGTGAAGGGGATCCGCTCGCAGGCCCGCAACACCCTCGGTGTCCGAGTGATCCGGCTCGACGAGGGCGACACGGTCCGCGACGCGGTCATCCTGGAACCCCCGATCGAGGCGAGCGGTCCCGAGGGGCCGGGCGGAAAGCCCGGACCGGCGGAGCCCGGACCGGACGTGCCCGAGCCTCCCGCCGAGGAGGAGGACTCCGAGGACGAGGGGGAGGACGGGACCAAGCCGGCGAAGAACGACGACCCCGACGACGACACGGAGGACGACGATGCGTCGTCGACCGAAACGGGGTAAGACGGTCCTCCTTTGCCCGAAGTGCGGCTCGATGCGGGTCTCCCTGATCGCGGGGTCGATCGTCGGCCAGGTCTACCACTGCCAGAAGTGCGACTATGTCGGCTCGCTCGTCTTCGAGACCGAGGTGGCCGAGGATGGGACGCCGCTCTCCCCGCCGCCCTCGGATGATGCCTGAACGGTGCTAGGTCGGGTCCGCTTCGGGCTCCGGGTCGTCCGCGTCGAGCCCGGGCGCGACCGCCGGGGAGCCGTTCGTGAGCCCTTGGGCCGCGCGGACGAGCGCGAGCGCCCGCACCGTCGGCCCCACGTCGTGCGTGCGGACGAGCGCCGCTCCGCGCTCGGCGGCGACCACCGCCGCGGCGAGCCCCGCCTCGAGCCGGTGGGCAGGGTCGTCCGTCCCGAGCATCCAGCCGAGGAACGACTTGCGGGAGGCCCCGACGACGACCGGGTAGCCGAGGCTCCGAAGCTCGCCGACGTGCAGGAGGAGCTCGAGCGACTGCTCCGCCGATTTGCCGAAACCGAGCCCGGGGTCGATCAGGATGTGGTCGGCCGGGACCCCTTCGGCGATCGCCCGGTCGGTCGCCGCCGCGAGCACGGAGAACACCTCGTCCCTAAGGTCGTGGTAGGCGAGGTTGGACTGCATCGTAGTGGGGTCACCGCGCATGTGCATCGCGATCACCGCCGCTCCGCTGTTCGCCACCACGCGTCGCATCGCGCTCGAGCGGAGGCCCTCGATGTCGTTGACGACGTCCGCCCCCGCATCCACCGCCTTGGCCGCGACGTCCGGGTGCCGGGTGTCGACCGAGATCGGCACCGAAATGCGGCCCGCGAGACCCGCGAGGACCGGGCCGACCCGGCCCCACTCGGCGTCCGAGGAGATCGGGGTCGCCCCCGGCCGGGTCGACTCCCCGCCGATGTCGATCATCGCGGCGCCCTCGGCGACCAGGCGTTCCGCGTGCGCGACCGCCTCCTTCACGTCCAAGTGGAGGCCCCCGTCCGAGAACGAGTCCGGGGTCACGTTCACGACGCCCATCGCTCGGGGCCGGTCCCCGACGACGAACGTGTGGTGGGGGCCGCGGATCGTCCGGGGGGACCGGCTCACGTAGGCGCGGAGCGCGCGGTCGATCTCGGCCGCGGCCTCCGCGAGCCGGAACGGCTGGCGCCTAAGTTTCGGGAGGAGCCGCTGGTACTGGCCCCAGGTGGCCAGCACGACGACCGAGGTCGTGGCGACCGAATGGTCCGCGACCCCGCGGGCGTGTGCCGAATCGGCCCCGACCGACAGCGTCTCCTGCTTGAGAAGCGGGGCGGCCTTGAGCGACACGCCGTCGAGGCGGACCGCGTAGATCCGACCCTTCCGCGTCATGATGGCGACCCCTTCGGGGTCGCTCTCCGTCCGGGCCACCTCGCGGGCGATCTCCGCGAGGGTCTCCACCTCGAGGACCCGGGCCGGCAGGCGATGCCGCGTTGAGGAAGGTCCGGCGGACTCGGGCACCGTGTCCGGGATGCGTCCAGCCCGAGAAAAGGAAGCGGGGCGGTCGACGGCACGGTTTTCCGTGGACGACGGAGTGGCGCGGGAGGAGCCGCGATGGTGGTGCGAGGCCGGTTGGTCGCCGTCGAAGGCGCCTCCGCCTCCGGCAAGACCACGCTCGTTCGGACCGCGGCGCGCCGTCTGGGCTGGCGCGCCCTCCCCGAAGCGTTCGACCGCCTCGACCCGGCGCCCTCGCTCGAGTTCGCGTCCGCTCGGGAGCTCCTTCGGCTCGAGGGGACCCTCCTCGCCGAGGAAGCGCGACGCTACCGGGAGGCCCGCGCCCTGTGCCGCCGCGGCCACACCGTGTTCGCCGACACCGGCTTCCTGGGGCCGCTCACCTACACCCACGGACTTGTGGACCTGGGCCGGGCACCGGCCGCCGTGGGGCGGGCGATCGAGCGAGGCACGCGATCGCTTCTTCGGAAGGGGGCCCTCGGGATCCCGGATCTCACGGTGTATCTTGAGACCACCGTGGACGAGCGAACCGATCGTGCCCGGAGGGGGGCGCGGCAGCACCCGGCCGGGCTGCATACCCGCCATGAAGCGGTCGGCCGGGTCGAACGACGGTTCTTCGAGGAGGTGTTCCCGTCCGCGCTTCCCGACCGCTTTCGGACCCTTCGGGGACGCTCCGCACCGGCGCGCCTCGCCCGAGAGCTCGCGAAGCTCGTCGAGGAGGCGGCCCCGAGCCCCGCCTCCCGAGCCGAGGGCCTCGCCCTCGTCTCGCTTCTTGAACTACCGGCGCGGGCCGTTCGGCGGAAGAAGGTCGGCCCCAACCGTTAAAAAGCCCACCCGGCCTGCACCGCTCCCTCGCGACGATGAAGCCGCTCGATGCCCTGCAACTGAGCCTGCACAAGCGGGTGCTGGTGGAGCTGAAGGGCGGACGCTCGTTCCGGGGCACGCTCGACGCGTACGACCAGCACCTGAACCTCGTCCTCTCGTCGGCCGAGGAGGTCGTGAAGGACCTGGTGACGCCGCGCGCGGGCCTCACGCTCGTGCGGGGCGACTCGATCATCTACATCTCACCGTAAGGAAGGAATCGGAAGGAGTCGAACCATGGGAAAGGGAACACCGTCCCGCCGCGGAGGAAAGATCGTCCACATCATCTGTCGCCGCTGCGGTCGCCACTCCTACCATCGCCAGAAGAACGTCTGCTCGTCGTGCGGCTTCGGGAACACGGCACGGCGGCGCGGCTACGACTGGAAGAAGCTGAAGTAGGTAGGCCGGAGGGAACGGACCGCGGAGTTGCGGTGCGGCTGTTCCACGGGAGCTACGCCTCAGCCACTCCGCACAGCACGTTGGCAGTCAGTTGACCATCGCTTCCGACGGTCGCGTAGGGGCTCGGCCACTCGACGAGAATCATCAGGTCCGAGGAGGTCCAATTCAGTGGCGGTGGTCCGGACAAGGTGGCGTAAAGGTCGAAGTGAAACGTCATGGAGTTGGTCTCCGTGGCACATCCGTAGAGAAGGAAGGCCGAAGAGAGGTTCTCAACCGTGAGGTTGAAGCCGACCCCGTCGAATGCGAAACCATTGGGTGGACACGACGGACAGGAACTCCCCCCGCCGCAGGGGGGCGACGACACGACGCTTGCGACCTCCGCGCAATAGATCATTCCGGGAAGCGATGGATGAGCACGACATGTCGGGGTTCCGGAGAGAAACCCCGGCATGATCGCCAGCGCGACGATGACAGCCACGGCAACGGCCGTCGCGCCGAACAGTAGCTTGGTTGCGCGTGGGGCCAACGGCCCGCCCATGACCATTCCCCGGAACCACCGGCCGGAAGCGGCTCGGTCGTATTTGAGGGGTGGTCGAAAAGGAGCCGCGCGACGGCCCTTAGAGGACGCGCCGCCGGGGACGTGAGACAGCGGATTCACCCAGAAGCACGAACCGCAACGGACGGTCGACTGCCTTTCGAATCCCGATCCGGGGTCCGGTTCGGACGGTCCCTGCGCGTTGGCGTGGTCCTCGGACGACGACCCGGTCCCCTGTCACCGTGTCCGTCCCGTCGTCCTCCCACGTGATGCCGAGGAAGCGGCACAGCCGTCCCGGGCCGGAGGCGAGCCGCGGATTCGCTGGGTCGGCTGCGCCGGCACGTAGCAGGACCGCCTCCCCGCGACGGGCGACGAGGTTCGCGCACACGACCTGGTGGATCCGGTAGACATAGAGCGTGCCAGGTGCCGAGAACATCGAACGGTTGCGGGGAGTCGGTCCCCGGTACGCGTGGCTCGCCGGGTCGTTGCGAACGTACGCCTCCGTCTCGACGATCCGGACGGACCGGACCGCACGGCCAGACCGGACCACGAGGGTCGCCCCCAGCAGGTCCCGCGCGAGCCGGTCCGCCGGACGGTCGAAGAACGCGCGGTCCGCTCGCGGCCCCGTCCTATAGGACCTTTCCGCGGTCACAGAGCGGCGCGCCGTCAACGGCGACCGTAGCCTCCCCGATCGTGATCCACGAGAGGAATCGACACCGGTTCCTTCCCCCGTAGAGCGTGTTCCCCCCGATCGCGAGGGTGACTGTGCCAGCCTCCTGGTCCTCGGCCTGGGGAACCCCCGGCGGGAGCGCCGGATTCAATCCGAGCGCGAACAGACCGACCGTCTCCCGGCCCCGCGGAGCCCGGGCGAACTCGGTCTCGAACGCCTCGCCGCCCTCCGTGTACCAGTAATTGCGGAGCTTCCCTTCCGCCACCTCCCACTGTCCGCCGTCGACGCGACCGGGCGACAGGAAGCTGGGGCGGTTCGCGATCGCCATCCCCTCGGACGACGACTCGTCGACCGCCACGACCACCGACCCGGCCGGAGCGGCCGATACCCATCGGCCTCGGCGACGGTCCTCGGCATCGACGGAACCATCATCGATCCAGGGCGCTCGGCCGCGGAGGCGGAGCGTGAGGTCGGTCCCGTTCGCGGCGCTGAGGTGGAGCTCTCGCCCCTTCGCGAGGAGGGCCGCGGCCCGGCGGCCGTCCTTGCGGAGCACGCCGTAGTCGGCCTCGGTGATCCCCCGGATGAGCTGGCTCCTCCACATCGCGCCGGGCACCCCCCAGTGGTCCGCCTGAGCGTCGGACGCGTAGCCGAGAAGGCAACGCACGACCCGCAATCGCGTGCGCCGGGCGGCCGAGAGCCATTCCTCGTCCGCACCGACGAACGGCGCGAGAAGGTGCGAGGGAAGCGCATGGAGGCGGGGTCGGTCGGCCGGGCCCGGGAAGTAGACCATGGCGTCGGCGTGCGCAAGAGCGGCGCGGACCGGGCGGGACAGCCCGGCCCAGCGCCGTGCGGGGGGTGCTCCCTCGACACTGCGCCAGAACGTCGGTTCGTCCTCGAGGAGCAGAAGGGCCGGGGCCCCGAGCCGACGGGCCTCGGTAATGCAGGCGGTCGCCCACGGCAGCGTGTGGTTCCAGCTCACCACGACGACGTGCTCGCCGCGGCGTACGCCGAGGGCGCTCCCGATGAGCGCACGAGCGACGGCGGGAGGGGTCGCCTCCTCGGCAGCCATGGCAAATCGGTAGGAGAGGTGCGTCCCGATTAAGGATTCGAACCGCGCCATCGGGCCACGATCTCCGGGGCTCGCGCGCCGGGCCGCGCGAGCTCGCGGGCGACGGCGGCCATGACCCGCCCGGCGTCCCCCCGCGCGGGGGGAAAACCAGCAGCGAGCGACCCAGGGAAGCGCGCCCATCCGTCGTCGTGCCGTGCCGCCCGGCGAACAACCTCGGCGACGCGCCGGCCGCGGGCGAAGTCCGCGAGGTCCGTTCGGAGGGCTCGGGGCACCCGGGCCCGGAGGGCCAGGGCGAGCCAAGCGCGGATCTTCTCGGGCCGGTGTTGTCGGCGGCTGGCTCCGCGACCGAGGACCCCGTTGAAGTAGAGGAACGGCCCGCCGACCTCCATCGCCTCGATGAGCGTCCGACTGCCGGTGACGATACGCAGCTCCGCACGGGCGAAGTGTGAGCGCCACACCCCCGGGGACATCGGCTCGGAGACCACCCGAAACCCCGGCCTCCTCGGCAGGCTCGGCCAGCTCCGCGGGGACCGGACCAACAGGCGAACCGACGGTCGCACTCCGGTCAGGCCATCGAGAACCTGAGGGGCGATCCGCTCGGCGCTCGACGGACTGGCGTACCACACCCATTCCCGTGGGCCCCGATGGTCCGGCCGCCGCCGGACCGACACGGGTCGATGACCCGTGCCGAGGGGTCCGGTCTGGACGGCTTCGGGGAACTCCCGACCGAACGCGCGGTCGGGTCGGAACGTGGCGAACAGATGGAGCACGTTGGGGCGGTCGAAGCCCCGGAACGTGCGGAATGCCGATCGGAACGCTTCGACCTCCCTCGCCGCCTCCGCGGCGCGGAGGCGGGTCCCGATGAACCGGGAGGGAACACCTCCTTCGCGAAGCCGTTCCCGGGTCTCGGTCCGGCTCGGGAGCGTTCGGGCGAACTCCTCGAGGCTCACGTGGAGCGTTCGGTCCGGACCGTACGCCGTCTCCACCTCCCGACACTCGACCTCCCACGGGCCCCCTCGGCCGTATCGGGTCGGCCGGCTCGGCGCGGCGCTCACGCCCCAGGAGGGGGAGACCGTCATCGCGGCGGAGGCGCGCCGTCGGACCTCGCTGCGCCGCTCCACGGGCGGCCATTCCCACGGGCCGTCGACGTTCGGCGGAAGCGGTCGCTTCCCATCCCGGTACAGGGTCAGGGGGAAGCCGGCGCGCGCGAGGTAGCGGCCGGCCGCGAGGACCTCCTCGATGTCCCCGAGACCGCCGCCGACGACCGCCGGAAACAGGTAGACGTCCACGCCGCCCGCGCGAGCGGGGCGGTCAGGCGACGGGTCGGTAGAGCGTCCAGAGCGGGAGCGCATGCTGGAACCCCACTGCCTCCAGGGCGGCGCGTCCGCGGGGGTTGTCGGCGGCGACCATGCTCAGCACCCGGTGCGCCTTCCGGGTCGCGCACCAGGCTCCGGCGGTCGCCACAAGCTCGAACGCGAGTCGGTCGTCCACCGATTCCGCGAGCGTCGGGGCGGTGAGATGGGCCGCGTCGAACGCGTCGGAGACGGTCGCGGCCACGTGCGCCTCGGGCCCGTGGCCCCGGTCGATGACCCACGAGGCTTCCTCCGAGGCCATCATTCGGTTCGCGATCCCGTGTTGGGAGAACCGCTCCGGCCGGGTCGGAAGCACGTTCTCCACCTCGGGAGGCGTCTGGCGCTTCGAGATCGCCACGAGGGGGGCAACGTCCGACCGGTGCATGGCGCGGATCGCCGGGTTCGCAGGAGGGGCCGTCGCGAGCTGTGTCATCGAGTCGTGCACGAACTGCGAGCGGGACCGGATCGGTCGGTACCCGAGGGACTCGTAGAGGGTGCGCGCCCCCGTGTTGCTCTCGAGGACATCGAGGACGATGTACCGGCGTTTCGCACGGCTCGCGGCCCTTCGGGCCTCCTCGAGCATCCGGCGCGCGTATCCCTGTCGGCGGTGGGTCGCGTCGACCACGACGTTGCTCACGTACGCCGACCCCTCCGGAAAGGTGACGAGGGTGGTCGCGACCACACGGCCGTCCACCTCGACGACCAAGGCCCGGACGATCGGTCGACCGAACAGCTTGAGGATCCCGAGGATGAGGCGGCTGTCCCAGCGGAAGATGCGGCGGAAGATCTTCTCGAACTCCTCGGGTCGGTTCCCGAGGAGCGCGGATTCCTCCGGGAATCCCCGTTGCATGAGTTCGAAAAACTGGGGGCCGTCCTCCCGTCGTAGGTCCCGCAACATCATCCGCCGTCCTCGTCCTCGGCCGAGGACGGAAGGGCGGCCTCGAAGAGCGATCGCAGGGTCGGCGCGGGCTGGTCCGCCCGCAGCTCGGGGAGCGGGAGACGGGCGAGGCGGTCGAGCTCCTCCTCGCTGAGGCGACCGAGGGCATCCACGAGCGAGCGGTGGATGAGCGGGTCCGGAAGGCCGTGCGAGAGGCGGCCGAGCGCCTGGACGATCGCGTCGAACAGGCGGCTCTCGGCGTCCGAAGCGAGCCGGTCGTCTCCGACCGACCCGGGAGCCGGGGTGCCGTCTTCCGCGGGCCGTGCCTGGTAGAGAAGCCGAACGAGGTCGTCCCGGGCCCCGTCGTCCTGGAGAGCCCCGAGCGCCCAGACCGCGGCGAGCCGGACCTCGGCCGCGGGGTCGAGAAGCTCCTCGCGCAGGCGGGGAGCCGCCTCCGCGAGTCCGAGGCAACCGAGGGCGTAGATCGCCCCGCGACGAGCCCACGGGTGGTCATCGTGGAGAAGGGCGAGCAGGGGCGCGAGATCCCCCGGGGCGCCGACCTTGCCGAGCGCGACCGCCGCCGCGCCGCGCACCGACCAGTATGGGTCCCCTAGGTGCCGCAGCGCGACATCCCGGGCCTCGGGAGTTCCCATCTCGCCGAGGGCATGCACGGCGCAGACGCGGATCCAGTGTGACGGATGCTCGGCCCACTCGACGAGCGCGGGAACGGCCGCCGGGTCCCCGATTCGGCCGAGGGCAACGAGGATCGCCGGCTTCTCCCAGGTCTCGGGGGTCGCCAGGGTCTCGAGGAGGAGCGGGACGCTGTCGCGGTCCCGATGACGCCCGGCCACTACCGCCGCCGCCACCCGGACACGACGGGCAGGGTCACGAAGGTACCGACGGACGATCCCGAGATGCACCGGGTCGGCCGAGCGACCGACGCCCAGGACCGCTTCTCGACGCACTCGGTCGATCGGGTCGCTCAGGAGCCGTTCGAGCGAGGGGAACCCGGCCACCGGGTCGATGCGACCGAGCGCGATCGCGGCGGCGCGACGCACCGCGGGGTCCGGGTCCTCGGTCCGACGCCCGAGCGCGGGGATCGAGCGCGCGTCGCCGAGGTCCACGAGCGCGAGCGCGGCCTTGGCACGAACTTCCGGGTCCGTGTCGTCGAGCGCCGGTTCGAGCACGGTGCGACTCTCGGCCCGGCCGATCGCTCCGAGCGCTTCCACGGCGGCCGCACGAACCCTCGCGTCCGGGTCGTGGAGCGAGGTCGCGAGCGTCGTGCACGCCCGAGTGTCCTTCAGCATCCCGAGCGCGACCGCCGCCGTCTCCCGGACCCCGGGTACCGGGTCGCTCAGCGCGAGCAGGAGGGGCCCGATGTCCTTCACCGCGCCGTGGCGGACGCTCTCCCGGATCGCGGCGGCTCGCGCCGATGGGGACGGCGCATCGGGGGCGGGAGGGGAGGCCCGGGGAATCGGGTCCTTGCGGGAAGGGCGACGGGAGCGAGGTGGCACTACCGGTCCACCGAATCGGAGATTAATAATTCCCGTCGGGCGACATCGTTTCGAGTCGCGACTGCGAAAGCCCCTCCGGGGAACGGAACTCCTCCCGTTCGGGCGCCGGCGCCGCTCCCCAGCGCGCCCGGAGCTGGTCGCGGTCGACCCCGAGCGGGGCGAGCAGGGTCTCGGCCGAGCGGGCGAGGATCTCGAGGTAGGCCCCGGCGTCGTACCGCTCGTTCCCCTCGAGGAGCTCCGCCGGCCGGACGCGGTCGCGGAACGAACGGCTCCGGCGGTCGAGAACGACGAACCGCACGACCTCGCCCGGCCCTCGGGTCGCCCCGGCCTCCTGGAGCTGGCGTACCGCCGCGACCGAGTCGGTGAATGTGACGAACGCCTCGGGCGCCTGCCCGAGACGGTGGGCGATGAGGAGCTCGTCGACCGGCCACGACCCGGCGCGGACGGCCTCGGCGAACCGGTCGGCGCGGGCGAGCGCGCGCGGCACGAGGGCGCGGACCCCGTCCGCGTCCCGGGCGGTGCGGAACAGCGCGAGGACCTCCCCCTCGAACCGGCGGACGAGCCCGGTCGTGTCGTGCCGGCGGGCGCCGATCCCGCGGAGCTTGAACTCGCCGTGCTCGTAGTAGCCGTAGTAGCGGTTCGGGACCCCAAGCCCGTGCGTCACCGCCGGCAAAAAGAC
>Ga0209039_10000359_pt1 | contig 44355 bp, 43 predicted proteins | sample BogFormECP12_OM1_FD_188238 | JGI IMG/M metagenome (GOLD analysis project Ga0209039, IMG submission 188238) | Bog forest soil microbial communities from Calvert Island, British Columbia, Canada - ECP12_OM1 (SPAdes) (version 2) | ecosystem: Environmental > Aquatic > Freshwater > Wetlands > Bog ...
ATGCGCTGGCGAATGGGAACAGGTATGGCTCGCATGCCCCCACTCTGCCACGTGCGTTCGCCTTTTTCAAGCTACATTATTTATGGAAATGCTCTAGAAGGGCTGCTGAGCGTGCGCACTTCCGCTCAATTGGTGCGCGACCGAGAGGAATTGCTGATGCTGAGGCGGCGCTGGGGATGCGGTTCAGACGGCCTGCCTTTAATTCGATTCGCGGGTCTTCAGTTCGGGGAGAGCGATGCACCGCTGTCCTGGGAAATGAATAAGACCCAAACAGACCTCATCAAAAGCACTTGGTCTGCCCTCAAAAACGAGAATGGGAGAGATCTCCAGCAGGTCCGGTGCATGTTTGACCCGTCAGGACCGAACTGCAGCGACTTGGCCCGCTCGAAGGACCCGTGGTAGCTGGCAGCGTACGACAGTCAGCGCTTTTCTGATCGTGCGCTCTTTCCCTCGGAATGCGTACCCAGGGTCAGTTCCAAATCCGGTGGCTGTCTCTACGGGCAGCGGCTAACGGCAAAGTGGGCCTGATTCTGCATTCTGGAGCCCGCCTTTATGCCGGAAAGGGTGATGCGCCTGCAAGACCGCGAGCTTCTGTGCCTAAGAAGGAGGGAACTCTCGCCATGCCAAAAACCATCGTAGTTGTTCATGGAGTAGGCCCCGCCGAACCGCCAGAAATCGCCGCCGCTGTCGCCCAGAGTATCGGAAACAATACAACGCGTGAGTCCACTGTCCATGTCGAAGGCGAGTCATTTGTCGAAGTAACCGATGAAGCCTCTGGAGACTCGGTGCTCGTTGTTAACTGGTCGGACCTGCCCCAGCCGAAAGCAACGGCGGTGGGAGTCCTTCGGCAGCTTTTGTATGTGGTTACCTGCATGTTGGACGTTGCCGCCCGCGATTACGGGTCCGACATGCTCTTCTTTCGGCTGTACCGATGGGGCTTGTTCGTGATGTCGCCAGGGGCAGGGCTGTTTCTATTCAGCGTGGCCATGGGAATGACCGTGCCAGTAGCGTGGGAAAGAAGATGGCTGCTCGGCCTCTTCTTCGTGGGTTCGGCAGTCCTCACCTATCTCTTGCGCCCCCTGGGGCGACACTTTCTGTGGCTGTGGCCGTGGACGGCCCTGATCCTCGCCGTTTGGCTGGTGGCATGTCGTTCGCACCCTCATCTGGATTGGTTCGTTTGGCTTTCGAATAAGGCTCGATTAGACTGTTTCTTTGCAGTGATTATCCTTCAGACTTTGTCGGTTGTTCAATCCCTGATACGCCGACGGCGCTTGGCCGCAGAATCTCAGTTGGGGTACTGCGCTTTGATCTACCTTCCTTTTATCGCCGTGAACAGCCTGATGGTATGGCTGACCCTCATAGGACTAGGTTGGTTATCGAGAACTTGGCCTGCGAGTTATCAAGCCTGGGAAAGCTCATTGCGCGCGGGGGCAAAGAATTTTGACCTTGCTCACGTCGAACTGGCAGCTACATGCGTCTTCACGGGACTCGGGCTGCTGGCAATCGTCCTTCCTTTCCTGGGCTATTATTTTGAGTGGGGTGCCAAGGATCCCAACCCCTTCACGAAGATCAACCGCAAGGGCAAAGGCGCGCAGAACGGCGCCGCCATCCATTTGGCGATAGCTCCCGTCGCGCTGGCGGGGCTTACCGTCTACCTCGCCTGGTTTACACTCCACGGGCACTCGGGTAGCGCTTTGTCAAACGACACCATTCTGCAAGTCTATCGGACGTCCGTCTTGCGTACCCTGCCCCTGCTGGCGTGGCTGATCGGTCCCTTCGCCGTAGTTCTCCAGGTGATTGCGGGCGTGCTGTTTTATCTTCAGCCCAATCCCCACCATCCCGCCGCCATCGCCGAACGATGTAGAAGGCGATTGTCACTCGCTTTGGGTTATGCGGGAAGAGCACCCGGCAGGAAGGTTATCGTGCTCGCCCACAGCCAAGGCAGTGTGATCGCTTCGGACTTGAAGCTGAGCGGTCATTTTAGCGGACCTTTGGTAACAATCGGTTCACCTGTAGGATCATTGTATCAACGGTTCCTCGGCATCGACAGGCTACACGACGGCAAATCGCCGCCCACTGACTGGCTCAATGCATATCGCGATGGTGACGTCATCGCCGGCCCCGTTACGGGCCTTAGAAATCGCAACATGGGTCCGGGCGGCCACACAGGGTATTGGTCCGACCCCGAACTTGGGGAGATTCTTGGGATGGATCAGGCACCTGAAATTCTTTCCCTCGCTGCGGGCGAAGGATAGAAGGTATTCGGGCATCGCATTCGTTGCGTACTCGATGAAGTTTGCCGCCATGGCAGCTTGGCTCAATTTCCGGATCCCAACGGGCTGCCTTGCTGCTTCTGTAGCTGATGTTCAAGACCGGGTACCGCACAGGTAGCGCAGCGGTACGCGAACTTTACGTTCCGCTGCGGCTCTTCATGCGATATCTATTCACAAGCGGTAGGGCACGGCCTACCCCTGCGTCGCCTTGGGCGCAGCCGCAGGGGTACATCGCCACATCGCCGGGGGCGACGGACAGGGGGATTTCCACGCTGGCTGCGCGACGACGGTCAATGCCTTGCCGACGGGTAGGCGTACGCTGCCGGGTACGCTTCGGCTGACGGTGCATCCGGCCCTGACACAAGCCCACCTGCGTCGAAAGATGGGTTCACCAGACGCTTACAGCCAACCTAATCAAACCCAAAATGATCGGCGGGGAACTGCCGCCGGAGTTTTTTGCGGTAAACCGCGTCGCGGGTGATTTTCTTGATTTTCCGGTAGTAGGCCGCCCGTGCCTTCTCCACATCACCGCCGGCCTGCGCCGCCTCGCTGAGGTGAAAGTAGAGATCGGCAAAAAGGGCAGCCAGAACGTGCTCGGCGTGGTGAGCGGAGGCTCCGGTGGCCACCATCTTTTCGAAAGCGGCCCGCACCGGGGGGTCCGCTTCCACTTGGCCTTTGACGACGGCGTGCATGGTAACGTGGGCCAGCGGACTTACCACATTACCATTCACCTCAATTTCGTAAGGCTCGCCTTCGCGCAAGTCGGCAAACTCCAAGGCGTTGTGAACGTGCTTGAGGTGCATGTGCTCGCTCATCGCGCGCGCCAGGGCCTGATTCTCTTGCGAGAGTTCGGCCACTACCCCGGCCTTAACGGCTTCGTAGACAAGCTTGCTGTGCCCGCCCACCAATTGGCGAAGCTCGGTATCTTTGGAATCATCCATGATCGCAACCTTCCCGCCGCCCCAGCCTCTCCCCCCAGGTCTTCATGGAAGGGTTGGCCACTATGGTAACCGAGGTTCCTGAGCAGGGTGGCGCCGGCGGCGCGGAAGCCGAAGACGGGGTCTTCCGCACTGGGCTGGCAGGATACTGTGAACCCCCTGTCTGGCTGGCAGCTCCCGAGCTTGACGGAAGCGGCAGATCTAGCAAAGATGCGCGACGGTTGGGGCGTGTCACCGGCGGCAGCGCGCGACCACGACGGGGACCAGCGGCGCGCTGAGCAGCAGCACTTTGACAGAGACCGTCGATCGCTCAAGGGCCTCCAGGCAGCACGAGGTAAGGTATGCCTGTATGTCCAGAGGCAGACACAATGTCGCCAAGCTGCTTCCGTCCGGACATTTTGCCCCCGTGCCGCCCCTAGGCCAAATACCCTTACCGCTCCTTATTGGCGGGCATTCTTGGTTTATCCACCATCAAACCGCCCAAAGGCCCCCTCGAAAACCGTGCGCTGCTCGACGCCTCACAGCAGCTTCATTCCCTCCGGATCCCAACGGGCTGCCTTGCCGCTGTCGTAGCTCTCGTTGCTGAGCAGGGCGGCGCCGGCGGCGCGGAAGCCGAAGACTGGATCTTCCACGATGGGTTGGCGGGTGCGGACGGCGTCGATCCAATTCTTCACGTGGTCGTAGTGGTCGCTATAACCGTCGGGTGCCACGTATCTTTCTCCACCCAGCAGGGCTGCTCCGGTGGGATGGCTGATCGGATATTTCTGGTGATAGATTTCCGTCATCCGCTTCTGAATCGCCGTTGAATACAGGTCGACGCGAACGCCCGGCTCCGTCTCGCGCGGCACACGGGTGACGGTGACGGTGTCGCCAGCAATCACCATCGAGCCTTCCGACCCGGTAAAGACGAACCCTTCACTTTCAGAGCCGCCATCGACGAAATTCGTGCGCACGCTGAGGTTGAAGCCCTTGTCGTAATCATAAAGCGCCATCATCACATCCGGCACATCCCGGCCGTCTTTCCAAAAGCGCAGTCCGCCGGTGGCCTGGGCGCGAGTGGGGCCGTGCGTATCGGTGATGAGGTGCACGCCACTGAACAAGTGGACGAACAAGTCGCCGGCGACGCCGCTTCCGTAAGCCTTCCACTTGCGCCACTGGAAGAAGTGCTCGCCGTTGAAGGGAATCTTCGGGGCGGTGCCGAGCCAGCGCGGCCAATCGCAGGTCTCGGTGTTGGCATCGAAGGGGACGGTATATTGCCACGCGCCCATCGCCGAATTGCGGTCGTACCAGACCGTCACCATATTGAGCGTGCCGATGGCTCCCGCGGCCAGCAGTTCTTTCGCCTTCTTGTAAACGATCGAACTCACCCGCTGGCTGCCCACCTGCATAATCCGGTTGGTCTTGCGCCAGGTATCAATGATTTTGGGCCCATCGGAGTAAAAGTGGATCATGGGCTTTTCGCAATAAACATCTTTGCCTGCGTTCATGGCATCACATGACGCCTGCATGTGCCAGTGATCAGGAGTGCCGATGATGACTGCGTCGATGTCCTTGCGCGCGAGGATCTCGTTGTAGTCGCGCGTGGCTAAGATATCCTTCCCCCACAGTTCCCGGGCATGTTCCAGGCAGCCGTCGTAACAGTCTGCCGCCGCCACCACCTTGACGCCCGGAACCATCGCCGCCATCCTCGTATCACCCTGACCTTGCCCCCCCGCCCCAATCAGGGCGATTTGAATGTTGTCGTTCGCAGCGATAGGCCTGGCCGGCTCTGGCTCCGGCGCCGCCATCAAATGCGTCTTCGTCGATCCGATAAAATAGGTTCCAGCAATGCTTCCTGCTTTAAGAAAGTCCCTGCGATCCATCTTGAGTACCCTCCTCGATTAAGAAAATTGCCCGCCCAGCTCTCCTCCCCCATCCCATGCGTTGCGGGGCGATGGTATCCGGAGAATCCTGCGGGGCTCATTGTAGTCCAAATTCGGGACACGGGACACGGGATTCGGGACACGGGGCACGGGGTACGGGACACGGGATACGGGCATCGGGATTCGGGATTCGGAGGAAATTCCAACTATTGAAGGGCGATGGTTCGATCGCGAGAACGGAGACGCGAATCCCTATCCTGAATCCCCAATCCCAAACCCCAGGTCCCGAGTCCCTAGTCCCGAGTCCCGTGTCCCGTGTCCCGAACCCCGTGTCCCGAATTTTCAGTCTTGATCCTTCAAAGGCCTGACCCAGATATTTCGATAGCGCACGAAGTCGTCATGATCCTGGAGGCGGATCGGACCTTGCGGGCCGCGATCGGTGTAGCGCGGAAAAATGCGGTGCCCGGTTTCACCCATAATGGCGGTGTGGTTGTGAATCCCCACGCCGTTTTGAAAAACCGTGATGTACGCGGGGGTTTCAAGATTTCCATCCTTGAACCGCGCAGGGTTGAAAATGATGTCATAAACCTGCCATTGGCCGGGGTCGCGCGAAGGGTTCACGAGCGGCGGGTATTGGCCGTAAATCGCTCCCGCCTGGCCGTCAGCATAGATCAGGTTGCGGCTGCTTTCAAATACCTGTAGCTCGTAAACGCCAAAAAGGAAAACTCCGCTGTTCCCTTGCCACACGTTTCCAGGCTTGAGGGGAGCGGGAGTCCTCCACTCGACGTGAAGTTGAATGTCCCCGAACTCCTCGCGCGTGTAGATGTCGCCGGCCTTAGGCGCCACCTCCAGATACCCGTCACGAACCGTCCAATTGGCAGGACCCCCCTTCGCGTTTTTCCACTTGGAAAGGTCCTTGCCATCGAAGAGAACTTCCGCATCGGAAGGCGGAAGCCCCGCGCGCTTCTGCGTGCTGAACGTCCCCGCCGTGACCTTTGCCGGTTGTGGACGATTGGCATCGTGAACGTGCCACTTGCCGCCGGGCAGCATGGGCGTGTCCTCGTAGCCCATTCCGGAATCGTGTTGCGCGCTCCGCGCCCGACCCAGCAAGAGAATGCCGCTCATGACGCATACAGTGATAAGAAGGATAAGACTATTCCAGCTTTTCATCGGAGTTCCTTTCGGATGGTTTGTCAACCTGCACGTGGAGAAACCCGGCTTGCAATTCCCTGACCTCAGAAAGGCGCTAGTGTACGCCTTACCCACGCATTTGGGAACTTGGGATTTGGATCGGGATTTGGATCGATCTCCCTACAGGTGGGAGCGACGCGCAGCGAACAACCAGAAGCCGGTCGCGCGCCGTTAAGGGAGGAAGACCCACAGCCGGGTTCGCCCCCCTGCCAATAAAATTGCGGGATTTTCCGTAGGACAGTTGCGCGCCGTTCCTTGCGCTGTTGCCGTGGGGAGACCGGGATGGGAAAAACCGTTCTCAGCTTATTTGGGTCAAGCCGCGCGCGCTCATCTCGCGGGAGAGTTCCGAGGGAAGGAGGAAGGTCACCTTCTCTTCGATGACCATGACTTCTTCCACTCGCTCCACCCCCAGCGACCGAAAATAGGCCACGACTTGTTGAACAAGATACTCCGGCGCGGACGCGCCCGCCGTGATGGCCACGCATTCGACGCCCTCTAACCACGCAGGGTCAATCTCCATGGCATCATCAATAAGATAGGCCTTTGCCCCGGCGCCTTCGGCGACTTCGCGCAGGCGGCGGGAATTAGAACTGTTACCCGAACCCAGAACCAGAACGAGGTCGGCATCCTCCGCCAGAATTTTGACCGCCGTCTGCCGGTTTTGGGTGGCGTAGCAGATGTCGTCACTTGCCGGGGTAATCAACTTCGGGAATCGGCGGCGAAGAACTTCAATGATGACGTTGGCGTCCTCAACGCCCAAGGTCGTTTGGGTGGTCACCGCAACGCGGTCAGGGTTCGGGACTTGCACTTTTTCCGCCGCTTCGACGCTGCCGACCAGTTGAATCTGCCCCGGGACTTCCCCCATGGTACCGATCACTTCCTCGTGGCCGGCATGACCCACCAGAATGATGGAGCGGTTCTCGTTGGCGTAACGAACCGCTTCCATATGAACCTTGGTGACCAACGGACAAGTGGCGTCAATGATCTTCAGGTTTTTCGCGGTGGCGATGGCTCGGACCTCCGGAGAGACACCGTGGGCACTGAAAATTGCCACCGCGCCATCCGGGATATCCTTGAGTTCGTCGACAAAAACCGCACCCTTGGCGGCAAGGGCGCGGATGACGTATTTGTTGTGGACAATTTCCTTGCGAACATACACGGGGGAGCTATAGAGCTGCAGCGCCATGTTGACGACGTCGATGGCACGGTCGACGCCGGCGCAGAATCCTCGCGGCTTTGCTAGCATCGCCTTCTTAATTGGCATCTTAATTTCTCGACTTAGCCCTCACCCTAGAGAGGAAAACCTAAGAACTGATTTTATAGGAATCGGGCGGGTTCGTCAAAATTCGATTATCATGAGGGGCTGTCAGTGGTCAGTAGTCAGTAGTCAGTTGGCCGTAAGGGCGGTTCCTGAGCATTGATAAGAGAAAACTCGCTCATGAAGGTTATATCCATCAATGTCGCCATGCCTCGCCTTGTGAGCGTGCACGGGAAGCAGGTTGAAACCGGAATATTCAAAATCCCTGTCCCCGGGCCGGTCGTGGTAAGCAAGCTAAACCTTGAGGGTGACGGGCAGGCAGACCTCTCCGTCCACGGCGGCCCGGACAAGGCCGTTTATCTCTATTCCTGGGATAACATCCTGCACTGGAAGAAAGCCTTGCAACGCGATGATCTGGGGCCTGGATCATTCGGTGAGAATTTGACCGTGGAAGGGCTGGGCGAAAACGCAGTCGCCATTGGGGATGAATTCGCGATTGGAACGGCGCGCTTCGTGGTGACCCAACCGCGCCTCCCTTGCTTCAAGCTGGCGCTGGCACTTGAGACACCGAGTATTACCAAGACATTTTTGGAAAGTGGGCGCACCGGCTGCTATCTTCGCGTCCTTCAGGAAGGCACGATCCAGGCGGGAGATCCGATTTATCCGCTTCCGTCTGGCGAACCCGTGAGAGTGACGATTGCCGAATTCGTGGAGCTTTATCGAATCAAGCGCGCTACCCGGGAGCAAATCAGGAAAATCTTGAGCCTCGCGGCGCTCCCCGAAGACTGGAAAAACCTACTCATGGGAAGAACCCCGCTTCGGTTCGAGTAGCATCGACCGGAGCCTTAGCCAACATCGTCAGGAGATCGGCGGGCGCTGAGCTACCTTGAGCAGCGCCGACCGGCGCCGTAGCCAACATGGTCAGTAGGTCGGCAAGTGATGAACGAAGGTTCAGGGCTATGAAATCAGGTGTAGCGCGGATCTGTTTTGTAGGTCCGCGGCTCGTTCCCTATGGGCAAGGAAAAGCCGCGGACGTACAAAACAGGTCCGCGCTACACTTCTACGTCACGATGTCTTCACCACCATCCACGCGAATGACATTTCCCGTCAGCCAGTGGGTTTTGTCGCTCATCAGGGCAGCGATAGCCTGGGCAACATCCTGGGGAGTGGTTAGACGCCCGCCAGGATTGCGCAGCCGCGCGAACTCAGTGAGCCTTTCGATTCCGGGAATCTTGCTGGAACCGGGGGTAATGGTGACCCCGGCTTGAATGGCGTTGGCGGTAATGCCAAAGGGCATCAGTTCATAGGCAAGCTGGCGAATGTGCGATTCCATGACCGCCTTGGCTGCCGAAACCGCGCCATAATTGGGAATCACGCTATGCCCGCCGGCGCTGGTCATGGCGTAAATACGGCTTCCTTTGCCGAGCATTTTTCTGCGGAAAAGATCCTGCACCCAATAGACGAGGTTGTTCCCCATCACATCCACGGTCATGTCCATCTGCTGTTGGGTTAATTCCTCATCGGGAGATTCCCCCAAGTAGGGTTTGAGCGAACCGAACGCCACGGAATGCAGGAGAACCTTGACGAAGTGCTCGCCGCCGGATTTTTTCCAATACTCCTGCATCTGGTTCAAAGCCTCGGTGCGTTTCCCGGGGTCGGCAGCATTAATATTAAAGAAGATGACGTCGCGGCCGGTTTCTCGAATTCTGGTGATGACCTGCTCAACCTGAGGCATATTCGAGCGGCGATCAAAATGCACCCCCAGGATATTGAGTCCGGAGTGCGCCAATTCCAGGCTGGCGGCGGCCCCGAAACCGCTCGACGAACCAACAATCAAGCCCCACGGGGTGGGGCTCACATTTTCCGTCATAACGAGAGATTCTCCGCTTTGACTAATTGCTGACAGCCAACAGCCGACAGCTAACAGCCAACAGCTCACAGTCACCTTTAGCCGTTGCCTTCAACTGCAAGCTGCAGGCTGGGAGCTGTAAGCTGTTAGCTGTTAGCTTCCTTCTGTCACTTTCCACTGCTCTTGTAATCCTGCTCGACCTGGGTGATGAGGCCAGGGACCATTGCCCGCAGAGCTTGGGCGCAAGCGGCATTCAACGCGTTGGCGACGCCCTCGACGCCGCGCTCCGGAAGGGGCGTTTCCACGTGCTGTTCGCCCGACCATACGAGTTTATGGTCGCCGGTTCGCACCAGCGAGAGGGCCAAGGCCAGGCGGACCTTGACGCCCCCATCGGAATCGACTTCCTCAAAGCTGGTGACACTTCCCCCCAGCGTGTAGTCCACGCGCTCGCGCGCGGGAAGCAACTTGACCTGCGTAAAGACTCCGCTGGATTCCAACCATTGGGCGGTGAAATCGGCAAGCAGCGTGGCAGGGTCTGAGCCCCAACGATGATACTGATAGAAGTTCATTTGGGTCGGGGACACATAATAGGCGACGCGGTTGTCGCGCAGGATTTCCGGCGCGCGGAAATGTTCTACACCCAAGACATAGCTCGTCCTGGGATCGTTGGGCGCCGGTGCGGGGGGCACTTGCAAAGTGTAAAAGTAGGTCTTGGGAACACCACCGCATCCCGCGGCGAAAAGTGCCGCCAGAAGTCCGAGAACTGCGCACGCTCGGACTTGAAAGCTACGCTTCAACACGTTCGATGAGAATTCGACGGTCATCGCTGCCTAGATTCTCCATTCGGATTTTGACGCAAGGTATGGGGACATTATCTCCAAGCTTCTCGCCCCATTCAACAAGAACCGTAGCCGCCTGACTTGATAAGTCTTCCCACCCCAGGGTAGCAAGGTCACGCGCGCCTTCGATACGGTATAGGTCCGCGTGATAAACCCTACCAGCGGAGCCGTATTCATGCACCAAAGTAAAGGAAGGGCTCGTGACCTCATCTTCGCTCGCCGCGCCCAGACCGGCGACAATCCCTTTGACCAGTGTGGTTTTGCCCGCGCCCAAATCACCTTCCAGCAGCACGAGGCAAGGCGGTTGCAAATGCACCGCCATTTCCCGCCCAAAGAGGATGGTTTCCTCCGGCGAATGCGTCACGCGCTCAGCGATCATTGTCGATTGTCGATGGTCGCTTGTCGATGGTCGATTGAAAGCAAAGAAGCCTTCCTGGTTCGCAATCATCAATCGACCATCCTCAATCAGCAATCCTCAATCGACAATCGTCAATTTCTTATAGGCTTGCGGGATCTTTTCCAGAAGATCCCCTGCCAACATGGAATGCTGCCCCAGTTCTTCGGCGGCGAGGTCGCCCGCCAGACCGTGCAAGTATACCGCAGCCGTGGCTATTTCACCCACCGGATGATTAGGAAATTGTGCCAAGAGGCCGGCCACCAAACCGGTAAGGACATCGCCAGTGCCGCCCTTGGCCATGCCGGGATTGCCCGTGGGATTCGCCTCCACCTGCCCATCCGGAGCGGCAATCAGGGTTCGAAATCCCTTCAGCACCAGGGTAACGCCAAATTGTTTGGAGAATTCGCGGGCCACTGCCAGGCGCCGGGCTTGGATTTCCGCCGTCGTCTTCCCTGTCAGGCGCGCCATTTCGCCGGGGTGCGGCGTGAAGACCGTCGTGCCGGCGGGCCGCAGGTCTTGGCGAAAAGATTCCATGCGGCCGGCAAAGGCATTCAAGCCATCCGCATCCAGGACCAGGGGCAGCGAATATTTATTGATGACGGTCCGCACGAACTCCGCGGTCTCGGGGTGTGCGCCGATCCCTGGCCCCACGGCTAGCACGGTTTTTCCTGCCACGAGCTTATCCAAACGCTGGCCTTCCAGGGCGCGAAGAGAAATGCCGCCGTCCTCCGTTTCGGGCAGCGCCTCGGTCATGAATTCCACGCCCAAGGTCGCGACAATGGGCAAAGCGCTCCTGGCCGTGGCCACCGTCACCAGCCCGGCGCCCGCCCGCAATGCGGCGCGCGCGGCCATGGCGGCGGCGCCTGTCTTGCCCATGGAACCGGCCAGGATCAGCACATGTCCGAAATTGCCCTTGTTCGCTGCCGCGGCCCTCGGCTTTCCGATCCAGGCCACGTCCTGCCGGCACACATAATTCAGGGAGAGCCTGGGGTCGCTCTCCAGGGCCTCGGTGGGAGTCCCAATTTGTTTCACCACCCACTCGCCCATGCATTCGCAAGCGGGGGGAAACACATGGGCAATCTTTGGGGCCGTGAAGGTGACGCAGAAATCTGCGCGCACATGCTCGCCGATGAGTTCGCCGGAATCCGCCGAAATCCCTGAAGGCAAATCCACCGCCAGCACCCGGGCGCCGGGGATTCGCGTATTGATGTCACGCACAACTTCCAGCAGGAATCCTTCCAGCGGCTTCGCCAGCCCCGTCCCCACCAAAGCAACGATAAAGAGGGTTGTGTTGGTAAGCGATGCCACGATGGCTCGCCACGCCTCAGGGCCTGCGATGATCTCCGGCGGGCCGGAGGAGACAAGCCGCGTATAATTCGCCGCCGCGTCTCCGCGCAAAACGTTGGGGTCCGCAAACAACGCTACGCGGGGGTCTAATCCCTGCTCGCGAAGCAAGCGCGCCACTACCAAGCCATCTCCGCCATTATTGCCTTTCCCGCAGAGGATCACGATGCGGTGATGGGCGAGAGGCTTCAGGCGCGCGTTGAGAAACTCCACCACGCCACGCCCGGCGTTCTCCATGAGCGTGAGACTGGGAACGCCATATTTCTCCGTCGTCAGACGGTCAATTCGTTGCATCTCGGAGGAAGTGAGAATTTTCATGTTGAAAGTAGCTGACAGCCGACAGCCAACAGCTCACAGTTACGCCTGACTGTCGGCTGTAAGCTGTCGGCTGTGAGCTTTTCACAGCATCCACCCGCCACTGACGTTGAGCACCTGGCCAGTGATGAAGGAGGCCTCTTCCGAGGCAAAGAATTTCACCGCTTCACTGATATCACGGCCGGTGGCGGGCCGACCCACGGGAAAGCGCACGTCCGTGATGCGCTGGGCTTCCTCCAGGGATAGTTCTTTCTCGTCGATCACAGGCGGGTTCACGACGTTGGCGGTAATCCCATGGCGCGCCTCCTCCAGCGCCACCGAGCGCGTGAAGGCCACGATGGCGGCTTTGGCGGCGGAATAGGCGGAGATTTTCGCCTGCCCAAACGCCCGTTCCGCGCCTACCGCGCCCAGGTTAATGATGCGTCCCCAGCGCTGCCGGCGCATGATGGGCAAGGCGAACTTCGTGGTGTAGAATACGCTATAAAGGTTTGACGCGATAATGGAGTTCCATTCTTCCACCGTCGACTCCACAACCGGCTTCCAGACAAAATCCCCAACGTTGTTGACGAGGACGTCCAGCCGGCCGAATTGTTTGGCGACGGCCTCGATCAGTTCTTTGACTCGCGCGGGGTCGGTGACATCGGTGGCCAAAGCCAGGCCTTCTGCTCCCGCCGCCCGCAAATCCGACAAAACCTTTTGAGCGCCCAATTTATTGGTGCGAAAAGCCACCGCCACACGCAGGCCGGCACGCCCCAGCGCTAAGGCGATTTCCTTGCCGATTCCGCGCGAGGCGCCAGTTACCAGGGCAACGCGATTGCGGAACGCCACAGATCAACTCCTTGATACAGAAATTAACATCAAAGTCTACCGGAGTTCCTGGCCCACGGCAACGACTGTTGGAATGACTTGTCCAAATCAGTGAACCCTTCAAGTGGTCACCACAGCTCTGCCGCCTGCTGTCATGAATCCAGCAAAAACAACGATTTCCCGCTAGCTTTCGTTCGTGTTATCATAGCGGAGAGGAGTGATAACATGCTTCGCACCCAGGTCAGTCTCGACGAGCAGGACTACAAGTTGGCCAAGAAGGAAGCCGCGGCGCTGGGAATTTCCGTGGCGGAGTATGTCCGCCGGGCGATCCAAGTCGTGCTGCCATCTCCCGGCCAGCCGAATTGGATGCGCTACGCCGGACTGGTGGAGTCGGGGAACCCGCAGTCCAGCCAGTCGATTGATGAGATCGTTTATGGCCACAAAGACTGAGGCTTACGTCGACACTTCCGCCCTCATTGCCTTTCTGGACCGTTCGGATAGCTGCCATCCCCTTTTTCGCCTGCTCTTCTCCAGCCCGCCGCCACTGGTCACCTCGGCGCTCGTCATCGCCGAGGGACATGGCTGGTTTCTGCGGCGATACGACCGGAATCGGGCCATCCAGTTTCTCAACTTCATTGACGACCTCTCGGTCCTTGCCATCCGGCCTTTCGATCATGAGGAATTGACCAAAACCAACAGGCTGGTCAAGAAGTTCGCTGACCAGTCGCTGACGCTGGCCGATGCTCACGGGTTGCTCATCATCAACGAACACCGAATCTCCACGTGCTGGTCCACCGATCGCCACCTGGGATTGACGGGCGCGAAGCTGGTTAATTCCCCGGCGAGTCGCTGACCCCTGACAGCAAACACCTGTTCTAAGCGCGGAGTTATACCGCTCCCGGCGGGATTTCTCCACGGTTCTTGGTTCGTGTTCGTCAAGAAACCCACCGAGGTTTAGGCTCCCTCACCCGGCCCGCCCCGGGCTGGTGAAAGCGCCGGCTACGGTCCACCCTCCCCGATTCATGGGGTCAGATGGACCCCTTCTGGGAACAAGGCTGAGGCCGCTCGGTTTTGAGCCTCGGCTATGGCTAATTTGGCCCCCCCTACCACGCCCGCCCCAGAAGCAAGGTCATATCATCCTGGAGTTCCGGGCTACCCGTCCATTCATCCACGCTCCGGTAGATTTCCGTTACCAGAACCTCCGGCGGGGCGTTCAGCATGGCCCGCGTCACCTCGAGGAGGCGGGATTCCCCGAACTCTTCTCCGTAAGTATTCTCCGGCTCGGTAATGCCATCCGTATAGGCCAGCAAGAGATCATTGGGTTCCAGACGGATTTCTCCCACCTCGTACGTGACGGATGGAAACAATCCCACCACCGTCCCCCCGGTGCGGAGGCGCTCAATCTTGCCGTCCCGGAAGAGAATGGGCGCCAAATGCCCGGCGTTGGTGTAAGAAAGACTACGGGTTCGGGCGTCGTAGACCGCGAAGAAAAACGTGACATACTTTTCCAGCGGGGTATTCGCGTAAATCTGGCGATTCAATCGATCGACGATGCGGGCCGTGGAAAACTGCGTGGAGATGGAACTTCCACCGCCCTCGGAGCCATTGTAGAACTGCGCGCGCAGGGCCGATTGAATGCCTGCCATCAAAAGCGCCGCCGAGATTCCCTTGCCGCTCACATCCCCAAGAACCAGTCCCACACGGTATTCATCCAATTTCAAGAAGTCGTAGTAGTCGCCACTCACCGAGCGCGCGGCCTTGCAGACACCGTAAAGACTCAGGCCCGGCACTCTCGGCACCGACTGCGGGAAGAGTTGGCGTTGCACTTCGCGGGCAATATCCAGCTCGCTCTGCAACCGCAACCGTTCCTGCGATTCCTGCATCAACCGCTCCACCGAGGCCGTCATGCCGTCAAATGCTTCGCCCAGGGCGGTCAACTGATCTTGGGGAGGAAAGTGCATCCGATAGGAAAAATCCCCCGCCTTAATCCGCTCCGTGGCATCGTAAAGGGTATCGACGGTGCGCGTCATCGTGCGCGTCATGCGTACGCCAATAATCAAGGCTACCACTTCGATCAACAGGAGAAATACTGCCACCGCCATGAAGGCCGCCACGGGAACACGTGAATACTCGCCGAGGGCGGCGAGGAGGTGATTGTTGAGCGTGGAAAATCGGGATTCCACGTAAACAAACGCCGGCTCGGCGGCATTCCCTTCCTGATCTCCGCCCCAGTAAATCGGATCGAGCGAAGAAGCGCCAAACACGACAAGGTCCAAGGGATTTTCCCGCTCAGGAACCTTCAAGGACTTGGAGTAGATGGCATGAGTAACAACGAAGGTGGCCCCGGGTTGATTTATGACCATCTTCCCTTCTGGTTCCGACCCCTCCGGCACACGCTTCGTCGTGAGCGCACCGACGGGACCAATTCCCTCCCCCACCATGTCCAACAACTCCGGAGTGAACGGCTGCGAAAGGACCAGGGTCAGCTCGCCAGCGGGTGTTTGCACCCGCTCGACGGACCGCAAGGCCAGTTGCCCATTATCAATGACCATCCCCGCGAACTCTTTGCTTTTGATCCAGCTTGGGACGGTCAAGGGAGTACCCGCCGAGTTGCCGTCCAACCGGAAGGAGTGCGTCTCATCCCCCAGGTAAAGGGTGATGATCATTCCGGGGTAGCTGGTGGCATAGTTGACCAATTCGGTGTGGTAAAACTTCTCAATCCCTTTCAACATCACCTGCGGCGAAGTTTCCCCCGTGGATCGAGCCTCGTGCAGGACCACGCGGTTGACCTGCTCGATTTCGTCAAAATGATCGCGAAGTCGCAGAACCACCAGGTAGGCCGCAAGTTGGCCATTGAAGATGAAGGCTCCCATGACCACCAGGGAAAAGATCAGGAGAATGGGGACAAAGGCAATGAAGACGTAGGCCACCACCAAGCGCCGCCGGAGTCGCCAAAGTAAACGGGAACGGATGAACCGCATCAGGCGAGCCAGGTAATACACGCCGGAAACCAGCGCGCAAACCCAGAAAACGAACCAGAGGAGCCCGGAAACATCGCCTGCGGCGCGAGTGAAGCGGTCCGAAACCCACAGGGCGGCGCCGTAGGCCAAGACCCACGCGGTGAATCGCGCCAACCGGTGCGTCCGGTATTCCCGGAGTAGGAGTTCAAACCCCTTCGTGAGCATATATGTTGCTCGGCACACGGGGTACGGGACGCGGGATTCGGGACACGAAGTTAGGGATTCGGGCGAAATTTCAATCTCTGGAGCTCCACGATCCGATCCCGTGAACGGGCGACCGAAAATCGGATCCGAATTCCGAATTCCCAATCCCGAATCCCTAGTTCCGAATCCCGAGACCCGTGTCCCTAGTCCCGTGTCCCGGATACTTCGTCCCGCTTCCCCTCCGCAATATTCAACACGCTGTGCCTGCGGCTATAGCTGAAATAGATGACGAGCCCGATGGCCATCCACACGAACAAACGAATCCAGGTATCGCGCGGCAAGCCCAACATTTGTGCCCCGCACACCACGATGGCCAGCGGACCGACCAGCCATACCCAGGGGGTGCGGAAGGGGCGGCGAACGTCGGGATGTCGCTTGCGCATCACCATCACGGAGGCGCTGACAATCACGAATGCCAGCAAGGTTCCGATGCTCACCAATTCCCCCACGATCCGCAAGGGGAGCAGGCCACCGGCAATGGCCACACAAACACCGGTCAGGGCGGTGCTGACGTAGGGGGTGCGGAAGCGCGTGTGGATGCGCCCAAAAGCCTTGGGCAGAAGGCCGTCATGCGCCATGGAATAAAACACCCGCGTTTGGCCCAGCATCATCACCAGGATAACCGCCGTGGTTCCCAGCAGCGCGCCAATCTTGACGATCGGCGAAAGCCACGCACGGGCAGGGGTCGCGTCGATGGCGATCGCCAGCGGATCCGCCACATTGAGTTGCCGGAACGGCTCCAAACCCGTCATCACCATGACCACCAGAATGTAAAGAACCGTGCAAATCGCCAATGATCCCAGAATGCCTATGGGCATATCGCGTTCGGGGTTCCGAGCCTCCTGCGCCGCCGTGGAGACCGCGTCAAACCCTATGTAGGCAAAGAAAATAATACCTGCCCCGCGCAGCACCCCCGAGAAGCCAAACTCACCGAAAACTCCCTGGTTAGGCGGGAGAAAAGGATGCCAGTTAGCCCGATTCACATAGAGCGCGCCGACAATGATGAAGAGCACGACGACGCCCAGTTTCACCATCACGATGAAATTATTGAAATTCGCGGATTCGCGAATGCCAATAATGAGCAGGGTCGTAATCAGCAAAATGATGAAGGCGGCAGGAACATTGAAAAAGGGGTGGACCGTCGTGCCGTCCGCGAGTTGGATCGGTTCCCAGGGACTCCTGCTCAGCTCCGCGGGGAAGGGAATGTGCAGGGTTCTTTCCAGGAAGGAAACGAAATAACCCGACCAGCCGATGGAAACGGTGGTGGCGCCCACCGCATACTCGAGAATCAGATCCCATCCGATGATCCAGGCGAGAAATTCTCCGATGGTGGCATAGGAATAGGTGTAGGCGCTTCCGGCCACGGGAATCATGGCGGCGAACTCCGCGTAGCAGAGCCCTGCGAAAGCACATCCCACCCCGGAAAGAATCACGGACAGCACCAGCGCCGGCCCGGTATGTTGCGCCGCGACGCCACTGAGAACGAAGATTCCGGCGCCCACGATGGCCCCAATGCCCAGCGACATCAGGGCCAGCGGGCCTAGCGTGCGCCGCAGACCATGCTCAGATTCCGCAGCCTCCGCGCGCAAGAGATCGAGACTTTTCTTCTTCCACAAACCCGGCATGAAACCTCCAGTGAAAAGTGACTAGTGACGAGTGACCGGTGACGAGCAGATCCTGGACAGGTCGCTGTCCGCTTCTTGCTCGTCACTCGTCACTGGTCACTCGTCACTTCTGTATCCCCGCCCTCGCCACAAGTAATAAACCGGAATGCCGATGGCAACGATACTCAAACCGGCAAAACTCCGCAAGGTTTTGTGGGTCAGCAAAGCCAACTCCACAAACGAGGCGAAAGCGATATACAGCAGCGGAAGGACAGGGTAACCCCAGGCCCGATAAGGCCGCGGCGCCTCCGGGCGCGTCCGCCGCAGCCGGAAGATGCCCGCGATGGTGAGAATATAAAAGAGCACAACGGCAAAAATCACATAATCCAGCAATTCATTGTAACTGCCCGTGAGGGTCAGGATCGCCGCCCAAACCGCCTGCACCAGGAGCGAAGCCGCGGGAGTGTGATACTGGGAATGGACCGTTCCTACCGAGGGAAAGAACAGACCGTGCTTCGCCATGGCGTAATACACGCGCGCGCCCGCCAGAGCCAATCCGTTGACGCAACCGAAGGTGGAAACCATGATGGCGGCGGCCATCAATCGCGCACCATGTCCCCCCAGCATGATCTGAACGGCGGCCGTAGCAACGCGGTCTTCCGCCGCGTGCTGAATTCCCTGTTCCAGTACCCCGCCATGGGGCGCTCCGTAGAAGGGCAGAGCACGGTAATAGGCCCAATTGCACAAAAAATAAATGACGCAAATTGCGGTGGTGCCCATAAAGAGCGCCAGAGGCAGATTGCGTTTGGGATTGACTACCTCACTGCCTGTAAATGTAACGTTATTCCAGGCATCGGAGGAAAACAGCGGCCCCACCAGCGCCACGGAAACCAACGTCAACGTGGCCAAATCCCAATTCGCGCCCTGCCAGAATCCCTGCGTGGAGGAGACCGGTACGGGATGGCCAAAGGCCCACCAAATGCCGAGCACCACTATTCCCACAAGGGCTGCGACCTTTAAAACCGTGAAGACGTTTTGAACACCCGCGCCGACACGCAACCCGAAAATGTTCAACACACTCAGGAAAAACACTACCAGGATGGCGATCAGTTGTTGCGATGAAAAGGTAAGCGCAATGGGGTGGCCGAAGACGGCGAGAGTCCCGAAGTTGCACAGAATAGTTTTGGCCGAAACCCATGGAGCAAATACCCCCAGAAATTTCCCGAAAGCCACCGCCACCGCGGCCAATGTTCCGGTTTGAATGACCAGGAAGAGCGTCCAACCGTAGAGGAAACCAAAAAGCGGGCCAAAGGCTTCACGCAGGTAAACATACTGGCCGCCGGCGTTGGGCATCATGCCCGCCAATTCACCATAGCTGACGGCCCCGATGACGGTCATCAATCCACTGATGACCCAAGTGAGAAAAAACAAGCCCGGCGACTGGACCTGACGGCTGACGTCAGCGGCCACAATGAAGATTCCCGAGCCAATCATCGAGCCCATGACCAGGGTGGTGGAATCAAACAGGCCGAGGCCTTTGACGAGCCCGGAGGGTTGCGGGTTGGAGGTCGTTGGTCTTGTTCCCATATGGATCGGGGCGCTGAGCACAGAGTGCTGAGAAAAAATGAAAGGTAAAGTTTAAAGTGTAAAGGATAAAGTATAAAATACTTAGGCATTTATACTTTATCTTTTAACTTTTACATTTTGGACCTGCCCTTCAACATTTACTATCCCCAGCAAGTGACACCTGCTTGAGAAACTCCTCGGCACGGCGGGTGATGTCCGGCGCCCCCACCAGACCGCGAATGACCGCTACCGAATCTGCCCCGGCCTCGATCGCCGCGCGCGCGTTTTCGAGCGTAATTCCTCCAATAGCCACCAGTGGCTTCCGCGTGGCCTTTCGCGCTTCACCAAGACCCCCGAGTCCCACTGGCGCGTCAGGATTTTCCTTGCTGGCAGTGGGAAAGACGGGGCCGAAAGCAACGTAATCCGCCGTGGAACGGTCCGCCTCCCTCACCTGCTCCAGAACATGGGTGGAAAAACCGATCAGTTTGCCGGGACCGACGAGCGAGCGGACGGACTCCACCGGCAGGTCGTCCTGCCCCACATGCACTCCATCCGCATCCACCGCGCGGGCGACGTCAGCGCGGTCGTTGACGATGAAGATCCCTCCGGCCCTACGCACACGCTCGCCCACCCGCTGCGCGGTCTGGTAGAGTTCACCCGAAGACGCGTGCTTATCTCGAAGCTGAATCAGCCGGACGCCCGCTGCCAGAAGTGCCTCCGCCACCTCAATGGGGGGACGGCCGCCACTCTGAGCAGGGTCAATTATGGCATAGAGGCGGGGAAGTACAACAGCATCGGGTGATCGAGTGATCGGGTGAGCTGCATCGAGTGATCGGGTGATCGGGTGATCGGGTGATTTACCCATTAGATGTTTCCGTGAATTTCGTCATGACATTCGGCCCACCGATATCCGAAACAGTCCAAGGGAAAATGTGTTTGAGGCTTATCGCGTCCCGTTATAGGCTGGTAGATTTCCGAAAATGGAATGACCCGATCACCCGATCACCCGATCACCCGATCACCCGAATTGTCTCCGTTGCGGGCAAATCGGCTCAAGAAACTAGTGTCGAAATTCCCCGCCTGGAAGTCCGGGTCGGCCATAATCTTCTGATGAACGGGGATGGAAGTGGAGATGCCCTCAATAATGAACATTTCCAGCGCCCGGCTCATGCGACGGATAGCCTCCTGGCGGTCCTTGCCGTGCACGACGAGCTTGGCAATGAGGGAATCGTAATAGGGCGGGATCACCGACTCCGCATAAGCGGCCGTATCAACCCGCACGCCGGTGCCACCGGGTTCGTGGAAAACCGTAATCTTCCCTGCGGAGGGGGCGAAGGTCTGCGGGTTTTCGGCGCAGATGCGGCACTCGATGGCATGGCCGCGCAGTCTCACCGTTTCGCCCTCGAAAGGCACATGCCCACCCGCCGCGATCAGGATCTGATGCTTAACCAGGTCCAAGCCCGTCACCATTTCCGTTACCGGATGCTCCACCTGAATGCGCGTATTCATTTCCAGAAAATAGAGATTGCGCTTCTCATCCATGAGGAGCTCAACCGTGCCAGCACTTGTGTAACCGATTCCCTGAAGCGCCGTGATGACCTGACGGCCGACATGCCGGCGGGTCTCCTCATCAATTTGGGTGGAGGGAGATTCTTCCACGAGCTTCTGATGACGGCGTTGAATGGTGCACTCGCGCTCACCCAGATGGATCACCCTCCCGTGCTGATCGCCCAGAACCTGAAACTCGATATGCCGGGGAGAGGTGATGTATTTCTCCACATACACATCGGGAGTAGCGAAAGACGCCGCCGCCTCATTCTGCGCCGCTCGAAAAAGGTGGGGAAGGTCGTCCGGCGAGTGCACAATGCGCATTCCCCGTCCACCGCCACCGGCTGCGGCCTTGACCATGACGGGGTAACCGATGCACTCCGCTTCCCGCAGGGCAGCTTCCTCCGACGTGACCACCTCGGAGCCCGGCAGCACCGGGAGACCCAACTCCTTTATTCTAGCCCTCGCGCGATTCTTATCGCCCATCAGGCTGATGACTTCCGGGCGGGGGCCGATAAAGGTGAGGTTGGAAGCCTCGCAAACGTCGGCAAAGTAAGCGCTTTCAGCCAGGAAGCCATAGCCGGGATGAATGGCTTCCGCGCCCGTGATTTCCGCGGCGGAAATAATGCTGGCCACGTTCAAGTAACTGTCGGCGCTGCGCGGCGGGCCGATGCAAACGGCCTCTTCAGCAAAACGCACGTGCAGAGAGTAGCGGTCGGCTTCCGAATACACGGCGACGGTGGGAATTCCCAATTCCTTGCAGGCACAAATCACCCGCAATGCAATTTCCCCGCGGTTGGCAATCAGGATCTTTTTGAACATGGAAAGAACAGTCGATAGTTAACAGTTGATAGTTGATAGTCACACTCAGTTAATAGTCGATAGCTCAAAGTCGATAGTTGGTAGTCGACAGTTCCATCTCCGGAGTCGACGGGTACAATTTCTAAGGCATATCCCCCGTTATAACGCAAGCGAGTGTTAACTATCGACTATCAACTATCAACTATCGACTGTCTTTGCGGTTCTGACCGAAAGTCCTTGCTCGACTCTTGCTCGCAGTGCGTTCAGCATCTTAGCAATCTCGGTGATCTCTGCCAGAGGCATGGAGGTAAGCTCTGGTGGCAAATACCCCAAATCACGGCTGAGCATGATCAGATATTCCGTTTCTGCAAGCGATCCCTCGGAAATATTGATGAACCGCGCGTAGTCCTGGCTGCCAAGCCGCTTTGTCCCCTCCGCAATGTTCGTTGGAACCGAAACTGCCGCCCGGCGGAGTTGCGAAGTAATGCCGAAACGCTCACAATCGGGAAACCGATTCGTCAGTTGGTATATTTCCAACACCAGCGCATGGCTTCGCTGCCAAACCTTCAAGTCCTGGAAGCGCTGCACAATTGCACCTCTCGCAGTCTATCGTAGTCGATAGCTGATAGTTGATAGTCAACAGTTCGCGATCGACTGTAAACTGCTTTGAGCTCGAAACTACGAACGATCAGCTCATAATTATCAACTCTTGACTATCAACTATCGACTATTAACTATTTTTTCCTCGCCGGTTCGATGGCAAACAGAGATTGGCCGTACTCCACCGGCTGGCCATTTTCCACATAGGTGCGGACAACCTGCCCGGCTTGCTCTGCTTCCAGTTCGTTCATGAGCTTCATGGCTTCGATGATGCAAATGACTTGACCGACCTGCACGGTGTCACCCACCTTGACAAAAGGAGGTGCGTTGGGAGAGGGCGAGGAGTAGAAGGTCCCCACGATGGGTGATTTTATGATGAATAGACCCTCCGTGGAATCCGCGGCCGCTTCGGGCCCCGCCAGAGCGGGCGAGGGCGTAGGAGGGGCCGCCACCACTGGAATCACAGGGGCCGAAGGCGGAGCGGTCACTATCGGCACAGATCCAGAGGCAATGGCATATCCATTGGCATTTCCGGCGTTCACGGGTTGGGAATTTCCGCGCCGGACGCGAATCTTCACGCCCTGCTGTTCGATTTCGAATTCGGTGATTTCCTTCACCGCCAGGAGGTCCAGCAACTCCTGGATATCATCCAGGTTCCAGACCCGCCCCGGCCCAGGGTCGTTGCGTGTGGAATTCTTACCGGGCATTCGTTTGCTCCTTCACAATTCGAGACACGGGATACGGGACAGGGGACACGGGATCCGAGAATCGTGATCAGGCATTCGGGCGCACACATGTTTTCTGGGTAACCCTAGGCCGATTATTTCGCGCCAGTAATACGATCCGAAGTCCGAGTTCCTGGACCCGATTCCCGTGTCCCGTGTCCCGTATCCCGAGCACTCCGCTAGCTTATGACCCAGCGATCTTTCGATGCCGGAGTAAGGACCTCGGGGCCCTCGGGCCGCACCAGCACTGTATCCTCAATGCGGATGCCGCCGAAGCCTTCCAAGTAAACCCCCGGCTCCACCGTGACCACCGAGCCGGCCCTCAGGCAGGTGGTTTCCCCTTTGGCCAGGCGCGGCCTTTCATGAATCTCCAAGCCCACTCCGTGGCCGGTGCTGTGCGTGAAGTACCGGGCAAACCCGTGTTTTGCCAGAATGCGGCGTGCCGTGGAATCAATTTCCCCGACAGAGGTCTTGTCCTGGAGCATACGGACAGCTCCCTCTTGGGATTTCAGCACTGCGGAGTAAAGGTTCCGAACCCGCCGAGTCGGTTCACCCAAAAAGACCGTCCGCGTCATGTCAGCGGCATAACCAGTAAGTATAGCACCGAGGTCGAAGATTACCAACTCACTTTCTTGCAGTGCTTTAGAAGAAGGGCGCGCATGGGGGTAGGCCGAGCGCGGGCCGGAGGCCACAATGGTCTCAAAGGCCGCGCCTTCTGCTCCTTTCTTACGCATCCGGTACTCGATTTCCGCCGCCAAGTCCTTTTCGATCACCCCGGGCTTGACATGTGGCAGCATCTCCGCGAAAACCTCCGCCGTCAAACTCCCTGCTCTGCGAATGGCCTCAATCTCACCGGGATCCTTGACCACGCGGAGTTCTTCAATCAGATCTCCCGCAGGTTTCAGGCGAAGTCTATGGCCAGCTTCCTTGCGGAGCTGCTCGAATTGCGCGCAGTTGAGGTTTGAGGCCTCGAAGGTGGACTGCCGCACTACGTTCTTCTTCATCCAACTGCCCACCGCCTTGAGAATTCCTTTCTTTTCCTCGATCACTTCCACGCCCTCAGCCTGCTCCTGCGCCTGGAGCGTATAACGAGGATCAACCCACAAGATTCCTTGCCGCGGGCCCAGCACTAGGATCCCCGCGCTGCCGGTGAATCCCGTCAAGTATCGGATGTTTACAAGATGGGTGACCAGAATGAGGGGAATACGGCGAGTTTCCATTAGAGCCCACAGCCGCTCCTGGCGGGATAGGAATGGAGAGGATGATGGATCTGGACACATGGGCAGAAGCAAAAAGGAGGGGGACCGAGGTCTCCTTAAGCAGTAAGCCTTAAACCAAAACTTAATTCTGCGGAGCGCCGAGGCCGGTCGCAAGTGTCAACGCCGAATAATCCATAGTGATTTTAAGGCCAATCTGCTTGTCATTTGCATCAACATTCATGGCGGTGTAGGGATTTGCTTGACCGGGATTCTGTATCTGCCAAGCAAGCTGTTGAGCTATCTTCACGCCGTCCAAAACCTGCCGAAGCGTGGCCGCGTCCGCCGCTGTCGCGCAGTTGAGTTTCATATCCATATTAACTTTGTCCGCCGGATCAATGGAATAGGTCAGGGAATCGACTTTCTGGAACACCTGCCCCCAATCCAACTTTAAATTGTTCTGGGTTGATAACCATGCACCGAACCAATCGCCGACGGCTCCAGCCAAGGCGATTCCCCAAATGGGCGTGTTCTTATTGATGTCGCCGATCAGGCCGGCAAAACGTGGTTCCGAATTCAGATTTGGCGCTTGTCCTGCGTGCGCCTCCAGCAACGTCGTCAAGGACGAGAGCGGCCCGAAAGCTCCGAGGGAATCCTCCAGAATAACGACGCAGGTTCCCGCCACTCGCGCCGACAAGCAATACGCTGGCTGCCCGGAAATCGGGGTCGGCGTGAGGCTTTGCTCAGCAGCGCGCTGAGCAACCTCAGCCTTGTCAAAATGGCCAGACGCATAACCATAAAAACTCATTTCCTTATCGCCGGGCTTCCATCCAATCATTAAGTCGTCGATATCGGCCTCGCTGATTCCGATCTGGGCCAACGCCGACCCAAGCTGCTGCAAGCCCGAGCCCAGGAATTTTCCCCTTAGGGTTTGGTAATTTGGGACGGCGCGCAGCCTGTGAGGACTGGAATATTCCACGCGCGAGGTCTGGGTAGGGAACGCGGACATGGCCGTAGTGACGAAGTCCTGCCCGGCGACTTTTTGGGGAATCCCCCCCAGCGCCAGCACAACAAAAACCGAGAGAAGAGTTCGTCTCATTTTCACTTCGTATAGGCGCAAGCGTAACGCGCACCTGATTTGTAGGGGACAGTCCGCAGCTCAACGCTTGTTGTTAAGTTACCGGCCGGCTAGATTCCGCCGCTGGCTAGAGTGAACCCACAACCATAGTAGGGACTAGTAAGAGGTATATCCGGACTACTTTGCATATTAGGGTTGTTGCGACCAAACCAGTTCACCGTGGCTGTGGCCTGTTCCGATAAAGTTGAACCGGTAACCAACTCAAGGCTACTTACGGTCCAGCTCGTGGCGTAATTTCCAGGCGGATTTGCGGGGTTGGGTGTCGTCACCAAGAGACCAGTCCCGCTGCTCGCAGCCCAGGTTCCGACGGAGACGTGACTAACGCCGGTGGGATCAGTGAAACTTGCCTTGAATCCGCTATCGCCGGAAGTGAGTTCAAATTCGAGCCCGAGGATAGTAACAGTAGCGCCAGGGACTTCACACTGACTGACTAAGACCCAGTGAGAATTAACCGTCGCGAGGGTGATGCCATTGGTGATCGGCAGAATATTATCGCCTGGTTGGGCCACTGTGAGCGTGAAGGTCTGGCTGGCGGAGCCAGTGCTATTTGAGGCCGTAAACGTTAAGGTTTCCACACCGCTTTCGGTGGGCGTGCTCGTAAGCGTTCCTGTCCCATTGTGATTGTCAACGAAGGTCACGGGAATTGACGTCGGCGCTGACGCCGTCTCCGTGATGCTCGGGGCGGGAGTCCCGGTCGCGGTCACGGTGAATGTGCCAGCCGCCCCCACGCTAAAGACTGCGCTGTTGGCACTGGTTATGGCCGGATCCTGACCAGTTGGGCTGGGTGTAGGCGAACTGCCGCCGCCACCTGCGCCGCAGGCCACCAGGAACAGCCCCATAATCACTATGAAGGCAAATATCGGAAGGCACCGAGCCTTGTTAAAAAGCCTCTTCATATGGAGTTCTCCTTCTGACTTCAGGTTGAATCGACAATCGTCCGACTACGCCTTTACGGTGGAAAGGCTAACCCGGAAGTATCTTCGGCGATACGAAGAAGAGCAACTCCTGGTCTTGGTCCGAAGTGTTGTTCGTTTTGAACAAATGCCCCAGGACGGGGATATTTCCAAGCAAAGGTATATAGGTTGCAGACTTGCTCCGGCCGGTCACCGTGATACCCCCGAAGACTACCGTGCCGCCGTCCGGAACCAGCACGCTCGTGGTGGCTTCTTGGGTGTTGATGCTGGGGCCGGCTTGGGAGATGATTGCGCCGATGGAGGCATTGGTCACATGGATAATCAAGAAAATATTGTTGTCATCAGTAACTTGCGGCGTAACTGAAAGCTGCAAGGTGGCATTTACGTATGTGACGGTGATGGTGTTGTTAATATTGGTCTGTTCGGGAATTTGTACACCCTGCTGCACCATTCCCAGTATGTTGTTTTGGGTCACGATGGTGGGACGGGAAATGGTCTTCGCCTGATCGCGCTCCTCCGCCGCGGAAATGGCGGCATTGATAAAGTAATGCGCACCCACGTTAGTAACCGAAGCGACGCCGAATCCGGCTGATGTTGCGGGCGTGATGGTAGTAATCGGGAACGGTTGGGCTGTTGTAGGAGTCGGGATAGTCACTTTGCTGTTCGAACCCGTGCCGCCAGAGGTCACGGTGGAATTGTTCTGGTAACCTCCTAGCAGGGACGCTGCTAGAGTGCGAGTGAAGTCTGCGGTGGCCAGTACCACCCGTGCTTCGATGGAAATCTGCTTCGCTTTCTTATCGATCTTGGAAACGACGTTCAGGATGATGGGAATCTGCGATTGCACGTCGGAAATGACCAATGTGTTGCCGCGGGCATCCACCAGCACGATGCCCCGGCGGCTGAGGGCGCCGCCTCCCACCCAATTCTTGAGCAAGACGGCGATGTCCTGAGCCTTGGCGTAATTGATGGGCCGGAAGACCGTGACCAGCGGGGCAGCGTCCATGCGGGCGGAGGCTAGTTTCGTCTGGGCGTCCTGCTCCGCCGTCAGGGTTTGTATTTTCGAAATCCTCAGGACGTTGCCTTCCATGACTTTTCCCAAGCCGTTGTCCTTCAAGACGATTTCCAGGGCCTGGTCCCAGGGCACAGAATCCAGCACCAGCGTGACGCTTCCGGTTACGTTGGGATCGATGATGATGTTCAGTCCACTGATCTCATGAATCAAGCGAAAGAAGTCCTTAAGGTCAACATCCTTTAGATTCAGCGAGATCGGCTCCCCGGTGTAGATAGATTTGGCTTCATCGGAGGGGCTGCTGGGGTTTGCCGGAGGAACTCCCTGCGCTTCTGAGGGTGAAGCATCCTTGCCCACGCTCAGCATTTGGGCAGCTTGCTCAGCGCGCAGCGCTTCTGGTGTAGCACTGGCCGGAAGCGGAAGCGGAGCCGCCTCCGCCTGCTTGGAACTGGCGCCAGCCGGCAACGTGCTCTGCACGTCGGGCTTCGCCGCCTCCCGGGTCTCCGCCTGGAGAGGGGGAGCCACGGCAGGTTTGCGGTCAATGACTTCCGCCGTGGGCGCAGCCGCCGGAGGGGCGGGGATGGGAGGCGGCGCGACGGCAGCACTCGCAACAGTCTTGGTTTCCTCGGGCACCACCTGCGGAACCGGAGCCTGAGTAGCGAGAGGCGCAGACTTCGCCATCCCGCGCGGACGCAGCTCAATGCGAACGCCCGCTGGTGTGGCGTGAACGTCGAAGGCGGGATTCCCGTTCAAGTCTGCCACCACCCGAACAACGGATGGATCTTTGGCGCGGAATTGTGAGATACGAACAGCTTTCAGAACCGCCGTGTCAGCCGCATAGCTTTTCCGGGCGGAAGTATCCTGAGCGCCGTCAATATCGACCACCAGGCGCGCCGGGCTGGGCAACATCGTGACCCGATAGCTGGCGCTCCGGGATGTAGAGACATCCACAAAAGTCTCTCCGGAATCATGCTTGTCGACGTTTACCTTCGAGACCAGCAGGGGCCCACTGGAGTTCGCAGGTGGGACAACTTGCGCTAAGGCTCCCTCCGGTGAGGCAACCGAAGCGGGTTCGGCCGCGGCACTGACAAAAAGACCCTTCCCAAAGAGCAACCGCAGTTTTGAATCGTCCTTTTGAACGACGAAGGGATTGGCTTGCTTCGTGTCCACCTGGACGCGCACGACCGGCTGGCCGGAAGCATCCCGATAGGGCAGGAGCTTATAGCCAGAAAACACCGGGTTCACCCACTGTTGGCTGCGGGCAAGACCCTCTGCCTTGGCGCCCGCGAGGTCGATGAAAAGGGTGTCGGGACTGACTTGAACGGTTTTATAAGAATAAATACCGTCCACACGCAGGACCAGTTCCGTGCCCGTGGGGCTGGTGGAAAGCGCAACCGATTTCAAGGTCGCCGCCTGCGAGGCCGCCCATACGCGGCCCCCCGGGGTAGGGGCTATCCCCAACATCAGCCATATCACCGTCAGCAGAACAATCGCTTGTCGTCTCATCTTCCTTCTCCCGGAGCCGAACCCAGTCGCTTCACCACTTCACGAGTCGTCACACGGCCACTTGCGTCGAGGACGTTCTCCTTGAAGTAAACTGCGTCCGGCGTGATCTTGCTGACTATGCCGTTGTACACCGCATCGTTCTCGTACAGGAAATGGGCCAATTTCGTTTCGTTGGTGACTACGGCGATCATTTTGTTGCTGGCTTGCTCCCGAACGACCCCTTCGAGCGTTAAATGCGCGATCAGCAAGCCCCGCTTACCTTGCGGCAAAACCCCGCCGGGCGCTGATTCCAAAATATTCCCGGCACCGCTCTTAGCGCTAGCAACCTCCGGAAGCTTGAACGGGTCCCGTTTCCCCGCCGCCAACGGGGAGCTGTGGGAGGTTGCCGCCGTGCCCTTGCGTTGGGCTGGGGTTTTGGCAGATCTTACGGGCGTGGGCTTTGCCATCATCTTCCGCCCGGCTCCCTGCGCCGTCTTGGGGCTGGGCGGGGGGGTCTGCGAGGATTGCTGTCCCGCCCAACTCGGCGGAACTCCCCAAATCAGCGCGAGCGCCGCGAAGAGCAAAAGCCTCGTTGCCTGAATCTTTCGAGTGCGTTGAAACCTATGCTTAGCCATTGTCCTCATCCTGCTCACTATTTCTTTTTAGGAGGTGGCGCCGCCGCGGTCAGAGGCTTATTGTAATAAGTGGTCAGCATGCAATTCGCCCCGACCGTCTCGGTGGATGATACCTTGTATGTTCCCATGCCGCCGCCCTCCGGACTACCGAGAGTGAGGCCCGAAACACTCATGATGCGTTGTTCATGCGAGAGTCGATCGAAAAAGCTCAGCAAATTGTAATAGGTTCCATCCAGGCGCACCGTAAAGGGTATTTCGATGTAGTAATCCTTCACTGCCGGGGGTTTAGGAACAAAGGTCCGGACCTGGGTGCCCGTACTCGCGCCGTCTGCAAACACGGTTTTCATGAACTCATCGGTGGCCTGCTCGTCTGGAACTATGGAGCGGAGCGTTTCCAACTGGCTTTCCAATTGCTTGATGCGATTCAAATACTCCGTCTGTTGTTGCCGGAAGGCTTCATTCTTGTCGTTGTCCGCCTTGAGTTTGGCCACTTCTTTTTGCAAGCCATCCCGCTGATCATACAAGGGCAACGCGAAGTACCAGAACGTGCCGCCCGCCAGGACGAGTGCCACCGTCACCAAAACAGCTCCCTGAATCGAAGCCGGAAGATCATTGAAGCTCTTGGCCATCTTCTTTACCCTCTCCTACCTTATTAATCTCGTGGTCGGAGCTTGATTCGGTGCCCCGGGCGGCCCCCCGGGGCCGCCGGGACCCGCTGCCGGGCCTCCCCCCGTGGGGGAACCCCCTCCTGTGGATGATTTGAACAGGCAACTCACCGTGAACTTGTAATTCAGGCGCTCGTGGATATCATCCTGATAGAATTGGTCCAACTGCACGTCATTAAAGAATCCGGATTTCTTCAGGAAGGCCAGGAAATTCGCCATGGATTCAACCGTGCCCGACTGCCCTTTGAGCTGTAACCGGTCACCCGCGGGAGCCAGCGTGAACAGATAAACATCGTTGGTTCGGTTGACGACCTCTCCCAAAGCGCTCATCAATTCAACCGGGCCCACGCGGCTGTTCTGCAAGGCCTGAATAGTATTGATACGGGTCTCGAGGTCCTTCAGCCGTTGCTGGTATTTATCGTTCTGGGCCTTCACCCCGGCCAGTTCCGCTTTCCGGAGATTTTCCTGACTCCGCCGGCTGGTGAGATCCGTGACTTGGTTGGTCCAGATCTTATAAATGACGCCGACGATCCCGAAGCAGATAATCAGCGCCCCCACAAACATCACCACCTGCGTAGCCCTCGGCGCCGGGGGTCCTCCCGCGGCCGAGACCCTGGACGGAGGCGGTGCGACTCCTAGAAGGTTGATCTTAATCATGGCTAGTCAAAGCTCCTCAAAGCCAGCCCCACCGCAACACTCATTCGGGGAGCAATTTCGTCCACGTACGCCACATCAAACTTCTTGCCATCGACCTCCACCTTTTGGAACGGGTTGATGGCTTCCACGGGTATGCCGAACTCCGCTTTGAGCTGATCCAAGAGCCCTTCGATTCTGGCGGTCCCGCCGGAAACATAAATGTGCTGGATGTTCTCGGTCGAGGTGGTCTGCCGGAAGAAATCCAAAGTCTTCTGGATTTCCAGCATGAGGATTTCGGTCACCGACCGCAGGTGGGGAAGTTTCTGCTCCGGCGTCACATTGGGAACCTCATACCCTTGCTTGAGCCTTTCCGCATCCTCGAAGCTCAAGTCGAGTTCCTTCTGGAGTGTGTCCGTGTACTGGTTCCCACCCACGGAGACGTCGCGGGTGAACAGAGGATTGCCACCCCGCCCGATCACGATGTTCATAATGCTGGCGCCGATGTTAAGCAGCGCGGCCATCTGATCGGAAGGCACTTCATAGTTCACCTCGAAAGCGTTGTAAACCGCGAACCCATCGTAGTCAACGACCGTAGGAATCTTGCCGGCCTGGCTCAGCACGTTGGTGTGATTGAGAATCTTTTCGCGCTTTACCGCCACCAGCATGACGTCCATTCCGCTCCCCGACGGGGCTGGGCCCAAGGACTGGTAGCTCAGGTTGACATCCGCCATGTCAAAGGGAATATGTTGCTGCGCCTCGTAAGGGATGGCGTTGTAAAGCTCCTCCTCGGAGTTGGCTGCCACCGTAACGCGCTTGACGATAACCGAGTGGCCGGAGACCGAAGTCGCCACGTTCCTGGTCTTGATGCGATTATCGACAAAGATTTTCTCGATGGCGGAAGATACCGAGAGAGCATCCATGATGGCGCCATCCACCACCGTATCCTGGCCCAGTGGTTCCATCCCCAGGTTCAGGAGCTCATAGGAGTTGCCCTTCTTCCGCAATTCGACCGCCTTGACAGCGCTCGACCCGATATCCAATCCCACCAGACTCTTGGCTTTTCCTAACCCAAACATTGGCGATGCTCCCTACCGAGCAGTGGCGCGCACCCTGCGAGTGGCTCGCTGTTCGAACTGCGCGCTTTGCTTCTCCATCCAGCGGTCCAGAACCGTCTTCTTGAATTTCCAGCGATTACCAAGTTTGAAAGCAGGGATCTTTTCTTCATAGACATACTTATAAAGGGTTTCGCGCGAGACTCCGAGATACTCTGAGGCTTCCCGGATGTCCATGACCTCTCTCGTCTCTGTCATGCTCATAACCTTCCGCCGAAAACGTGCCCGCGTACACTGGCCAATCAAGATAGTGAAACAACGTGCCGGACTACCGTGCCTGATGCGCTTATACGTTGTGGCATTTTCCGTGTCAAGAAGTATTTTGTAAGTTGTAGGGGTTTCTTGGTATTTTATAGGGGAATTTTTGTCGTCGTTAGGGAAATCTGTAGAAGATATAGTGTAGTTGGGGCTTGGTACCACTAGATATATGGGAGTACCAAAGTTTTGTTGTTTTTAGGGTTTTTTTCGTATCTGAGCGGTTTTCAGGGGGATATCACGGGATTCATCGGCAGGCAAAGGGCATTTCGTAGGGGTTCTTTGGAAGGGCGTACGACCCACTTTTTTTGTGGAGTAACGCAAGCAAGCTGGCATACGGTGCGAAGCTTTGGAGTGCGGCAGCTTGCTGGCGGGGAATTCTGCTCCAGGTCGAAATTCCCGCGAGCAAGCTCGCGCGGAGGAAAGCGGCAGCAAGCTGCCGCACTCCAAAGCTTCGCACCCCCGCACAAAACAGAAGTTAGTTCTGGGGCGCGCCGACGCCACTCGCCAGGGTCAACTCCGAATACGCCATGGAGATCTTCAGGCCAAGCTGCTTGTCATGAAGGTCAACATTCATGGCGGTGTACGGGTTGGGGTGGCCGGGATTCTGTGCTGACCAGGCAAGCTGTTGAGCCATCTTCAGGCCGTCCATAACCTGCCGTAGGGTGGAGGCGTCCGCCGGCGTCGCGCAGTTAAGCTTCAGATCCAGGTTCACCTGGTCGGCCGCATCAATGGTATAGGTCAAGGAATCCACTTTCTGGAACACCTGCCCCCAATCCAACTTCACATTGTTTTGGCCTGATAGCCATCCCCCGAACCAATCGCCGACGGCTCCGGCCAAAGCAATTCCCCAAACGGGCGCGTCCTTATTGACGTCGCCGAGCAAGCTGGTATAGCGCGGGTCGGAATTCAAGTTCGGCGCCTGTCCTGCGTGCGTCTCGAGCAACGTTGTCAAGGTGGAAAGCGGCCCGAAAGCCCCGAGGGAATTCTCCAGAATGACGACGCAGCTTCCCGTGACTCCCGCCGACAAGCAATACGCCTGTTGTCCGGAGATCGGTGTGGGCGTAAGATTTTGTGCGGCCGCGCGGTTAGCAACCTGCGCCTTGTCGAAACGCCCGGAGGCATAACCGTAAAGATTCATTTCCTTATCGCCAGGCTTCCATCCGATCATCAAGTCGTCGATGTCATCCTCGTGAATTCCGATCTGCTCCAACGCGGACTCAAGCTGCTGCAAGCGCGCCCCCAGGAATTTCCCTCGTAAGCTTTGGTAATTGGGAAGCTTCCGCAGCTTGGAAGCGCTGGAAAATTCCACGCGCAGGGTCTGGGTAGGCAGCCCGGACATGGCGGTAGTGACGAAATCCTGCGCGCCGCCTTTCTGGGGAATCCCTGCCAGCACCATCACTACCAAAAGCGAGAGAACGGTTCGTCGCATAATCACCTCAATTCGGGACTCGGGATACGGGACACGGGATCCGGCGTTCAGGACTCGGGGTTCGGGTCTCGCCCCACCTAACGGCTAGTCCATTTACGTACGTTGGATGTAATTTCAATGTGGCAGGTTTCCTTGGTTACGGGACACAGGTCTCGGGACACGGCATTCGAGCGCCATTCCGATTTCTGGATAACGCTTGTCCATTTATATTGTACTCCAAGTATGATCTGAAGCCCGAGTCCCGAGACCCGAGTCAAGAGTCCCGTGTCCCTAGCGGCTTTTTCACGGTGGTCAAGGAAAAGCCGCGGACCTACCAAACAGGTCCACGCTACACTTCTCAATCCTTGTTATCAACGCAGCGTTGGAAGAGCTGATTCAGTAAGTCGAGTCCCAAATCCATCTCTTCCTGGGTGATAGTGAAGGCCGGGGCAAGGGTAAAGGCATTCTTGTAATAGCCACCCACGTCGAGCACCAATCCGTACTTGCGGCCGCGGGTCTGGAGATCTCCTTTAATCCCTTCCGCAAAAATCCGGTCGGTGAGGTCGCGATCGGGCGTGATGCCATCCGGCTTGCAGACCTCGAGGCGCAGGGCCAGTCCCAGACCATCCACGTGACCGATGATTCCCGGATAGCGGCTCTGCAATTGGCGCAGGCCGGCGAGGAAGTACGCCCCCTTTTCATTCACCAGCTTTTCGTAATCTTCCTCCTCCAGCATTTTCAGCGTCTCGAGTGCCACGGCGGTGCCTAGCGTGTTGGAGGAGAACGTGGAGTGCGTGGACCCTGGTGGGAACAGATCGGGCGAGATCAATTCCTCGCGCGCCCAGATACCGGAGATGGGGTTCAAACCATTGGTCAGGGCCTTGCCGAACACAATGATGTCGGGCGTGATGCCGAAATTCTCAATCGCCCAGAACTTGCCGGTGCGATAAAAGCCCATCTGGATTTCGTCATCGACAATCAGGATCTTGCGCTCCCGGCAGGTTTGCTGCAAGCGTTGGAAATACTCGCGCGGCGGAATCACGTAGCCGCCGGTTCCCTGCACCGCTTCGATGTAGAACGCGCCAAACTCGGCGGACTGCGCCTTGGCGTCCCAGACCCCGTTGTATTCATTGGCGAAGAGCTGCGCGAACTGATCGTGGCAATAGAGATTACAAGTCTCGGGCTTCAGGTTATAAATGCAACGATAACAGTATGGGTAAAAAACGAATTGCGCGCGGTCGCTGAAATGGCCGTAACGCCGCCGGTAGCGGTAGCTGGAAGTAATGGCGGAAGCGCCCAGCGTGCGTCCATGATAACCGCCCATGAAGGCAAACATCAGGTTCTTGCCGGTGTAATTGCGCACCAGCTTGAGCGAGTCCTCGATGGCCTGCGAGCCGCCCACGTTGAACTGCACACGGCCCTTCACGCCGAAGCGCTTTTCGCAGTACTGGGCGATGCGCGACGCCACCTCCACTTTTTCCGCGTGCAGGTACTGGCAGGCAAGCTGCGGCAGACGGTCCAGTTGGCGCTTCAGAGCCTCGTTCAAGCGGCGGTTCTTGTAACCAAAGCTCGCCGCCGAATACCACATCTGCAAATCGAGGTAGGGTGTTCCCTGCTCGTCGTAAAGGTGGCTGCCGTCGCAATCGACAAAGATTTTCGGGGGATCAAGATAGTGTACCGTGTCGCCAAACGAGCAGTACTTGCGCTCGAGAGCCAGCAGCTCCGCAGTGCGCGTCGTGGGTTCAGAAATGGCCAAGGGGCCTCCAGTGAATATTCGATTTTCGATTGCCGATTTTCGATTGGCGAAGCACTTTCCTTCTGAGCCCTCTTCTGGGGAATAAAACCTTTTCGCTTGGCTCACGGACGTGAAACACGATACCGTTCGCCCGCCAACCTCCCCGTTAAACCATTCGCGGCTCGGCATCGTTGCAGTTTTCTGGATGCTATTCCAGAAAGCGGCGTTGGCGCGCGTGAAAGATACCCCGGATGCTCACATAGTGGCCGAGAACTCGATAGAATGCGACGTAAGGGGTGTCGGAAACCACGAGTTTGCGGAGTCCGGTTTCATCGACCTTTGCACCCATTTCGGGGAATTCCCCGAGCAGCAGGACGGCTTTCTGAATGCGGTCGATGGTACGCTCGGCCGCGTCGTTACTCAAGCCGGTGAGGTAGTTGGCAATCCCAGCGAGGTCGTCGTAAGCCTTCTTGGCCCAAAGGACGGTCATTTGGGCAGCGGATTCCTGCGGCTGGGGCGAAGGGAGTCCAGCTTCGCGAAGGCGTCCTCATTGCTATACGTTTCGCCCGTGTCCGTCGCGTCTCTCCGCCGCACCTCCGCGATCTGCGCTTCTTCAATACTGAGCAATGAATCGATAGCACTGGCGAGCAGTGTAGCGGGCTCTTCATCCCGTTCCTTCGCCACCCGCTCAATCCTGAGCTTAAGCTCAATCGGCAACTCCAGACTCGAAGTTCCGCTCATGCCTGAACCTCCCAATCCTTACCCATTCCTGCAAAGGTCGCAATTTCCTGACCCAGTTCCGCCATGGGTTTATTATAAACCCGAGACTCTTTCCGCCAAGCTTCATAGACCTCCTTCTGGGACAGAACAAAGAAACGGGGCGCGTGTGCTCCGCGCTGCGCATCGTCGGCACATGCGCGGTCCGACGCGGCAGGGAACAGCACAAACACCCATGAGAATCTCTCCTTTCTCGAAACCCCAAAACTGCGGTTTGGGTCATGACACCGCGGCAACGGCCTGGCGGAATCGCCGGGCGGGCGCCGGGGCCAGTAACTTCTCCAGGGTGACCTGGACGTCTTTGAAAGTCTCGAAAGGATGGCAGGCGATGCCGCTCTCCCGGCAGTAGGCCAGCAAGTGCCGTTTGGCAAACACCACGTCGGCAACCTCCACCGCGAAACGGTCGGACATGCCATCGCCCACAAAGATGACGGGTTGCCGGCCTTCGCGCAGGCGGCGGATGAGCCCTGACTTGCAGGTGGCGCATCCGTGCGCGCAGGGTTCGGGTGAGTGCGGGAAGGAAGGCGCGAGGCGACGCCCCTCCACGCGCAGCGCGCTCGCAAACAGGTTTAAGCCACTGCGAAATTGCCGGTCCACTCCGGCGCGCTTCAGGACGCGGCGAATGACGTAATCGAACCCGTCGCTGACCAGGTAGAGCGGTAGCCGCTTCTTGCGCGCGAACTTGCAAAAGGCCGCGAAGTCGCCGTCGACGGCGGCAGCATCAATGATCGCGAGCAGGTCCTCCGCCGGGGCGTCGACCAAGGCAATCTGCCGCTCCAGGCACTCGCGCGAGCCGATCATCCCCTGCATCCATTGCTGCTCGATTTCACGCCAGGAGGGATGCGCAAGCTGCGTCAGAATCTGGTCAGTCACGTCAAGCTGCGTGATGGTCCCGTCAAAATCACAGAAGACGACGGGGGTAAAATCACGCGTTAAGTTTGGCATTAGAAATGTCCTTTATAAGGGTAAAGTGTAAATGATAAAGGGTAAGAACGAGCCCTCTCACCCTTTAAACTTTACCCTTTAAACTTTAAACTTTAAGCATTCATGCCGCTCTCTCGTCAATCAGCCGTCTTCGTTTCCTTCCCTGCTCGATGCTGCCGGGAGGGAGAAATCGGAAACGGAGTTGATACATGCCGCAAGCTTGGTTGGCCCAAACATCGGGATATAAAGTCTTCAGGTTCGCTTCAATCGCTGTCTCCACGGTGGAAGGGTTCGCGCCATTGGTCAGCTCCAGACGAAATTCCAAAACGTCATGCAGACCTTCCTGGCGGACCACCACCTGCCAGTTCTCGGCGATGCCCGCCACGTCGTTCAAGACGCGCTCAAATATTTCCGGGTACATATTTCCCGCGCCCATCACGACCATCTCGTCGCGGCGGCCGCGGATACGCTCGATGCGCCGCAGCGGAGCGCCGCAGGGGCAAGGCGCGGCAATAAAGCGTGTCACATCGTGAACCCGGTAGCGAATGAAGGGCATGGTGCGGCGGGACAGCGTGGTAGCCACCAACTCGCCGTAACCGTCCTCGTCCGGGTCGAGAACCTCGAAGTAAATATTGAAATCGTCGAGGTGATAACCGTCTTTGCGCAAGCATTCCATGCCTGCCCCACCCACCTCCGTGGAACCATAGGCGAGGATGACCGGGCACTTCCAGACGCTCTCGACGTACTTGCGATACACATCGGTCATGCGGTCGCCGGCGGCCATAATCAGGCGCAGGGGGAAAGTACCCTCTCTCTCCGCGATTTCGCTCAGGCTGACGAGCCACGTGGGGTCCGCCGCAATGACGTCGTACCGGTAAATGCTCATTCGCGAATAGACCTCGCGCGGATGGGGCTTACCCACGGCGGAGCAAAAAACTCCCAGGTATTTGCAGGCCAGGAAAGTAACCCAACTGCTGATCCAGTATCCCGCATCAAACGTACACACCACGCGAGCGCCGGGGCGAACACCATTTTCGTAAAGTCCCGCCGCTTCGTACCGAGCGGCGAAATCCAGCTCCTCGTAGGAAAAATAAACCCGCTTGGGCCCGCCCGAGGTGCCGGTAGTTTCAAAAACCAGTTCGGGTTCGCGGCACAGAAATTCTTCCGCGGGAAGAGTCCGCAAGTCCTCCGGGGTGGTGAAGATGTCACCCAAATCCTCGGGCCGGCGGACGCGTTTGGGGTCAATACCGCGTTCGCGCAATTTACGCGCGAAGAATTTCTGGCGCTCGGCGGCGTACTGCACGACCTCGATAAACGAATCCTCTCGAATCCTCCGAATCACCGAGGGGGGAACCTGCTTGCCCCAACGCACCAGCGCCGGCACGGAATCGCCCACCAAGGCGCGTTCAAGAAGTTTGCGGGCTTGACTAAACATGGTTTGTCAGTTGTCCGTAGTCCGTGGTCCGTGGCCGAAGATCGGGTGATCCGGACATCGGGTGATCGGGGGTGAACAAAGAGCAGAAGCGGTGGGCTTCGTTTTTTTGCTCGCCAGATCACGCGATCAGCGGATCACCCGATTCTCAGCCACGGACGTCCTTCTACATTAAATATGCCGACTCACTCGACCGCTGCGCAGGTGTTGCGAGCAAATCGATATAGGTGGCCTTTTCCAACAACGCCCCCACCACCTGGGCAATGGCGTGGGCGGCGTCAGGGCGCGACCGCTCACGGGCGCGACGCCGCATTTCGCCCAGTTCGTCGGGGGAGGAGAGCAGCCGTGAGGTCAAGCGCGGGATGTCGTTCAGAGTCTCCGCGTGCAGAGCCACACCGTTTTGACTCAGGTAGCGAGTGTGCCGCTCCTCCGGCCCGGGGATGGGATGGGTCAGAATCATCGGCAATCCCGCCGCCAGTGCTTCTGCCGCCGTGAGACCTCCCGGTTTGGTGATCAAGAGATCGGAAACCGCCATCAGCTCCGGAATGTTTTCGCTCCAGCCGAACAGATGCAGGTCCATGGTCACCCGCCCCCGCAGCAGTTCCAGCCGGTGGCGAAGAGAGTGGTCGTGGCCGGCCACCGCCAGCACCTGCATGGGCACACCGCAAAGGTCGAGACTCGATACCACCCTGTCGAGGGGCGCAGGCCCCATGCCGCCCCCCATCACCAGAACCACCGGCCGGCGTGCGTCCAGGCCAAGCGCTTGCTCCAGCTCATGCTTGTCAAAGGGAAAGGCAAACGCGGGGTCGACGGGAATACCGCAAAGCAAAACCCGATTGGGCGAGACTCCCCATCCGATCAGTTGCCCGCGAGCTTCCTCGCTGGCTACGCAATAGACATCAATCTCCGATTGAACCCAGGGCGGCTCGGTATGAAAATCCGTTTGCACCGCCAGAATGGGTGCGTTGAACCACCCTTCACGGCGCCCCAGCGCGGCGATTTCCGCCGCTGCAATTTCCGTGACCATCACCAGTTGGGGAGCATAGCTCTTGATCTGACGCAAAACCTCCCGGCACCCGCGGCGAAAAACCCAATGGGGAGCCGTGGCGCGATGCAGATTGCGCTGGCGGCGCTCAAACAATTTTCGCCACAGCCACGGGGCGTTCCGCAACATCCACCAATACGGGTCCACATAGAGCCAGTGGAACCATCGGCGAGCGGAATCGAGAGCATCCACCACTTTCACTTCAATGGGATCATTACCATCGTAAAGGGCGCGTTGCACTGCCTCGGAAGCGCGCACGTGTCCCGAGCCCACCCCGAGGGTCAAAATGCAGACGCGCTTTGGAATCATTTCAAGCTCCCTTTACTCAAACCGCCGGACCAGCAAAACCGCGTTCAGGCCACCGAAGGCAAAGGAATTGGAAATCGCGACGCGCACGGGCTTTTCCCGCGCTTGATTGGGCACATAGTCCAAATCGCATTCCGGATCTGGCTGCGTATAATTCGCCGTGGGGGGAATGACTCCCCGGTCGAGAGCCTGAACCGTAGCGGCCAGCTCGACGGCGCCCGTTGAACCCATTACGTGTCCGTGCATCGATTTCGTGGAGCTGATGGCCAACTTTCGAGCGCGATCCCCGAACACTTCTTTGATGACCTGCGTTTCCGTGACATCGTTCAGGCGGGTGCCGGTGCCGTGAGCATTGATATAATCCACTGCTGCCGGATTGATCTCAGCTTCCGCCAGCGCCATGCGCACGGCGCGCGCCGGGCCGTCAATGGAGGGCTGGGTAATGTGGCTGGCGTCAGAACTCATGCCGAAGCCCGCAATCTCCCCATAAATCCTGGCCCCACGCTGCTTGGCGTGCTCGAGTTCCTCGAGCAGGAGCATCGCCGCCCCCTCGCCCATCACCAATCCCTCGCGGTCGAGGGAAAAAGGCCGGCAGGCCTTGCGAGGATCGCCATTGCCGACCGCCAGGACCCGCACCGATTCCCACGAGCGGATCATCCCGAACGTTAGGGGCGCTTCACTCCCCCCGGTCAACATCATGTCGGCAATTCCGAATTTGATCAGGTGGAAGGCTTCCCCGATGGCGTGCCCGGAGGAAGAGCAAGCGGTGGCGGTGGTGAGCGATGGCCCCTGCGCGCCGAACTCCATGCAGATTTGTGAGGTGGCGGCATTGTGCATGATCTTGGGAATGGTAAAAGGGTGCAGGCGCGTCGCACCCTCCGCGAAAAGTTTGAAATAGCCGGATTCGAACGTGCTGGCGCCACCCATGCCGGTGCCGGTGACTACTCCAAAACGCGGCCGCTCCTCGTCCCGCAGTTGGATGCCACTGGAATCCATGGCTTCCTTGGCAGCCAACAGAGCGAACTGGCTGAAGCGATCGAGCAAATCAAGGCGCTTGGCCGGGAAATAGTCGAGCGGTTCATAATCGGGGATTTCCGCGGCGATCTGCACACTCAGCGGCGTCGGGTCAAATTGCTGGATACGGCGGACCGCGGAGCGCCCCTCCACCAGTGTGGCAAAGAAACTTTCCGCATTCTTTCCGGTGGAGGCAAAGACTCCAATCCCGGTGATGACAACTCTCCTCACGATGGGCCCCTTGATTTCCGTGGATTAGCTGACGGTGGCGGAAGGTTCGCCTTTGGCCATGGCCACCAAGTCAGATACGTCTTTGCCTTCGATCACGCGAGTGAGACTGTCCACCACCTGGCGGACACCCTTCATGTTCTGGGCGACGGTGTCAGGGATGTCGAGCTTGAATTCTTCCTCCAAGGCAAAGAGGATGTTAACGCCGTCCAGGGAATCGATGCCGAGTTCGGCAAAGGTCGAGTCCGGGGTGATCTTGGTCGCGTCCAGGTGTTGCTCTCGCGCGATGATCTCGATGACTTTCTGTGAAACGTCCATCTTTACTCTCCTTATCCTAACAAGATTTGGATGCGAGCCGCAGCCGCAAGGCTTTCTCACGAAGACATACCGATGGAACTTGGCGCCGCGAGCTCGGCTACCGTCTGCAATAATTCCGTAAGCTGGAAAGGTTTGTCGAGCAAGGCATGTGCACCCAGCGCCTTTGCGGCTTTCTTTTCCGCGCCGCTCATGAAGGAGGACATTAGGATGATTTCGTATTTGGAATTCTCCTGACGTAATTTGCGCAAGAGTTCCAAACCGGATTCCTCCGGCATTTGAAGATCCGCGATGACAATTCGGTATTCGACATCATGGCTCAGGACCTCACGCGCCGCCAATCCATTCGCCACGGCATGAGGGGCGTAGCCGTTGGCCTCCAAAACCTCACAAAGGAGGTCGCGGCTTTCCTGATCGTCATCGACTACCAGAATCTTGTTCATGGTGGATAAAACACCAATCCTCGGTAATAACCACTAAAGGCAATATGGGGGCCAAGTTGCAAATAAATCCATAACCCACTGATTTGATTAGAACTTTCTAATGAAAATGGATAGAGAGAGGGGAGATTCACAAAAATGTGTGCCCTTGGCTGTGGCAGAATGCCACATGTCTGGGGCTTATTGTCCGAAATCGAACAAGTACAGAGCATTGGTTCCTTTTCGAAGGCTCATTATCGTACTAAGCCATTTAATCGAACAACTTAGCTTATAATGGATTGTAAAGCGCAAAAGCCCAACCTGGGGCAATATGCCACATGCCAATGAGGTTAGGTGGAGGGTAGGAAGTCCCTAAGAGGGGCGAAGGTGTACCCCTGCCGGCGGGCACCGGCAATTATGCCAGGTAAGGCCAAGACCGTGCGTGAGCGGTCGATTTCGGAGGTAGGGAGCGTGTTCCGCCCGTCGTGCAGCAAGAGGACGGCGCCGGGCTTCAGTTCTCGCAAGGCCGACTCGGTGATGCCTGGCACGTCTTTCTTCCAATCGTACCCGGTGGCCGACCATAGGATCAGGTGCATGCCCCGTTCCAATAACGTGGGGACCAGCCCAAACCAGCGCGCTCCATACGGCGGCCGAAAGACCTTGGGGCGGAAACCGATGACCTTCTCGATGATCCCCTGGGTGCGATCGATTTCCTCGGCGATCCGCCGCCGGGATTTGAAGTAGACAAACAAATGCGAATAAGTGTGATTTCCAACTTCGTGCCCCTCCGCAACGATGCGGCGAAGCAAGTGGGGATGCTTTTCCACGTTCTTCCCGCAAACGAAAAATGTGGCGGGGACTTGGTGCTCGCGCAGGATATCGAGGACCGGGCCGGTAAACTGTTCCGATGGCCCGTCATCGAAAGTCAAGGATATGCGCTTGCCTTCTTGTGAGCCTCGGATCAGGACCGGGTGGAAAAAGGTGGAAGAGGGCTCGGTGCAGGCCCACCAGAACCACAGGCCAAATGCCAGTCCTGCTGCGGCAATGATCCCAACTATAACAAGGGGCATCTTCGGTTCCAAACCACAGGAAGGCGGAAGGCAGTAAGCACAAGGCAGAAAGCGGAAATCAGTCTTGCCTCCATGTCCTGCGTGGTCAGAAAAGCAGGTGTAGCGCGGACCTGTTTTGTAGGTCCGCGGCTCGTCGCCAATTGACAAGGAAAAGCCGCGGACCTACAAAACAGGTCCGCGCTACACTTTCTCACAACAATCGCAAAAAGTTCAGCCCGGACTCGAGCGCCAGCATGGGGCTGTTGGTAAAAGCGCTCACTTCATAAGGACAGCCAATCTTGCAACCCTTACAGAAATCCCACAAAGTAGCTTCCTGGGCGATGATTTTTTTGGCCGTTTCCGAAGCGAAAATTTCCCGCAGGGGCGCCTGCGACTTGTGCAGGGTTACGAATGCACAGGGCAAGTGGATGGAGCCATCGGGCTTCATCGATATGAGCTTGGAAGGATGCCGGCAAGGAAACTTCGGCCCGAACCCGCCCTGGCGATAGAAGGCGTAGTAGTGAGTATAAAAGCGAACGTTCTGGGGATAAGACCTGCGGAGTTCGCGCAAAAAGAATTCCACCGTATCGAGATCCTTGCCGTGCAACTCCGCGTCGGGCAGCAGTTCCCCATCGCGCATGACGTTGTGGACCGCCTCCGGGTGCATCACCAGGTGGCGTTGTTTGCAGAACTCCGCCAGTTCCGGGAGGTCGTAGAGGTTTTCGATATTCACCGCGGCGTTGATCTGCGTGGTGAAGGGCCGGCGCTTGGCCAGCACATGGTCGAGATTCTCGATAATCTTGGGCAGGCCGTCCACGCCGCGGCGCTTGGTAAAACGCTGCACATTAAGCGAGTCAATGGAAACTTCCAACATATCCAGCCGCGCCACGCCGTCGGCATATTTCTTGATGAGCAGCCCGTTGGTGGGCATGGAGGTCCACATGCCCTTGTCGGCGGCGTAGGCGATGTAGTCGCAGGTGCTCGGGTTCAGCAGGGGTTCGCCGCCGGAAAAGCTGAGCGCGAAAATCCCCATCTCGCAGAACTCGTCAATGCGCTTGAAGATGCGATCGCGCGTGGCGCGGGTCTGAAGGTCATTAAACTTGCCCTCTTCGCCGAAGATGCAATACTCACAAAACATATTGCACATCAGGGTGGTTTCAAACATCACCATGTAGGGCAGCTTGAAGCCCGACCAGAGGTGCTTCGCGGCAGATTTAACTATGTGCGAATACTTCATTCCATTCCTTTATGAATTCCTCTTCCCTCGCCCCCTTGGGGGAGAGGGGGGACCGCAAGGCGGTGGGTGAGGGGGTCAGAAGTGCCGCGCCCTCACTCGGAGTCTGCGCCTGACCTTCGATGCTCTGAGTTTTCGTTTGCCCTGATGCGAAAGCCCACTATCCAGAATAATCGAACTTGCCGTTTTACGTTCGACTTTTTCGCCCCAAGTTCCCCGCTGGGGAATAATATCATTAGCCGTGGCGCCGCGCGCACCTCGGCGAATAGGGCGTTTTACG
>Ga0209039_10000360_pt1 | contig 44331 bp, 34 predicted proteins | sample BogFormECP12_OM1_FD_188238 | JGI IMG/M metagenome (GOLD analysis project Ga0209039, IMG submission 188238) | Bog forest soil microbial communities from Calvert Island, British Columbia, Canada - ECP12_OM1 (SPAdes) (version 2) | ecosystem: Environmental > Aquatic > Freshwater > Wetlands > Bog ...
AGGACTGGGTGGACGCCGGGACGCGCCGCACTGCGCACTACACGAACATGGCTCCCGGAAAATACTCGTTCCAGGTGGCTGCGGCGAACAACTACGGCACTTGGAACGAGCAGGGGGCCGGCGTGGGGTTCGTGCTACAGCCGCACTTTTACCAGACGAATTGGTTTTACGCCCTCTGCGCGATCTTTTTTCTGGCACTGCTGGTGGCGCTGCACCGGTTCCGCCTCCATCAGATCGCGCAGGAATTCAACGTGCGCCTGGAAGAGCGCGTCGGCGAGCGCACGCGCATCGCCCGCGAACTGCACGACACGCTGTTGCAGAGCTTTCAGGGGTTGATGCTCCGCTTTCAGGTGGGAATCGACCTGCTCCCCCCGGGCAAGGCCAAGGAAGCGCTCGAACAGGCTCTCGAACGGGGGGACCAGGCGATCGCCGAGGGCCGGGATTCCATACACGATTTGCGCTCCTCGACGGTGGTCACCAACGATCTGGCGGAAGCGGTGAGAGCCTTGGGTGACGAACTGGCCTCCCAGGATTCCGCGTTCGGCTTGGTGGTGGAAGGCCAGACCCGCAATCTGCATCCGATCCTGCGGGACGAAATCTACCGGATTGCCCGCGAGGCGGTCCGCAACGCCTTCCGCCACGCGCAGGCGCACCGGATCGAGGCGGAAATCACGTATGGCGAAAAGCTGCTGCGGGTGCGTATCCGGGATGATGGACGCGGCATCGACCCGGGAATCGCGGAAGAAGGGCGCGGAGGCCACTACGGCCTGCCGGGGATGCGCGAGCGGGCCCAGCGGATCGGCGGGCAGTTGCATGTTTGGAGTGGAACCGGAGCAGGCACGGAGATAGACTTGAGTATTCCGGGCTCGATTGCGTACGGGACATCTCAGGCGCGCACAGGCTGGCGTTTTTTCCGGAGGAAGGCTGGATGAGCACATGAGCGACGATCCCAGCGTGATTCGTGTTCTCTCGGTAGACGACCATCCCCTGCTCCGCGAAGGCATCGCCGGGCTGGTCGCCAGTCAACCGGATATGGCGTTGGTCGCGGAAGCGTCTAACGGGCGCGAGGCCATCGAACAATTCCGAAAGCACCGGCCGGACGTCACGCTCATGGACTTGCAGATGCCGGAGATGGGCGGCGTCGACGCGATGAGTGCGATCCGCGCCGAGTTCCCCGAAGCGCGCATCATTGTGCTGACGACGTATGCAGGCGACGTCCAGGTGATGCGCGCTCTCAAAGCCGGAGCGCGAGCGTACTTGCTGAAGGGCCTCCTGCGAAAGGAACTGCTGGACACGATCCGCGCGGTCCATGCGGGGCAAAAGCGTCTGCCGGCTAAGGTCGCCTCCGAGATCGCCGAGCATGCCACCGACGACGCCTTAACCTCACGGGAGATTGACGTCCTGCGGCTAATCACCGGAGGGAATGCCAACAAGGAGATCGCGGCTCAGCTCTCGATCACCGAGGAAACGGTGAAGGGCCACGTCAAGAACATCCTCGCCAAACTGGGCGCGAACGACCGCACGCACGCCGTCACGATCGGGCTAAAGCGCGGGATCATCGATCTGTAACCGCGCCTATACCCCTCGAAAGAGGGGTAGCCCGATGACAGTTTCTAGGCTGTCGAATGATGTTACAGATTTCCTATCATCAAAACGGGATGGTTTTCTGCAACGTCTATTCTCAACTTTTCCTGACGGTCCGCCCGGAATAGGTCTTTTGTGCCTGCGGGTTGGCGCGGGCGTCGCTTTAATACACTATGGGTTTTCGGGCCTCTCGGGAGAGGCGCCTGGGGGACCGATCGCAGCCGCATTGGACGGAATCGCGGCCGTTGCGGGAATCCTTCTGCTCGCCGGCTTGTGGACGCCCATCGCCGGAGCTGTGGTGGCGATCACGGAGCTATGGATCGCCGTCCTGGCGAAGAGCGATCCGTCGATTCACCTTCTGTTGGCGGTTCTGGGCGCCGGTCTGGCAATGCTCGGACCGGGCGCATGGTCCGTCGATTCCCGGCTCTTTGGACGGAAGCGGCTGGATCTTCGGGATCGCACTTGGGGGCACTGATTACCCCCCTAAAGGAGCGTCACTACGCATCACCATAAAGGGGAGTAACCACGCTCCCATCTAGGGTTGGCCGCGGGCCGAACTGGATACACAATCAGGGAGAAGAACGAAAGGAACCGGCAACAATGAGCGCAGCAATCAGCCATTCCCTCCCTGGTCTCCACTCGGGTTTCCACTCGGGTTTCCGGGCGCAATCGAGACGAGCGCGCATCGCCACCAGCCACCCTCGCATGGTGAGTGCAAGTGCGAAAGAGTTTCCCCCATTCCGGCTGGACCCCGTAAACCAATGCCTGTGGCGCCGCGGGGACGCGGGGGCCGACGAGCGGGTCCTGCTGACTCCCAAAGCCTTTGCCGTGCTGCGATATCTTGTGGAGCACGCCGGCCGCCTGGTGACCCAGGATGAGCTGTTGGAAGCGGTGTGGCCCGATACCTTCGTCCAACCGGAGGTGCTGAAGTATCAGATCGCCGACATTCGGAATAGACTGGGGGACCATCCGAAGAATCCTGTTTTTATCGAAACGCTGCCGCGGCGCGGCTACCAGTTCATCGCCGCAGTCAACGACGGCGGTACCGCTAAACCTGAGCCAAGCGGAGTGGCGGGGAGCGATCGAGTGATGGGTGAGTTGTGGGACTGCCTACGGAGGGCGTTCCACGGCGAGCGGCAGATGGTGTTTATGGCGGCGGAGCCGGGCATCGATAAAACCACCCCGGTCGACGAATTTCAGCGTCAGGCGGCCGCGAAGGTGCCGGGCCTTCGCGGCGCGCGCGGACAATGCGTGGAGGGCTATGGAAGCAAGGAGGCTTACTACCCGATGCTGGAAGCGCTGGGTCAGTTGTGCTGTGGTTTTGGAGGAGCTTCGGTGGTCCAAACTCTGGCCGCGCAAGCGCCCACCTGGCTGGTCCAGTTTCCCGCGCTGCTGAAGCGCGAACACCGCGAAATGCTGCAGCAGGAAATACTGGGCGCCACCCGGCAACGCATGCTGCGCGAGATCGGTGACGCGCTGAACACGATCGCGTCGGAAAGTCCGCTGCTACTGGTGTTCGAGGATCTCCAGTGGGCGGATCCCTTCACGGTGGATCTGCTCTCCGCGGTTGCGCGCAGCCGGACGCCGGCCAAACTGATGCTGGTCGGCACCTACCGCCAGGTGGATGTAGCGATTTCAGGACATCCCATGAAGACGCTCAAGCCGGATCTGTTGATTCATCACCTGTGCCGCGAAATCGCTTTGGAGCCGCGGGAGATGGCCGCATAGCACTGTGACCGATAGAATACGTTCCGTCGTCCGGCAACCGCTCTCTTACGGGGCGCCCCCTGGGTCCGGCTCTGATCTTAACCGGGCCCAGGGGGCACACCGTCACCAGGCGATGCTCCAATACGGATCAAATCTCGCGGTCAGGGGACTAGTGCTCTGACCGGCTGATATTGTTCTTTTCCGGAAAACCACTCCCTTACGGTCGTGGCTCGCTGCGAAGGTGTGGGCGCAAATCAACAGTTTCTCGGAGAAGTACAGAATCATGCGGTCAAAGAACTAGCCGAATCGCCCGCCGGCGGCTGGAGACGAATGCAAATCGCAGGAACGAAGGATAGCCACTGGGTGTAGAATCGAACAGGATACCCGAAATCTGAATAGGAATACCGGCTGAAAGCGGAGAGCTACGGTCATGGAGGAGTTTCCGCCATTCCGGCTAGACACCGCAAATCAGTGCCTTTGGCGTCGCGGGAATGCCGGAGAGCAGCGCGTCCTGTTGACACCCAAAGCATTTGCCGTGCTGCGCCATCTGGTGGCGCACGCCGGCCGGCTGGTGACCCAGGATGAGCTCCTGGAGGCCGTGTGGCCCGATACTTTCGTCCAACCGGAGGTCCTGAAGTATCAGATCGCCGACATCCGGGGCACGCTGGGGGACCGCGCCAGGAATTCTCTCTTCATCGAGACCCTGCCCAGGCGCGGATACCGGTTTGTGGCTGCGGTGACGAAAGGCGGGCCCGCGGAACCTTCGGCGTCGCCGAGTCCGGCTCGAAGCAGACTGGTGGGAAGAGAGCGCGCTCTTGATCGGTTGCGAGCCTACCTCCGAATGGCAGTGAAGGGCCAGCGCCAGATCGTCTTCGTCACGGGGGAGCCGGGGATCGGAAAGACGGCTCTGGCCGACGAATTCCAGCGCCAGGCCGCCGCCGGGGAACCATCCCTCCTCATCGCCCGCGGACAATGCGTGGAGGGTTACGGAGGCGCGGAAGCCTATTACCCGATGCTGGAAGCGCTGGGTCACTTGTGCCATGGTCCGGGGGGGAAGCGAGTGGTTGAGATTCTGGCCGCGCAGGCGCCCACCTGGCTGGTGCAGTTCCCGGCACTGCTGAAGCGCGAACAGCGCCAGGCGCTGCAGCAGGAGATCCAAGGGGGGACCCGGGAACGCATGCTGCGCGAGATCCGACAGGCGCTGGACACGCTTAACCTGGAAGCGCCCCTGCTGTTCGTATTCGAGGATCTGCAATGGGTGGATCCCTCGACTGTCGATCTGATCTCCGCTCTGGCCCGCCAGCGGCACGCCGCGAAGATTATGTGGATCATCACGATGCGGCCGGTGGACGCGGTAGCTCCCGAACATCCGCTGAAGAGGCTCAAGCAGGATCTGCTGGTTCATCACCTGTGCCAGGAGATTACTCTGGCGCCGCTTTCGGAGGCGGACGTAGTCGAATACCTGGATGCGGAGTCGTTGGGAGTCAGGCTGCCTGAGGGTTTTGCCGAGCTGATCCACCAGCACTCGGAGGGCAATCCTTTGTTCATGGTTGCCACACTGGATCACATGGCCGAGCACGGCCAGATCTCGCGTGAGAACGGGAAGTGGCGCCTCAAAGTTCCTATCGAGGAAATGGAGATCGAGGTGCCGGAAACTCTGCGTCAGATGTTCGAATCCCAGATCGAGCATCTTACCGGTGAAGAGCAGCGGACACTGGAGGTGGCTAGCGTTAACGGTGTTTTGTTTTCGGCCAGCGTCAGTGCCATCCCCGCGACTCTGGACGAGGGGAAGTTTGAGGATCTTTGCGACGAGCTATCGCGCCGCCACCACATGGTGCGCTGGGCGGGATCGCGCCAGTTTCCGGGCGGGACCGTCTCCGTGCGCTACGAGTTTACGCACGCATTGTACCGGGAGGTTTTCTACCACCGGCAGACGCCCGGGCGCCGGGCGAAGCTGCACCTGCGCATCGGGGAGCGGCTGGAGGAGCTTTTCTCCAAGCATGAAAGCGAAGCAGCGGCTGAACTGGCGGGCCACTTCGAACTGGGCGGCAATTGGCAGCGTGCCATCAAATACTTGTGGCTGGCTGCGGATACGGCCGGGCGGCGGTTTGCTTTTCGGGAAGGCGCCGCGATTCTCGACCACGCCCTCGAAGTGGCGGGCAGACTGCCAGAGGCGGAGCGAGCGGTGAGCGAAATCGCCATTCTGGAGAAGCTGGCTACGATTTACGTGATGCTCGGCGACGACAGACATGCGGTCGAAAACTATGAGGCTCTGGCTGCACGCGCGGCTCGCGGTGGCCTGATCGATGTGGAGGTGCGCGCGCTCATCGACATGGCGGTGCCGGTGTCATGGACCAGTTCTCAGCGTTCGCTCGAGGTCCTGGAACGGGTGCTCCGCCTCAGCGCCCGGCAGGAGAATCCCCTGCTTCGGGCAAGAACGCGCGCGCGCTGCTTCGTGCTGCGCTTGTGGCAAGAGTGGAATCCTCAGAGTGCGGAGGAGTTCCGCCATGCATTCGCGGAGATTCTCAACGCCCATGAGCGGCGCATACTTGCCCCTTATTTGGCCGGCTGTGGCTTCGTCAGGTGGATCTCCTCCGAATACCGCGAGGCGCGCCGCAGCTTGATCGAGAGCCGCGCCATCCGGTTCGAGGCAGTGGAAGAGAGCCCCTATGTCGTTTTCCCGTATCTGGCAGGTCAACACATCGTCCTGCCCTTGAATCTTCTGTTTCTTGGGGAGTGGGGCGAAGCGCTGCGGGAGATCAAAGACGCAGTTGCCCTGTTGGACAAGAATGCCGACTATCTTTGGGGGCAGCGAATGCGCCTCGCCTGGGCCTTCGTGCATCTGCACGCAATGGACTTCGCCGGCGTGTTGGGGATGTGCAACTCGGCGCTCCCCTTGGTCCGGGATCCCGAGCTTCGCCCCGCTCCCGATTCGCCAGTTCCGTATCCACCACATTTCCGCATGTCCCTGTCTCTGATGGGCTCAGCGGCGACGTGGTTGGGAAACTATGACAGTGCGCTGGAGTACTTGTTGGCCGCGCGGGCTGACATGGATCGAAGGCCGGTTATTCTGGACTGGTGGACGCGCATGCCGCTCGAGTCTGCTCTCACCGAGCTTTGGCTGGCGAAAGGCGATCTAGCCCAAGCGCGGCCGCAGGCCGAAAGTTTTCTGGCGATCACGCTGGCGACTGCGGAACACACGTGGCAGGCTCTGGCTTGGGAAGCGAACGCCCGGGTCGCCCTGGCCGAACTCGACGCTCCGCGCGCGCAAGAGTGCATCGCTCAGGCGTCGGCGACGATGGAAGGCTTCGAGGTGCCGCTGGCGAGCTGGCGGGTTCACGCCACCGCCTTCGAACTCTACCGGAACGCGGGCGATCGGGAGTTGGCGGAACGGCACCTGGCACTCAGCTGCGAGACGATTATGAAGCTGGCGAATTCCCTGCCCGCGGAAGAACCACTTCGACAGATATTCCTCTCGGCACCGATGGTTCTCAAAATCCTCAGCGAAGGCGAAACTCCAAGCCTGCGAGCCAAAGGAGCTTGACGTAAAGCCCGGAATTCCACGTTGCGTCTCCTCGACCAAGCCTGGGGACTAAATCTCCCAGCGAGGCCGTCGCGCGGTGTTGTGGGCGCTGTCGCCCGCAGTGACATCGTAGGTCGCACCCGAAACCATGCGGGCAGAGTCGGAAGCGAGGAAGACTACCACCGGTGCCACATCTTCAGACTCGATCCAAGGCACGCCGAGTGGGGTCTTGGCGATGAGGATCTTTCGGGCCTCTTGCTCATCTGCGGATGATCCCGCCGGCGTTCTGCCGGCGTCTTCCAGCGCTTGTGCGTAACGCTCCTCATGGCGGGTCAGTGGTGTATCGATCAAACCGGGAATGACGGCGTTTACAGTGATGTTATAGGGCCCGAGTTCCAGCGCTGCCGACTTCATCAAGCCGATAATTCCCCATCTCGATGCCGAGTAAGCTGCCCCGTACTTCGTTCCATGCTGCCCTTGAGTTGAGGAGGTCAAGATGATGCGTCCACCACCGCGCTTCACGATATAAGGCGCGAAGGCCCGGACGGCGTTCGCCGTGCCCGTCGGGTTGACGTCGATTGTGATGTGCCAGTCCGCATCTTCCATCTCAAGCAACGGATGGAAGCTCTGGATGCCGGCATTGAAACCCTCGAACACCGTCGATTCGCAGAATTCCGCGATGCGTGCAAGCGCTATCGCTACATCGGCCCCTGCTACGGCGCGCCGGGTCCCGGCCTCGAAAAGCGCTTGGCGCGCTATCCGCAGTTCTACTCCCGCATCGGTTTCGTTCACGAATTCCGTCCGCTGTCGGCGAGCGAGATTCGTCAACTGCTGGAGCGGCACAGGACGCCGCCGGGCGTTAAACTTCCGGGTGACGCCATTGATACAGTCGCCGCAGCTTCGATCATCCGAATCACCGGCGGCAACTTCCGGCGGCTGAATCGCCTACTGACACAAGTCGAGCGGATTCTCGAGATCAACGCCCTGCCGTCGGTGACCAAAGAGGTGGTTGAGGCGGCGCGCAAGAATCTTGTTATCGGGCAAGCCTAGAAGCTCTCCGCTACGCGTTATTTGGGGCGGATCAATCAACGGGGCGAGCAACCGCGCGAGCCTTTAAGCCACACGCCGCGCGTGTTCCACAAAGGGTAGGTTTTGCAACGTCCCGAAAGGGTTCCTTTGTGCGACCGCTTTCGGGGAAGATTGGCGCGCAAGCTGGAATACCTGGACGTGGCCCAAAGCGGACCTGACGCGTCGGCGCAGTCCGTCGGACGAGTTGCGTGATTAAGCTGGAACGTACGTCAACCTGATCGTGTCCTCGCCAATTGGATCGCTGGCCACAAGGCGGAGCGGCGGCCGGGGGCCGGCGAAGAATGGCGTGCCGTGACCGAGCACGAAGGGGCGGAAGTAGAGTCGATACTCATCAACAAGACCAAGGTCGGTCAGGCTTCGCGCCAGGTCTGGTCCGGCGACGTCAATCTCTCCGACGAGCCGAGCCTTAAGCTCGCGGAGCACGGTCCCGACGTCATTCTGGACCAGCGTGGCGTTGGGGCCGACTGACTTCAACGAGCGCGACACGACCCACTTCGGTTGGCTTCGCCACGCCGCCGCGAAGTCGAGTTCCTCCGCGTCCCACCCGGGCAGGTCTTCGTCCCAATAACGCATGATCTCGTACGTGCGGCGACCATACACACTGCCGGCCAGGTCGCGCACGTGCTCTACGAAGTGACGAAATAGGGCGGGGCCTGGCCGGAATTCCAGGTGGTCGACATAGCCATCCAAGGACTGTTGCATTCCGTAGACGAGCTTTGCCATGGCACAAAATCTCCTCCCCAGGTTCTTCGGAATAGCTTGAGGCGACGTTCCGCACAATGAGAATGGACACGATCTGTCGCCGCATTGTCAGTGTAACAATAACCCGAGGTCCGCTTTTGGCTGGGAACCGCCGGATGCCTTTTGAGGAAGCTGCCGTTCGCTGTTGCACAAAGGGTAAGTTTTGCATCGTGCGCCGAAGGCCTTAGTCACGCGCCATTCGACGTTGTGAATGTCTGTCCCGAAACTTGAAGTGTTGAGTCCCGGCGACTGTTGCACAAACGAGTGATCTTGCAACGACCCAGCACCTCTCGCGTTTACTGGGGTTCTTGTGTTGCGAAAAGGCATTGCATTCTGAATGGCGATACATTTGTGCAATGCAGATTGGCTACGCTCGCGTTTCGACCGACGACCAGGACACCGCCGCCCAGGTGGCGGCGACGTATTTACGATCATGGAGCGGCTTGGGGAGTCCGCAGCGGGTTTTCGTAGTTAACCGAAGCCATCGACACCCGATGATGCAGATGGTTGGGGCTTTCGCCGAGTTCGAGCGGGCCATGCTAAAAGAACGGACCAAGGCCGGGTTGGATGCCGCCCGAGAGGAAGGACGCGTCGGCGGACGCCGCCCGAAGCTTTCCGATCAACAGCAGTCCGAGATTCGAAAGATGATCACCAAGGGCGACAAGACAGCCGCCGACGCTGCTCGGTTGTTCAAGGTACACCCGGCAACCATCTCGCAGCTACTGGCGCGACCAAGTTCGAGGAAGGTCAGCCGCGCCAAATAGCATGCAAAGACTTGCGCCAGATAATTTGCAAAGTGACAGGGCCGAGAATCGCTACTTACCGATCTTCGTGCCGATGACTTCTCCCGAGATGATGATTTCCACCCGCCGGTTCTGCTGGCGGCCCGCCGCAGTGCTGTTATCGGCTACGGGCATCGACTTGCCAAATCCCGTGGCGGTCAGACTGGAATCCGGCAATCCCTGTTCGATGAGGTACTCTCGAACCGACTGAGCTCGCTGCTCTGAGAGTTTCTGGTTGAACTCATCGCTCCCGGTGCTATCGGTGTATCCCTCAATGGCGAGATTCAAGCCCGGATGAGCGATCACAATGCCGGACAGCTTGGCGAGTTTCTCCCGGGCGATCGGTCGAAGGTTGAATTTAGCGGTATCGAACAGAACATCGGCCATGTTGACCACCAGGCCACGAGGCGTGTCATGGGTCTCGAGGATACGGTTGAACTGTTCGAGCAACTGCGCGCGGAGAGCCTGGGCGGCCTGGCGGGCCTGTTCGGCCTCCGCTTGGGCCGCCTCTTCCTTGGCCTTTGCTGCCGCGGCCTCGGCATTCGCTTTGGCCTCCCTGGCGTCGGCCTCGGCCTTGGTTCGTGCCGCCGAAGCCTCCGCGTCAGCCTTGGCCTTAGCCAGCGCGTCGGCCTCGGCTTTGGCCTTAGCCGCCTGGGCGTCGGCCTCGGCTTTGGCTTTGGCCGCCTGGGCCTCCGCTTCCATCTTGGCTTTCGCGGCGGCGAGCTCTGCTTGCGCTTTCATGTTCGCCTCGCGGGCCGCAGCCAATTCAGCCTGGCGCTGTAACTCCGCATCGGCCTTCCGCTTGGCTTCCGCTGCCTCGGCGGCTGCTTGGGCCTCGGCCTCGGCCTTGGCTTTGGCGGCAGCCGCCTGCTGCTCCTGCGCGATCTGTTCCGCCTGCTGGCGTTGAACGGCGAGGGCCCGGGCATCTTCCGCGTACTGCACCGCCTGTCTCGCGTCCGAGATGATCTCCGCTTTACCGGCCTTCTGTGCCAGAGCATCTTCGGCTGTCTTCAGACTCGCGCTCAGCGTGGCGAAAATGTCCGGCGCATACTGCTCCGCGCCGTGCGACCTGGCTATTTCGGCCGCGTTGCGCGCTTCATACATTTCCAAGGGAACGTGCTTGAGGTCAAGCGACAGTGCGAGCGGATTTCCCAGCTGCTGATACTGGGCGCGCGCCATCAATTGGTATTCGTGGACCGGCAGCACTTCCCCTTTGGTGTCCTTCCGGATCTCGTTCACCAGCACCAGAATCTCGCTGGGCTGGTGAACCGCGAAGTAGGGCTCCGCGGCGACGAACAGTGAGAAAGCCTGCAACTGAGTGCTGGTCGTGAGCCTGCCTTTCCCGGCGTTGTTGATGCGGACCTCGCCGAGGTTATAGGTGCTTCCCTCCGGGGAAACCGCCCACAGCACGTAGGTAAGAAACGACGCGCCGAAGGTAGTCGGTTGAGCGAGATTGTTGACGTCCGCCTCGACATACGTCGCCTCCTTTTTAGCCTCGACTTTCGCTTCGCCGTAGGCCTCAGGGACTACGCCGGTGCTGATCAGGCTGACTTTTGTCGTGCGCCCGCCAACCCGGTAACTAATGGCCTGGACCGGCTTATTGGATTGACCGGCGACGGATGCGTTCTGCGGAGGCCGTGCAGCGGCGACCCCGATAACCAAAAACTGCAATAATGCCACGGTCATGAAGGACTGGTGTCTGCGGCTAGAAGCCCAGCTGATCAGAAGCAACCAGCCAAAGACCAGGACGCTGGTGAAGGTCGCGGTGATGTCGAAGATAACGCAGGCCACGCTAAGCAGCGTGAGGGAGATTCCAAGAAACAGGAACGAGCCCCAGGAGTCGCGGATCTCCTTTATGCCAGCAAAGACTGGACCATAGGCGACTTGTGACATTGGTATAGCTCCTTACCTGAAACCAGATTACGGGAAGCGAGGATGGCAGTTGTGAGCTTGCGGTCAGGATTTGGTGGAAGGAAAGCCGGCACCACCGCCCAGCCCCAAAATGGTGCGAACTCCTTCAAATTGTTGGCCGGCCATGTTGGAGACGGTCAGACCATTGGCGCCCCGCTGGGGTCGCTCACGGCTGTTTGGCTGTCCGGCCATCCATCGTGAGGGCGCAGAACGCAAACCGGAGATCCCGCCCCCCGTTTCCCGCCTTCAGCGAAACGCGAGCATGGTCGCCGTCTGGTTGAAGTATCCCATATATTCTTCGCCGTAGGTACTGAAGCCGACCGACGGAGTATTCGTGAACAGCGCGCCGAAGGCCTCGCACTGGCCCTCCTCCTGCAGTTGCAGCGTGCGCAGAATGCAATTGAACACGATCAGAGCGCGACGGGAACCCTCCAGCGCCTTACCTGTGTCTGCGATGATATCAGTGGACTCGAGCAGCTCCAGCTCCGTGCCTTGCCGGATCTGGCTGTAGAATACGATGCTGCCGTCTGGCAGAGTGCGCTGCGGGCTGCGGACGAATGGTTCGCCGTCCACCATCAAGCCCAGGGGGTTGCTCATGAAGTGGGCCGCTGCGTCGGCGCGGTCAATGCCGAGCGCCTGCGCGTATGCCTCTACGGCGGTCACGGTATTGAAGCGGCGTACCGTGCGCTTGGCCTCGTCCACTTCAGTAGCGGTCAGGGTTTTTCCCAGCGAGCGGAAGCTCTGGGTTTTGATGATCCGGTAGCCGGCCGGCACGCGCAACAGCGCGAGAACGGCGGCATGTTCGAACGTGCGGCCATTGGCGGCAACCAGCGTGGCCCGAAAGGCCAGGTCGTCACCGGCCGAGCCACCGACGAAAGGAATATCGGTTAGCTCGCGAATCCGTTCCATGATGGCCTCTTCCGCGCCCGACAGACCGTCGGCGAGGATCAGTCCCACATGCGTGCCGGGGTCGAGCGCGGAAAGCGGGCTGCCCATCTGAGCGGACAGGCTGTCCAGAGCGGCGGAGACGGCCAACGGACTCTTCAGGTCTTCCACCACCGCAGTCGAGGCGGCGCTGACAATCTCGGGAGGAAGAGCCATGGCGACCATGGAACAGGTCGCCATTTTGCCCGATGAAATCTCGCCCGCCGTAGTGCAACCGATGCTGGCGGCGCGAGGGAAGGCCGCTTTCATTGAGGCGCTCAGCGCGGCGAGAGAATAGCAGGTGGAGGCAAAGTAGACCACAATCGCCGGATCGTTGCCGCGCAGCCCGGAGATGAGGGCATTCTGATCGGTGGAACTTGAGATTTGAGTAGCCATTTTTTGTCGTCAGCCCTTAGGAGACGGTCACGTTCGGCGACGTGACAAACGCCCGGCAATGAGACTATTGCTCTCGCCATCAGAAGCGAGCTGATCCTGAGCAGCCGCCTGGTTTGTTTATGGCAGGGCGTTTATGGGTCCTTTCCTTTTATGGAAAAACACGGTGCACGGGTAATGCCAAAAGAAATTCCCGACTTTCGACGCAGAATCCAGATTATCATTTGGTTAGATTCTTTGTCGCGTCAGCGACGTGCGCCCAGGACCGTATGAGCTTGCGTGCTTCGATCCAGAATGTGCCGGCGAGCGCCGCCGCCACCGCCAACGCCCACTGCGCCGGGCTCAAGGACGTCACCTTGATCAGTTGCCGCGCACTGGGGACAAGGGTGGCCACCAGCAGGAGAGCGAGCGTTGCCACGGCCCAGACAACCATTACCCAGTTGGTGAAGAATCCTACCCGGAACAGCGGTTCACGCTCAGAGCGCAGATTCAATGCCAGGAAAACATGGCCCAACAGCCACGTAGCGAACGCCATGGTCTGCGCTGTTATCAGGCCCGCGCCACTGTACCAGGTGGCCAGGTAAACGCCGCAGACCGCCGCAAAAAGACCAGCCGCGGGGACAAAAATGCTTTGCACCATGGATCGATCGAGGAATTTCGCTCTCGGATCGCGAGGCGGCTGGCGCATCAAGTCCGCTTCCGCAGGCTCCGCCACGAACGCGGCGGAGGCAGCCAGATCCATAAAGAGTTCCATCAGGATGATCTGGATTGGCGCGAACGGCACGGGCACTCCGAGCAGGACGGGCAGCAGCGCGATGGAAACCAGGGCCGCCTTGCAAGCCAGGTAGTAACGCACGCCCTTTCGCAAATTTTCGAATGAGATGCGACCTTCCTTGACGGCAACGACAATCGTGGCAAAATTGTCGTCTGCCAGGACCATGGCGGCCGCCTCGCGGGCCACATCGGTTCCGGTCTGTCCCATGGCGATCCCGACATCGGCCGCCGCCAGGGCCGGCGCATCGTTAATGCCATCGCCGGTGGCCGCTACAATTTCGCCGCGCCCTTGGAGAGCGCGGACGATGCGCAGCTTCTGCTCCGGCGTGGTGCGCGCATAGATGGAAACATCAGCGACGCTTTGCTTCAATGCGTCATCCGACATCGCATCCAGCCCGGCGCCGGTCAAGAGACGCCGCTGACCATCGAGGCCTATTTGAGCCGCGATGGCCTTGGCGGTCAGCGGATGATCACCCGTGACCATGAGGGGGCGAATGCCAGCCGTGAGACATGCCGCGATGGCCTGGGGCACATCGGGACGCGGCGGGTCCGAAAATGCCGCCAGACCGACGAACGTAAGATCAGATTCAGCCTGGTCTTGCGATAACGCGGCGTCCTGGATTTTCTTTTCGGCAAACGCGACTACGCGCATGCCTTGGCTCGCCATTTGCGCAGCGGACGCCAGGGCGGCCTGGCGATCCGCTTCCGAGAGGCGCCGCGGACCGGCGGCGTTCCCTAGCGAACTGCAAAGCGCCAGCATGGCCTCGGGCGCGCCCTTGACCGCGACCCAAAGCTGGCCATCGCGCTCATAGACTACAGACATTCGTTTCCGGGCATTGTCGAAGGTGAAATCATGCCGCAGGTGATACGACCGCCTCATTGCCGCGACATCAATGCCCGCCTCCCCCGCCGACCGCAGCAGCGCGGTTTCCAGCGGATCGCCTTGGCCAGTTTCGAAAGCATCGTTGCAGAAGAGGCCAATTTCCAAGATTTGGCGCCGCAATTCTTCGGGGTCTACCCGGCTCACCTCCATGCGATTCTCGGTCAGCGTCCCGGTTTTGTCGGTCGCGATCACGGTCACCGCGCCAAGCGTTTCGACCGCCTGCAAGCGCTTTACAATGGCGTGCTGCTTCGACAAACGATATCCACCCACCGCCAGAACCATGGTGACGATGATGGGCAGCTCCTCGGGAATCACCGAGAAAGCCAGCGCCAAACCGGTCAAGATCATCTGCGGAAGCGGCTGTTTGCCGAGCGCCCAACCCAGCAACGGAACCAGCACGCTGAAGCCAATCGCCAGCCAGGCGAGCGACTGGGAGAGCTCTTTCATGGCCTTTTGGAGCGGCGTGCGAGGCGGCTCGGCCTCACGCGACAAGCGGGCCACGCGCCCGACTTCCGTGTTCATGCCGATAGCGACAACCACCGCGGCGCCTCGCCCGCGCACTGCCATGGTGCCGGCGAAGACCAGGTTGCGGCGTTCGGACAGGGGCGTGGTTTCCGGCAGGATCAGATCCGACACCTTTTCGGCGGGTACCGATTCGCCGGTCAAGGCGGACTCGTCGACCGCCAGACCATATGCTTCGGTCAGCCGGGCGTCGGCTGGGATACGCCGTCCGGCCTCGATCACGATCACATCGCCGGGAACGATCTGCTCCGCCGGAACCTCCCGATGTTGTCCCGCACGAATGACCGGGCTGGTCGGCTCGGAAAGCTTGATGAGGGCGCTGATAGCCTGTTTGGCGCGCCGTTCGTTGAGCACCTCGGCGGCCAGCAGCGCCAGGATGACGACGAAGATGGTCAGCGTGTCCTTCAGCTCACCCCAGATTGCGTACAAGGCGCCGGTGATCAGCAAAAGCACGATCATCGGTTCGCGGACCTCTTCCAGGAAAATGTCCCAGACGGTTTCCTGCTTCTGCGCGGACAGGCGGTTCGGGCCGAATACCAGGAAGCGATCGTGCGCCACCTCGTCGCTCAAGCCAGACGCAGGGTCGACACCCAGGCGGGCGCTGATCGTATCGGCCGGCAGGGCATGCCAGTACTCGTCCACTGGAGCCGTCGGCTGGCTCTCCGTGGACGCAGACGGGATGGTTGCCATGGGCATGCCCTCCTATGGTGGGCGCCGGCGAGCCGGACAGGCTACTGAATAAAGTGGATCGATTGAACCATGTGATCGAACGTGAGATGGGTCTGATTCCACTCCCGGTCCGGTGAGATAAAAATCAGGTGGAACAGACCTTGGGGCCGCGCGACGGTGACCAGCATATCTGTTTCGTTTCCCCCGAACGGGGAGCTGCTGGCGAGTTGTGTGGTGAGAGCCGGCTGCTTGTCCACCTCGGAGCGCTTCTGGTTTCCCGTTTCGTGTAAGCCTGGGTCTTCGGCGCGCAAGCGTTGTATCAGGTCGGCGGTCGCGTCGCTCAAGGACGATCGGCTTGGGTCCGCGAAGAAATAGCTAAGAATCGAGCCAAATCCGATGGCCGGATCGCCATTCGAGCTAACGGTCAATCCTTCGTCGGGCGCGAGCGCGAGCATGGCTGACTGGTCATCGCCGAGAACGCGCCAGTTGGATGGGTACTCAATCGAGAATTGCGGCGTGCTTAGCTTCTTGTATCCCGAGACATTGGAATCTTGAATACCAATATCCTTCGCCCGCAGGTCCGGCGGAGGCGGGAGCTTGCCAATAGCGGCTTTCACACTTTCAAATTCGCGGTTGTCCGCTGTGTAGACCCGATGCGGCATGGTCCGCGCCTCTGCCTCGATAGCCCCGACGCGATTGTCCGGACTGGGGTGATCGGAAAGAAACTCGGGCACTCCGGAGCCGCCCTGAGATTCGAGCTTCTTGAAGAAGCGGGCAAGTTCCAACGGATCGTATCCGGCCTCCGACATGATCTGTGCACCAAGCGCGTCTGCCTGGCTTTCATCTTCTCGCGAGTACTTGAGAAAGACTCCGTTGAGTCCGGCACCAAGTCCGACATTGATGAGACGGCCGAGCAGAGTCAGGCTATTCAGCAGTCCGATGAATAGAGCCGGCTTCTCGATAATGTTCGCCTTGGACGCCTGCTGCGTGCCATGTCTCAACACGACGTGCGAGATTTCATGCGCCAGCACACCAGCCAGCTCACCTTCATCGTCCGAGGCTTTGATTAAACCAGAGAAGACAAAGGTCGGCCCACCGGGCAGCGCGAACGCATTGACTTCCTTGTAGTTCAGGAGGGTAAAACTGAACGGAAATCCCGAAGCCGAAGCCTCCGGCGTTTTTGCGAGCCGCTCACCGATTTTCTTGATGTACGCCTGCAAGTTCGGGTTTTGCACTTGTTGGTATTGCTGCAGGACTCTCGCGGCAGATTGCTTGCCGAGTTCGATGTCCTGTTGCTTGGAATACAGATTGAAGCCCGGTTTAGGCGTATCGGCGGGATCGCGTGCAAGTCCCACGTTCACGGCGGCGACCGAGAGGATCACTGTCATCACGGTGTTTAACGGCGAAAGTCGCATATTACCCCCTATGACCTTTCATTCAACTGAGCCATGTCAGAGCAGTTCAGGTGCCATATCGCCAGCCGAAGATTCTCGCTTAGCGCGGCGCTGGCATGGTGGCAATACGATTGCCATCACAACTAGTGAGCTTCGGGGAAATTGATGATTCCAGGAGGCCGTTGCCTTGTATCGGGATCTGCCTTCTTGCGTGCCTCTTTGAAGTGACGAAGTGTTGGACATAGAGTCCAGATGTGGGTTCGCCCGGCAGACGATCAAGGGCCGATGCCACCGGTATTGCGCGCTCAACTTCCTTCACCATAATTCGTGAGTGGTTCTCCAAGTGCTTGAGCTCGAGGAGGAGTTCACTATGCTTCCTATTTCCGGAATTCTAGTGCCGGTGGATTTTTCGGATCAGTCGTCGATGGCAATGCTGCCGTATGCCAAAGCAGCCGCCGCGAAGTACGACGCTGAGCTGATTTTGCTCCATGTCGAGAAGGACGAAGAACTGGCGAAGGCCGCCCTGGACCAACTTCAAGGCATCAAGGTGCGGCGCGTGCTATATGACGGCGATCCGGCGGAAGTAATCGTCGGATTCGCGAAGACCAAAGATATTGATCTCATCGCCATGTCAACCCACGGCTATGGCGAATTCAAGCGATTCCTCATCGGTTCGGTCACATCTAAGGTTCTTCATGACGTAGTTTGTCCGGTGTTGACGGGGGTTCACATGGAAGAGCAGCCTGTCGCAAAGGACGCCAAAATCTCAAATGTCCTCTGTGCAATCGATTTGGGCCCGCATAGTCCAGAGGTACTCAAATGGGCGTCCCAGCTTGCGGCCGACTTCCGCGCCCAACTCGACATTGTGCACGTCGTGCTGCCGCTCGGTCCCGGAGGCGACCTTCCGTTCTCAGGCGAATGGAGGGCGGAAATTCTGAACAGGGCGCGGAAGGACGTCGAGACGCTACTAAGCGCGATCGGGCCCACCTCGGCCACCGTATACATTCAAGAAGGCGAACCGGCGAAGGCGATTTGTTCCTACGCGAAAGGAGTGGCAACTGACCTGGTTGTCATTGGCAGAGGTCCTCAAGACAGAATGGGCGGCAGGTTGACAACAAATGCTTACGCAATTATCCGTGAGTCGCCGTGTCCGGTGGTCAGCATCTAAAAGGTTCCGGACGCTTCCCAAGGTGTTAGAGATTTCGCCGATGGCATCTGAGTAGCGGATCAAATTGCCCGGTCCTGGATGCATGAAAATCTTTTCCCTATTGCTATTGTCGGATTCGGTGTGGAAATGGATCCGCAACCTGGGAGGACCCGGGTTGATCCTGCTTGGCATCGCCGACAACACCCCTTTCATGTCCGTTCCGGCGGGAGGCGTCGACGTATTCGTCATGCAACTTTCGGCACACCAACACGGGTCGTGGCCCTATTACGCCTTCATGGCTACGGTGGGAGAGGTGCTCGGGGGCTATCTAAGCTACCGGCTGGCCGAAAAAGGCGGCCAGGAGACCCTGGAAAAGAAAATTGGAAAGCCGCGCGCGGAAAAACTCTACCAACACTTCGAGAAACACGGAGGCATAACGGTGTTTGCCGGCGCCATCCTGCCGCCGCCATTCCCTTTCACTTCCGTCCTGATGGCTGCCGGAGTCATGCAGTATCCGCGCAAGAAGTTCTTATCTGCGCTGGTGGGGGGCCGCGCCATCCGTTTTTTTGGCGAGGCCTATTTGGGCAGGCTCTATGGCCAGCGAGTGATCGCCTTCTTCTCGCGGCACTACCAGGGGAGGCTCGATTTTCTAATCGCGCTGGCAGTGGCAGCCGGCATCGGCGCCCTGGTCTATTTCAAATGGTACCGACCCGCGGCAAAACGTAAAGCACAGCAGGGCGGAGGACAAGATAAGAAAGGCGCGGTTCCCACCCCGCGAGGAGACCGCGCCCAAGCGAGTCAATCCGGGGAACTCCCGAGCTAGCCAATGGCGATGTGCCGAAGTGTTGGGCACCGAGTCCACAGGTGGAACTGGCTCGCATCCTACGGGCCCACGCCGCAGATTGTTGCAGCCGCGAAACCCTTCATTCACGAGAAATTATACGAATTCAGGACGTGATCGGCGTTTGGTCTGTGACTTGCCTTAGGCCAGCTTCTATGGAGCGCTGAGCGTGCCGCGCTTTCGGCGCTTGAACCCTCCGCAGGAGGGTAAGGAGGAGACGAAGATGATCGCTACTGCCAGTTTTAGCCCGCTGGACGTATTCTGGATATTCCTTATGCTGACCTCACTGCAGCCGTGGATGAAGCAGCAGTGGCTTGAGGCGTCACGGCGGAGACTGATCGCTCAAATTGAACGCAAGCGTGGATCGCGAGTTATTTTACTTGCACACCGGCAAGAAACCATGAGTTTTCTCGGCTTCCCGATAATGCGATACATCGACGTCAACGATTCAGAGGAAGTCATTCGCGCGATTCGCCTGACCGACCCGAGTATTCCCATTGATATCGTGCTGCACACTCCAGGCGGTCTCGTATTGGCCGCGACACAAATTGCAACCGCCATAAACCGGCGAAAAGGAAAAGTCACGGCCCTGGTGCCGCACTACGCCATGTCCGGCGGCACGCTGATCGCCCTCGCGGCGGATGAGATTATAATCAGCGACCATGCCGTGCTTGGGCCGGTCGATCCCCAAATGGGACAATACCCGGCCGTATCGCTGTTGAAGGCAGTGGAGCAAAAATCAAAGGACAGGATCCTCGACGAAACTTTGATTCTTGCCGACCAGGCGACAAAGGCTATCGCTCAAGTTCGAGAAACAGTTAGGCAGCTGCTAGCCGGCAAATATCCCGATTCGGTTGCGGACAATCTAGCGACTTTGCTCTCCGAAGGCAAATGGACACACGATTTCCCCATTACCTTCGATTACGCCAAGGAGCTGGGACTGCACGTGAGCTCCGAGATGCCGCCCGAGGTTTTGGATCTGATGGCGCTGTATCCCCAGCCAGTGCAACGTTTCCCCACAGTCGAGTATCTCCCGGGAAAGCGTGTTGTTGGACGAAGGGGTGAGGTGAGCGAGGAGCTATGAACGGCGAGCGAAGTCCGTGGCAGCGGCTCGCTGAAGCGGGAGTTTATGCCGGGTGGCGGAGGAGGACGATGTGGGAGGTATGATCCCATTAGCGGACGCATCCCGACAGCCCAGACGTTTCGCTGCCGCCACGGCTACGATCATCGCCATAAACGCGGTCGTCTTCCTGTTGGAGCTGATAGGCGGCGACGCATTTGTAAAGCAATGGTCGATGGTCCCCGCCGATATTGTTGCAGGCCGGCACTGGATCAACATCTTGACGGCTATGTTCATGCATGGCGGCTGGATGCATATTCTGGGCAACATGGTGTTCTTATGGGCATTTGGCCCGGAAGTCGAAGATGCTATGGGACCATTACGCTATGTAGTGTTTTACCTGCTCAGCGGTTTGGTAGCTTCGGTGGCGCAGATCGTAGCGATGCCCACTTCCACTATTCCCAATCTGGGCGCCAGTGGCGCAATTGCGGGGGTGATGGGCGCATTTCTGATCACGTACCCCGGTGATCAGATAAAGACGGTACTTTTCTTTGGCTGGTTCGCCCGCATTACCCTTATTCCCGCGGCGCTCTTGATCGGATTCTGGTTTCTCATTCAGCTCTTCAGCCAGGTCGGCGCCGTGGCAGCCGTCAACACGGGTGGCGTCGCTTATATGGCACATGTTGGCGGCTTCGTCTTTGGGGCGGCTACCGCACGGATCTTTGAAAGCTCCCCGCGCACCGCTGGACGGAGAACCTAGCCATCGGTTGTTTCGATGGCGCGTTGAGAAGGCTATGAAAGGCCGAATGCGCTTTCGGCGCTGGGCAAGAGCGTGCATCCTGGTGGTGCTGGCGCCAAACGGATTGATGGAGGCACAGCAGCCCGCATCCGTCGGCCCGCTGCAGGAGCAAGCCAGGCGGAACAGCATAGCCCCATGCCTGGAGCCGCCGCCACTTGTGCGGTGGGAAGAGTATCGAGGGCCGCTCCAGAAAGCGGTGGGAACATTCGTCCGGAAACTGGAACGCAAGTCGGTACAAACATCACACTACAGACCGGGCGTGATGCTTTGCTCTCTTGAAGTGAAATACAAGTTCAGACTGTTCGTCCAAGACACGTTCGATCCCGCCTCATTCGTTTCCGCCGGTTTCAACGCGAGCCTGGATCAGGCCGAAAACCGGGACCCCACCTTCGGACAGGGCGCCATAGGTTATGGGAAGCGCTTCGGCGCCGACTTCGCCGGGCAGACGACCTGGAGATTCCTCAAGGATTTCGCTTATCCAACAGTATTCTCGGAGGACCCTCGTTACTACCGGCTGGGCCACGGAAACGGCGGGAAACGCCTGCTTCATGCGGCGGCGCATACCTTCGTCGCGCTTCGCGATAGCGGCAAGTGTATGTTCAATGCTTCAGAATGGCTGGGAACGGCTAGCGCCGTTGCCCTCAACAGCTTCTACCATCCCGATGATCAGCTTGGATTCAGCCCCGTCATGAGGCAAATCGGATATTCAGCCATCCAGGACATGGGTTTCGACGTGCTCCGGGAATTTTGGCCTGAGATCGCCCGCAAGCTCCGGATGCCTTTCCGCGACATGCGGGAGTAGCCCGGAACAGAAACCCATGGTTGAACACCCGGCATGCGGGGGGCTTCGGCGCGGCGTGAGCGATAATGGCTGTGACCGGATCGTAGTTGGGCCACGGTCCTCACTAATTTGATTCCCGACGAGGTGACGAAGTGTTGGACACCGAGTCCAGAGGCGGGCCTTGCCCGATTTGTGCCCCAACGCCAGAAATCATGGTCATCAGGAAATGGTCCAACTACAGCAGCTTAGATGCACTTTTGCCGTCATCGGGGTTTGGTCTGGAAATTGCCTCAGAATTGCACGAAGGAGCATTCCATGAGTTCCAAAGCCCAAGATTTGACAACCAAAGTGAACGCGGAATTGGATGCCGGTAAGAAGGCTTTTAACGACGCGATGGCGATTGCGCAAAAGCAAATCGACGTCGCTACTGCGGAGGCCAACAAACTCCGCGCCACCCTGAAAACAGAGACCGATGAGGCCAAGACGAAAACCATGGCCCGCATCGACGAACTGACGAAGAACCTCGATGCGACACGCAAGCAGCAACAGACCGAGATCGATGCTCGCCTGAAGGCACTCCACACAAGCCTCGAATCCATCAACACGGAGCTGAAGAATGCGAGCGCCGAAGGAAAGGTTGCGTTGGAGGCGAAGGCCAAGGCTGCCCGCGAAGAATATGACAATGTGCGGCGCACCCTGACGGCGAGTCTGGAGGCAGAGCTGGTCGAATGGAAGGCGCGCATCGGCGCCGCCGTGGATGCAGCAGCCGCGAAAAAAGCCGCCGCCAAGACAGCCATCCAAGCGAAGATCGCGGAGGCGCAAACCAAGCATGATGCAGCTCAAAAGAAATTGCAATCCCTGAAGCAGGCGAGTACGGTAGCCTTCGGCGAACTGCAGCACGGGGTTCGAACAGCAATCGGCGAAGTCAAGACAGCGCTGCAGCATGCTCGCGCGGACATTGCTGGCGCTTCGTAGAGGAGGAGCTCTTATGGAAAAAATGATCGTAATTGTCTTTGACGACCAAGCGAAGGCATTTCAGGGTCTGCAAGTCCTGCGCGATTTGGATAGCGAAGGCGAGATCTCGGTTTATGAAGCGCAAGTCATCGCGAAGGAGCCAGGCGGTGCTGTCCGCGTGGTCGATGATTCCGATATGTCCGGATTCGCGATGATCGCCGGCGGCACCGGAGTGGGCGCCCTGGTGGGGCTCCTCGGCGGGCCGGTCGGCGCGTTGGTCGGCGCCGCCGCGGGAGCATTGCTCGGTTCCATTGGCGATGTAGAAGAAGTCGGAGTGACTGACGAATTCGTTGGCGATGTTACGACAGCGCTGACGCCCGGCAAGTTCGCTATAGTAGCCGACATCGCTGAAGAGTGGGTGACGCCTCTGGACACCCGGATAGAACAGGTTGGAGGCGTGGTGTTCCGGCGGCTGCGCACTCAGGTGAAGAACACACAGGACGACCGCGACGTGGCCGCACATCAGGCCGAGATGGAACAACTCAAGGCCGAACGGGCTAAGGCGAGGGCGGACCGGCTGGCAAAGATCGACGCCAAGATCGACAAGCTGCGTGTCAAGATGGAAGCCGCGATTGAGCGAAGTCGCGTCAAAATGCAATTGCGCCAGCAACAGCGGGCAGCCAAGGTCCAGGCCCTGAAGACCAAGGCCGAACAGTCAAAAGGGGAGATCCGCCAGCGCCAGGAGGCTCGAATCGCCGAGGTCCAGCGCGATTATGCGGACAGAGCCGCCAAGGCTTAACGCTGCGCATCAAGAGCTGATCGCTCCGGCGACAAACAGAACAGCAGGTCGGTACCGGGAGCTCGGATTGCCGATAGTTTCTTAATGCAGACCGAACATTGGCCGGTACCGATCTTTTGAAGAGCGGCCCTGCCGGGCCTAGCCCGGTGGCGCCGCTCTTGCCGCGATGTGTCCAGAACTGCCGCAAGACTGTGAAGTTCGAAATCGATGACTCCTTCCGCACCGGTGACGCCTCAGAATCCGAGCTCGCCCGACCCGTCGAGTTGGAGCCATAGTCGTAAGGTCGGCCTGCTAATCCTCGGAATCGCTATAGCGGCCTTGCTGCCTGCCGCGTATCGGATGGCAAGACCATTTCTGACCGCCATGGTGCTAGCCGCAATTCTGGCTGTTGTTCTCGATCCTCTGCAGAAACGAACAGGTCGCCTCATAAAGCGCTCTTCGGTGGCAGCCCTGATCACAACCCTGGTAGCCGTGGGACCGATCGCCGTCGTCATTCTATACGCGGGTGCGGCGATGAACCGTGAAATCAAATCAGGCGCTTTTGCCGGCATCTTGCGCGCAGGGCAGCGGCTGGCGGGGGGCGCGTCAATCGACCGGCACGCTATTCAACAAGCGGTGGCGGACATCAACCAGGTTGCGGGGGGACTTTTCACAGGCTTATTGGCGATAGTCTTTCTCTACGTACTGCTGGTGTATGGAAAAGGCTGGGTAGCGCAGTTGACGGCGATGCTTCCACTCGACACCTCAGTGACCAATAGAATCCTCACCACCACTCGCGACGCGATCGTTGCGAACGTGGACGGCATTCTCGCCATGGCCGTCGTAGAGGCCGTTCTGTTCGGAATCGTCTTTTGGGCCGCCGGCATCGGGTCGCCTGGCATGTGGGGCGCATTCGCGGGCCTCGCATCCATGATTCCACTAATAGGCGCCGCGGCCGTGTGGCTGCCCATTGCCATCACATTGGCGATTCACGGAACCTATGTGAAGGCGGCGATAGTCGGCTTAGTGTGCCTGGCCGGGCAACAGGGGGTGGCGATGTTGCTGCTTCCGCGAGTCGTAGGCACACGGCTTAGGCAGCCGTCATTGCTCATTGCGCTCTCAGTGTTGGGAGGCACGAGCGCGTTTGGAGCGTTGGGCATTTTGCTGGGGCCTGTGATTGTCTCCGTCCTGGCGGCACTGGTACGCGAGTTTCGACTCCAACTGCGGCCGAGCACTGGTTGACCAGGGGAAATGGTAGCAAGCGTGCAGTTGATCAAAGCGTTAGGCGGCGGACGCATGCCAGATTCCCTCGCCAAAGGAACCCGAAGGGAGGACTTCAGATGAAGCCAGTACTAGACGCTGAACCATCCGTAAGCGAAAAAAGAGGAGCGCAAATTGAACGCATCCTCTGTCCGATCGACTTTTCTCAAAGCTCAGTGCGAGCATATGACTATGCGCAATCGCTCGCCGGGCACTATCGCGCAACATTGGTTGCACTGCACATTGTTGACCTGGCGCGGCATCCCGCCGGCTACTATGCTCCTTCGGCGCCTCTCGTCTATGACTTCAAGGAGACGCTCATAGCCAATGGCCAGCGCGATTTGCAAGTGCTCGTCAAGGCACCCAGCGGCATTCGGCCCGAATGCATCGTGCAGGAGGGCTCGCCGGCGGACGCCATTTTGTCCTTGGCTCGAGAGCGGGCGATCGGCTTGATTGTGTTGGGAACTCACGGCCGGCGCGGCCTCGATCGCCTGATGTTAGGATCGGTCACGGAACGGGTCTTGCGAAACGCTACCTGCCCGGTGTTCACCGTCCGCCAAACAGCCCCGGATTCCAACACGCCGGATGCGGTGGATCACTCCGTTGCAATCCGGCGAATCCTCTGCTGCATTGATTTTTCGGCGCACTCTCAGCGCGCTTTGGAGTATGCGCTGTCGCTTGCGGGCGCCTACGATGCGGAGCTCACTCTGCTTCACGTACTGGACGACGTTTATTCGGCGGATGTTGGAAAGGAAATTGACACGACCATGGAGAAACTTCCGAAACTCCTTCCGCCTGCCGCTCGCAAGTCACCCAAGAGGCACTTTGAAGTGCGCCTGGGTAAGGCATACCAAGAAATCCTCAAGTTTGCCGCAGAAGCGCAGTCGGACTTGATCGTCGCCGGAATGCATGGACGCCAGGCGTTGGATCTGGCGGTGTTCGGTTCCACCATTTATCGGGTGATCCAACTCAACCCCGGTCCCGTGCTGGCGGTTCCAGTTTAGAGAGATCGAGGCTACAACCAGAATATGGCGGCGGCCCAACCGGCATTGTGCAATCCTCCCACCGGAGGCACTCTTGTGCCTGGTGGAGCTACATTCCGCGTGTGGGCTCCGCGCGCCAGAGTGGTATATGTTTGCGGCGATTTTAACGGCTGGAAACAGGATGCCTCCTGCCAGCTCAGCCCGATCGGTGGAGGACATTGGGCCGGGTTTATTTCCGGACTGAAGGATGGCGATCACTACCTGTTCTATATCATTGGCTCCGGAAGCAGCGGCTATAAGCGCGATCCTCGTGCGCGTCTGCTCACCTTTGAGCCGCCCTCCCCTAATGCCCGATGCGTGCTCCGCGACCCCTCGCGCTTTCCGTGGCATGTGAGTGGATTTCGCACGCCGGCATTTAACGACTTGATCATCTATCAATTGCACGTCGGCACCTATTCCATTTCCCCCGGCAACGACGACGGCGCGTTCCTCGATGTCGCGCTCCGCGTGCCTTATCTGGCCTCACTTGGAGTCACTGCCATCGGGCTGCTGCCGATCCAGGAATTTGAAACCAAGTTCAGCCTGGGATACAACGGCGCGGATTTGTACAGCCCTGAAAATCAGTACGGCGAGGCCATGGAAGAGAAGTTGCAGACCTACGTCGACCAGATCAACTCGATTCTCAACCGCGCCGGCCAGCCTGGTTATTCCGGCATCGATGTGCTCCGCGGGAGCGACGACCAACTGCGCGCCCTGATCGACGTCTGCCACGTCTACGGTATGGCTGTCCTCTTCGACGTCGTTTATAACCATGCAGGAGGAGATTTCGACGACAGTAGCTTGTGGTTTCTCGACCGGATGCCCAAAGGCAATAACGACGACAGCCTGTATTTCACCAATCGGGGATGGGCCGGCGGGCTGGTTTTTGCATATTGGAACAAAGACGTGAGGCAATTCCTCATCGACAATGCCAAATTCTTATACGAAGAGTACCGCATTGATGGCCTGCGCTTCGATGAGGTGAGCGTCATGGACCGCTTCGGCGGCTGGGAGACGTGCCAGTGCCTGACCGATACTCTGCGCGCCGCTAAACCGGAGGCCATTCAGATTGCGGAATACTGGCCGGTAAACGAGTGGGTGGTTAAGAGCACCTTCGCCGGCGGCGCCGGTTTCGATGCAGCCTGGCATGACGCCTTGCGTAACGCGGTTCGCAACGCCCTGGGCGCGGCCTCCCTGGGCGCCGCGGAAGGGGTCAACATGGATGCCATCGCCAGCGCCATCCAGTATTCGGGCCTCGAAGGCCGCTGTCGCGCCGTGCATTCGGTGGAGGATCACGATCGCGTGTACATCGGCCGGGATCCGCGGATCGCCCGGCTGGCGGACGGATCCAATTCCCGCTCGTGGTTTGCCCGCAGCCGCAGCCGCGTCGCCATGGGCCTGGTGCTCACCTCTCCTGGAATTCCCATGATATTCATGGGGCAGGAATTCCTCGAAGACAAACAATGGAGCGATACTCCCGACCCCGCCAACCTCATCTCGTGGGCCGGCCTGGAAGGCGGCGATAAGATCATGGGGGACTTCCTGCAGTTTACCCGGGAATTGATCGGCCTGCGCCGGAGCCAGCCTGCTTTGCGCGGAGAAGACTGCCGTGTGACTCACGTCCACAATGACAACCGCGTGCTGGCCTTTCACCGCTGGGTGGAGGGAATCGGCCGTGATGTGATGGTGGTCTTCAACCTGGCCGACAGCAATTGGTATAACTACCAGATCGGCTTTCCAGGGATCGGCCGCTGGCTGGAGGTCTTCAACAGCGAGGTCTATGACAATTGGGTCAACCCGACCGCCGCAGGCAATAGAGGCATGGTAGAAGCCAGCGGCCCGCCGATGCACGGCTTCGCGAGTTCCGCTGCCCTGACAATCCCCGGCAATGGCTTCGTGGTTTTCGCGAGAGACCGGGGAAATTGAAGACACCGTCCTATCAAGCGGGCAAAGGCCGTTCGTTCATTATCGCGAGCTTGCGCATCCGGTACATGAGTGTCGACCGCGCAAGCCCGAGGCGCGCGGCCGCACCACGCGGTCCGGCGATTACCCAGTTGGCTTCCTCAACGGCCTTCAGAATATGTTCGCGCTCGCATTCCTTCAGCGTGGTCGGTCTGGCGACGCTCCTTCTCTTGGATAGTTCCGCCACCGGCGGATTCAGGATGCGGCCAGTGGTCAGGATAACCGAGCGTTCAACAAAGTTCTGCAATTCCCGAATGTTCCCCGGCCAGTCATAGTGCAGCAGGGCCTCCATGGCCGCTGAAGGAATCTTCTCAATATGTTTGTTCATCCGCTGTGCATAGATGTTCACGAAATGTGCCACGAGCAAGGGAATGTCGGCACGCCTATCGCGCAGGGGGGGGATGAGAATTGGAAACACATTGAGCCGGTAATAAAGATCATTCCGGAACTGCTTCTCGGCAACCAGGTGGTCCAGGTCCTGGTTCGTGGCGGCCACCACTCGCACGTTGACACGTTGCGTAATTGTACCGCCAAGTCTTTCGAACTCCTGCTCCTGCAAGACTCGCAGCATCTTCGCCTGGAGCTCGAGCGGCATATCGCCGATCTCATCCATAAACAGCGTACCGCGGTCGGCCGCCTCAAAACGGCCGATCTTTCGCATCACCGCCCCTGTAAAGGCGCCTTTTTCATGTCCGAAGATTTCACTTTCGAGCAGTTCCTTAGGAATGGCCGCACAGTTCATTTTCACGAACGCGCCAGCCCGCCGCCTGCTGCAGGCGTGAATGGCACGTGCGATCAGTTCTTTGCCGGTCCCGGTCTCTCCTTCAATGAGAACTGTGGAATCCGTCGGGGCCACGGTTTGAAGTCGATCTAGTACTTCGCGCAGAGCCGTGCTGCGTCCCACGATACCTTCAAAACCGTCTTGTTCCGAGGTTGCGGAGTAGTCTGGCGCAACCAGCGGCTCGATCAGAGCGGCGGAGCCGTGGTCCCTGGATGTTGCCTTGGACGGCAGTACCGCCAAGCCGCGCGAAGATCGGGAGAAGGAGTTCGCCTCCCGTCCATCCAAAACGACGATGTTGTTGCAGCCCATTTTGATACCTCATCTCCTCAAAAAGCTCTTATTCCAATGCCTCTAAATAAGCACTTACGGCCCTCATGCCTCAAAATAGCTAAGGACCTCTTGAAGTATTGAGGTTACCGGAGTTGAAGATTGCAGTCGTGAGATTGAAGTCAGGTTTTGGTGGAAGAAGCCCTTCGCGGGGTTTGCTGTCTGAGAAGGAAAAGCACGTATGAGGAAGAAGAGAAGACCGGGTTGCGGATACTCGACAAAGCCCGATAACGTCCGGAAGCCATTGAATTCATGGGGGATAGACGCGTGCCGGTACTGTGCTGAGGCTACCAATCCGAACAGAGACGAGCCGCCTGAACGGCTCCCGCCGGCCCCGCTCACCACATGTTTCCAACCCTGCCACCGGAATGGAACTTTAGCTGCTGTGTATGGAGAGGCTGATTCGCCAAGCTGATGTCGCGAACCCGCTTGGCGCTATAGCCCCCTACCCTTAGGGTCGAAGAGCCAAGCCGTTGCGCTTCCATACGCAGGAGCACTGCTTCGAAATGTCGCCACGGCGCGAGGAGCCCGGATGCCCAAGCATCCGGGCCGGCCTCATTTCGGGACACGAGCTGATCTCAACCGAGGGTGCAGGGTGTCCACTGGAGGTCAATGATGTCGAAACTTCGGCTCCATTCCGCCACACTGGCGGTTCGGGAGGCCGCTCAGACGCGAACACGTATCCAGATTCCTCTTGCGATTGAGAAGGTTCGGGGAGACGGACCAGGGGGTCCGGCGCAGGCGAGGGCGCCTGCCCCACGGATCCAGGAACGAAGCGCCTGATATCATGGCCAAGGAACGCTTCAGCGGGCCGGCGCACCTGAGCGCGCGGTTTGCGGTCTAGAACAGAAGCCGCTCGCTCACTGGGCATTCACAAAAATTCCGCCCCGGGCAGCGACAGCCCCTCAGGTGGAGAATCCCCGAGCGGCGGCTAGACCCTGCGGGCTATCCGGCGTGACAATGGGATTCGGGTAAGTGAGGAGACGAAGGCGAAAAATGGCGCGCGGCATTTATCTCGTCGGATTCAGCGGCTCCGGCAAATCGACCATCGCCAGGTTGATCGGCGAGAGGCTTCAATGGCCGGCTTGCGATCTCGACGAGCTTATCACTGAGCGCAGTGGTCTCACGATCCCGGTCATCTTTCAGCGGGAAGGTGAGCCCGGGTTTCGCTTGCGGGAGACTGAAGCTCTACGCGCAGTATCCGGCTCTGGACCGTTTGTGGTTGCAACCGGGGGCGGAACCGTTGTTCGGCCGGAGAACCGGGCATTCATGGCGAGTAAGGGCTGGATCATTTGTCTCGAAGGCCGTCCGCAGACTCTGCTCGCCAGAATCCAGCAACAACTGAAGGAATCAGACTCCAACGCCATTCGACCGATGCTCGACGCCGTCTCTCCGCTGGATCAAATCCGAGCGCTCAAACACACCCGGCAGTCTGCGTATGCGCTCGCCGACTGGACGGTACACACGGACCGCCTGACTGCGGAAGAGGTAGCGGCAGAGGTGATCCGGGCCGCTGATATGCTTGAGCACTCAAAGGACCCGCCCGGATTTGGAGATCTTAACGATGGCAGTCCGCTTTGAGCGATAATTCAGGCTGCAATTCCAAGGGATTGCGCGGCAATGGAAGGAGAACTATGCTTTTGAGGCGCTGGCTCGGGAACCAAGGACTGGAAGTCTCGGCCATAGGTCTCGGCTGTCTGGGAATGAGCCAGTCGTACGGAACACCGGACGATGGGGAGTCGATCTTGACGATTCACCGCGCGGTGGAGCTGGGCGTCACGCTATTCGACACTGCCGAAGCCTACGGCCCATTCAAGAATGAGGAGTTGCTGGGACGCGCGCTGAAGGGCAAACGTGACCAGGTGGTAATCGCCACGAAGTTCGGCTGGCGGTTTCAGGATGGCAAGATGGCGGGAACGGACAGCCGGCCAGAGCACGTCAAAGAGGTGGTCGAAGGGTCGCTCCGCCGCCTTGGAACGGACTACATCGATCTGTTGTACCAGCACCGAATCGACCCCCAGGTTCCGATCGAAGAGACCGTCGGCGCGATGGGCGAGCTGGTGGAACAAGGCAAGGCGCGTTTCCTGGGTCTCTCGGAAGCTGGCGCCGCCAATATCCGCCGTGCAAACGCCACGCATCCCATCACAGCGCTGCAAAGCGAGTACTCTCTTTGGGAACGGAATCTGGAACCGGAGATTATTCCCTTGATTCGGGACTTGGGCATTGGTCTGGTGCCCTACTGCCCACTGGGCCGCGGCTTCCTTGCGGGAAGCGCCAAACGGGCGGAAGAGTACCCGCCAACCGACTGGCGCTGGAGCGATCCGCGCTTTCAGGGCGAGAATTTCGACGCCAATATGCGGGCGGCCTCCATCGTCCGGGAACTGGCCGCACAAAAGGGCGCGACTACCGCCCAGATCGCGCTCGCCTGGCTGCTGCACAAAGGCGCCGACATCGTGCCCATCCCTGGCACCAAACGGAGGAGCTATCTCGAGGAGAACGTGCGCGCGGCGGAAGTGACGCTGGGTTCCGTGGAGATGCAGCGCCTGGATGAGTCGCTCGCGCCGGATGTCGTCGCGGGCCCTCGATACAACGACCGGTTGAAGGGGTTCATCGACCGATAGCGGCCGCAGAGCTCGCCCGGCAGCGACTGCCTTCCCAGTTAATCGCAGGCGCAGATCGCCGCAGCAATTTCGCTGTAGTCCCGCATGGGAGCTCGGGCTAGCGCACGTGGCTGCGCACTGGCGCCGGCATCGGCTCGCCCGGCCGTAACGCGTTCCACAGGATGCGGTTCAATTCGTCGGGATCGGCGCGGTCGTAGTCCGAAAAATCCAGCTTCATGGACGCGATGGCTCCGGCCCCCGTCCGAGGGTTCCGCATCGTCAGGTCCGTCCCGGGCCCGACCGATGGAATCGGGTCCAGCGCCGCGTCCGTGGTGAACGACCCATACAGTGGCGTCGCCGCCGCGTCGAACTGGGTCATCGGCGGCAGGCCCAGAATCAGCTCGATGGTCCGCACGAACGAGGACGTCGTGTACATTGTGCTGTCCACGGCGCCGCGCTTGATCCAGGGCGACGCCAGCAGCCCAACCGTGCGGTGCGCGTCGACATGGTCGGGCCCGTTCTGCGCGTCGTCCTCGATCGCGAAGATGGCGGTTTCTTTCCAGAACCGGCTGCGGCTGATGGCTTCCACCATCCGCCCCAACGCCTGGTCGTTGCTGCCCACTTGCGCGGCCGGGGCAAAGGCCCCCGGCGAGAGCCCCGAGGTATGGTCCTCGCCCAACGACATGACCATGAAGTTCGGCCACTCGCCGGTCTTTTCGGCTTCATTCAACTCCTTGATGAAGATGGCGGCCTTGTCGGTGTCCCGGCCGTTTTTGAGCTGCAACCACTCCAGCGATACGTGGCCCGCCAGCGATCCCACTGCCCTGACCTGAGGCGCGGAATCGGGCGACGCCTGGAAACTGGCCATCTCGCCATAGGTCCGGAACGTCAGGTTGTGCCGGGCGCAAGCGTCCCACAAATATCCCGCCGGCGACGATTCCAGCCGTTCGTCCGCCGAAGGCTCGTTGCGGCTACTGTAACTGTTGGTCCATGCCTTCTCCGTGAAATCGGTGGCGTAGGCGGCGTCGGACCACTGGTGGCCGTCCTCCGAAACTTCTCCATCGCAGTAGAGGTTATCGAGTGTCACGAAGCGGCGCGCCAGCGCGTGCGCATTGGGCGTAACGTTCTCCCCGAACAGCACCAGCTTGGGATCGCCGTTGCCAACACCCAGGTCCCCCAGCACCTGGTCGTAGGTGCGGTTCTCGCGGATGATGTACAGCACGTGGCGGATCCTGGGGAACACTTCGCGCCGCAGCTTGGCAGCCAGGGCCTCATCCACATACTGGCCGGGAACCGGCACGTTGCCCATCGCCTGCTTGGTATAAGCCGCCAGCTGTCTGGCTTCCGGCAGATCCACAATTGAAACGTGCCCGCTCAGGATCCCCGCGATATAGTCGTAGGGCATCTTCGGGTCGGGCGCCCTTTCCTGATAGCGCGTCGCGGCCGGGTAGTTATTGCGGAATCCCATGCCCTTGCCGGTCCCCACGTAAAGCTGCCGGCCGTCGGGCGAGACCGCCAGCGCGGTCGGATACCAGCCCGTGGGAATGAAGCCGAGCACGCGGGATTCCTTGCGGTTGCTCACGTCGATCACGGCCACATTATTGTTGTCGGCGTTGGCCACGAACAGGCGGCGCCCGTCCGGAGAGAGCGCCAGCGCATCGGGCGTCGAGCCCACCGGCGCACGCGGATCGAGCGACGTGCGGATGGTCTCCGTCACCGCCTCGCCTGTGATCACGCTCACTTCGTTCGAGCCCGAGTCCGCCACGAACAGGCGGCCGTCCGCGCCCCACACCATTTCGTTGGGATGGCTGCCGACGGCGATCCGCTTGGTCTCATGCAGAGACCCCGGTTCGAGCAGGCTCACCGACCGATCGCCCCAGTTCGACACCGCCAGCGTCCTTCCGTCCGGCGAAAAGACCGCGGCGTACGGCCGGTAACCGGTCTTCGCCGACGTCTGCCCGGTGAAATCCGCGCCCGCCAGCCGGTAGAGCGTGTCGGTCTGGATGTTCAGCACGTACAGCGCGCTGTCCGGCCCCAGCGTCACTCCGGAAATGAAGCGATTGTTTTCCTCCAGCCCCGCGATCTGGAGCGGCTGCATCGGCGTCAACTTGCCATCCGCATAGCGCACCCGCAGAATCGGCTTGTCGATGGAGTCGCTCATCGGCCCCGTGATGCCCAGCCGCGCCAGGACCCGCGCGAAACCATTCTTCGCCTTGCCGCCGCCGGAAAGATACACCACGCCAGAGACTGGGTCGAAGGCCATGCCGTCCCAGGTCTTGGCGACGTCCAGGGTTGCCGCAAGCTCGCGGCTGGCGGTGTCGATCACGTTAAGACTGTGATCGTGATACCCGCCGGTGTTCACCAGCAATAGCGAGCCGCCAGCGGCCACCTGCATTTTCATCGGCAGATCGCCGGGTAATTGAATGTGCATTCCCGCCGGTGTGATGCGCCACCCGTTGGGCAGCGTAACCGCGCCTGTGGAATCGGTGACGTTGGGAAGGCGGCGCTCCAGGCCGCGCTTGGCCGCCACAGCCAGGCCGATGGCCGATAGCAGCGCCAGAAGCAGAATCATTCGCGAGCGTTTCATAAACACAGACCTTGCCGACCATTCTATTCGGCTTGCGTTACAAGAGAATGTCGGATTTCGGCAGTTGATACTCTTCTGGCGCGATATGATACGACCATGGATAAAAGGGTGGCGGGCGCGTGATCTGCGGGCGGTGGCTGGCAGGGTGGCTATGGCTGCCGATCCTGGGCACGGTCGCCAGCCCGGCGGTTGCGCAGCAGAGCGGGGCTCTCGATGTCTCCTCCGAGTTGCGCGGAATTGCCGCGGCCGGCCAATTGCCGGAACTTCGATGGCCGAACTTCTCCGACTATCGCGAGCACGTGCAGAACTTCTACCAGCCTTCGGGCTACATGCCGGCGTGGATGCGCAATGGCCAACCCACTCCGCCGGCGCTCGGGATCGTGGAGCTTCTGAAGCAGGCGGACAGCCAAGGCCTGGACCCCGAGGACTATGATGGCTCCCGCTGGGCCGATCGGCTGGCTCGCCTGCAAAAGCCGCATGCAGCCGGCGACGGCGCAATTTTCGATGCGGCGCTCACGGTTTGCCTGATGCGCTATATCTCCGATTGCCATGTAGGAAAGATCAATCCTGAACACTTCAAGTTCGGACTCAGTGTCGAAGCCAAGAGGTACGACTTGCCCGCATTCCTGCGTGAACGGCTGGTCAATGCCCGGGATGTGAAGGCAGAGCTGGCGCAGATCGGGCCGCCCTTTGCCGCCTACAAGCGCACCCTGGAAGGGTTGCGGCACTACCTGCAACTGGCGCGGGAAGACGACGGTGAGAAGCTTCCGGTTCCGAACAAGCCCATTGCGCCCGGAAGTCTCTACGATGGCGTTCCACGATTGACGCGCCTGCTGCGCCTGTTGGGCGATCTGCCTGCGAACACAGCCGTTCCGGGTGATTCCGATTTGTATCAAGGCGCGCTGGTAGATGCGGTCAAGAGCTTTCAGAGCCGCCATGGCCTGAAGCCCGACGGCAGATTGGATGGGCCAACGCTGGCAAAGCTGAATACCCCTCTCAGCCGGCGTGTCGAGCAACTGCGCCTTATGCTGGAGCGCTGGCACTGGCTGCCCGACCGGTTCAACGAGCCACCCATCGTCGTTAATATCCCGGAGTTCCGCCTGCGAGCCTATGACAGCGGCGGAAACCCCGTGCTCACGATGAACGTGATTGTCGGCAAGGCATACCGGCATAAGACGCCCGTCTTCGAAAAGGACATGAAGTTTGTGATCTTCCGCCCATACTGGAATGTGCCGCCGGGCATCCAACGCTCGGAGACCGTGCCGGCGGTGCAGAAAGACCGCGATTACCTTGCTAAGAAAGGATTCGAGGTAGTCACGCCTGGCGGACAAATCGTCACTTCAGGCGCCATCACAGATGAAGAGCTGGCACAATTGCGTTCCGGAAAGCTCGAGGTGCGCCAGAAGCCGGGCGCAACAAATGCGCTGGGCCTGGTGAAATTCATGTTCCCCAACGAATACAACGTGTACCTGCACGACACACCGTCGCCGGAATTGTTCTCGCAGGCCCGCCGGGATTTCAGCCATGGCTGCATTCGGGTCGAGAAGCCGGCGGAACTGGCGGCGTGGGTGTTGCGCGACAATCCGGATTGGAGCTTGGAACGTGCAAAGGCAGCCATGACAAGCGGCAGGGACAACGTGCAGGTCAACCTTACAAACCCAATCCCGGTGCTGATCCTGTACGGCACGGCGGTGGTCGATCCGGATGGCGGGGCGCACTTTTTCGATGACATTTATGGCTACGATGACGAACTCCAGAAGGCTCTGGCGAAGGGCTACCCGTATCCCGACTGAAAGACTTGCCGCTACCAGGAATTTTCGCCGCTCAACACTTCCGGAACCGTGCGCAGCAGAATCTCCACATAAAGCCGCACTGAGCGCCGCCGCGCCATCTCCAGGTCCAGCGCGCGGCGATCGGAGTACGTCAGGCGATTGCGCCCCGAAACCTGCCACAAGCCCGCGATGCCCGGCTTCACCTGGAGAACCTGGTCGGCGTCGGCGCCGTAATGGCGCTCGATTTCGGCTCCGGTAATCGGCCGCGGTCCCACCAGCGACATCTCGCCGCGCATGACATGCCAAAGCTGCGGCGGTTCATCGATCGAGTGACGCCGGCAGAATCGCGCGAACTGGTTGGTGACCCGCGCATCGTCCGGCCGCTTGTGCGAGACGCCCCCGTCCCGCTCTTCTCTCGAAGAATCAGGCGCTTGTCATAAGAGGTTAGGTGGGTTGGTTTAGTGCGGTTGCCTGGCGATCTCGGTCATTTCTTTCAACTCGACCGATTCGATCGTGTACCGGCACTCGAGTCCCCGGCCAGGTCGCAGGCCATTGATCCGCACAAATCTCGACTCTGACGGCGATTCCTGTCCATCCACCACCATCAGCAACTCTCCCGCGTTGAACTTCTCACGCCTGCGTGAGGCCACAGCCTTCGCGTTGAACGCTTGCTTGACTCTGAGCTTTGTATTCACTGGCCACCTTATCGAAATGGTTGTATGCGGGCCGCGCCCGCAGATGTCAGGGGATCGTCACATTTCGGCGAGTGCGGCTTTTCCGCTCTCTACCGCGGCAACTTGATCTTTGCGCCGGATGGCCCGCACCAGCGACTTCACGTGCGGCACGGCTCGGGCGGCCCTTTCGGCAACTGGCACGAGCGCGGGCGCTTTATTCACGGAATCAGTCCTATAGCCCTTGTACAGTAAGCGGGCCATCTGGTGCACCTCATACGAACATTGGCCGGCCAGTTCCAACTGATCTTCCCATCCAATCTTTTCCTTATTCTCGATCGACCTTAGAATGCCGCTCAAAAGAACCTTTGTGCTGTCATATAGCATTCATACACCTGTTCTTCCCCGCAGACCGATCCTTCTTCCGAGCCTTTTAGGCTCGGGGATCAGTCGGTAGCGGGTACGAGTGGAGATTTATTAATAGTATAGCATACACCCAAACTGTGATAGACTAAACGCAGGATTTGATGCTCCCGCCGATTCAAGGCCGACCTGTCTAGCCCTGCTAAATTAGTCCCCCTTCCCAATTAGCCGCCTTCAAGTCAGAAGAGGACCATAAGAACATGAAGAATATTTACGTAGGAAATCTCAGCTTCGGATCGACGGAAGACTCCGTCCGCTCCCTTTTTGAAACTCACGGCGCCGTTGGCCGCGTCAACCTGGCCACCGATCGCGATACCGGCCAGCCCAGAGGATTTGGGTTCGTCGAAATGAGCAATGATGGCGAGGGCGAGAAGGCCATCGCGGCTCTAAACGGGACGGACTTCGATGGCCGGGCGCTGAGCGTCAATGAAGCCCGCCCCAAAACCGAGCGGTCGGGCGGCGGCGGCTTCGGTCGAAAGCGTTATTAACCAGGCGGCAACTAAACACCCTGCTGGAATCCGGGGCCGGCTCCTAAGGCCCCGGCAAACCCGCGCATTCTCACTCGATCCTCAGGGCCTCCATCGGATCCACCGCCGTCGCCCGCCGCGCCGGAAGGTAGCTGGCCAGCGCCGCCGCTGCGATCAGGAGCACCGCAACTGCCGCATAAGTCACCGGGTCGAGCGCTTTCACCCCGAACAGCAGCGACTCGACCAGCCGCGTCAACCCGGCTGCCGCGGCTAGCCCGAGCCCCGCGCCGATACCCGCCAGCAGCAGCCCGTGCCACACAAACATGCGCTGCAGTCCCGCCGCCGGCGCGCCCAGCGCGATGCGGATGCCGATCTCGCGCGTCCGCTGTGACACCGCGTATGCGATCACGCCATAAATTCCCACTACCCCCAGCAGCAACGCCATGGCGCCGGCGATCGCCAGCATCACCAGCGCAAAAGAAGCTCGCGCCATGGACTTCCCGTAGACATCCTGGAGTGTCTGCACCTGGAACACCGGCAGGTTCGCGTCCACCCGCCAGATGGCTTGCCGCGCTTCCGCCAGGAAACTCTGTGTCGCCGCCCGCTTCGTGCGGACCAGGAACACACCGTCGCGGCTCACGTGCACCGGGTTGCCCCAGAACATGTCCATCAGGGCCGGCCAGTAAGAAAATGTCGGCGCCTTCTGCTGCGCGCCGTCATCGTACACGTCGCCCACCACACCCACAATCTCGCGCCACGGATCTTTGAGGCCCTCCCGAATCTGTTTGCCCAGCGCGGCGCCGGGTGAGCCCCACATCTCCCGCGCCGTGTTCTCGGAAACTATCGCCACGCGCCGCTTCTCATACAGGTCGGTCCAGGTGAAATCGCGTCCCGCCATCAGCGGCGTGCCAATGGTCTGGAAGACCCCCGGCGCGGTAAACCGGTATCGCCGCAACGGCGGAATCTGGCCCTCGCCATAGTACTTGTCTTCAGCGTACAGAAGGTCGGTCGAGTTGTGTCCTTCCAGCGGCGCGCCATTGGCAAAGGCAACGGAAGTGACGCCCGAGATCGCCGCCAGCCTGTCTATCATGTCGTTTTCCATGCGCATGACGCGCTCCGGTTCCTTCACCTCGCCTGAGGGAATGGAAATGCGCAGCAGTTGGACTTCCTCGGGCCGCGTAAATCCCGGCCGGAAGTTTCGCAGCGCCTGGAATGTGCGGATCATCAAGCCGGAGCCTACCAGCAGGACCAGCGCTAATCCCACCTGGACCACCACCAGCGTGTCGCGCGCCCGGTGCCGTTCCCGTCCGTGGCTCATGGTGCGGCCGCCGCCCCGCAGCGTTCCAGCCAGATGTGGTCCCGCGTACTTCACCACCGGGAGCAGGCCGAACAACAGGCCAGCCATCAGAGAAACCGCCAGCGTAAACGCCAGCACCAGCGGATCGATGCCGATTTCATTCAGCCGCGGCAGCGTTGCCGGCCCCATGGCCACCAGCATGCGCAACGCCGCATACGCCAGCCCCAGGCCCAGGCCGCCGCCCAACACGCCCAGCGTCACGCTCTCCAGTAGCAATTCCTTCGCGATTCTTCCCCAGCCCGCGCCCAGCGCCGCCCGGATCGCCAGTTCCTGCTGCCGCCCTTCGGCGCGCACCAGCAGCAGATTCGCCACATTCGCGCAGGCGATCAACAGCACCAGTCCGATGGTCCCCATCAGAACCCACAGCGTGGCGCCGATGTCGCCCACTACTTCCTGCTTCAGCGGCTGCACCTTGGGACTGAGCCGCGCATTCTCAAACAAAGGGCGGCTGAATCCCGGAGGCGGCGGCCACGCCTTTAGCCAGATCCCCAGCATCCGCGTGACATCTGCGTTCGCTTGCTGCAAAGTGACGCCGGCCTTGAGCCGCGCGATGCCCTGGTAGCTGAAATTCCCCAGGACCATCTTGTTGCGTTCGAACCGCAGCGGCAAAATCACATCCGCCTTGGCATTCAGAAACCGGAAATCCCGCGGCATCACGCCGATCACCGTGCGCGGCCGCGAATCCACTGTGAGAGTGCGCCCCACCGCCGATGCGTTTCCGCCGAAGCGCCGCTGCCAATAGCCGTACGTCAGAATCACCGTTTCGGGCGTGCCCGGGGTATCGTCGGCCTGGGAGAACCAGCGTCCCACCACGGGTTGCATGCCCAGCGCTTGCAGCGTGCCGTAAGTGACATCCAAGGCTTGGACCTGTTCCGGCTCACCCATCCCGGTGACACTGGCGTCGTCGTTGGACCATAACCCGAACTCTTGAAAGGTGTGGCTTTCTTCGCGATAGGTGAAGTACATGGGGGGCGAGCAGTTGATGTTCCCGATGATCCCGGCGATCCCCGGCGCCACATGCCAGACCCCTACCAACTCCTGGCTTCGCGGATAGGGCAGCGGCTTGATCAGCACCCCGTTGAGTACGCTGAAAATAGCGGTATTGGCGCCGATTCCGAGCGCCAGCGTGACCAGCGCAATCGCCGTGAACCCCGGCGCGCGTCGCAGCCGCCGCGCCACATGCCTGAGTGCTCTCATGATGCATCATACTACGCCGCAGCGCCGCTTTAGTTCGCAAAATCACTATCCTCGACGGACCGAGTGGCTTGCCGACAAGAATGCCGGCGTTGCAGGCTGGAAGAGCCTGCACAGCCTTCACCAATGGCAGCAAACTTGACCGTGGAGCGGGCCTCCGGCCCGCAACGCCGGCTTTCCGCTGGCGTTCGACCGGCCAGGAGGCCGGTCCCACTTCACTTTCCCCTTGACTTCTGCTTCGTTTAGTACTAATTAATTAGTATGCGAAGGCGCAGCAGTACCCTCACCGAGCAAGAGCTCGAAATCATGAAGATCGTCTGGCAGCGGGACAGCTCCACGGTGCGCGACGTCTACGAGGCCTTGCTCGCGAAGCGCAAGATCGCCTATACCACCGTCATGACCATGATGAAGGTGCTCGAACAGAAGAAATACCTCAAGAAGTCCCAGGCCGAACGGGCTTACGTTTACCGCCCGGCCCAGCCGCAACGCCAGGTGGTTGGCGCCATGGTCCGCGATTTCGTCAACCGCGTCTTCAACGGCTCGGCGGAACCGCTGCTCGTGCACCTGGTGGAAGAGCACGATCTCTCCCGCGAGGATTTGGAGGAGATCGCGCGCCTGAGGAAGAAACCATGAGCACCGGCCTCATCCTGAACAACCTGGTGTCGTATAGCCTGCAGATCGGGATGCTGGTAGGCCTCGCGGCGTTTGTTCCGGCTCTGCTGCGCATGCGGCAACCGGGCGCACGGCTGGTTTACTGGCATATCCTGCTGGCGGCCTGCCTGCTGCTGCCGCTGGCGCAGCCCTGGAAGCCGGCGATCCTCGCGGGCACAGTCGAGATCACCACCGTCATCACCGCCGTGCGGCCGGCCTTGCACCCGTCGCGCTTCTCCATTCCCCGCAGCGAAATCGCTTTGCTGGTGCTGGCGTCGGGCGCGCTCGTTCGCCTCTTCCGGCTGGCGGTGGGCTTTTGGAAATTGCGGCGCTATCGCCGCGGTTCCCAGCCGCTCGAACCCGCGCCGGCCTGGGGCGTCGAGGCTTCGTTGCGCGTTTCCGGCGACGTCCTCAGCCCCGTCACCTTCGGTTGGCGCAAGCCGGTCGTGCTGCTGCCCAAGACCTTCCCAAGCCTGGACGCCCGTGTGCAAGACGCCATCCTCTGCCACGAGGTGTTGCACGTGCGGCGCCGCGACTGGTTGTTCACCTTGGTGGAAGAACTGGTGCGCGCCGCCTTGTGGTTTCATCCCGCCATCTGGTGGCTGTTGGGCGAAATCGGCCTGGCGCGCGAGCAGGAAGTCGACCGCCTGGCCATTGAGATCACCCAACAGCGCGACGAGTATATGGATGCCCTGCTGGCCATCGCCGGCTCGCGCGGCTCGCTCGACCTGGCGCCCGCCCCGCTCTTCCTGCGCAAACGTCACCTGAAACAAAGAGTTATGCTCATTCTTACGGAGGCTCGTATGTCCAAAACGCGTTTGATTTCCGCCCTCACCGCAAGCGTGGTTGTGTTGATCGCGGCCTGCTGGCTGGTAACCGGGACGTTCCCACTAATGGCCGCGCCCCAAGTCGTCAACGATGCCCCCGGCGTCAGCGTGGGCCTGAGCGGCGCTTCCTTGCTGCACCGTTCGCCGGTGGAGTATCCGGCCGCGGCCCTGCGCGCGGGTGTGCAGGGGACTTTGTCCGTGGAAGTCAAGCTCGACGCCAAGGGCAATGTCATCGATGCGCATGTGCTGAGCGGCCCGGATGAACTGCGCAAGGCCGCGTTGCAATCCGTCTTGCAGTGGCACTTCGCGAGCGATTCGGCCGGAGCCACACGAGTGGTCCAGATTACCTTCGAGCTGCCCAAGACCGCACCGACCGAGCTGAATGGACAATCGGTGACCGTATCGGGCAGCATGGTGCCGGGCGTGGGTGGTGTCCCCGGCGGGTTGACAGGCGGAGTCGCCGGAGGCGTGCCTATCTCCGCATCGAGTGTCGTTCGCGGCACCGTTGGCTCTTCACCAGTCACACCGCAACCAACGGGAGTCGGCGGTGGTATGATTCGTGTCGGCGCGACAGGGACCTCCCAGAGCTATACGGCGACAGCGCCTTACATTCCAGACGGGCCCATAAAGAGCATTGCCATCATCGGGCTCTCCGATCAGGCCCGCAACGAGCTGCTCTCCAAGCTGCCAGTGCATGAAGGCGATACCTTCTCTGCCGAAGCTCTCCAGAATATCAGCCAGGCGGCTAAAGACTTCGACGAGCATCTGTCCACACGGATGCAGAGCGCCGACGTTGGTGGTGTAACCATCCTGATAGCCGCGCCGGGCGCGCAACCGCCCGCGCCGCAGAGAATCAAGGTCGGCGGCAACGTGCAAGCCGTCATGGTACTGACCAAAGTGACGCCCGTGTACCCGCAACTGGCCAAGTCCGCCCGCGTCGAAGGTGTCGTTCATCTCGCCGTCATCATCGCCAAGGACGGCACCGTGCAGGAGATTCGCTCGCTCGATGGCCCGGCCCTGCTGATTCAGTCGGCCATGGACGCTGTCAAACAGTGGGTCTACCGGCCTACGCTGCTGAACGGCCAGCCGGTCCAGGTGGAAACCACCGTGGACGTCAACTTCACGCTGAACCAATAGCCGAAGTGCGTAGTTCTCACACGTGGCCCGAGGGTGGGACAGACGATCGTTTCCGTCGTCTGTCAAACGCCTTGTGCTTCAGCGAAACATGACAGGCCACGGAAGGCGATGGGTCGCGGTAGGGACGCTCGTCACTGGTCGCCCCCTGCGCATATCCGTACGGGCGGAACTACCGCATACAGCTCCTATCTTGGATGTCTGACGTCAAAAGCGCGCGTCGGGATAGGGATGCAAGATGCGGGGCATCTGTCGAAGGTCGGCCGCAGTCGGTTCCATCCTGGTTTCCAAGTCCCGCGGGATTTTAAGGGCGAAGCCCTTGCTCACGAATCGCCCTCCAACAAGTGCTCCGGCAGGTCTGTGAATTGCACGCTCCCGCCGGCATACTCGATCTTCCAGACGCGGTCAAACTGCGCGTCGGGCCATGGCGCGGGCGGATGAGAAACGCCCAGAGCGGCGGCTAACTCAGGGATCCGTCCGTGGTGCCAGCAGAGCAGCAGGTTCTCGTCCGTATAGACCGGCTTCGAAAGCAACTCCTTCGCGAGGGCCGCATACTCTTCGTCCGCGAACCGGGAATCGATCCTCAGGTGCAAGGCGCCGGCCAGCGGCTCAATGGTTTCCACCTCCCGGTTACTGTGAGCGGATTGGTGCGTGGCGAAAAGAAATTGCGGGGTATCGAAGCGGGCGGGGAACAAACGGACCAACGCCGCGGCGCGAGCATATCCGCGCGGATTGAGATGAAGGTCGGTTTTATCGCCGTTCTTTTCGCCATGGCGGATGATCAGAATCTGCCGGGGCTTGCCTGCGCCACGGAGCAACGCAGGCGCCATCAGCCCAAGGGCAGCGGATAGGAATTGGCGCCGGCTGGTCATCCTGAAGATATTATCCAAACTCCGTTACAGCAGCGTGACACCACTTCGTAACCTGTGAGGTTCCGGCGCGTCTAGCGATACAGGTACGGTATAATTCGAATCAGAAGGAAAAATTCCCCATGGCCGGTAAGAGGCGATCCCTGTTTGCACTGCCGCTGATTGTGCTGGCTTGTTCCCTGCTCGCAGGTCTGTATGGGCCGCGAGCGCTGGGAGCCGGGGAAGCCGACCCAGCCGAGGCCAAAGACGCCAAGCTTCCAGCGGACGTGGGCCTGTTCGCCAAATCCTTGGCGCTGGTGGAACAGAATTCCGCCTCGCCGCTCAGCCCCGACAAGGCACTGTATGACGGCGCGCTCCCGGGGATGATGCGAAGCCTGGATCCGCATTCCAACTTCTTCGACCCGAAAGAATACGCGCTGCTGCGGGAAGACCAGGTGGGTCACTACTTCGGCGTGGGGATGGAAGTCGCCCCGCGGAATGGCAAGACCGTCGTAACAGCGCCGTTTCCGGGCTCGCCGGCCTGGAAAGTAGGCCTTCGGCCGGGCGACATCATCGTGTCGGTGAACGATAAATCGACTGAGAATCTGAATACCACCGAAGTGGCGGATCTGCTCAAGGGCCCCAGGAACACGCAGGTCAAGGTGGTGGTTTCGCGCGAGGGCGCCGCCGACTACCTGACGTTCACGGTGGTTCGTGACGAGATCAGCCGCAAAAGCGTGCAGGATGCGTTTTGGGTACGGCCGGGCGTCGCTTATATAAAGATCCTGAGCTTCGCAGAGAACACCGCGCAGGAGTTCGAATCCACTCTGAAGAGCCTGGGAGAGAGCAATATCAAGGGGCTGGTGCTGGATCTGCGAGGCAACCCCGGCGGCCTGCTGGATACCGGCGTAGCAGTGGCGGATCACTTTCTGCCCAAGGGTTCGCTGATTGTTTCTCACCACGGGCTGCATTCGCCAGAGCGAAAATACACCGCGAACCACGGGAACCAGGGGCGCGACTATCCGATCGTCGTGCTGGTAGACCGCATGTCGGCCTCGGCGGCGGAGATTGTGTCGGGCGCCTTGCAGGATCACGACCGCGCCTGGATTCTGGGAGAAACCACATTTGGCAAGGGTTTGGTGCAGACAGTTTTTCCGATGGCGGAGAACACCGCTCTGGTGCTGACCACGGC
>Ga0209039_10000361_pt1 | contig 44329 bp, 50 predicted proteins | sample BogFormECP12_OM1_FD_188238 | JGI IMG/M metagenome (GOLD analysis project Ga0209039, IMG submission 188238) | Bog forest soil microbial communities from Calvert Island, British Columbia, Canada - ECP12_OM1 (SPAdes) (version 2) | ecosystem: Environmental > Aquatic > Freshwater > Wetlands > Bog ...
CGTGGCAATCTTGACGCCCTCAGACCCGATGGAAACTTCCAATCCGGATGCCACCCAGAACCGGCTGGCGGGATGGATCAGCTGCGGGTGCGGCGCATACATGAAGATGTGCAGCGCGACCCGGCCGTCGCGGTCGGAAAGCTCATGGCCGGTCACCTCACCGACCTGAACGCCATGGAAATAGACTGGAGATTGATCGCTGACTTCGAACAGCCGGTCGGCGATCAGGTTATAAGTCTGGCCATCGACGAGGCCTTCCTTAGGCGGTGGCGACTCAAGCCCGGTGAAGGAGCGAACGTCAGACGCACCCTTCCCCGGGAGCATGCCTAAATAGACGCCGGAAAGAACCGTCGTCAGCCCCGAGATCCCGCCCAGACCGATGCGCGGACGAACGACCCAGAATTTGTTGTCGGCGTGCAACAACAGCTCGGCCTCGCGCGTCATCGCCGCGGTGACGATCGCGCGCGACCGGTCGGCGCCGAGCCCGACTTTTTGTACTACGCCGAGTTCGACATCCTTGTACCGGATGGTCGTTCGGCCGGCTTCGATGCCGTCGGCGGTCTCGAAGCTGATCGTGATCGTCGGGCCGTGGTCGATCAGCGCGCGATAGCCGAGCCATCCGGCGATCAGCAGCGCAACCACCGGCACCGCCCAGACCCACGGCACGGCGGCCCATTGGCTCGGCTCGGGCGCGGGTGGGGCCTCAGGAACGGGCCCTGAGCGATCGGAGTCGCTCAACCCCGCCTCGCCGCTGCCGCCGCATCCCACATCAGGCGCGGATCAAAGACGCCAGTGGCGACCATCGTCAGGGCAACGACAGTGGCAAAACTTGCCACCGCGGGTCCCGGCTCGATCGTGGTAATGGTCCCGAACTGCACTAGCGCCGTCACGATCGAGATCATAAACACGTCGACGTTCGACCAGCGCCCGATGAAATCGATGAAGCGATAGAACGCGGTGCGCTGCCGCAGCGCCCGGGCCGAGCGCAGCCGAATCGCGATCAGGCACCAGGTCAACCCTCCAAGCTTCAGCACTGGCACAATGATCGAGGCGGCGAGGACGAGCAGGGCCAGCGGCCACAACCCGGCCGCTGCCAGATCGCGCACACCTCCCAAAATCGTGTAGGGCTCAGTGCGGCCGAAACGAGTGATCGTCAGCATCGGAAACAGATTCGCCGGCAGGTAAAATATATAACCGGCAGCGGTAAGGGCGGCGGTCGTTGCAAGACTTCCAGGACGCCGCCGTTCCAGACGCGCGCCGCAGCGCGGGCAGCGCTGGCGATTGGCGCCGCCAACCATCCGGGTGGCGACGAGGTCGCATTCGAGACAGAGGACCCAAGGGTCACCCGGCGCTGGCGAATACTTTGCCGGATCACCGATCGCGTTCCAGACCTGCTGGCGACCGAGCGATTGCTCGACCAAAACCTGGGCCAGAACCAAAGCCGCGAGCGCGTAGCCGCCAGCAGCGACCCCTACCTGACCCAGCTGGCCTAGCCGGGTATAGGCGACGACGGCGCCAAGCAAATAGACATCAAGCATGCTCCAGCGGCGCAGATGAAGCGCGACCCGCCAGATCCCCGTCAATCCGAGGCGCGGTGGCGCGCCGTCGCGAGCGGTCGCTCTAAGGCGGGCGAGTGTCATGATGATCAGGGCGATGCCAAACGCTGGGATAATCGCCGAGGTCATGGCCACCAGCATCCCGACCACCGAAATACCGTCGCCGTACTCGAAAAGCGCCACGGCACCGTTCGAAATCCGCGCGCTGCGGCCGTCACCCGCGAGACTGATGTCGAAAAGTGGGAAGGTATTGGCGAGCACAAACAAAATCGCTGCGGTGACGGCAAAAGCGAGCGGGACAGCGAATTCGGACGAAGCAAGCCGCCACAGCCGAGCGCCGCAGCGGCGGCACAAGAGCCACCGGCGTCGCGGCAGACCCGCCCCGGCGCGGTGGATCTGACCGCAATCGCGGCAGGCGACAACAATTTCGGGCATTACTGTCGATATCCCGCAATAATTTCTTCGAGCATATAGGCCGTTGTGACTCCGGGCAGATCCGATCCGCGCGGCCGACGCGAGTGACAAGCCGAGGCGGACCAAATTGTGTGCCGGGTTTCTAACGACGGTCCGATCGAGATCCGGATCTGGATGTTGACGTTCGCATCGGAATCCGCCAGCGGCCTGAGGTTGCCAACGTGGCAATGCCCGCAGATCCAGATGGAGGGGCCGGCCGGATGCTTGACTTTGCTTTCTTCCAGCCATTCGTAGAACTTCACTGTCGATCCGCGGACAAGGGCGTAGGCGGAACCTGCCGGCTTCAAGTTGCGCTGACGCACCAGGGTTTCGGAGCCGGGAGGCAAAATGGGGTAGGTGCGGCTGCGAACGCGGGAGAGTCTACGCCGGCACGCCCGCGGTGGATCGGCGTGGAAACCGGTGCTGGAGCAGGGCTTCAATCAGGCTCTCGATAGGGTTCGGGCTGTCGGCGATAATGACACCGTCCTCGGCGGTGCTCTCGCCTACAGCGCAAGCTTCGAGCAAACGCGCCCCATCGCCGATCGCCGCAATCGGCTTTCCATGCCGATAGGCTTCGTTGATGAAATGAATCGCCAAGCCGGATTTTGCTAGCGCCGCGGCGGAAGCCCCGCCCGGGACGACTACCGCATCATAGATCACCGATGGGGCATTGGGAGCGGCGCGGTTGACCCTTTGAGCCTTGCCTAGGGAATCGGTAACATGCCCGGCGTGAGCGGCGATCAGTTCGACCAGCGCCTCCTCCGCTATCAGGGCATCCTGCACTGCTTTCAACTGCTTCGCATTGATGCCTTCGCCACCAAGGATGGCGATCTTTCGGCCCTTGATCGTAGTGCCTGGTTTGTCTTGGCTGAGCGCCGGCGACGAAAGCTCCTTCGCCGCGAGGCGAAGCGGTCCCGAGGGGGTCGGTGCCGACGGGGTTGGATTTTCCGGCGTGCCGACCGGCGCGACTTTGATCCCTGTCTGGACGGAGACAGCTTCGGCCAGTGCATCGGCGATGTTGACCAGAAGCTCATTCATCACGTGGTGACGAACTTCCTCGCTCTCGACCTGGTTGAGTTCGAACGCAAAGGCGTCGGCGATGTGCTCTTGCTCCCAGTCCGACATGCTGTTCCAAAACTGGGTTGCTTGGCTGAAGTGGTCGGAGAAGCTGTCGCTGCGAGCGCGGATCTTAGTGCCGTCGACCTTTTCTGCGAAGCTGACGAAGGCATCGGCTGCCTCTGCAGAATGCATAGGGCAGCCGCCGCCAAGTCGGTTGGGGAAATAGGACACCCGTCCCTTGTTGATCACTGTCCGCGCCATCGCATCGCGCTGGTTGTTGCGGACGCGATTGAGGGGCCGGTTGATCGGCAACTCGGCGAAATTAGGTCCGACGCGGCGAAGCTGGGTGTCAATGTAGGAAAACAAACGCCCCTGCAGGAGAGGATCGTTGGTGAAGTCGATCCCGGGGACGACGTGGCCGGTATGGAAGGCGACCTGCTCGGTCTCGGCGAAAAAGTTGTCAGGATTGCGGTTCAGCGTCAGTTTGCCGACGCGGCGCACCGGAACGAGTTCCTCAGGGATGATCTTGGTCGGGTCGAGTAGGTCGAAGTCGAATTTGAACTCGTCCTTTTCCTCAACGATCTGCAGGCCCAACTCCCACTCCGGATAGTCACCGCGCTCGATCGCCTCGAAGAGGTCGCGACGGTGAAAATCGGGGTCCTTGCCGGAGATTTTCTGCGCCTCATCCCAGACGAGGGACTTCACGCCCTTGATCGGTTTCCAGTGGAACTTGACGAAGCGAGCCTTGCCGGCGTCGTTGATCAGCCGGAAGGTGTGCACGCCAAACCCCTCCATCATCGCAAAGCTGCGCGGCAGAGCCCGATCACTCATCACCCACATCAGCATATGGGCGCTTTCGGGCGTCAATGACACGAAATCCCAAAACGTGTCATGCGCAGAGGCAGCCTGCGGAATTTCGTTGTTCGGCTCGGGCTTTACCGCATGGATCAGGTCGGGAAACTTGATTGCGTCCTGAATGAAGAAAACCGGCATGTTGTTGCCAACGAGGTCCCATACCCCTTCATCGGTATAAAACTTGACCGCGAAGCCGCGCACGTCACGCGCGCAGTCGGTCGACCCGCGTGAGCCGGCAACGGTCGAGAACCGCACAAAGACCGGCGTCTGCCGTGAAGGGTCGGTCAGTAGACCGGCCATCGTCAGGTCGGACAGATCCTCATAGACCTGGAATACGCCATGCGCGGCAGCGCCGCGCGCGTGGACTACCCGCTCCGGTATTCGCTCGTGATCGAAATGGGTGATCTTTTCGCGGAGGTGAAAGTCTTCAATCAGCGTCGGACCGCGTAGCCCGGCCTTCAGCGAGTTCTGATCGTCGGAAATTTTGACGCCCTGATTCCCGCTCATCACCTCACCGGGTTCGGCGGTGTCGAGCGCGAGGTCGGATGTCTTATCGGTTTCCCCGTGGAGGGATTCTTTATCGGTGGCTGAGGCGGACTGACCGGAAGTACGAGCTATGGGCGGCCGCGCCCGGCCGCCTGATCTCTTGGACATTGGAACTCCGAAAGCAAAGGCCGAGCTGCCAATTAGGGCGGTCGGGCGTTGAGCACTCTTCTGACTTCGGTAAGCGGAGATATTCGGGGATGGGCGCTCAAACTGGCGCCGCGTTTTCGTCGACCGGCTCTCCTTGTTCGAGCGTGTGGCCGGTGAACGTACGCGTTTCCGGCGCGGGTATGCCGCTCGTTTTGTACTCAGCCAGGATCGCCTCTTTCCGGGCCTTCATGCGATCGCCAAGCTCGTCCATATCAAGACCAGCAGCCCGGGCTTGGGAGAAGATCCCGTCCGAGCGGCGCTCTTCTTCGTGAACGTGATGCTCTATCTGTTCAGACAGCACCTTGACCTTGGCGTCGTAGAATTCCTCATCTGGAGCGCTGGCGAGCAGCTCGGCTACCAAAACCTTACTACCGTCGTGCTCGACATATCCCTCATTGAGTAAGTTCTCTTCGACCTTGCCTCGACAGGCAGGATAGAAGATTTCTTCTTCGATCACTGTGTGCGCGCTCAGCTCGGTACAGATCTGCTGGACCAGCGCCTTCTGCTGGGCCGCACTCTTGGCGTCTTTGAATTTGGCGAAAAGCTCCTCGACCTTGCGATGATCGGCCTTCAACAGGGCGATGGCGTCTGATTGGTTTTGGTCAGTCATGATGGTTCCTTTGAGAGGCAGTTTGAAGATTAAGCTTTTCTGTGCCGCGCCTAGGTTCTATTGCCCGCCCGTTTGGCCCTATTTTCCTGGCAGGCGGCTACCATGAGCTGGTTCGCAGCCCCTACCGGACTGACAGCTGATCGCTCTCGTCGCGGTGGTGGCCGCCAAGCGCGCCGGCTGCCGCGGCGATAAACGCCCCAATCAGCATCGCGAAAGCAGTGAAGAAAGCCAGATGAGCGCCCGCCTTGCGTGCTGCATCAGCTGCTTGGCGGGTTTTCACCTCCGCCTCTTTGGCCTGGGCAATCACGTCGTTGACCCGCTTCTCGGCATCGGCCTGCGAAAGACCCGTCCGTGCTGCTACAAGTCGCGCCAGATAAGCCTTGTCGGCAGCAGGGACATCGCCGTTCCTCAATCCCGTCGCGAGGATTCGTCCTGCCTCGACCCGCACGTCCTGCTGCGGTGCGTTGGCGCTCGGGGCATTATCCGAGCGAAAAAGGCTATCGACTAAGTAAGCGGAAGGGTCGGTCAGCGATCCTACGCCGGTTGTAGCTGCCCCTTGACTGGCGCCTTGAGCCGCGCCAGCAACAATTCTCGAGGCCCCTTGGGTGGCACCGCCGACCAGGGATGATGTGACCGACGCCAGGATTGTCGCGCCAAGAACGCTCGCGACAGCCCAAGCAAGAAATCCATTGGCAGTGTCGCGAAAGTACACCTCGTGCGTATGCACGCCCACCCACTTGGTCCGTAGTCGGCCGGTGAGATAGCCACCTAACCCTGCCGACAGCCACTGCACGACGATGAGCCAAATCGCGGTCATCACGGTGAATGTGGTTGCAGTTGCTCCCAGGTTGGGCCAGGGCGAGATGGACGCCAGTCCGACTCCCGAACCCAGAGCGACTAGAATCACGGTTGACGAGGCGGCGGCAAACGCGCCGCCGGTTATTGCCGCCCAGGCTACGCTGGAACTGGGGGCTTCGACCGTCGCCCCGGCAACGGCGCCACCGTAACTGTCGGGGCGCACTGCGGAGGTAGTTGGCATCCCGCGCTCCGTCATTGATCAATGCCAAACCAGGGCGAGTAGAAGGATAATCGGTATGGGTACACCCAAAAGCCACAACAGGATACCGCGCCCCATGATTTTTCTCCTTCATATTACGGGTTGCCGCTCAGGAATCGACATTCGCTCCGAACTGAACGGGTCTTCTGACGTGCAACTGGCTGAGATATCTGCTTTTCGCAGGTCATCCAAAATGGTAAACGGTACATTTCTCGTTCAGTTCCCTGGCAGGTGCTTCTCTGCGCGTCCATTGAGCGGATCGTTCGCTGGGCAGGGATTTCGGGTTTCGTGACCTCGCCTAAACCCCGGGCGGCTCCAGCCGGCAGTGCCGCGCCCCGCAATCGAACACGGTGAGGCGCGGCGCATGGATGAACCAGGGCGAGGGCGTTCGGGTTCTACTGTTGTGCCGCCGCGGCCTACAGCTTACTTTGGCAATAGGCCACAGCGAAAGCGCCGATCGCTAGCGTTATTTCGCCGGGCTTGCCCGCGCCCCTTTCTTCGCCTGACGTGCGTTGGGTAGCTCGCGGCGCGCGGGGCAAGCCCAAACGGCCGATTTTCGGCATCCGCGCGCCGCGCTCACGATCATTTATTTGACAGCGGGCATCCAGGTCGTTTTGGTCTTATCGTAGGCGAACCCGGGGGCGGCCTTCAAAGCCTCCTTGTTGGTGTTCAAAACCAAATACCATTTGCTGTTTTTCTCGCTAGCACGCACGGAGCTGAAGGGAACAGCAACGTCCTTTTCGCCCATGCCGAGAAATCCGCCGACGCCAATTATCATTGCAGTGACACGACCTTCCTCGTCGACAAGCACGTCATCGACGTCACCGATCTTGTTGTCCGACGGATCATAGACAGTCTGCTTGTAGAAATTAGTCACGGTGGTCCCAGCGGGTAGCGCTGTGAAAATCTGGGCGGGTCCAGAGGTCATTGGCGCCGGCTGCTGCGCATAGGCCGCCGCACCACAGACGGCCATTGCAGCGAAGACGGCGACCGGGATAATTTTCTTCATGATTCGTTTCCTCCTTTTGCGGTTACGAGCGGGATCACCTACGGATCCAGAAACGTAGCCGAGGAATCGGTCTGCGGTCGGTGCTGGATCGAGATCTCACCCTACTTGCGTGAGTGGCTGGGATTGCCTTGTGTGTTTACTTCTTGAGTGACTCCCGGATGGCGTCCTTTGCGCCCCCAATAGCGTTCTGCGCCTTCCCTGCCGTCTTCTCTGCGATGCCTTCGGTTTTCGTCTTTGCGTCCCCGGTCGCCTGGCCGACTGCCTCCTTAACCGCCCCTTTCACCCGGTGCGCCGCTCCAGCGATTCGATCTTTGTTCATATCTGCTCTCCTTAGGTTTCTTACGATGAACACCTAGTATGGCGTTTAGTTGCAACCGGCGGTCTGTTTCTGCGACACAAAAAATGCCCGCGCATCACAAGCGTCGGTCAATTCATGGAAGCGTATGTTGCGGTCGTTGTGCGCGCAAATACACGACAAGATTCATTAATAAGGATGTAGCCCTGCTTGCCTTTCGGTCTCAGGGCCGGTCGTACGATATACGGCTGATTGCACCTTCGAGAGTGTCGATAATTCGGAAAAGCTCCGCGGTGACGAGATGAGCCAGCCCGTGGTGACCGGCCGCATACCAGCGCGCCACCCCCTCCTCGCAAACCCTGTGGATGTAGCTCTGAGGTCGATCAGCTCGTCCCGATGGGATAGGCGGCGTATAGCCCGATTTTGTCGCCTTCTGTTATGGAACTTCTGATGCGGTTGCCCAGTTCTCTCCATAAAGGAGTTCCAGCATGGACAATGAACACCCAGGGTCGACGAATTCGGGAAGCCGCGCTGTCACCTCCGCTCCAGCCGATATCGCCGAGGAAAAAACGGCTTTAGGTACTCAGATCGGGGCGGCCTTATCGAAAGTCGGTGAAGCCGCCCAGCACGCCGGAAACCATCTAAAGGCGACGGCGACATCGCTCACCACGGAGGCCGGTGAAAAGGCAAAAGGATTCGTCGACCAGCAGATCGCTTCAGGGGCCGACTTTTTAGGACACATCGGCCGTTCAGCGAGAGTGGCGGCGGACACCCTTCATCCTGACACTCCGCAACTCGCCGGGCTTGTCCGCGGGATGGCGACCAGCGTCACCGACCTCTCCGACACCGTGCGGGGGCAGTCGCCGGAGGCATTGTTGGAGACCGCATCCGACTATGTGCGTCAGAACCCTGCGTTGGTATTCAGTGCCGCCGCAGCTTGTGGTTTCGTGCTGGCCCGTCTGCTCCAGGGAGGTACGTGGAGTGGCAGCCGGTCCAACCTACGCACGGGAAACTCCGATGCCATTTGATGGGCTTCGCAATTCGGCCCTGGTGCGCACCCTTGCCGATGTGCTGGATGACCTGCCGGACCTCGTTCAGAAAGAGATCCGCCTTGCGCAGGCGGAATTCATCGGGAAGATCAAGGACGGGGTCCAAGCAGGCGTATGGATGATGGTGGCGGGTCTGTTCGGCCTGGTTACCTTTTTTATCTTGATTCAAGCCGCCATTTTCGCAATCGCGAACCTTGGACTAGCGCTTCAGTGGGCCTGCTTGATTGTCGCTGCCGTGATTGGCGGATGTGCCGCCGCGACTTTCCTCTACGGGCGTTCCACCATGCCGAATACGTTCGTACCGACCAGAAGCGTCAGCCAAGTAAGTGAAGATGTCAGGATAGTGAAGGAGCAAGTCACATGACGAATATGGTCAACCGCGGCGATGTCTACGGGCGGGCAGGCGACTGGTTTATCGGTACCGCGAAGCGGCACCCGGAGGCGTTACTGGTGCTCGCCGCGGGTTGTGCTCTCTTGATGCGTGGTGGAGGAGGCTCCTCTCAGGGCGCTCCCACTCAAAGAAGCAATGAGAGCGCAGGCTCTGATTGGCGTTGGCAGGTTTCGCGGGCGACGGAGAAGACATCCGAGGCTGCATCGGACCTCAAGGATCGCGTCACCGACGTGACCTCCTCCGTCTCCGACTATGCGGGCGGCGTCCGCCGGACCATTTCCGCGCAAACGTCCCAGATCGCCGGTCGGGCTCAGTCGACGTTGCAAGCCGGTTTTGGACATCTCTTGAGCGAACAGCCGCTAGCATTGGTGGTTCTGGGCCTGGCCGCCGGTGCGGCCGTTGCAACGCTCCTACCGGCAACGGAAGTGGAAGAGCGGACGCTGGCACCGGCGCGCGACGCGATTGCCGGGGTTACGGGCAAGGTGGGAGAGAACCTGATCGAGGCCGCAAGTGAAGCCAGCCGGCAATTGACCCAAGGCATCGCAGAACGCGCATCCGAAGGGGTTAAGGAGCTGGTGCATGAGGTTGCCGAGAAATTCACTGACAAGGTCGCGGGCAAGACCGAGATTTCCGGCGCTTCGCCAAGCAATATGCCAAGCCTGCAGAGCCGGGGCGGCTGATGTCGCACGCCGATCTTGATCGCCTTGAAGGCGACGTACGCGATGCGAGGCAGCGCCTGAGATCCGACCTGGAGGTTCTTCGAGCGCCTGAGACATTTTCAAGCTTCAAGGAGGAGGTGCTCGGCGAGGCGCGCCAGTCGCGGGACGACATAGTAGCCAATGTGAGAGAGGCCGCCAGCAACCGGGCGGAGCGCCTCATTGCCGACATCAAGGACCGCGCGGCGGCTAATCCCGTCGCGGTCGGAGCGATCGCCGCCGGCGTGGCCTGGCGCATTCTCAGGAAACCTCCCATCACGACCATGCTGGTCGGCTGCGGACTGATCAGCCTGTGGCGGACGGAGCCCGGTCAACCGTCGCCGGGCGCCGAGACGGTCTACCGAGCGGCTGATATGGCCGTCGAGGCAAAAGAGCAAGTCGAGCAATGGGGCTCCGAAGCGGGCGATGCCATCGCGCGCGCCACCGATGTCGTCATTCCAGCACTGACAGAAACAGTCCAGCGCTGGAGGGCCGATGTGGGCGAGGCCGCTTCACAAGCAACCAGCTCAGCGCGATCGCTGGTGGCGAGTGGCTCACAGAGCCTCCAACACATTATGATGGATGAACAGAAACGCGAGAAAGTTCTTCTTGGGGCTGCGGCGGTCGCACTCATGGCTGCCATTGGGCTCGCGTGCCTGAAGCGTGCTTAATCCCGTGCGGCAAGGCAGGGAGCCACCAAGGAGCGACCATGCGACCCAAAGTGAGCAGCTCGAGCGGGAAGCCCATCAGGTCCGCGCCCGGCTAACCAGAACATTGGAAGAGCTATGCGACAGAGAATGACTCCGGGCCGGGTAACCGATCAGCCTGTAGACCATGCGCGTTAGGGCCCGGCAGCCGAGTTCTTCCGCAACCTCGCCCGAGATATCCGGGAAACCCGCTCCCGCTCACGCTGATTGGGACCGGCGTAACGTGGTTGTCATATGGAGCGCCTGAGCACCCGTGATGTACATCGATCTAGGACTGCGGGTGCAACGTCATCAGAGCGCGCACCCTTATGGGCTGTCGGATTGTACGCCCTGCTGCTCATACTCGGATTTGCACGGCGGCAGTCTGGGGATGCGAGCCCCGCGACACGCGATCTCAGACCGCTCGAAGCCAGCCGTGGCCAGTTTGCGGAGACGCCTTCGCAGATCCCAGCCCGGGGGTGGAAGGACATCCTTCTGCGCGTCTATCATGGTATCTCGGAAGACCGCATCCTCTTGGTCGCTGCTGGCGTCACGTTCTACTCGCTCCTCGCTATTTTCCCGGGCATCGCGGCTCTGATTTCTATATACGGCCTCTTTGCCGACCCGGCTACCGTAGCCAGTCATCTCGATTCGATCGCGAGCGTCGCCCCCGGTGGGGCGGTCGACGTGCTCCGCGAGCAAATGACCCGCCTCGCCTCGCAGGGTGGGACAACACTGGGCATCAGCTTTCTTGTCAGCCTTGTGATATCTCTATGGACTACAAATTCCGGCGTCAAGGCTCTCTTCGATGCGTTCAACATTGTCTACGAAGAAGAGGAGAAGCGTAGCTTTCTAAAGCTCAATGCCGTCTCGCTGTTGGTCACGTTTGGGATAATTGTCTTCATTGTGCTCACGCTTGCGGCCGTGGTCGCTCTTCCGGCTGTCTTAAACTACATTCCCTCTCCTGGAGTGACTGCTTTTCTTGTAAAAATCGGCAGATGGCCCATTCTTTTCCTGCTCGTCACGTTGGCGCTGGCCGTACTGTACAGATACGGTCCGAGTCGCACCGAACCACAATGGCGCTGGATCACCTGGGGCAGCGTGTTTGCTGCGATTGTATGGCTTACCGCCTCGGCCGTGTTCTCATGGTATGTCGCAAACTTTGGCAGCTACAACAAGACGTACGGTTCTCTCGGCGCAATCGTCGGCTTTATGACTTGGATCTGGCTGTCGATCATCGTCGTTTTGGTCGGAGCTAAGCTCAATTCGGAGATCGAGCATCAGACGGCACTCGAAAGCACAACCGGCCAACCGGGGCCCCTCCGAATGCGAGCAGCGAGAATGACCGATACATTTGGAGCCGCACAGGGGTGACCCTACCGGATGAGGCCGATGAGGATCACCGAGAAGGGCTCGTTCGGAGGGGACGGCGCCAGCAAAATCCCTTGATCAGGCTCGTCGGACGCCCGATATCGCGGGCTCGCGCGAGGAGCGTCAATAGCAACCGATATGCTAAGAAATCCATGGTTTCGCGTCGGCGTCAATGCTTGGTCTCTGGGCGCATAGAAGTGTCGTCTGTCATCGCGCTTCGGACGCTAGAGATCGCCGCAGGCGGCATGTTACAGGCGCTGGCGCTGACCAGTGAGCCTAGCCTAGTGCCCGTCCATAAACCCTAAGTTTTTGGAATCGCATATACAATTGGGTTTTGTGCGGGCAAGGCCCGGCGGTTTCGGGTAGGCTGCGGATGCAAGCCATTGAATCCAAAACCCAACCCTTACCGCGGGAGCCGACAATGCGTCAGGAGCGCACCGTCCAGGCCACTATATTCGAGGTCTTTGCGCAGCACGAGATCGGCTGCGAGTTGAGGACCATGTCGCAGTGGTTGGATCGGCAGCACGCGCTGGTGAGCCTGGTGGCCGGCGATTTGCGCCGCACGGGCTGCACGAAACCGGACGGCGGGGATTGCCGGCAGAGGCGGTGCTGCGCTGCGCGCTGCTCAAGCAACAGCGGCAATTGAGTTACGAAGAGCTGGCGTTTCACCTGGAGGATTCGGCGTCCTTTCGTGCGTTTGCGCGATTGCCGCTGGCCTGGTCACCGAAGAAATCGGTGCTGCATCAGACGATCAGCGCGATCCGCCCCGAGACATGGGAGGCGGTCAATCGGGCGTTGTTGGCCAGCGCCAAACAGGAAAAGCTGGAAAGCGGCGCCATGGTGCGGATCGACAGCACGGTCAGCGCGGCGCTGATGCACGAGCCGAGCGACAGCGCGCTGCTGTGGGATGCCGTGCGCGTCATGACGCGACTGCTGCGCCAGGCTGGAGCGTTGCCGGGAGCGCCGACGATACAGTGGCGCGATCGCCAACGCCTCGCCAAGAAGCGCGCGCGAGCGATCGACTACAGCCGCGGGCAAGACAAGAAGCGCCAGCTCTATCGCGAGCTGATCGCCGCCACCCGCGCCACCCTGGCTGCGCTGCACGAAGCCGCCGAACAGCTGGTCAACATCGTCGGGATGACGGCCGAGCGGTGGCGCGCCCGGCTCAGCCATTATCTGCCGCTGATCGAGCGCATTCTCGCTCAGAGCGAGCGTCGGGTCCTGCAAGGTCTGGCGGTGCCGGCCGGCGAGAAGCTGGTCAGCCTGTTCGAGCCGCACGCCGACATCATCCTCAAGGGCGGCCGCGAGGTGCAGTACGGACACAAGCTCAACCTGGTCACTGGCAAGAGCGGTCTAATCCTCGATGTTGTCGTCGAGGCCGGCAACCCCGCGGATGCCGAGCGCTTTCTGCCCATGCTCGATCGCCAGATCGCCCGTTGCGGCGTGCCGCCACGGCAGATGGCCGCCGATGGCGGCTATGCCAGTCTCGACAACCTCAAGCAGGCCAAGTCACGCGGCGTGCACGATCTCGCCTTCCACAAGAAGCGCGGCATCGCTGTCGAAGACATGGTCAAGAGCCGCTGGGTCTATCGCCGGCTGCGCAACTTCCGTGCCGGGATCGAGGCCGGCATCTCCTGCCTCAAGCGCGGCTACGGTCTCGCACGTTGCACCTGGCGCGGGCTCGACCACTTCAAAACCTACATCTGGTCTGCGGTAGTGGCCCACAACCTGGTGCTGTTCGCCCGCCTCAAACCGGCATAGTCCCACCAACCCGATCGACCGCATCCATGGCGAACTGACCAACTCGGCTCGCCTGCCCTCGCTCGCCAAACGATTCCTCTGCCCTCCACTGCCACTCAAACGCGAAAGCCCGCCACACGCTGTTAATACCGGCTCCGCCCCTGCCCCTTACGCCACTGAAAAACATGCGTTTATGGACGGGCACTAGCCTAGCCCAAGGGCTGATAGCGCTCCGACCAGGATGCTGGCGCAGTACCCACATAACCTGGAGGCGATCAGGTGCTGGCTGGCAAAGGGCTCAGCCACGAGGATCAACTCATTTGGTTCGCGCAACAGAATCCGAGACAGCCGATGAGCGAGTCCACTACCGAGATCCCACCGGAACTAATTGCGCGCTTAGCTCACCCGACGGTGCGCCTGTCCGGGTTGATCGACGAAGCGGCCGCGGCATCGTTCCTCAGCCAGGTCTTGCCGGTATTGGACGTCCCGGGCTCGATCGTCGTGGAGCTATTTAGCTCAGGCGGGGATGCCGAAGTGGGACGACGACTGGCCCAAGAAGTCCGCCTCCTTCGTCAGGCTAATGGGCGTGACATGTGGTTCCTCGGCAAGACGCTGGTCGCGTCGGCGGCGGTGACGGTCATGGCGGGCTTCCCGCGTGATCGGCGTTGGCTCACTCGCGACACCACGCTGCTGATCCACGGGCGGCGCATGATGCGCGACGTGCACCTAGAAGGCCCGCTGGGGAGTTGCCGGCGGGTGCTGGAGGAGATCATCGCCGACATCGACAATGGCCTGCGGGTGGAGGACGATGGCTTCGCCGAACTGATCGTCGGCAGCGCGGTGAGCCTCGACGACATCCGACGCAAATCATACGGTGGCTGGTATCTTTCCGCGGTTCAGGCGCTGGAACTCGGCCTCGTCGGAGGCTTGGTCTAAGCCGCGTGGGTCGAAATAGCTGCAGCTGGCCGGGCCTCAGAAACCGCTGACATACCCGCCGCCGCGGAGCAACCACACGATCAGGATGACGATGAGGACAACTCCGAGTATCCCGCCGATACCGTAAGGACCACCGCGCGTGTGATAGCCGCCACGATAATATCCAAAGCCGCCACCAAAGAGAATGATCAGCAAATAATTATGAGGATTAATTCCATCACAGGCCTCCTTCTCAACAATCATCGTGTCAGGCTGGCGGGTTCCGGTATAGGTCAGGCACCAGGCGCCGCCCCAAATTTCAGCGGTATTCGAGCGGGCCCGTATGACCAGGCTGTCACGGCTTTAGGTTTCGTCCCCATGTGTTAAGCCCATTAGGTTAACTGCAGGAATCCGATTTCCTATCGTAACGCAGGTCCATCTGACGGGCATGCGCCTTCCCAACCACCATTGCCAGATATCGGGCCGCCTTCATTGCCTCCTCACGACTGATTTTGTCGACCTCGAGCTTTAGGTCCTCCGGAAGGAGCTCGCGCATAAAGATCGCGCGGTCGAGAAAGGCCGCAGCCAGCATTCGGTCGCCCAGCGCCGGCGACAGATGTCGAGCACCTTCGACAACGCGCTGCGCCTGATCCACCGGCATCGTTGCCTCAGAAAGGAGCGGTGCTGCCGCCTGCACAGCTTCCTTGATGTCGATCAGGCATAGGCCGCCCTCTTTTGTTTGGCTTTTGCCCACGCCGAGCAATACCGCACAGCGCAACCGTCCAAGGGAGCTGCACCCTTTTATCCAGTAAGCGGCATCGAGCACTTCGACGCGCGCGTCGTTTTCGCGCGAGCGCAGGGCCGTAACCAGCAGACGCACGTCCTCGGTCGCGAAAATGCGTTCTATCTCGCCCCACTCCTCCTCGCTGATCGGCCAGAACCGCTTGCCCAGCGGGATCGTCGGGCTGGTATCTTCCAGACGTTCTTTCGCTAGGTGGGCCCAGGTCGGCCGGACCGCCTGGCGCATGACAACCCGAACGCATTCCGGGCGCCGGCTGCGCAGGTCCGGGTCTTTGTTGGCCAGGGCTTCCTCGTATCCCACCATCATCTGCTCGATCATCTTGGCCGTAGTTACCCCCGGCAGGTCTGAGCCGCGGGCGGCCGTCGCCAACGACAGTCCGAGGCGGATCAGATCGTGCGCCGGATTGCCGATTACCGTCTGATCGAGATCGCGGATCTCGATATCGATCTCACCGTCGGTATCGGCCAGGGGACCCAAATTTCCGACATGGCAATCCCCGCAAATCCAAATCGGCGAACCCTGAGGCACCTTGCTGCTGTCCGAGGTGGCAAGCCATTCGTAAAACTTTAGCGTGTTTCCTCGGACATAAGCGTGCGCAGACTCTGCCATCTTCAGATTGCGGGTCTGGCGAAGCGCAGAACCCCGCTCGGAGAACGACTTGATCTGAGGCGAGGTCTTAGCCATTGAAATTCCCCTACCCTGAGACCCCACCGGCTGAGGTTCGTTGACCGACCTCGTTCAAACCTCAACCCAAGATCAGCCGACTCAAAACCATCTATACACCGCGCCCGATATAGCGACCACGCTCCGCGGCGACTTGCTCTGGAGTGTAAGGTGGCGCGCTTTCGTCGAACGAAGTCCAACCCCCTTCGCGGTAAGTGCCGCTTCGAACGGCCGGGTCGACCCATTTGTGGCGTTGTAGGAGCTCGCGGGCTGTCGGTGCACGCGCGTCATCGACGCGGGCGGTGACGAGGGTCCCGCCGCGGCGGACGCCTTCGGCATAGAAATTGGCGTCATGTTCTGGGACGCCTGCGCCGGTGAGCGAGCCAACAAATCCGCCGGTCGCACCGCCCACGACCGCACCACCCACGGCACCGACGGCAGTGGCAACCAGCCAGCCGGCGGCTACCACTGGTCCGACACCCGGAATTGCCAACAGGCCAAGGCCGGTTAATAGACCACCAACACCACCCACTGCTGCTCCGATGCCGGCGCCCGTCCCGGCGCCTGCGGCAGCGTTTGTCGGATGATCCTTGTCATATCGGTGGTCCACGTTGTTCGAAACGAGGCTGATGTCGGCGTGCGGGATGCCGAATGCCTCAAGATCATTCACCGCGGAGACCGCGGCGTCGTAGGTGTCGTAAAGGGCGGTGACGGTTTGTGTCATAACATTCCTCAAATCAATGATATAAGTTGAGCACGCAACCTAACGACGCCGGTTACTTCGGGACGACATTGCCTTGGTAGTCGAGTGCAACGGGGACGATTGCGCTTCCGTTGTTCGCTTTACCTCTCCAGATCCCGTCTTTGTCCTTGGCCAGACCGGAAACGTTGGTGTAGCCGGCCTTCTCGATGCGGGATAGCGCCTCCGCCTTGGTAAAGCTGTTCGCCCCAGCGACCGGCGCTCCCGGGTTGTTCACACCAGGCTTCGCGACGGCGGGGGTGCCGGCATCGTGATTTGCCGGCGGCACCGCATTCTGTGCCACAGCACCACCCGCGAGACCCGCACCTGCCGTGACCGTGATGACGGCCGCTGCCAAAAGACGTTTCATGCTCCATTCCTTGATCATTTTGTTACCTCATGCTCCATTCCTTGATCATTTTGTTACCCACCGGGATAAACAACGTTAAGGGATGTTTCGTTCCACAAACTCGGTTAGCCGGGTCCGTCAAATTTCACAATCACAGTCGAACGAAGAAATTTCCGCTAAATTTTTCTCGGTTACGATTTTTCGAAGAGGTCGAGCTCAAAAATTTTTACTTGGAAAAGGAGCCAACGTGACAGTGACCAAGCATCACAGCATCGTGACGAAGAGACCTAAATTCATGCGGAGCAATCGACGCAATAAAGGACCGGAGGACGGCCAACCCTCACACGATTCGACACGCCTTCGCGTGGTCGCGCCTCAGGACACCGCTGATACGGGCTCGAGCGCGGACGGTGGCAGCCCGGCTGCAAGACGGGGGTTCGCCGCTTCTCTCGCGGCATCGGTAACCTGCGCGACCGCTTGGTGTAATTGCGTCGCGACCAGATCGGCCCCGGTTTTCTCTAGCGCATTGCGCTCATCAGCCTCATCCGTCTTCAGTGTTTAGAACCCGTCGACGATTGTCGCTTTCGGCAGCTTGCGCCTTAGTCGCCGGACGAGGTAATGCGGGTTCGAAAAGCTGCCGGGCTCGAGGTAGCAGAGATAGGCCATCTGCACGCCCGTCGTATCGAGCGCAAACAGGTTGGGTGGCGAGACCGAGTCCGATGGCACTACGCGGGCTCCGATCCCGTGTTTCTGTAGCAGTTGTGCCAGCATTGCCGCCGATGCCTCGTCGAGCGAGCCGCGCCCCGCCACGCACAACACTGGTGTGCCCTGCCAGCTCGGCGCCAATTCCACCGAGGACAGAATGGGCGCCGGCGCCGTTCCAGCGCCCGCGCTGGACCCCGCGGCGGGAACGTCGCACAAATTATCGATGACGGCGTCGATTGCCCCCTTGATCCTGACCCGCTGATCATGATCGAGCACACCCCGGTTGACGTCTAACTGAGCCAGCGCCAGGCCGCGGATGGCGATTTGGTCGTAATAGGCCGACAGCGAGTTCTCCTTGAGAAACTCTTCGGCGAGATGTGACGCTTCGTCAGGGTCGTCGGCGAGAATGCGCTGATAGAAGCTCTCCTCCGGCGCCAGTGCCGGTTGGTCACCGAGCAATACCTCGAGGAACTGCAAGTGCTCGACATGTCGCCCCAGTACAACGAGGCACATGGTTAGCGGCGTCCACAACAGCAGGCCAATGGGTCCCCATAGCAGCGTCCAGAAAACGGCTGCTACGACGACTGCGATGCCGGAAAGTCCAGTGCTATGGCCGTAAAGCCAAGGCTCGATCACCTGCCCGGTGGTAAGTTCGACCACCACGAACAAACCCGTGGTCCACAGCAGCATCGACCAGCCTGGATCGACGGCAAGCGCGACGATCATCGGAAGCGCCGCGGCAATTATCGGGCCGATGTAGGGAACAAAGCGCAGCAGCATCCCGAGGATGCCCCAGAGTCCTGGGTTCGGGACGCCGATAAACCACAATCCGCTGCCGACCAACACGCCGAAGCTCGCGTTGACCGCGGTCTGCGTCAGGAGATAGCGGCTAAGGCGTCTGGCCGCATCGTCCAGCGCCACGGTGGTGCGCCGAAGATCGCCCGCCCCGGCGAGCCGGATAAACCGGTCGCGCAAATCTTCCCGCTGGAGCAGAAAGAAGATGACGAAAACCACGACGATGCCAGCCGTTGTCAGCGGCTGAAGCAGAGGGGCGGCAACGCCATAGATGAGCTGCAGTGGCGTCGCGGCGGCTTGGCGGACCTCGACCGGGACAGGGCTTTGCTGCTCGGCGCTTCGCGGAGGTGCGGCAGGTTGGTCGGCTGCGGTCTTATCGTCCGGCTCGGCTGGCTTCTCGATCTCCTTGTCAAGATTTCTTACCATCTTCGACGTACGGTCAACCACCCCACCTTTACCCGTCGAATCTCGCAGCGAGTGGATTTCTTGCGAGATATTGGTCTGGTATCCGGGCAAGTCCGCTACCAGATGCGCGAGCTGGGTGCCGACGAACGTGCCGATTCCGCCGATTATTGAGAAGGCGAGCAGGACGACGGCCAAAACGGCAGGCACCCGACCAAGGTGCCAACGACGCAGCAGCAGAACCAGCGGCCCGAGCGCGAAACTCATAAGCACCGCGAGGGCCATTGGAACAAAAACTTCACGCCCGAAATAAAGGCTTACAACGATGACAACGGCAACTGCCAAGGTCCCAAGGCTGGTGGGGGGAGTACCGGAGGTACGGACCTCGGCCCGATCAGCGCCGCCTGGACGCAAAACGTCATTTGGCACGATCGGCAGCCTCACCCAGATCAGCGCGCCTGGCAGGCGTCAGCCATGATGCTGCAGCGCCGGATGCGCTCGCCGGTCCTCGTCTCGGTGCTGAACCCCCGAGCACCGCTTCAGCCGCGGCGGTGAACGCGCCAATCACATCGATTTCCTCCCGTCGTAAGGCGCGCAACACGCTCTGAAGCCGCTTTAGACCGTAAATCTCCGGCAGCATAGTGCGCCACCGGAGGCTCCGACAGTTACTTCTTCGCGGTGTCCCGGATGGCATCCTTGGCACCGCCCACAGCGTTTTGAACTTTCCTGCCGCTTTCCTCGTGCTTCGGCCTGGGTCTTCGCGTCGCCTTGGCGACAGTCTCCTTGACGGCATTTAGGATCGCTGGACTATTTTAGCTGGACGTTTCCGGGCGAAGGGCGAACAAGAGGACCGATCGTCCGGTCGCGCCGTAGCTGTCACCCGTTGTGAAACGTTCAAGTTCTGCTTTTTCGGCGAGGTTGGTGTCGACCAGCAGCGACCACTCGCGACCGCCCGCAATCTCCGGGAGAGTGAATTCCATAAGATCGTGATGGGCGTTCAGCACCAGCAGCAATGTCGCATCCTCTCCGCGGCGGCGGATTCCGGTCGGCTGAGCCCGGCCGTCCATCAACATCCCGAAGCAACGCATGTTGCTGTCGTCCCACTCCTCGGGACGCATCTCCATGCCGGAGGCGTTGATCCAGGTGATGTCCCTGACAGCGAGCGCCTCGTTGTATTCGCCCGTCAGAAAGCGGCTGCGGCGCAGGATCGGATACCGGGCGCGCAATTGGGTGAGTTGCTGGACGAACCCGGTCAGGGATCGGCCCCTTTCCTCGATGCCCCAATCGAGCCAGCTGATCTCATTGTCCTGGCAATAGGCGTTGTTGTTGCCACGCTGAGTGCGGCCGAACTCGTCGCCGGCAAGCAGCATCGGCGTGCCCTGGGATAGCAGTAAGGTGGCAAGGACATTCTTGATCTGGCGCTCTCGAAGCGCATTGATTGCCTCATCGTCAGTTGGACCCTCGGCACCGCAATTCCACGATCGGTTGTCGGAGCTACCGTCATTGTTGTCTTCGCCGTTGGCCTTGTTGTGCTTTTCGTTGTAGGCGACGAGGTCGTTCACGGTGAACCCGTCATGAGCCGCGACGAAATTGATGCACGCCCAGGGCTTGCGGCCTCGATGGTTGAAGCAGTCGCCGGAGGCGGATAGGCGCGGTGCCAGCGCGCTGGCTGGCACCTCACCACGCCAGAAATCTCGCACCGTGTCGCGGAATTTGTCGTTCCACTCTGCCCAGCCCGGCGGGAAGCCGCCGACCTGGTAACCACCGGGGCCGCAATCCCAGGGTTCGGCGATCAGTTTCACAGCGGCGAGTGTCGGATCCTGGCAGCAAGCCTTCAAAAAGCCGCTCTGATTGTCGAAGCCGTTCGGCTCGCGCGCGAGAATGGTGCCGAGATCAAAGCGGAACCCATCGACATGGGTCTCGGTCACCCAATAGCGAAGGCTGTCGGCGACCATCTGGATGACCCGCATGTGGCTCAGATTGAGCGTGTTTCCGGTGCCGGTGTCGTTGATGTAATAACGCGGCTGATCGGGCATCAGGCGGTAGTAGGAGGCGTTGTCGATGCCCTTGAACGACAATGTCGGGCCGCGCTCGTTGCCTTCCGCGGTATGGTTGTAGACGACATCAAGGATTACTTCGAGCCCGACCTCGTGGAGGCGAGCCACCATCTCTTTGAACTCGCGCAAGGTCTGCTCGCGCTCATGCGCATACCGCGGGTCGGGCGCAAAGAAACCGATCGTGTTGTATCCCCAATAGTTAGTCAGGCCTCGCTCTAGCAGGTGGCTGTCATTGATGAAAGTGTGTACCGGCAAGAGCTCGACCGAAGTCACGCCGAGCGACTTTATGTAATCGACCGCGGCCTTGTTGCCGAGCCCCTTGTAGGTCCCGCGCTGGGCTTCCGGCACCGCAGGATGGAGCTTGGTAAAACCGCGCAAATGCGTCTCATAGAGGATAGTTCGTTCCCACGGGACGGCGCGGCCCCGGGGTTCGCCCTTCCAGTCGAAATTGGGATCGACGACCACGCTTTTGGGCATAAACGGCGCGCTGTCGCGCTCGTCAAAACTCGTGTCGTCACCCGACTCCATCTGATAACCAAAGACCGCCGGATCCCATTTCAGCTCGCCAAAATGCCCCCGTGCGTACGGGTCTAGCAACAGCTTATTCGGGTTGAAACGGTGACCCTGCTCCGGCTCGTAGGGGCCGTGCACGCGATAGCCGTAGATGGTGCCAGGCATGATCCCCGGCACGTAGCCATGCCAAATCTCATCGGTATATTCGGGGAGGTGGATGCGTGCAGTCTCGCGCCTGCCTTGCTCGTCGAACAGACAGATCTCGACCCCGGTCGCGTGCGCCGAGAACAGCGCAAAATTGACGCCTTCGCCATCCCAGGTCGCGCCGAGAGGATGTGGCAGCCCCTCGGTGATCTTGGGCTTGTTCATCTATCCTGTGCCCCTTGCCGTCAGTTGAACATAGCGACCTGAGCGTTTGGCTGCCCACCCTACGGCATTTTATTTTCTCCAGCTTCGGCGACTGAGTTGATCTCATCTTCAGCGCGACGCCAATGATCTAGGTGTTTGCCGTCTGGGCGCCCCTCTTCTTCCCAGATCGCGTAGGCCCGCTCCCGGATTGCCTGCTCTCTCGCAGATCGCTCTTCCCCCGAGCAGATAGCGGCTACAACCGTCTTTTCGGTTCGCCGTGTTGCTGCCGTCGAGGTGGGCACTCCTTCAGTCGTCACTACGTCGTTCATGAGTGGTCAGTCCTTTTCAGACGCCGATTTCCGGCTCCTCAGTCTGTTAACGCCCGCTGCGACGCGATCGTTCGCTGGCGGCAGCGAGAAACCCTACGCAAAGGACGCTACCTACCAGCGCGCGTTCGCACGCGACGTGCTTATTCCTAAGATCGGACCCATCGGTTGGTGTCAATGCCTGAAAGCCAGGAACGCCTCGATCTTTGGCTGACCGTCCGGCGAACGTCCGCCTCGGCAAACACCCGCCATCCCGAACTTGACTGTGCGCTCAAGCTCCAAGCCGCTCAACACCAGGCGGAATTTTCGTTCCCTGCTCGACGGCAGTCCTTACCAGGTAGCGCAGCACTTCTGCCACACTCCAGGCTTGAGCGATGCAGCCCCGTGGGGTGAACGGCGGTTCAGCGTCAAAGATCTCGCTAATCGAGCCGATGCCAGCTTCGGAGAGATGCGGTTCAAAGCCATCGAGAAAACGCCGTGCTGTCGCGCGATCATCGGGATAGACCCTCAACCAAGCATCGATGAACGGACCGATCAGCCAAGCCCATACCGTGCCCTGGTGATAGGCTGCATCGCGAGCGCGCAAAATCGCCGAAGTAGCGCGGCTTGTACTCGGGCTCGCCTGGCGCCAGAGAGCGAAGCCCGACCGGAGTGACCAGCTTGGCGTGCACCGCGGTAACAACCGCCTGCCAATATTCCCGGTCGAGGACGGGGTGATCGAGCGCGATCGCGAAGATCTGATTCGGTCGAAAAGCCGCGTCGTCCCCGTTCTCGCCATCGACGACATCGTACAGGATAGCCGCCCGCGGCGTGCCAAAAACGGCGGTTTAAGGAAGCGCGCGTCTCGCTCGCATAAGCTGCGAACTCGTCGGCTTCCGAGTGTTGCATTTCACGCGGCCAATCCGCCAGCAGGCGAAGCGCATTGTACCAGAGCGCGTTGATCTCGACCGCCTTGACACGGCGCGGGGTTACCACCCAATCGCCTACTTTCGCATCCATCCAGGTCAGAGCAAAACCTTCCATCCCTTGGGTGAGGAGCCCGTCATTCGGGTCGACCTTGATGCCGAAACGCGTGCCGTCGCGATGATGCCGCACGATGTCCTTCAAAATCGGCAGGAGGAGCGCCAAGGTCGGCTGGTCTTGGCAATGCTCGATGTAGCGGTGGAGCGCGTGAAAGAACCACAGCGTCGCATCGGCGGTGTGGTAGAGGCCCCAATTTTGTCCTTCCGGGAAAATGTTCGGGATCAGCCCTTCGCGCACGTAATGCGCAAAAGTGCGCAAAATCCAGCGTGCCTCGATGGCTCGCCCGGTCGCCAGCGTGAGGCCTTCGAGCGAGATCATCGTATCCCGCCCCCAATCGGTAAACCAGTGATAGCCGGCGATCACGGTTCGTACTTCGTCGCCCTCGGCGCGCGCTCGGGCCCCGTCGGCAATCCGTCCCACCGGGGTAATCACGAAGGTGTCGGCGGCTAGGGCGAGTTCGGCCGCGAACCCGATCTGCGCCGGCGTCGCCGACATCGCGACTAGCCGCCGACGGCGTTCGCCTTCGAAATTCAGCGCATCGTCGGGGTTCAGCGCCAGCACGGTATGCCAAGCCTCGGTCGCAGTGATTAGGGTCAGCGGGCAATCCTTGCGAGTTTCCCCGGCAAAGTACCCGGGGCTCCATAGCCAGCCGCGCGAATCGTAACCGCGCTGAGCCTCGGTGTCGTAAAAGCGCTCGCGACGCGAGCCGCCGGCGGCGGTAAAGATCGGGCTATCGGAGCCTTCTACCGCCAGTCGCAAAATCGGCAGATCCAGCTCGGCGCTGATCTCGTAGCGGTTGCCCCAGACGGTCAGCGTATAGTCCGATGAGAGCGCCTCAGTGACCGATGCCTCGAGCGGACGAAAGCTGACCAAGGGTCTGAGCCGCAGGCGGACGCGCTTGCCCTCACCCAGCGAGCGAAAGGTAAAATGTACGATGTTTTGACGCGAGGGCACGACAATCGACGTCTCGATGACGACGCCATCGAGCTCATATCGCCAACTCGGCAGACCCATGCTCAACGTAAAATCGAGAAATCGACCTTTCCCCCGCATATTCGCGACGCTGCCGTCTTCGCGCTCGATGTCGACGTCGAGATCTTCGAGGACCACCATGCGCCCGAGCGGCGCTGGCTGGGCGGCGATCAGAAAGCCGTGATAGCGCCGGGTGATGGCTCCGGTTATCGTCGCCGAGGCGTAACCGCCCAACCCGTTTGCCACGAGCCATTCACGTGGAGCCTCCAGTAAAAGGCTCACGTCGCCGACGGTTCGGAGAAGCTCTTCCATTTAGTTCTCGGCAATCGCAGACCGTATCCGACTTGGCTACCGCGGCGGCGGCTCAGAGGAGAGGACGGCGGCGGTCTGGCCCAGAATAAGCCAGTTACCGTCGGCATCCTGGGCCGGGTCGCCCGAACCACCGTAAAGAGGGGCTTCGCTGGACCACAGGAGCCGCCAGGTTTGGCCCTCGACCGGTGCCAGTAGCGGCTCAGGCGCAGGGCCGATAAGGAGGTCACGACCCAAATTGACAATCAGCAAGCGGTCGGCGCCGCTCTCTGAGAAAAAGCGCAGCATCCAAGCTCCGTCCGAGAGTTCCGCACCGTCGATCTGGCACGGCCGTCGTGCGAGCACTGGGTCCGTTCGTCGCAGCGCAAGAAGGTCGCGATGCAGCGCATATACGGAAGCATGCAGTTGCCGTTCGTCGAGATCGAGGACCGATCGGCGGAAAGTGTCATTATCGTTTGGGTCGGCCAGCTCGTCTTGCATCCTGCCCGTCGCGAGACTAGGAAATTGCGCGAGGAAGCGGCGGCGCCCCTCGCGGACATCGCGCGACAACTCGGTCCCGAGATCTGCAAAATAAAAGAAGGGGGTCGATGCAGCGAATTCCTGCCCTTGGAACAGCATCGGAATGCCTGGCATCAGCAACAGATACGCGGTCATCGCGCGAAAGCGGCCCGGGCTTGTCAGTGCGTGACAGCGCTCTCCGGTGCCGGAATTGGCGATCTGGTCGTGGTTCTGTAGAAAGACGACGAAGCATTCTGCCGGGAGATCGAGCGTCGGCGTCCCGCGCGGTTTCTGCTGCCATTGGTAGGGCTGCCCCTGATACAGGAAGCCGTGTTTGGCGGCAGCGACCAACTCGCGCGGGTGGCCGCGGTAGTCCGAGTAATAAGCCTCCTGACGTCCAGTCAATGCCACCGTGGCGCTGTGATGGAAATCGTCGTTCCACAACGCGTCGAGCCCATAACCGCTGCGTTCGGCCGAGCGCACCAGCCTGGCCTGCTGCGGCTCGTTCTCGCCGACAACGAAAGTCGTTCGGCCTCGACCCGCAGACCGCACCTGCCGGACGACGGCAGCGAGAATATGATCTTCTGATTGATCGAAGATTTGCTGGGTCGCGTCCAATCGCAAACCGTCGAGATGATATTCGTCGATCCAATACCCCGCATTGGCGACGAAGAATTCCCGTGTCGGACCTGAATCCGCGCCATCGAAATTGATCGCCTCGCCCCACTCGTTGTCGTAGCGATCAGTGAAATAAGCCGGGGAGAACGATTTGAGATAATTTCCTTCCGGACCGGCATGGTTGTAGACGACGTCGAGGATGACGGAGATGCCCAGAGCATGGGCGCAGTCGACGAAGCGGCGGAAATCACCCGGTTCGCCGTAGAGATGGGTGGGTGCGAAAAGATCGACGCCGTCGTATCCCCAGCCGAACCGGCCCGAGAATTCCGCGACGGGCATGATTTCGAGGCAGGTGATACCGAGCTCGGCGAGAGCCGGAAGTTCGCGCAAGGCAGCGCCCCAGCTCCCCTCCCGGGTGAATGTGCCGATATGCATCTCGTAGATGACGAGCTGCTCGCGCGCTACCCCGCGCCATGTCCCGTCGGTCCAAGCGAAGTCCCCAGGATCGACGATTTCCGAAGGTCCGTGTGGGCCTTCCGGTTGAAACCTCGACGCCGGGTCGGGCAGTGCTGCCTCGCCCTGATCGAGGCGAAAACGATAACGCATGCCTACGCGCCCGGGCTGACTCCACAGTGAGAAATAGCCATCGGGCTCGGATTGCAACGCTGCCGGCTCGAGACCTTCAATCTCGACGAAAACCTCGCGGCAGTGCGGCGCCCAGACACGGAAATGGACACCGCCGCCGGACTGCGGCTCGGCTCCGATCGGCAGGCGCCGGACGGCTCCAGGTGAAACCGGATGTTGTAGGGTGGAAGGATTGGGCGGAGTCATGGTCTCTCGTCGCTCTTCTGTATGATCGATCACTCGCACCGACGCCTGCGACCGCGAGTTCATTCTGGCAGCGATGCTTCCCCCCTGAATACGCCGGCCGACTCTGTTATTCGCAGCGTCTTGAGAAGTAGGGGGTCGGAGGATGCAGCACAAACCAACTCCTTCGACGCGCTGCCGCAAACTCGCGCGATTACCAGTCCGTATTGGCGCGCGAGCGCCCCGTGTCTGGTCGTCTCCCCTGGATTCCCTCGGCGGCGCGCAGTCCGCCGCCGCAGGGGTTCGGTAATTCACTTCTTTCCCGGCTTCCCGGACGGCGTCCTTGGCGGCGCCTACTGCGTTCTGAACCTTCCCTGCAGCCTTCTCCGCGGCTCCTTCGGCCTGAGTCTTGGCGTCGCCGGTCACCTTGCCGACAGTCTCTTTGACCCTGCCCTTTATCTGGTGCGCGACGCCGGCGACGCGATCTCTGTCCATAACAATTTCCCTCGGTTGCGGCGTTGAGCCGAATCGCAAAAAGGTGGCGTGCTTTCAGGCGCCTTCCACTCAAAAGCCGTATGGCGGTACCCCATAAAAGTCGTCGACGCGGTGCCCATAGGTTCGGTCGGACCAGTTGGGCGTAGTGCTTGACGTGTAACTCGGGGCTGATCCGAGTCGCGTGCGATCGACATCGACAACGTACCCGCCTTTACGCGTGTCGTAGGTCAGCGTCCTCCAGGGCAGGGGATGATAGCTCTCGCCCATACCGAGGAAGCCGCCGAATGACATCACGGCATAGGCTACTGGCCCGAATACTTGTCGATCATAAGATTGTACACCGATCCGAGGTGCTCTCCGTCGCGGTTATAAACCGCTGTGCCGACGGCCTTGTCGGAAGAGATGAGGGGTCGGTTTCGTCAGTAGCCACTGTGCCGCCCTCGTTGTTAGTCTGCATATTGCTCTCCTGAATCATTTGATAGCTGGATAATTCAAACCGCAAACGACGACATGGAGCGTATCGTTCCGCGCTTCTGCGGGCAGCTGCCATAACAAACTTCGCGAGGTCGACCAATGGCGACCTATCAATCCAAGGGGCAAAAGGAAACGGTCAGCCGCGTCATGCACGAGTTCAAACACGGGGAGCTCGAAACCAGTCGCGGCCGAAAGGTGCGGAACCCGAAGCAGGCGATCGCAATCGGGCTGCGCGAGGCCGGCGCTTCAAAATACGAGAGCAAGAAGAAAAACCGGGAAAATCTGAAGCGGACGAAGGCGCGCGAGCGACGGGGTGCAGCCGAGAAGGATCGGAAAGAGCCAGCCGGCCAGACGCGGGCGGAACTCTACGCTGAGGCGAAGCGGCGAGACATTCCGGGGCGTTCGAGGATGAGCAAAAGAGAGCTCGAACGCGCCTTGCATTAGGGCGAATTCGTGCCGAGGAACCGATCTCCGAGAGATTTCTCGCTGATTGTACGATCACGAATGGAGTGTTTTGGCTCGCGGATTTGTTTAGAGGCTGATACCGGCGAAATGCCATCTGCATAGGGAGTAGTCGATGGATCAGCAACGAAGTGAGGATATCGTGAGCGATACGACGGCAGAGGTCGGGAGCACGGTTACTGGTCTCGGCGCCACAATAGGAAAATTGGCTCAAGACAGGGTCGATCAGAGCAAATCCGTGCTCCGAGATCTGCAGGAGAGCGCCGCGGCGGCTGTGGACAAGACCGCCGACTTGGCTCGCAAAGTGTCGGCTCCCGCAGTTCAGGCTACAGATACGATCCAGGGCATCGCTCGAGATGTCGGAAACCAGGTGGGTCAGGCCGCCAGCACAGTTTACGACCAGGGCGCTCGTGCAGGGGGGTCTGTGAGCCGATACACTGCGGAACAGCCGCTGACGGCTCTGGTCATCGCCGGCGCGATCGGGTACGGGCTCGCCTACCTGTTCCACCGGCCCTGAAAATATTCACGGCCCTCGCTCGCGGTCTTGACTGATCGCGAGCGAGTTCGCCGCCCAACATAGCGATCAGCGTGGCCGACCTGCCTCCTCGAGCCTACGGCGGCAACGCCTCTCATGTACCGCCGGGACTTTTCGGTGTGCTGACCGTTCTGGCCACTGGGTTGGTTGTCGCGTTCTTGTATTTCGCCCGCGACGTCATTGTTCCGATCGCGCTTGCGATCCTGTTGAGCTTTCTATTGGCACCGGCGGTCCGCTGGCTTCGCCGGTTGCACATCGGCAGGGTGGCGGCGGTTACACTGACGGTGCTGATCGGGTTCCTCGCCATGCTCGGGTTTGCCGCGGTCGTGGTGCAGGAACTATCCTCGCTGGCGGCCCAGATACCGGAGTACCATTCCAACCTCGAGGCCAAAATTCGCTCTCTTCCGGCAGTCGTACCGGGTGGCGGGGTCTTTCACCGCGCCACATCATTGGTGCAGGAGCTCGGTCGGGAACTGACGCAATCCGAAACCCAGATCGCCAAATCGGCAGACGACCGCTCCGGCATCGGCACTTCCGCGATCGAGCCGACCAAGCCTGTGCCGGTTGAAATCCGCCGGCCGGATTTCGAACCCCTGCAAATCGTCCAAAGCGTTGTCGGACCACTGCTTCAACCGTTGGCGATGGCCGGGCTGGTCATCGTCTTTGTGGTCATGATCTTGCTCGAGCGAGAGGACCTGCGAGACCGCGTGCTGCGGCTCGCGGGCCGGCGCGACCTGCACCGTACGACCGTGGCGATGGACGACGCAGCGCGTCGGATCAGCCGGTACTTGTTGCGGCAACTCGTCGTCAACGCCTGCTGCGGTCTGCCGATCGGTATCGGTCTCGCCCTAATCGGCATCCCGAATGCTGCATTGTGGGGAATTTTTGCGGCCCTGCTGCGCTTCCTCCCTTATCTCGGGATTGTCATCGCCGCGAGCTTTCCTGTCGCCCTCGCCGTGGCGGTGGACCCGGGCTGGATGCTACTGGTCTGGGTGATCCTGCTGTTCGTCGGGGTCGAGCTCCTTGTCGCCAACCTGCTCGAGCCCTGGGTCTACGCCGCGAGCACTGGTCTGTCCTCGGTCGCGCTGATTGCGGCGGCGACATTCTGGACCTGGCTATGGGGGCCGATTGGCTTACTGCTGTCGACGCCTCTGACCGTCTGCCTCGTCGTGCTCGGTCGTCACGTGCCGCAGCTCGAGTTTCTCGATGTAATGCTCGGCAACGAGCCCGTGCTCTCACCCGACGAGACCTTTTACCAACGTTTGCTGGCGAATGACCCGGAAGAGGCGATTGAGCAAGCCGAAGAGTTTTTGAAGGAGCGGTCTCTTGGCGAATTTTTCGACGAGGTTGCGATCCCTGCCCTGGTAAGGGCACAGGCTGACAGTGACCGGAGCATATTGCCTCCCGAGCGCCGTCTGATGATCAAGGAGGGTATCCGAGCGATGCTCGAGGACCTCTCCGATGATGCCCCCGCAACCACACGTTCTACGACAGAGGAATCACTTCAGCCGATAGCCGAGGGAGCCTCCGCGATCGTTTGCGTGGCTGGCCGCAACGAGCTCGACGAGGCTGCCGCGTCGTTACTGTCGCATCTCCTGCGTTCGGAACACCCTGTCGAGATATCGGAGGCGCTGACATCGGATCGTCACCAATCGTCGCTCGATCATGCGACCGTAATATGCCTCTCGCTGATCAGCACCCACTCGCCGGTTCGTGTGCGCTATCTCGTCCGGCGGCTTTCTCGGCGCGCACCGCGTGCGCGGGTATTGGTAGGTCTCTGGAGATCGAGTCCCGACGAGCTTGCAGCTGTGGTCGCGACGATCGCGCGGCCGGATGCCGTCGTTGTGACCTCACTCCGAGACGCCGTCATGAACCTCCACTCCGACCTGTCTCCAAATGAAAGGCCCGCGCCTACCGTCGACCCGATCCGAGCGACGGGGGTAAGTCAGGCCGCAATGCCATCCTCGACGGACGGGTGACGCCGCACCACGCGGTCGGCGCTCTTGGGGGTCTCCTCGTCGATCCCCATCAGTAGGCGCAGCGCCTCACGCGCACGCCCCAGACGCGAGCGCACGGTTCCGATCGGAACGCGCAGGATTTTGGCCGCCTCGTCGTAGCTCATCCCTTCGAGACCTACGAGCAGCACCACCTCGCGCTGCCCCTTGGAGAGATGCCCTAGGGCGCGGTCGAGCTCGCTCAGCTGCCGCGAAGCCGTCGGATCGGTCGTGGCGACGAGCGTCGACGCCACCTGATCGACGTCGACAGTGGCCTGTTCGAGCATGTCATGCCGTATATTATTAACGTATTGATTATGCATTATAGTGAAGAGCCAAGCGCGGATATCGGTGCCCTCTTGCCAGAGATGAGCCTTCTCGATCCCGCGCACGAGCGTGTCCTGCACGAGATCGTCCGCCCGATTGTTGTCCCGCGTTAGCGCCCGCGCGTAGCGGCGGAGTCGCGGGATCTCGTGTTCGACAAGGCGGTGAAATTCGGACATCGCGGAGATTCCTATCGCCGTAAGACCTTACGCGGCTAACGTAATCCTACCCTTTAGCCCTCCATAAGTTTTGGTGAAAAATTGTAATGAAATGTAAGATGTTTGGAGCTATTCGGGCTCTTGTATCAGCATCGTAGAGGATGCTGACGGTATGTTACAGAGCATGTTGCCATCTATCGGGATAAGGGGACCACGACTACCTCTCCAATTTGAATTTCTGTGGGATATGTCTTTACCAAAGGTATTTCATCGTTTCGCGGCCCGCTTGTTGCGGGCGCGGACACGTGGAACCAAGACCGCCAGTTAACCGTTGGAAGAGGATCGGAAGGTGACACGATCCGCTCGGGCGAGTTTGGCGTTGCCTTCTCCGGGAGGGCTGGTGTTCTTTCCGCGGGAGGCTGGGTCCGCAGAGGGCTCGCAGCCTGGAGGAGACCGATAGGTGATCAAGAATTCGGCAGCGGAGACGACCGAGACGATCGACCAACACCCCAGCGTCGCGAAGCGTCTCACGCCAAACGGGCTATCGGCAGGGCTAGGCCGCAATGTCGTTCAGCACGGAAACGGGCGGGATATGAAGCAGCGGATAGAGCCGGAGAGCGAGTTGTACGACAGGCGCGAGCTGTTCGACGCGTTGCCGGCGGCGATCTACACGACCGACGCCGCCGGCCGAATCACCTTTTTCAATCAGGCCGCAGCGGAGTTCTCGGGTCGTAGGCCCGAAATAGGCAGCGATCAATGGTGCGTTACGTGGCGCCTCTATTGGCCGGATGGTCGGCCGATGGCGCATGACGAGTGCCCGATGGCCAGGGCTTTGAAGGAGGACCGTCCGATCCGGGGTGGCGAGGCGATAGCCGAGCGGCCTGACGGAACACGCGTACCGTTTATGGCCTACCCGACGCCGCTCCACGATGCTTCGGGTCGGCTGATCGGGGCGGTGAACATGTTGGTCGATCTTACCGCCGCCAAAGAGGCTGACGAGGCGCGGAGTCGGCTCAATGAAACGCTCGATCGGCGCGTTGAAGAGCGGACCCGACAGCTGACCGAGGCCTCGACGAAGCTTCGCGAAAGCGAACGCCGCTTCCGGCTTTTCGTCGGGAGTGTAACGGATTACGCCATTTACCAGCTGGATACAGACGGCGTTATCACTAATTGGAATGCCGGCGCCGAGCGTATCAAAGGCTATCGGGCTGCGGAGATTATCGGCCAGCATTTCTCCGTGTTTTACAGCCCCAAAGATCGAGAAGACGGCTTGCCTCAGCGCGCATTGATGACCGCTGCTCGCGATGGAAGGTTCGAGGCTGAGGGTTGGCGGGTACGCAAGGACGGTTCGCGGTTCTGGGCGAACGTGGTCATCGACGCCGTCCACGACGATACCGGTGAATTGATCGGGTTCGCCAAGGTCACGCGCGACATGACCGAGCGCCGCGCCGTCGACGAGCAGCTCCGTCAGTCGCAGAAGATGGAGGCGGTTGGTCAGCTTACCAACGGGGTGGCTCATGACTTCAACAATCTTCTCGCGACGATTATCCCGAACCTCGAATTGGCTCAGTCCCATGTCACAGAAGAGTGCGTTTTGAAGTATCTGGAGAACGCGATACGCGCCGCCGAGCGTGGCGCGCAGCTGACCAATCAGCTTCTTGCCTTTTCGCGCCATCACGAGCTCATCACTGAGCCGGTCGATGTCAATCAGGTCGTCTCGGAAGCATGCGAGATGCTGCCCCGCACGATCGGGCCGACGATCGAAATCGAGACGGCTCTTGACGGGGATGCTTGGTGGGCGATGACGGAGCCGGGCCAGTTGGAACTGGCCATCCTCAATCTCGCGATCAATGCGCGAGACGCCATGTTGGCAGGGGGAAAATTGACGATTGGGACGAAGAATATCGTTCGCACCCGCGGCTTGCCTCCCCTTGATCCTGGCGATTACGTGATGATCTCGGTAGCCGACACGGGAACCGGTATGAGCGAGGAGGTCCGCAGTCGTGCCTTTGAGCCCTTCTTTACGACCAAGGAAGTGTACAAGGGCACTGGCCTCGGCCTGAGCATGGTTTATGGGTTTGCCAAGCAGTCCGGCGGGACCGTGACGATCGACAGCGAGATCGGCAACGGGACCACCCTTCGGATTTATCTGCCGCGCGCCCCGCATCGATCGGCGGGCGCCGAGGAGGCGGACGAGCAAAGCCGATGGAACGCCGGGCCGCCCTCTCGCATTCTCGTCGTCGACGACAACAGCGCTGTCCGCGCCATCACAGCGATCATGCTGCGAACACTCGGCCACGATGCCGTCGAAGCGGTTGGCGGTGAGAATGGGCTTGAACTTTTGGAACGAGACCGAGACTTCGATCTATTGATGGTCGATTTGGCGATGCCCAACATGCACGGCGACGAATTTGCAGAAAGGGCCCGGGGGCTCGTCCCCGGCGTGCCGACGCTGTTCGTGACGGGTTACGCCGAGCCGGGCCAGGTAAGCCAACGGGCTCAACGCGAGATCCTAAAAAAGCCGTTCAGACGTGTCCAACTCGCGGAAAAACTGCGGCACGTTTTGCGCGTCGCAGCGCGACGGAATGGCGGTGATGTTCAGCGGAGCCAGCGCGGGCAAACCCACTGAGGGGCGCTCGAACCGCCTCGATCTGGCATTGTGGTGGCAACTTCTGAGGCGGGTCCAGGAGAAGCTCGGGCGTAATCACGTCTCGATGATGTCCGCAGGCGTTGCCTTCTATGCTCTATTGTCGATCTTCCCGGCCCTGTCGGCATTGATCTCGATTTACGGCCTCAGTGCCGACCGCGGCGACGTGCAGCGCGAGCTGGATTTATTCGCCGGTATCCTGCCCGCCGAGGCGATAAAGCTGTTGGCGGATCAGATGAATTCGCTGGTGTACTCGCCACCGGCAAGGCTCGGCGTCGGGTTGGCCGTCAGCCTATCGGTCGGGCTGTGGAGCGCGATGAGCGGCACGACCGGTTTGATGCAGGCGCTAACCGTTGCCTGTGGTGAAACCGAGGATCGCGGGTCTTTCCGCCTCTACTAAACCGCAGCCGCCCTGACAGCAGGTTTCATCCTGTTCGGCGTGCTTTCGTTGTTCGTAATCGCGTTGATTCCTGCGGCATTGGACTGGCTGGCGTTACTCGATTTCTGGCGGTACACGGTATCGTTTATCCGGTTGCCGATCCTCGCCGGGCTTGGCTTCATTGGGCTAAGCATTGTTTACCGTTCCGCGCCAAGCCGAAGCACAAGGCGGCGGATCAGCGCAGGCGCTATTGCCGCCAGTCTATTGTGGATCATCGGTTCTTCCGGGTTCTCTTTGTATGTCACCCGCTTCGGTTCCTACGACAAGACCTATGGCTCGCTCGGAACCGTCGGGATCCTCCTGATATGGTTCTACCTCACCGCCTATATAAATCTCGCCGGAGCGGAGCTCAATGCCGAGATCGCGCCGTGGACCCTCGCGTCATCAGATAGCCGCCTGAGCTAGCGGATGCGGGCGAGGAGACGCAGGAAGTGCTCGGCCTCTGCGTCAAGGCGAGATTGGGTTGATCTGATCCGGAACCCTTCTTTCATGCAGGTTGTTTTCTTTTAAGCACGACCGCTAATGGAGACGGGGAAAATGATAAGACGATTTATTACACCGGGCGCGTTTGCGTTTGGCTTGATATTGGGCCTTTCTGGATGCACGAATCCCTATGATCCCGGCCAGCGCGCCGTCGGCGGTGGCCTGATCGGCGCGGGAACAGGGGCAGCGATCGGGGCTGCGGCCGGCGGCGGCGCAGGTGCCGCAACCGGTGCGGCGATCGGCGGGGCTGTGGGTGCGGTGACGGGCGCTGTGACCACGCCGCCACCGCCGCCGCGCTACTGATTATAGCCAGAACACACGGTGCGTCTGCCGTCGGTTCACCTGGACCGACGGCAGCCCTTTTCAGCATGGAGCAAGCTTCGATCGTGCGCGGTACGCCTCCGGGATTTCATTTTGGAATCGTTGGAGCGGCGTATTGCCGGTTGACTCTTATGATGACGATCAAAGTTTATGGCCCGCGATAGGTTGATTTGCATTGAGATCACCGAGTGGACGGTTCGAACCGAACCGGCCCCAATGGCCATCGGCCGTTTCGCGTTACTGACGGGGAACTGAGTCTTATCGCCTAACGTTGGTATCTAAGAACAAAAACCATGCTCTGGTGTCGTCATGCTTGGCACGATCCTGCTCATCATCCTGATCCTGATCCTTATTGGGTCACTGCCGACCTGGCCGTATAGCGGTGGCTGGGGATATTACCCGAGCGGCGGATTCGGCTTGCTGGTGGTCATCGTCATCATCCTCCTAGTGATGGGACGAATATAGCCGCGGTTGCGTGCCGACTGCTGGCCGGGTCCTGTTCCAGACAATGACGACGGCGATGGGCGCAAAGCGCACGATCTTCGACCGCTTTGCGCGCTGGACGGAGCATCAACTCGGGCGTTCCGCCACCTTCGCACTGGCGTTCTCGAGCATCGTCTTGTGGGGCGTGACCGGCCCATTCTTTGCCTGGTCAGACACCTGGCAGCTTGTAATCAATACCGGCACGACAATCGTGACGTTTCTGATGGTCTTCGTCATCCAGAACACGCAAAACCGGGACACTCAGGCGCTCCACCTGAAGCTCGACGAGCTAATCCGGGTAAATTCGGCTGCCCGAAATTCATTGATGGGACTGGAAGAGAAGTCGGAAGCGGAGGTCGAGGACGTTAAATCGGCGTTCGTCGCCATCGCCTCGACAGCCGAGAAATCTGTCGGGAACCACACGCCGGCTAGTATTGCCGGTCGGAGGCCAAATTCTCCTTAACGATTCGGTACTGGAATCCGTATCCTGCTACGACATGACGAGCGTGCGGATCGAAAAGGAAGACGCGATGGCCAAGGGTTGCTTCATCGTGCGCGCCGATGTTCCGGACGAGAAGGATCGGGGGCCGTTTGACCACTGGTATGCGACCGATCACTTGCCTTAGGCGATCAATGTTTTCGGCGCACAACGCGGCTGGCTCTGCTGGAGCCGGAGCGAACCCGCGGTCCATTACGCCTTTTACGAGTTCGCCGATGTCCTCCAGGTCAGGCGCTGATCGGCTCCGAAAAGATCAAGCCGCTGATCGCCGATTTCGATCGCGTCTGGGGTGACCGCGTAGCGCGCCGGCGTGAGGTCCTCGAAATCGTCCAAGAGACGGCGCCTTAGGAGCACCGCGATGGCGGAGATTGTGCACGGCCGCGTGATCGGCGGTGCGCGGGACATTTCACGCGATACGCTGATGGAGCGCGCGGCGTGCGCGGCCACCGGGCTCGGCAACGCGATCGGGATCGTGCTGTGCAACGACTTTGCCTTCTTCGAGGCGAGCTATGCGGCGCAGCGCCTCAGCGTCTACAGCGTGTCGGTCAATTGGCACGGCAAGACCCGGGAGATCGTCTATTGTGCCGAACGACTGCGGCGCCAAGGGGTGATCAGCCAAAGCATTCCCTGAATCGGCCGGTGTTCCGTGTCGGGTGTGCAGTCCGGCAAAAGCCTCGGTATTTTCTTCCCTCCATGGGATTGCGTCCGCGCGCCACAGCCGTTCGTGCTCCGCTTCGGCCGAGAAGACTGCAGTTGCGGTTACCTTGAGCCAGCTCGGTTGATCATCAGTCGCAGCCACTTTGTGACCTCCGGCCATGTCTTCGTGCGCAGTTGAGAGTCAGTGTTGGCCGCCGGGCCTGCCGGTCCTGCTGATGTCGGGCTTCCCGCCGGCAGTGTAGAGGAGTGTGTAACTTCGCGATCCTGCAGAAGCTCTACCATCGCGAGGAGTTGGCCCGGCACATCTGGGCCGCGCTGGGCGACCCGGTTGTAGTCACTACCTAGGCAGCCTCCCTTCGAGAAGCGCCCTGCGCTTGCGTCGGCACGGCGTTTGTAGGGGTCGGGCCACTCGCCGGCTTCGGTTCCTCTTGTCTCCCGATCAACTGGCGAAGGGTTTCCCGGCCGCGCGACAGGCGCGAGCGGATCGTGCCGATCGGCACACCGAGGATCTGCGCTGCGCTTTCGTAAGCCATGCCTTCGAGGCCGACGAGCAGGATGACCTCACGCTGCTCGTCTGGCAGGCGGGCGAGTGCACGATCGAGGTCACGCAGCTGCAAAGAGGACGTCGGATCCGTCGCGGCCACGAGCGTAGAAGTTACCTGTTCGATATCGATTGTCGCCGCCCCGTGCACCTCCCGCCGCACCGTGTTGACGTATAGATTATGCATGATGGTGAAGAGCCAGGCGCGGAGATCAGTGCCCGGTTCCCATAGATGACCCTTGGTCAGTGCTCGCACCAGAGTGTCCTGCACGAGGTCATCCGCCCGGTCGGTTGCTCGTGTGAGCGCCCGCGCATAACGGCGGAGTCGCGGGATCTCGCGTTCAACAAGACAACTAAGCTCCGACATTCGCCTATCCTCTGCGGCCCCGCGATCCGGGGCTGATGGAGAAGAATTTAGGGATTCGTTGTAATCGCATTATGAACGACCTACCCTAAATTGGTAAAAATTTGTAATAGAACGGTAAAACATCTTCAATGATACAATCTGTTTGATTCTGTTACATGATAAGCTTGTTTACAGATTGAGAGGGTTCAGACACAAGAGTTGAATATATGTGCCACGAAATCTTGGAGCTGTGAACTTTTCCCTGTCACCTGTGTTTAGTGTTCAGTTCCCCGGGCCTAATTCGGCCAATGCATTTAAACTGAGGAAACATACCATGACACGAGCTTTGGCGGTCGCGGTTGCGCTCTACAGCTTTACCCTCGGCGCTGCACTTGCGCAGAACGCCACGACCAATTCATCAACGACGCCACCGGCGGTTGCAACCAGGAATGCCGACACGAAAACCTCTGCGGCGCCGGTCCCGGGTGCCAACAGCTTCACCGAAGCAGAGGCACGCAATCGCATCGAATCGCGCGGCTATACCAACGTCACTGGGCTCAAGAAGGACAGTCAGTCCATCTGGCGCGGCACCGCCATGAAAGACGGAAGGCCCGTCAATGTTGCCCTCGATTACAAGGGCAATGTCGTCGCTCAATAAGCTAAACGAAGCCGAACCCTAGGCAACTGGGGTGTCTTTCCATTCACAGGAGTCAGCCCCATGGTAATGCGAACTATTACCAGCCTCTACGATACGTACGACGACGCCGCCCGCACGGCCGGGGATCTAGAAGCCGCCGGCATCCCGGCAAACGATATCAGCATCGTCGCCAACCGCGGCGCGGGCCCCGCGGTTGCTGCGGTCGAGGAGCCGCGTCACGCGGCAAGCGGTGCTGCCACCGGCGCCACCGTCGGCGCCGCGGTCGGCGCCGGCGCTGCCTTGCTAGCCGGCCTCGGCATACTGGCCATTCCCGGCATAGGACCGGTCGTCGCAGCTGGCTGGCTCGTCGCCACTCTGGCCGGCGCCGGCACCGGTGCCGCCGCGGGGGGCCTGCTGGGAGCGTTGACGGGTGCGGGCGTGAAGGAAGATGAAGCTCATGTCTATGCGGAGAGCATCCGACGCGGGGCAACGCTCGTAGCCGTGCGCGCCGATGAGATGCAGATCGGAACGATCGACGCGATCATGCGTCGGCACAACCCAGTCGACGCGAATGTGCGTGGCAGCGCCCTTCGCGGTGCAGGCTGGACTGCCTTTGATCATGAGGCGGGCCCCTATGCGACATCGGAAGCCGAACAGCAGCGGATCCGCGATCTTCATAATCACCGCATTTGACCGGGGTCAGCCCGCAATTACGGAGAAGGACCATGGACGATAAGAGCCTTGAGTCGCGTGTCACCGAAGCCGGGGAGGCGCTTAGCGAGGGAGTCCGGCACGCTACCTCGGCCACCGCGGCCGCCGTCGGCCGAGCTGAAAAGGCGTTCGGCGAAGCTGGTGAAGCCGTCCAGCAAGCCGCGCAGCAGGCTTGGTCCCAGGCAAGCGGTGTGACCGACGATGTGCTGGCTGCCGGTCGTCAAACCGCCCAAGCCGCATCCCGCCAGATCGACGAGCAACCGGTTCTAGCAGTAATCGCGGCCTTAGCCCTCGGCTACATCGCCGCCTTGTTGATTCACGGGCGTCGGTAATCCCGGCGGAACGCAGCGAGAGTCGGCGAGAGCTAAAGCAAACGGTCAGGACAACTGCAATCGGATGCATTGCTTGATGACGCTCGGCTATCACCAGGGGTAAAGGGTTCTCGAGATGGAGGCTCCTCCAGTCGAAAGACGTCTCGCGGCAATCCTTGCCGCCGATGTCGAGGGCTACAGCCGCCTGATGCACGCAGATGAAGAAGCGACAATGGCGACGTTGTCCGACTGTCGCGCCGTCGTCGACGAGCTCATCGTGCGGCATCGAGGCCGGATTGCGAATACAGCCGGGGATAGTGTGCTGGCCGAATTCGTCAGCGTTATCGATGCGGTCCGCTGCGCTGTCGAGATCCAAGAGGCGCTCGAGCGAAAGAACGAGATCGAGCCGGGAGGGCGCCGGATACGCTTCCGGATCGGTATCAATGTTGGCGACGTCATGGTCAAGGACGGCGACATATTCGGTGATGGCGTGAATGTCGCTGCCCGGCTCGAGGGGCTGGTCAGGGGTGGCGAGATTTGTATCTCCCGGGGCGTTTACGATCACCTGCATCATCGCGGGGGCATGATCTTCGAGGATCTGGGCGAGCAGCTGGTCAAGAACATCGTCCACCCGATCCGGGCATTTCGGCTCCGCATCAGCGGAGATGTATCCGAGCAAGAAGCCCTAACCTCCGCCGATACAGCCGAACCACCCGCAGGGGCTTCCGCTCCGGAGGCGAACTCCGAACCCTCCGCCGACAGTGAGGTTGCCCTGGAGCTCGCATTTTGGAACAGCGTTAAGGACGGTAGTCCTACCGAGCTCGCAACCTATATCGAACGCTATCCGGACGGTACCTTCGCCTCGCTCGCCCGAACGCGCCTTGACGCTGCTGCACTGTCTCCGTCTAGCCCTGCGGCGACGACCGCCGAGGTCGCTCCGGACCGCCCCTCTCGATCTCGCTTTCTGGGAGTCAGTCAAGGACAGCGAGCGCCGCGAAGAGCTTGAGGCTTATCTAGAACAGCACCCAAACGGCCATTTCGCCAGACTTGCCCGGGCACGTCTTTCTTCTCCCGAAGGCACATAGCACTGGATACATGGCCATGCATCCAGTTTGGCATCGCTACCGCAGGATTGAACTTATGGCATGCCGCAGTGTTGTCTGGGATGGCACCACGGTGCGTGTCACAGAGGAGACGCAGATGAAATTCACATTGTTGCCAGCCCTCGCCCTGTTAATGGCTGCCGGTTGGGCCACAGCGCCGGCTCAGGCGGCTGGCTGCCTGAAGGGCGCGGCCGTTGGGGCTGTCGCTGGTCACTTTGCCGGCCATCATGGCGTCCTCGGCGCCGGTGCGGGCTGCGTGATTGGTCATCATGAGGCGGCGAAGCACGCTCGGGAGAAGGCCCAGCAACAGCAGCAGGGTTCTAATGGGGATGACCAGGCTGATCACCCCGCCTCAGGTCGCTGACGTTCACTTGGCGATCACTCGAGTTAAAAACAGCACCAGAGTGACATCGCATCACTACCTCTTTTTTAAAGGAGTTTCGTTGTGCCGGATCAAGACCGACTAGACGCCATCGCCCTGCTGGAGGCTGACCACCGCAAAGTCGAGGACTTGTTCGTCGAGTTCAAAGCCGCCAAAGGCGCAGCCAAAAAGCAAGCGCTGGTCAAGGAGATTTGCGCCGAGCTCCTCGGACATACAGTGATCGAAGAGGAGATTTTCTATCCGGCCTGCCGGGGGAAAGTTGAGGATGGCTTGCTGAATGAAGGCTATGTCGAGCACGACGGCAGCAAGGTGCTGATCGCCGAGTTGCTTGCCGGCGCGCCGAACGAGGAATTCTACGACGCCAAGGTCAAGGTGCTGTCGGAACAGATAGAGCATCACGTCCATGAGGAGGAGAAGCGCTCGGACGGGATCTTCTCGAAAGCTCGAGCCGCCGGTATCGATATGGATGAGCTTGGCAATCTGATGAAAGCTCGGAAGAAGGCGCTCCTGGCCGAATATAAGACGAGTGGCATTCCCGCCCCAGAGACCCGTACGTTCACCGGCCACACGCTCGAGCAAGGAGAGCCGGTCGACGAAATCAAAGCGTCTGTTTGAGCGCTGCCCTCGTCTCCTGGCTGACGAGCTCCAGACTCTGTAATACTCCGAACTGGCGGTCGACTGCCGTCGGGGTTCCATCGTGCGGCAAACGGGCCAGGCGGCTCGATGCGTATTGCCACCTGACCGGTTACGATTGTGACCTCCGGAAACGATCGCGTTAGCTCGAGCGCGGCAACCAGCTGGCGATAACACAGTCTCTGGCCCGGCGCTGCTCGCGGTACCATGGCCGGGCGGCGGCTAGGAGAACTACATGGCAAACCGTGCCGGCGACGCCGCGGCAGCAACCGAGGTCATCCCAGCCGGGCACGCCGCGTTGCCCGAAGCGGAAGAGGGCGGCGGAGACCAGTCGGATATTTCTAGCGGGCTCGCCGGACTGAGCCTCGCGGCGCTCGGCGTCGTGTTCGGCGATATCGGGACCAGCCCGGTCTACACCTTTCGAGAGTGCTTCAACCCCGAGCGCGGGCTTCCGCTGGACCCCGAGCACGTGCTCGGGGTTCTATCGTTGATATTTTGGGCGTTGATCATCGTAGTCGCCGTCAAATACGTTCTGTTGATCATGCGTGCCGACAACCAGGGTGAGGGCGGTATTCTCGCCTTGTTGGCTCTGGTGCTAGAGACGGCTCGCGGCGAGCGCTCGCGCGCTTTCCTGGTGTTGCTCGCCATCGGCGGCGCCGCGCTGTTCTACGGCGACAGTATGATCACGCCGGCAATTTCGGTGCTCAGCGCGGTAGAGGGCATCGGTATTGCGACCCCGGTGTTGAACCGCTTCGTCCTACCGGCGGCGATCACGGTCTTGCTCGCACTCTTCCTTTTTCAAAAGCGGGGCACCGAACGCGTCGGCCGGCTCTTCGGCCCGGTGATGGTCTTATGGTTCGCGGTAATCGCCGTAGTCGGAGTGTTACAGATCGCCGAAGCGCCCCGCGTGCTTGCGGCATTGAACCCCGCGCATGCAGCGGGCATTTTTGTCGCCGCTCCGGTTGCTGGCTTCGTCGTGCTCGGGGCTGTGGCGCTCGCCATCACCGGCGGTGAGGCGCTCTATGCTGATATGGGCCATTTCGGCCGATTCCCGATCAAGCTGGCGTGGTTCGCCGTCGTGCTCCCCGCTCTCGTGCTCAATTATTTCGGACAAGGGGCTCTAATCCTCCACAACAAGGCGGCAATCGAGAACCCGTTTTTCCGCATGGTGCCAGATTGGGGCTTGTTCCCGCTGGTGCTGCTGTCGACCGCGGCGACGGTCATTGCGTCGCAAGCGGTGATCTCCGGCGCGTTCTCGCTGTCGCGGCAGGCCATCCAGCTTGGCCTGATGCCACCGCTCGATCTCTTCCAGACCTCGACCCGTGCCTACGGTCAGATTTATATCTCGCAGGTCAATTGGCTGCTATTGACTGCTGTCCTCGCCCTGGTCCTGGGGTTTCAAAGCTCCAGCTCGCTTGCATCGGCCTATGGCTTTGCGGTTACCGGGACAATGACCATAACGACGATTCTCGCCGGGTTCGTGATGCGTGGCGTCTGGCATTGGCGGTGGCCGACGGTGGTCCTCGCGCTGGTGCCGATCATGACCGTCGATCTCGCGCTATTCGGTTCAAATTCCCTGAAGATCCCGAGCGGCGGCTGGTTCCCGTTGGTCATTGGGCTCGTCGTTTTCACGATCATGACCACCTGGCGCGCGGGGCGCCGATCGGTGGCTACGCGGCTGGCGAACGAGACAGTGCCGCTCGCTTCCTTCCTCGCCACCTGTGAAGCGGTCGCGGAAGCCCGGGTCTCGGGCACGGCAGTGTTCCTCACCACGCAGATCGAACACGTGCCCGTGACCTTGCTGCACAACCTCAAGCACAACAAGGTGCTGCATCAGACTGTGCTGCTGGTCCGGGTCGTTACCGAGAACATTCCCCGAGTGGCAGGCCCAGACCGGATCAAGGCACGTAGGCTCGGCAGCGGGTTTTGGCAGATCGAGGCGCATTTCGGTTTTGCTCAAACGCCCAATGTACCGAGGGAGCTGCGCCGGGCGGCAATCCCTGGCCTGGAACTGGATCCGAGTCAGCTCTCCTTTTTCGTCGGTCGCATCAACGTCAAATCGAGCTCGCGACCCGGGATGGCACGGTGGCGCGAGCGCCTCTATTCTAGCCTTGTCCGGATTGCGACGCGGCCGACCGAGTTCTTCCGCATCCCGCCGGACTGCGTCATCGAGCTCGGTACTGAGGTCGAAATCTGAGAATCGCAAATGTTCGTCGGAGCGAGTGGCCGTGAGGCGGAGCTAGAGCACCGAAGCCCAGCCCTCCGTGCACGCGCCCCCGCTGCATCTGGCCTGGATGACTAAGCCCTGCGGGCCTCGTTCGGGGAAAACGGGGCTCCACAGGAGGGTCCCGAGAAATTGCGGGCCGCTTCGGAAACTGCTCGCAAAAACTGGAGCCTCCTTGGGTCGCGTGGCGGCCGGCCGGCGGTGCCACCATCTGTCAACCGCGCTATTTATGACCCGCTCACGAAATCGGACAAAGACGCGGTGAGCCAAGTGCGGCCCTGCCAGGCATCGCGAACCTGTCAAGTTTCGTGTGCGGTGCAACCTCCGTCGTAAGGGCCCATCGGCGACAGCGGTTGCCATCGCCGGTGGGCCGCGCTCGCTGGGCTATGCGGCGCTGAGTTTCGGCGCATCCCGTCGACTGAGGCCAGTGCCGCCGCGTACAAGCGTCGCGCTGCGACACTGATCTCAGCCGGAATCCCAGCCGGCATCTCGGGTTGTTGACGAGGCGGCGGGCCGGTCAGAGTCGTGTCCGGCGATCGAATCTCGAGTCTTTCGCCAAAACCGAAAATTTGCAAACCGAGAAGGCACAGGACCCGCCTGAGCCAGATTTGCGCCGGCAGCATGCGCAGCGTGAGCAGCCGTTCTAGATGCTCTAGCCGCAAGCGAGCCTCGCGCGAACGCTGGTCGACCTCTACCCTTGTCGCGCTCGGCCACCAAAGATCGATTCTTGGCATGATGGTCCTCCACGTCAAAAGTCACCTCGGCGCGAAGACCGGAGGCGGGCCGAACAGTGCCAGGCGCGGTGCGGGAGGAGTGTGAGCTGCTTCACATTCCGGAATTTTTTTCGAACCCTCGTCGCACTTTGCCCGCCTCCCCATGGGTGCCTCGGACGGGGCGCCGGCCTACTCGGGGAAAACCGGCTTGCCGCGGGTGGGGAGCCGAAAATTGGGCAGCTGAGTGTCCGTGATCGACCCTTCTCGGCCACTCAGCCTTCGCGCTGGGAATGGCTCCTGCTGTGCAGGGTTTCGGATGCCGGCCCGTCGCGAGCTATCCACCCGTGCTGAGGGCCGGCGTCCGAAAGCCTTCAGGGAAGGAACGCGCGGGCGGCCG
>Ga0209039_10000362_pt1 | contig 44329 bp, 36 predicted proteins | sample BogFormECP12_OM1_FD_188238 | JGI IMG/M metagenome (GOLD analysis project Ga0209039, IMG submission 188238) | Bog forest soil microbial communities from Calvert Island, British Columbia, Canada - ECP12_OM1 (SPAdes) (version 2) | ecosystem: Environmental > Aquatic > Freshwater > Wetlands > Bog ...
GCAAAGATTAGTTGACTTGGATAGATCCTTGATGACGGTATGATAAAACATTAGAATCTTTTTGAAGATTAGTATCTGAAAGGACAATTAAGAGAAAAAGATTCCTGATTTCCTTCGCTTTCACGATATTTTTTTCATGCTTGTTTTTCTTTCGGGACGATCTTGAAAAACGGGAAGACCTGACCTATCAATTCCGTGGCACTGTTGTATTGCGATGTCTCAGGCAGATCCTTGGCAAGTAGCGGACCATATTTTGCCTCGAAATCTTTAACGTACCGCTTCAATGCATTCAGGAGCATCGCGGATGCATTATCGCCCACGATGGCGACTGATATCCACAAACCTCGTTTTATGACGATCGTGGCATCCTTGCTCACGATGTTTTCGAGCGGATGCTTGGTGCTTAGAGTTTCGATAAACATCGAATTGATCGCCGTGAGAAAGCCGGCCATCAACGTTTCGTCGATCTTGATGGACTTGCGTGATTTGAAATCGACATGATGGATCGTGAGCCCAGAACTGGTCATGACGATGAGCTTGTAATAATTGTCGGGGAGACGATACGTGTAATCGATGCGGAAAAGATACGTGAAGGAAATGAGCAAGACACCAAGCATGATACCGCCCCAGCTCAGCGTGTCCATTATGATCCACACGGGCGGTGTGTTCACGTAAAAAATGCTCCACCGGACGCCGGTGATGAATTGCCCGTACGTGACAAGGATTATGCCGGCCAGCAATATTAATGCCGTTTTTTCCTTGGTGACTCGAAACATCCTGAAAAAGAGGGGGATTCCCAACGCACCATCGACGAGCATATTCAGCAATAACAAGAAAAACGTGTGAATTGCGTAATCATATGCGTAATAAAAAAATGCACAAAATAAAGCACTCAGCGCGACCAGCGCGGCCAAGAGATATGGGTTCGGCCGGATCTCGACCATGGAATCGAAGAAAAAAAATAGCATAATGATCTGGCACAGCAAGACAGTTTCCCTAATCACCGCAGGCAAGGAAGACGGGTTATAAGTAGGAGCAGATGTCATGATTACCCAAACCTGGAAAATCCAGTACACGAGCCCGAAAAGCGCGTACCCGATAAGAAATGGAATGTTTCGTTGTTTCTTGCGTGATTGATAGATGAACAAGCACAATATGACTGCTTGAAAAATGATAACTGCAGATCCCATGGGAATGATCATGCTTGGATCAATTCCCTCGACTCCTTGCAAAAGTGGCATACGATCCGCTCCTTTTCTCCAAGCGTTTTCACGAATGAACAAGATAAGTTTCTCCTATCCTATATATGACATGAATAGTGATGAGGGATCATCAAGATGGACGCGTAGCAGCAATTTCTCAAAGTCGATCCGGTTCCTGCATTGCTCGGGATCCAAAATCCGGCCTTGAGCTATTTTGTTCGCCGTGATTTGCTGGACGAAATCCCCGGGTCCATCGAATCCATCTGGCGCTTGCCGGCAGCACAGAAACTGCTCAAGAAACAATTGCCGTCCGGCGCGTGGCCTGACCCCCAACACAGCAAGCACGCGGGCGTCCCGACGAATTATGAATTGGTCGAAACCTACAGCAATCTCAACGTTCTCGCCGCGATGTTTGGTGTTACGACAGCGCATCCCGCGATCCATGCTGCAGTGGAATTCTTGTTCTCGTGCCAGCATCCCGATGGCGATTTCCGCGGCATCTATGGCAGCCAATACTCGACGAATTACACGGGCGGCATTCTCGAGGTGATCGTGAAGAACGGGTGCACGGATGATGACCGGGTCGATCGCGCGTTTCTATGGTTGCTCGATCACCAGCAAGCCAATGGCGGGTGGACAATACCGATGCAAACCCATGGCATCAAGTCGATCGAATCAACGCCCGTCCTTGCCGGCAGGCTCGTGTATCCCTTCCAACCAGAGAAAGAGTTCGCACACATGGTCACCGGCATCGTCTTGCGCGCGTTTGCGGCATATCCCAAGTACCGGGCGCACCCCGACGCCGTGAAGGCTGCCCGGCTCATCACGACGCGGTTCTTTCGCAAGGATGCGTATTCGTCACGCCAGGCGCCTTCCTATTGGACGAAATACACGTTTCCGTATTGGTGGACCGACTTGATCTCGGTCCTCGATGCATTGTCGTTAATGGGACTATCCAAGGATATGCCGGGCATCAACAAGGCATTAGCATATTTTCACGACGATCAGCAGCCCGAGGGCACGTGGATTTTCTCGTTGTCGAAAAACAAGTCATTGCCCGACTTGAACGGCTGGCTAACGTTCATGCTGTGCCGGATCATTAAACGATTCTACGCAAACTAATAAATAAGCACAATATGGTTGAATTATTTGTCGTTTTTTGGTGGTGTAGACGTTTAAATAACTTGGTATACTTAGTATACTACATGAATTCGGGGAATAAAACAACGATAAAAGTATCGCGAAAAACGATCGATCGATTGCATCAAGTTCTTGGCAATATCGCTGAAAAAGAACGGCATCGGGTTACTTTGGAAGATGCAATCGTGCATTTACTTGATCATCACGATATATTAAGTAAGGATTCTAGGGACGGTGAAGAGAAATTGCAGAAAGATAGGAAATCGTTTCTCGCCTTGTTGGATCACACGTTCAAAGGAATAGAACCCGCGGATTACAAGGAATATGACTTCGACGAGATCGGGGGGTAAAATGGCGATTTTCATCGATACCCAAATATGGATATTTGCCCAAAAAACACCCAATGAGGCAAAATATCAAGATCCTTCCGACTTGGAATCTGCACGTGAAATATTCACCGCCGCGCATGAGTTTCTTGAAGATCAGATATCATCAAGCCAGATTGCCATGACCTATCATCAATTGCTCGAAATATATCATGCATTGGGCTTTCTTGGTTTAAAATTGCCCCTTGATTTCGTTCAGCATTATTGTTCCATGTTATTGCAAGCATCATTCATGAAATGGTACGAAATTTCTCGTGAAGTAATGGAAAATGCTTTAAAAATGAGTGCAGAAAGTGGTATTCATGTTTGGGATTTTGCATGCGTTTTACCCATCTACAAGGATGTGACGATTTTATATTCGTGCGACAAGCATTTCGAGCACCAGTCTTTTAAATTGTTGGGTGTTCCAATCGAAAATCCTGTAAAGAAATGGTTTATCTTGTAAATTGAAGCGCAATTGATGTATAATGAACTCGTGATGGCAATGGAGCTTTTGATAAAGCCGGCATCCCCGGCCGATATTACGACGCTTGCCAAGATGAATCTCGCATTGATCAACGACGAGGGCAGCCGGAATCCAATGACCCTGCAAGAGCTCGAGGATCGTATGAGAGATTGGCTTGCGGGTGAATATTCGGCGACATTTATTATCTTCGATGGAAAAATTGCCGGGTATTGCTTGTATCAGGTGCGGAAAGACGAATATTTTCTCGAAAATACGGAAGTGTACGTGCGCCAGTTTTACATCAAGCCCGAGTTTCGCCGCCAGCACGTTGGAAGCTATGCGTTCGAGCAAATCACGGCAGATTGGTTTTCTTCGGAAAACACGACGGTGATTCTCGATGTCTTGGAAAATAATTCCGCGGCACGGCAATTCTGGTCGCAACTAGGCTTCATGCCGTATTACACGCGAATGCGGAAAACCTGTTAAATTTCATGCCATCTCAAATACGCTACGAATTATTGCATCGTTACCTTTAACGAGGAGGATCATCGTGAAACCAAATTTCAATCGATTGTTGAAAATATTGCGGCGGGAAGGCGAGCCGGATCGCGTGCCGTTTTACGAACACTTGGTGGACCCGCTGATCATTGAAGCCGTGATAGGTGAACCCGTTCCGGCGCATTCGGTAAAATCACGAGCGAGCAAGGAGACCTATATCAACTACATGATCAAGTTTTTTCAAACCTTGGGATACGATTGCTTGCCCATCGAAATTGGTATGGACTTGTTTCGCATAAATGTGGAGGTGTCACACCGGGACGAACCCCTTGGCAAGTCGAGCAGGGGTTGGAACGATAACATGCGAGCCACGATTGCGAACATGGAGGAATTCGAGGAATATCCATGGCCCGAACCGGAAACAGCCGTGGATTACGAGCTGCTCGAAGTGGCAAGGGATCTGCTACCGGACGGTATGAAACTCGTTGCTGGTGTCGCTGGGGGCGTGCACGAGCACGTGCTGGCCCTCGTGGGCATTCGCCAGCTGAGCATTGAATTGCACCGGGAACCGGCATTCGTGAAAGCGATGTTCGACAAGTTCGGAAGCCTCATCGCGGCGATTGACGAGACCATTGCTGTCATGGATCACGTGGGGGCGCTCAGGATGGGCGATGACATGGGCTACAAGACAGCTACGTTGCTCGCGCCGAAAGTATTGCGGAAATATGCATTTCCATGGCACAAGCGCATCGCGGCCATCGCGCACGAGAATGACAAGCCATTCATCCTGCATTCATGCGGAAATCTCAGCGAGATCATCGATGACTTGATCGACGACGTCGGCATCGATGCGTGGCACAGTTTCCAAGATATCGTCTTGCCCGTGTCCAAGGCAAAGGAACTGCATGGTAATCGCGTGGCATTGCTGGGCGGGGTCGATGTTGACGTGCTCGCTCGTGGTACGGTCTCTGATGTCGTCGATTACACGCACGATGTCTTGCAAGCATGCATGCCGGGCGGGGGGTATGCCCTTGGCTCCGGGAGCTCGGTCACGAATTACATACCGGTCGAGAATTACAAGGCGATGCTCGAGACGGGAATGAAATGTGGGAAATATTTGTGAATTCTCTTATTTCCTGCAGCATGATAAAAATTGAGCATAATTCTTAAAATGCGTGCATAAAGAGACAAAAAAACAAAAGAGATCACGAACCCGGCTCCGGACCATCTACTGTCGCAACTACATCGTCGGTGTAGTTTAAGCAAAGCAAACGAATTATTGAGGCCCTTCGAAATCCGTTCCAGAAGATAAAAGTTGCTTCACGATGGCATTTGAAGGATAGATATCTCTGTGCCATATCCACTTGATCTTGATGGGGATATTCTCGATGATGTCTGATGGGATGCAATCATCGACATCAGGATCTTGGAATATTTGTTTTCTTTTCTTAGATTGGATGGTTATCGTTTTTGCATGAGGGTCGAATATCCAAACTTCCTTGACACCAGCTTCAAGATATTTCGGTATTTTCTGGGTCAAATCAATGTCTTTCGTGGATTTTGAGAGAATTTCGATAGCAACATCCACGGCTCCTTCGTACAAGGTTTCCTTGATGTTCTCATAATTCTCAGGGCGTATTATCATCAAGTCCGGTTCGGGATTCCATTTCGCGTTTAATCTCATGACAAATCGAGACCCGTAAATCTTTCCTTGCCCGGTTTCTTCGAGGAACACCCGCAAAATTGTTTGCAAATACCCTAAAATATCTTCATGATCTTCGGACGCGGGAGAATGAATGACCAACACCCCATCGATGAGCTCAAAGTTGCTATCCTCGTCGGAAATTTCCCAAAACTCTTCCTCGGACACGTCGGGTTTTAACAAGATATACTCCCCCTCGATGAGCAATTCCTTGGGAAATTTTAGCAACATTACCATGTTATATCACGAATAATCATGCAATCATATCTTTAGTAATATCTTGAAGTTATAAGATTGAGTGATAAATTGATCTAATCCATTATTTAACGCGCGATGTTGCTTCCAACATGGCGCTCCCTTCCCACTCGTTCGTGGTATTCTCACGAGTCCTTTGGGTTGACAAATTGCATCGGTATAAAAAAAGAGAACAATTTTTAAAATGCAAATTCAAGATGTGTAAAAAAACAAAATGGATCACGAACTCGGCTCTAAATCATCACTAGGGTTCGATGTCGAAAGCTCTCCCGAAACCGTATCGCCGGTGTATCGTGATCCGCCCTTCTTTCCCTTGATCTTGCTCGGGCCTTGCTCGAAGTTTCTTGCCATGGTGGCAAGCAGTTTCTTGCTCCGAAAATCGATCAAAAATGCAACGATGACGACACCAATGCAAGCAATGATGGTAATCGCGATGACCGTGTCATCGGCGGTGCTCAGCCCGCTTGCTGTAGATGGCGTGCTCGACGTTGCCGGAACGGAGGCACTCGCCTCGCTCGCTTGGGCGCCTGCGCCTGCCCCGTTCATAGCAATGACCGTGTAATAATAGGTCTGCCCGTTGACCACGCTCGTGTCCGTGAAGGACGTGACGTTGCCAATGGTCATGAACCATGCTTCGCTGCCCGTTGACGTTCCACGATAGATCATGTAATTGGTGATGGCACCACCACCATTGACTGCGGGTACTTGCCACGCGAGGGTTACTTGCCCGTTCTCGCCGGTAGCCACGAGGTTCCGTGGTACGCCCGGCATGGTTGGCGGCGTTGCGTTTGCTTCATTGGTCTTTGGTCCTTCTCCCGCGACGTTGATGGGACTAACCGTGTAATAATAGATTTGCCCGCTTGTCCGGCCCGTGTCGGACCACGTGAGCACGTTGCCGAGCGTGGTAACCAAGCTTTCACCGCCGGATGACGTGCCGCGGTAAACCCTGTAATTCATGATTGCCGAGCCGCCATTGGACACGGGTGCTTGCCACGTGAGAGTGATTTGGCCAATCCCCGGCGTCGCGACCAGGTCCTGCGGTGAACCCGCGGAGATCGCTGGCAACGCACTTGCCTCGCGTGAAGGAGCACCATCGCCGGCGCTGTTAACCGCACATGCCGTGTAATAATAGAGTTGTCCGTTCAAATTACTCGTGTCCGCGCAAGAAGTGACATCACCAATGGTCATATACAATAACTCGTTGCCAGGTGTTGTGGAACGGTAGATCTTGTAATTGGTGATGGCAGAACCACCGTCATTCAGTGGATAATCCCACGTGAGCAATATATACCCGTTCTCACCGATAGCCGTGAAACTTCGAGGCGCAATTGGCACGGTTGCTGGCGTGACAGCCACCTCTTCGGCCTGTTCTCCTTCTCCTGCAAAGTTAATGGCATCGACCATGTAATAATAGATTTGCCCGTTTACTAGCCCCGTGTCAGTCCAAGCGAAAATATGACCTAGCGTGGTGACATAACTTTCACCGCCGGATGACATGCCACGAAATATATTATAATTCCAGATCTCAGAGCCGCCATTGTTCGCGGGAGCTTGCCATGTGAGCGTGACCTGGCCATTCCCCGGCGTCGCGACCACGTTCTGGGGTGTGCCCGGTAAGGTCATTGGTGTCGCATCCAACTCATTCGATGGCGTTCCTTCGCCTGCGCAGGTAAGTGCACTGACATTGTAGTAGTAGACCTGCCCGTTCACCAAACTCGTGTCCGTGAAGGAAGTTACGTTGGCGGTGGTCGTGTACCATGCCTCGCTGCCGGGGGATGTGCCGCGGTAGATCATGTAATTGGTGATAGCAGCACCACCATTATCCAGCGGCGATTGCCACCTGATCGTTATTTGTCCATTTCCTCCGTTTATCATGAGATTTCGTGGAGTGCTTGGCGTGGTGATGGATATTGCACTCACCATGTTTGATTGCAATCCTTCTCCAACTATGTTGACTGCGCTCACCTTGTAAAACCAGGTTTCTCCAGCCACCCCAGCCGTGTCGGTGAAAGTGAGGACGTTGCCAATCATCGTGTAATAAGATAGAAGTGCGGGAATCAAACCACGATATATGTAATAACTGGTGATGGCAGAACCACCGTTATCCAGAGGCGATTGCCACGTGAGCGTTACTTGCCCGTTCCCGCCGGTACTTATGAGATTCAGCGGTATACTTGGAACGGTTGCGGGAATGGCAAACGTCTCAGTTGTCTGTGATCCTTCTCCCGCGGCACTGACGGCACTGACCGTGTAATAGTATATCTGCCCGTTCACCACGTTTGTATCCATGGCGGAGGTGATGTTGCCGACGGTAATATACCCTGCCTCGCTGCCAGCGGATGCACCGCGATAGATCATGTAATTTGTGATAGCAGCACCACCATTATCCAGCGGTGGTTGCCACGAGAGCGTTACTTGCCCATTTCCGCCGGTAGCAAGGAGCGCTCGAGGTTGGCCAGGAACAGATGTTGCCGTGGCATTCGCTTCGTTTGACCAGAGCCCTGGTCCCATGTTATTCACTGCTTCGATCGTATAATAATACATTTGCTTGCTCACGACATTCGTATCGGTGAATGTTATCGCGCAATTGATGGTCTTGTAATTAGACTCTAGCCAGGGAGAAGTGCCGCGAAAAATGATGTAATCGGTTATGGGTGAACCGCCATTACTTGATGGAGCGTCCCACGAGAGCATGATTTTCCCGTTTCCCGCGATCGCGCGAAGATTTTGCGGCACGCCAGGCACGTCCCCGGGCTTGGCACTGGCCTCATTAGATTGAGCTCCTTCCCCTGCTACAGTGACGGCACTCACGGTGTAATAGTAATTTTTCCCAACCGTTATATCATAATCTGTGAAGGCGGTTGTCGTGCCGTTCCGTGTGGTCATATAATAAAATTCATATCCCGGGGAAGTCCCACGGTAAATCTTGTAATAAAGAAGTGGTGACGCGTGGGTGACAGCAGGTGCTTGCCACGCGAGTGTCACTTTTCCAACTCCTGGCGTGGCAAGAAGCGTTTCCGGCGCGGTTGGCGTCATGATCATCGGCAAGCAGCACACGTTGTGATCCTGGCTTCCAACGTAAACATGGCCAGCAGCGACGGCGGGGGAATATACGTATCCGCCCATCGTGTACGACCAGATGAACGCGCCCGTGGTGGCGTTCAGGCAGTATAAATCGTGATCATAACTTCCCACGTAGATGTAACCGCCCGCGACAGCGGGGGTGGAATAAATGTTACCATTCGTAGCGTAAGACCAGATAAATAGGCCCGTGGCGGCGTTCAAGCAGTAAATCTTATGATCCCAGCCTCCGATGTAAACGTGTCCGCTCGCAACAGCAGGCGATGATACTATATTACCCCCGCCTGAATTGTAATACCATATTTGACCGCCGTTGGTAGCGTTTAAACAGTAAATCTCGCCATTATTGTTTCCTATGTACACGCACCCACCCGAGACGGCGGGGGCAAATTGCACTTGAGAGTACACATTGTCCCACCAGATTAACGCGCCCGTGGTGGCGTCCAAGCAGTAGATTTTGTCATCCGTGCTTCCCACGTATACGCGCCCGCCCACGACTGCGGGTGAGGACCACACGGTGTTACCCGTCGAGTAATTCCATATTTTAGCGCCTGAAAAGGCATTCAAGCAATATATATTGTGATCGAGGCTTCCCACGTACACGCGCCCATTCCAGACGGCGGGGGAGGATAGAACTTGACCGCCCGTGGTGTAAGACCAGGTGTACGCGCCCGAGACAGAGCCCAAGGCGTATACCTTGTGATCGTTGCTTCCCACATACAACCATCCGCCACCCGCGACGGCGGGGGTGGATCCCACGCTCATGCCTGTCGTGTAATTCCATATTTTGGTACCCGTGGTTGCGTTCAAGCAGTACACATTGTGATCATAGCTTCCCACGTACACGCACCCGCCCGAGACTGCGGGGGAAGATCCAACTTGATTGCCCGTGGTGTAATTCCATGTTGATCCCGACCCTTGCACCGGCGTCGTCGTGGCCACGCTCGTGTGGTTGAGCTGGCGGCCGAGCATGGGCCACTCGTCGCCCGTCGGGTCGCTGCTGCCCGGCGCGGTAGTGGGCCGGGGCGCTGCAAGTGATGCTTGTTGAATTTTTGTCTTCGTTCCGGATGGGGCAAGACTTGCCATAATAGAAACAATGCAAATGCATAGCACGAGCATGATGCCGAAACTGGCAGATTTTGAATACGATAATCGATCCATAATCGATGTGCTTCTTCTAATAAAACTCAATTTTAACTTATTGACTACTTCATGAATAAGAATTAAACATGGCGTATTAGCATGCGGACATTCTCTGCATGGCATCTTCGTCTTGCAAGTTGTCGTATCGATCATGTAATCTCTTGAAAAAAACGAAAAAGGCAACTTTGGAAGGCACGATGAATGAAAATATCCATTTACGGGATTTTATCTAGTTTTTTTTGTTTTTCAAAAGCACCACGTTTATACCCAAGGTCAGAAGTGGTTGAATGTAACGAATAAGATGCATCGTGATGGACATGGATCGACAAAAGCAAGCGACGTGGATCTCCGGCAGCAAGCCGACACTGGAAGGCGCGGGCGTGCATCTGAAACGGGCATTTGGGTATAACGAGGTCCCGATGCTGGACCCTTTTTTATTGCTGGATCATTTCGGGTCTAACAACCCGCGAGATTACCTTGCAGGCTTTCCATGGCATCCACATCGGGGCATCGAGACCATAACCTACATGCTCCACGGCCAGACCGAGCATGGCGATAGCATGGGCAACAAGGGCGTGATCTACCCCGGTTACGTGCAATGGATGACCGCCGGCTCTGGGATCATTCATCAAGAAATGCCGAAACCATACAAGCCCGATGGCCATCTTCTCTCAGGTTTTCAATTGTGGGCAAATCTTCCTGCGAGCGATAAAATGATGGACCCGCGGTACAGGGACGTGCACAAGGACGAGATTCCCGAGATCGAAGTCGAAGGCGGTGCTTCAGTTAAGGTTGTAGCCGGGACCGTTGATGGCACGAGCGGCCCCGTTCAAGATATTGTGACCAATCCCGAGTATCTAGATGTTACTTTGCCGGCTTATGCAAAGTTCACACGGGAATTTCCCGAAGATCACAAGGTCTTTGCGTTCGTGTTCGATGGCGAGGGAAAGTTTGATGGCAAGAACGCCTCCAAGGTTGGCGAGGAAACACTGCTCGTCTTTGGCGACGGTGACTTCATCGAGGTATCCGCGTCGCAAAAACCAGTCCGCTTCATCTTGGTCTCGGGTCGTCCCATTGGAGAGCCGGTCGCATGGTATGGTCCCATCGTCATGAACACGGACGAGGAGCTGCATGTCGCCTTCCAGGAATACGAGAATGGCACCTTTATCAAGCACGGCTCTGATCCAGAAGCGTGATGCCATAAAACGCATCATGTTGTTTTTAGCACACGTCGAGGCATAAACTCGATGAAAGCGATGGTATTGCACGCGCCCGGTGCAATCGAGACGTCCCCGTTGATCCTGGAGGATGTCCCGGTTCCAGAGCCGGGAACGGGCGATGTTCGCATCCGCGTGAGCACGTGCGGTGCATGCCACACGGATTTGCACGAGGTCGAAGGTGATCTCTTGCCACGCGGCCTCCCTCGCATTCCCGGTCACGAGATCATCGGGACGATCGATGAGCTCGGCGATGATAACGAGATTTTCGTGAAAGGAGAGCGTGTCGGCGTTTCCTGGCTGCATGTAACTTGCGGGATATGCCACTATTGCACGTCCGGTCTCGAAAATCTCTGCGATTCTGCCACGTTCACGGGCTACGATGTTGACGGGGGATACGCGGAATATGCCATCGTTCCTGGCTCGTTTGCATTCCGGATACCCGATGCGTTTACCGACGCTGCTGCAGCGCCCCTCATGTGCGCGGGCATTATCGGTTATCGATCGCTTCGCTTGTCGGGCGTGAAACCGGGGGATCGTCTCGGCCTGTTCGGATTCGGTGCATCAGCGCACATCGCCATCCAGGTCGCGTTGTCATGGGGCTGCGAGATCTTCGTTTTCACGCGGTCCAAGGAACACCAGGAACACGCGAAATCGCTCGGCGCGAGCTGGGCTGGAACCGTGGATGACGAGCCTCCAGCGAAAGTCCAAAGCGGTATTTCCTTCGCACCATTGGGCTCCGTGGTTCTAGATGCGTTGCGGTTCATCGACAAGGGCGGTACCCTTGCAATAAATGCGGTTTCATTGACCGACATCCCGCCGATTCCGTGGGAGTTGCTTTACCATGAGCGGAAGATTACTAGTGTCGCCAACGTCACGCGCGGCGATGCTGTTGAATTTCTGGCTATGGCCGAGAAGATTCACGTGGAGACCTCGATTACCACGTATCCACTTGAAGAAGCAAACCAAGCACTTCTTGATATGAAACTAAGTAATATTAATGGTGCTGCCGTGCTCGTGATTCGTTAACACGGGTAATTGCTATTATTAACTGCCAAAAAAGAAAAGTAAATTATTGTTTTGCTTGAATTTCTTCGATCATTTGCTTGCAAGCCTTGAATCCCGTGATGTCGTGGAAGAAAGCAAAGACATTACCAGCCTGCTCAATTTCATCGAGAGCACGTGCTTTATCCGTTTGCAAGATAAGCATCCCGAGCTCATGGTGGCACGCTGGTGCGAAATAGCCGCTGGGAGAAAGTTCCAGTGCGATCTTAAACGATTCAATAGCGTAATCTTCCAACTCGAGATCCTTGAACATGATGCCTTGATTGTAGAAGCGTTCGCCATCTGGCGTAAATTGCTTCGTGAAAAACCGCGAGGAAACCTCGATATCCGCGTCCTTGGCATCGTGCATGTACATGCGAAATGCTTTCAATGAGTTTATCCGGTCGATCGCCTCAATGATCCCGTGCGAAACATTTGAATTGTACGATTGCACAAGAAATTGCTTTAACGTGTCGAGATGGTCGAAATTGAGCTTCGAGTCATCTATCACGAGGAAGTATGGTAGCAAGTCTTGAATTTCATCGCTGATGATCTCGACCACGCTATCCGGAATGCCTTTCAGCTGGAGCGCGTTGAGCAATATCATGATAACATTGCCGGGATGATAGGTCATTTTCCTTGACGAGCTTTCTTTATTATCTTGCAATCCTTTCTTCTTGCGGATCTCTGCATCGATGAGACCATCTCCCACGTTGTACAAAGCTTTCGCTATACAATCCTTGATGAATGGGTTCGTGTCACCGATCAAGCCAATTTCCAGTTCCTCGATGATATCGTCGAGCGGGTGCGCGTGGCCGATGATACCGAGTGCCTCGAAAATCAGCTCTGTTTCCAGGTTGCGCTTGGTCAAATCTAGTTTATGCAGGTGCTCGATCAAGAAATGCGTTGCAAGTACTGGCTGCAATGTGCCAATCTTCCCAAGGGCAAAAGCCGCGTTGAAGCGCACGTCAGCGTCTTGCTCATAGGTCAAGTAAGATGCAACCTTGGTCGCGTCGACATCGGGCCGGGATAAGCCAAGATGACCTAGCGTCTTCAGAATCTCGCATCGCGTGTCGTTCGATGTATCTCCAAGTCGCTCGTAGAGCAAGGTCAAATCCACGTTTTTCTTTACGAGATCATTGAGCGTGCCGAGCACGTAAACGCAATTTCGTATTATCGATTCATCATTATTGGCGAGTTTTTGTTCGATCACCTTATGAATGTCCAAGGAATATTGGCGAGCAAGTGTCTTGAGAGCATCGCTCGCGTTTTCGGCGATGAATGTGCGCTCATCCCCCAATCTTACAATGTAACACTCGAGCAAGTTGCAAGGATTCCCATCGATGTTCACGACCTCGCTGTCATTCCCCGCGCTGATGATGTATTCGGCGATCGCTTGGTTGCACATTTCACGCACTTCCAATTCCTTATCTTCCAAGGACTTTTTCACGAGTAACGAGATGATATCTTGCATGCCAGGAGCGTCACTTTTCAAGATGAAATTGCCAAGAGCGTTGATAGCAACGCAACGGATGAAGTCTCGTTTGTCATTGGCAAATCCCACGAGTTGATCGACGGGCACCTTGTCAGGATTGTACAGCGCGAGGTAGGCAATTATCCGGATTGTCAAGAGCAAGATATAATCGATCGTGTCTTGCTCAGCAAACGTTGGTTGATAGCTCAAGAATGAAAGAATCTTGTCAAAATCGATGGCCATAGGTTGTCTAGCGCTCAACTTGAAAAGCGGGAGAAGTAAAGCTTCGATGAGATATTCTGATCGAACTTGCTCGGTGCTGATCGATTCATCGATTAACAGTTGCAACGCATCGAGAACCGGCAGCACATCCTTCGCGGCCATTCCCAGGTCCATGATGGACTGGACAGCGGCATTTTTCACGTCGAAGCTAGCGTCATTCAATGCCTTCTTGACCTCTTGCTTCGAGAGGATTTGCTTCAAGGCTCCTTTTTCCGCACCAAGCAAGCCCAGGGCATTCAAGATGTAGCGGCGCTTCATCTCGTCAGCACCCGTCAACCCGATTGCCAGCGTTTCGATCACCATTCCGGAATCCAGTTTACCGATTTCACCGAGGGCAGCAAAAGCTTGCGGGCTCAAGAACGCGTGTTTTTGGCTCCATCCCTTTTGGAACGCGTGTGCCTGCAAATATGCGATGATGTTCTTGATCAATTCTGGCTTTGCCGGGTTTTCCTGAGCTATCATGGCAATGTATTGGCGAGCTTTTTCCCTGACTTGCTCATTGACGTCGACCCCGTACTTGTCATACCCAGGCGCGAGCACGATCGATTTCAAGATCGTGAGATAATTGGGTTCCTTTTGCTTCGGCGCCTTGGATGCAGGTTCCTTCTTAATATTTTTACCACTGGCTTTTTGAAGCAGTGCATCCAGTTTTTTAAGCCGGGCCAGTTGTTTCTCGGACGACTTTTCATACGCGTTCACGACCGCGTTCAAGCGCAAGTTTGCCTGGAATTCCGAGTTCTTGCGGAACAGCATAACGAGGGTATAACCAACGGTGATGAAATTCTGCAAAGTGATGATAGGCAAAGTGTATATCGATTGTTGCAGCAATTGCTCGACTTGCGTGAGAATGCCGCCGAACAAGGGATTCGTCACGTTAAACAAATCAAGGACTTGAGTAGCGTTGATCGACATGAAGTTGATAAGGATGTTCATCATGATGGCGATCATGATATACCCGGCAAACACGAAATCGATGATCCGCGTTTTCGATTTCTTTTTCCAGAATCTGGTAAAAAACCCGAGAACTCCGAAGGCAACCGTGGTGATCAGCGAAAGATATGCACTCGTTTCTGTTTTTTGCTTGGTCCCCTGGAAGACGCCCGTGAAACTCGTGTAGAGGCCGACGATTGCGATGATGAGAGGCACGACGGCGATGCCAAACTTGATCAAGTTCATCAGTTTGGACACGGGGTTCTGGAATTTATCGATGCCCGGGTATTTCTTCCCCGGAACAAATACGGTATACGAAGTCTTGATCAGGTTACTCGCGGTGCCAGCCGCCGCGAAGTAGTTTAAGTAGATGAGCGGCACGATCACGATCCAGAGAAAACCAGCTTGAACGAGGGTCACCCTTGTTGCCAATGCGACGAGGATAATCGGTATAACATAGATCAACACCAAGATCACTGCACTAGCTATATATGCCGCGTTTCCATGTAGTTTGTTGACGACATGTGCCTCGATAAACCTGTGAAAACCAGTATCAACGCCAGTCGTGGGACGAGCCAAGTATAGCATTTCTGCAAATGGATACACGAGCAATATCCCGAGTGCCATCCACAGCAAGTATTTCCCGACAGGCTGGATGAACAATGTTTCCGAAGGCAATGCGGGCGTGACGAAATCGATCACTAAGTTGATGCAGAACACTATTACAATCGTGAACATAGCACCGAACACGATCGCAGCAATCCAATCAACCGTGCGAAACGATTGTTCCTGAATCTTGTTTATTTTCACGAGACCGCGACGTGCGAGATTGAAACCCACGATGAACACGGGAATCATAATGATGTAGTACGCAACATTTAGAATTTCATCGACGAGTGCCATATCACGCTATCGCCTCCAAGAAAGTCTTTGTTTGCATTTCTTTAGCCGCGTGTTGCAGCTGGTCCACGCCATTTCGTGCAAGTTCTAGCACGAGCGCGGGATACTGCTTGACGAGCATAATCGTGGGCATTACCTTCTGCAGTTTCCCGCACAAGTCATCCAGTGAGGCGTCGCGGAAGGCTTTTAATGACTTTATCCCGGCAAGGTACAACATGCGAGCAATGATGATATCGATGCCGTCCACCCTGCAGAGATCGCAAACGCCGAGCATAGACATGTAATCCCCTCTCGGCATTCCAATACGGCTATACAAGCTCGGGATCAACGAAATGTTCTCGTCCAAGTCCTCGATGGTCCAGATCTTGTATTTTTGCAGCTCGCTGGCAATCTCGAGGGTCATCATAGGCACGACATTCACGAGCGGTATGTCCAACCCGAACTTCTTTCGTCGCGTGAGCAGTTTCGCGTAGTGAATCCATCGTTCAACATCGGTTATGCTCGGCTCTTCGATAATGATGAAGTACGTGTCTTCATCGACGCCTTGCATCTTATGCAAGACTTGAGCAGGATCCAGGTAGGATAATTCTCGCGCGGAATTAATATCTGCGGCAACCAGCAACTCGGCAATTCGAGGGGAAACCCGTGGAACACGAAAGAGATCAAAAATACGCCCCCATCTCACGAGTTTTTCCTCGTCGATCTCTTCATGATCGCGCTTTTTTTCCTCGCGGGCATGTTTCGATTGTTTACCAACCGTGGCATTCAATTTCGCGAGCAAAGGGGCGTAATCCGCACCATAATTAGTTTCTCGCAAAAAATCGTCCACGGTTTCCAGGTTTGCCGTTTTTTTCAAGATAGGGCCATAAAACGGGCCGATATCATCAAACGCGTCGAACTTAAATTTTACCACGGTAAAGACCTTTTCAGATTGTTGTAATACAAGTTTTGCTATCGTTGTTTAAAATTTTCCCATTAAAGAAAAACATGGTATGCAAACACGATCAAGGAACGTAAAATAAATCATTCTCTTGCTTGGATTTCCTCGATCAATTGCTTGCACGTTTTGAACTGCGTGATGTCCTCGAAAAAGGCGAAAGCATTGCTTGCTAATTCAAGTTCCTCGAGAGCTCGCCCCTTGTCCGTGTTCAAGAATAGCATGCCAAGTTCCTGGTGGCAAGAGGGTGAGAAATACTCGTTTGGCGAGAGTTCCAGGGCAATCTTGAAAGATTCTATGGCATAAGCATCGAATCCAATGTCCTTGAAAAGCATGCCTTGATCATAAAACCGATCGCCATCACGGGTGTATTGTTTCGCGTAAAATTTCGATGAGCTCTTGATATCCTCGCTTTGAGGCTCGTGCATGTACATGCGAAAAGCCTTCAATGAATTGATGCGATTGATGGCTTCGAGAATTCCATGAGAGTAATTCGAATTATACGCTTGAACGAGCAATTGCTTCAACGTATCGAGATGCACGAATTTCAGCGTGGCAGAATCGAGCGCAAGAAAGTAGGGTAACAGGTCTTGAATGATGTCGCTAATAATCACGACAACAGTATCCGGGATGCGTTTCAATTGAAGTGCATTAACCAGGATCATGATGATGTTCCCCGGACGGTATTCCATTTTACCTGACGGATGTTCCTTGACCCCAGTCGGCGTGACTTCTTTATTTCCTCGTATATCAGCATTGATTATGCTAACACCAACGAGATAGAGAGCCTTGGCGATGACATCCTTGATGAAAGGATTCGTGTCGCTCATTATGCCAATTTCGAGTTCCTCGATGATTTCATTGAACGGATGAACGCTTCCGATTACACCAAGGGCTTCATATATCAGTTCGGTTTCGAGATTTCGCGCAGTTAAATCAAGTCTATGAAGCGCTTCGATCAAGAAATGCATGGCGAGAACGGGCTGTAACGTGCCAATTTTCCCGAGGGCAAACGCAGTATCCAGGCGGACATCGGCATCTTGTTCATAAGTCAAGAAAGAAGCCACCAGGTTCACGTCAACATCGGATCGCGCCATGCCAAGAAAACCGAGTGTCCTGAGAATTTCGCATTTAGTTTCATTCGACGTATCCCCGAGACGATCGTAGAGTAGCGTCAAGTTCACGTTTTTCTTCATGGAATCATCCAGCGTACCGAGAACATACACGCAATTTTGAATGATGCATTCATCATTTTCAGCAATTTTCTGTTCGATCGATTTGTGGATGTCAAATGGATATTGCTTGGCAAGGGTCTTGAGGGCATCGCTGGCATTTTCTGCGATGAAGGGTATATCATCACTTAACTTTTCAAGGTAATATTCAATTAGATTATATGTCAGGCCATCAATCGTGATGATCTCACGCTCTGCGCCCTCGTTAATCACGTGTTCGACAATTTTTTCATTGCACTTGTCTCGCACTTCCTTTTCCTCGTCTTCCAGGGACTTTTTCACGAGAATCGAGAGTATCTCGGGAATTTCCCTGCTCATAATAAGATGACCCAAAGCATCGATCGCGACGTACCTGATAAAATCGCGTTTATCATTTGCGAAAGCCATGAGTCGTTCAACTGGAACCTCGTCAGGATGATAATACACCAGAGAGGCGATGATTCGAATCGTCATGAGTAAAATGTAGTCGTTTGTATCTTGCTCGGCAAATGATGGTTGGTAATCGAGAAGCCCTATCATTTTATCTATATCAATGGCTCGAGGTTGTCTCATGCTCAACTTGTAGAGGGGCTGAAGCAATGTTTCAACGAGATATTCCGATTGCGGCAAAGCGAGTTCGATTGATTCATCGAGAAGCAATTGCAATGCGTCCAACACGGGTCGAACGTCTTTCACGGACATGCCGATGGCCATGACAGATTGGATGACCGAGTTCTTCACTTCAAAACTAGAATTGTTCAAGGCTTGCTTTACCTCCGGTTTCGAAAGAATTTCATTCAATGTGCCCTCCTTCCCGCCGAGCAAGCCAAGGGTAAGGAGAATATATCGTCGTTTCAGGTCATCCGGAGTCGATAAACCACCGATCAAGGGCTCGATGACGGCACCTGGATCCAGTTTCCCGAGTTCCCCCAAGGCAGCGAACGCTTGCGGGCTCAGAAAGGCATGTTTCACGCCCCGGACCTTTTCCAATGTATGGGTTTGCAAGAAATCGATGATTTTCTTGATGAGCTCTGGTTTTGCACTTGATTGTTCCGTGATCAATTCGATATATTGTCGTGCCTTTTCCCTGATTGGCTCGTTCACATCAACCCCATATCTATCAAACCCGGGATCGAGAACGATGGACTTCATGATAATCGTGTAATTTGGTTCCTTGGCTTTTAATTTCTTGGAAACAATTTTCAGCATTGCTTCCTTGTCGCTAATATTCTGCAATCTTGTTTCAAGTTTTCTCATCCGGGCGAGTTGTTTTTCGGACGACTTGTCGTACGAATTCATGACCGTGTTTAATCGCGTGTTTGCTTGAAATTCCGAGTTCTTCCGGAAGAGCATCACGATCGTGTAACTTACCGTTATGAGGTCTTGCACCGTGATGATGGGTAATGTGAACGCGGGTTGCTTCAACAAATTTTCAACTTGCAGAAGGGCATCGCCAAACACTGGATTGGTGATGTTGAAAAGATCGAGGACCTGCTTGTATTGGATGGACATGAAATTGATGAGAATATTCATCATGATGGCGATCATGATGTATCCGGCAAATGCAAAATCAACGATCCGCGTTTTCGATTTCTTGTTCCAATATTTCCTGAAGAATCCGAGAATACCAAGCCCTACCGTGGTGATCAAGGAAAGATATGCGCTTATACCGGCTTTTTGAGCATTCCCTTGAATGACACCTGAGAAGCTCGTGTAGATCCCTATCACGGCGAGAATGAGGGGCGAAAAATAGATGCAGAATTTGATGAATGCATTGAACTTGAAAGAGAGCGTTTGGAATTTTTTTATGCCAGGATATTTCCTATTAAACGTCAGCATTGGGTATCCATATTTTATCACGTTGCTCGCCGCGCCCGCTGCCGCGAAATAGTTCAGGTATATCAATGGCACGATCACGATCCAGAGAAAACCAGCCTGAAGGATGGTCACTCCAAACAAAACTGCAATGAGGAAAATGGGCAAGCCATAGGTCAATAGCAAGATGACCGCGCAAACGATATACGCAGTGTTTCCGCGAAGCTTGTTGATGATGTGGGCCTCGATAAACCTGTGATACCCGGTATCGACACCTGTCGTTGGCCGGGCCAGGTAAAACATTTCTCCAAAGGGATACAAGATCAAGATGCCAATCGCGATCCAGAGCAAGTATCTACCAACTGGTGGAATTATCACGGGTGTAGGCAAATTCGGCGTTATGAAATCAATCGTTATGTTGATGCAAAACACGATGACGACCGTGAACATCACTCCAAAGGCCACTGACACGGTCCAATCATACCAGCTGAACGGGCGTTCCTCGATCTTGCTCACCTTCGCGAGATTATGACGTGCCAGGTTGAACCCAATGATGAACACGGGAATCATGAGAATAACATACGTGAAATTCAGAATTTCATCATAGACTGCCATGTCACGCCATCGCCTCCAGGAATGTCTTGATTTTTTGACTCAGCGCAATATTCTGCAATTGCTCCAAGTTACTTCGGGTGAGATCCCTCTCTAATGTTGGATATTGCTTGTAAAGATAACTCGTGATCATCGCCTTCTTCAAGTTCTCGCACGCCTCGTTTATGGATGCGTCCTGGAAAGCAAGCAGGGATCGGATTCCTATTTCATGCAGCGCACGAGCTATAGCTATGTCGATGCCATGCACCCTGCACAAGTCGCAGATGCCCAGTATTTCCACGTATTCGAGCCTCGGCATTCCTATGCGATCGTATAGCCCGGGAATCAAGCCAAAATTGGCATCCAAGTCCTCCATGGTCCAGATCTTGTATTTTTGCAATTCGCTTGCAAAATCGAGGTTCATGACTGGGATGACATTAACGAGTGGGATGTCCATTCCATATTTCTTGCGCCGAGTCATGAGTTTTGCATAGTAAATCCATTCTTCGGCATCCGCGATCCTCGGCTCTTCGATGATTATGAAATGCGTGTCCTCGTCAACCTCTTGCATCTTGAACAAGATTTGCGTCGGATCCATGTATGATAATTCGGCAACGGAATTCACGTCCGCGGCAACGAGCATCTCAGCGATGCGAGGTGGCATTCGTGGAATGCGAAAGAGATCAAAGATGCGTCCCCACCGGACGAGCCTCTTCTCGTCAATCTCGGGGTGATCACGAACCCTTTCCTTGCCGAAGATTTCCCTTGGTTTCTCTTCCGGGGCGTTCAATTTCGCGAGTAGCGGCTTGTAATCCATGCCATAACTTGTTTCTTTTAGAAAATCGTCTATCGTTTCCAGGTTCGCTTTTCTTTTCAGTGTTTTTCCATAAAACGAGCCAATGTCCTCGAAAATGTCAAACTTGAACTTGACCATGAAAGATGCCCTTGGTTGATGGTAGCAAGCAAACGCACGAGACATCGTTTTAAGATTGTCCCCGATTACATTAAAGCGCCTGGATGTAAAATATGTCGCTCTAAATGTGAAGTATCTAGCATTGAAAAGGCTTTAAAAGGCAAGGCGGTTATCGAGTCCAGCATAATCCTTATTACAATATTCATGATACTAATTGGCACCGCACTAGTGTCGTGAAGAAAATGGGGGAATCCGAAAAAAATGCCAGCGTTAGCTTGAAGGACCAGGTGAAAAAGTTTGTCATTAAAGGATTATTGGGATTCCAGAGCGTGGTGGTCTTTAATATCGGCCAGAAGCTAGGCATTTTTGATTACCTTTCGACAACTGCGAAAGAATCCTCGGGAGGGGAAGCAATTTCCTTGGTATCGTTCACGCTGGATGAATTGACCGAGAACCTGCACTTGGATGCAAATTATCTGGACGGGTGGATCCACATGGGACTCGTGTGTGGTTTATTCGAGCTTGACGAGTCCCGCGAAAAAGCAGTGAAGACTGCCCCGTTCGTTTACGACATTCTCGTGGACAAGACCAGCTACTTCTACGCAGGCAATCCTCTCTTGCTCTTCTCGAATATAGCTCCCGTGGCCTCCTTCATCCTTGAAAGTTTTCACACCGGGCAATTGAGGAGTTGGGTGGACTTTCCAGAGGATTTATTTCGGCAAGCCGCGGAAACATCGGCTGCTGATGGAAAGCGGATGGAACAACTTTTTTCGAGTAAATTCAAATTCTTTGCCCAAATTTTGCGCCAAGGAGGATCCATTCTAGATGTCGGGTGTGGATATGGGATCCACATCTCGCATTGGGCGAAAAAATATAAGAATTGCCGCGTCGTCGGGATAGATCCTGATCCGCGAGCTGCGAAGGCTTCACAAGAACTGTTCGCCCAGGATCAGTGGGACACCCGGGTAACAATTCTCAACATGACCACGGCGGAATTTATCCAAACTAACCCCGAACCTTTCGACCTGGTTATCATGAATGAGGTTTTGCACGAGTTAAACCCTGACGAGGAATACCGGCGGAGCGTGTTGAATGATATCTACTCCTTGCTCAAGGAGGCCGGGTTACTTGTAATCCATGATAGCATCATCCCGGATACCTTCACGCCAGACCAGGGAAAGGTCGTCTTTGAAGTCATGCACAAGTGGCTAGAAGTGACTTTTGGATCCCGGTTCTATGACGAAGCAGGGTTTCAAGCACTTGTCGCTTCCACGTTCTTCCAAACTGCCGAGCTGGTGCGCGAAGGTAGCGTATATTTCTGGGCATTGAAAAAATAGACTAGAATTGTAATGAAGCCTACGCTTTTTGCAATTTCAACTGGAAAATCTTGTCCTGGATAGACTGCTCCACGACTTCCCATCCTTCTTTCCTCGCAATGCGAGTGATGTTCTCGATCGCGGGTAAAAAATCTCCTGTCACCACGAGCTCGTCGCCCGCCTCGAGTTTCTTGAGTTCTCTTCGCGTGTTGAATGCAGGCATGGGGCACACCGTGCCGGACGTGTCGAGAATTTTCTGTACCATGGTCGTGGTGTTCCTCGCTGCTAGAAAAACAAGGACTTATCGCACTCGGTCACGTACGCGACCAGGTCGTGCATAGTTCCTGCCGTGACGCCTTCGACGAAGTTTTCTTCAGTTATACCGCGGGCTTTCATGCACACGCCACATGCCTTAATCTCGAGATTACCGGCTTCTAATCCTTGATTGATCCAATCCTTGACGTTCGGATATTCGGTGGGATCTTGGGTGTTCAGCGCTGCAAAAATGCCATCTTCGACGAGAAATAACTTGACCGAGTGACCCTCTAAAAGAGCCGTATTGACAAAACGCATGGCGGTATATGGTCTCTCCGCTGTGTACGGCGCCTGTCCGATTACAACGCAAATGCTTACCATTCATGTTCGACCTTCAAAATTTTGATATTCGAGACATTTTCAATCATAAGAGAAACAAGTTGAATTATTAAGATATTTGATGATTAAAAAACATCGTTTGATTCATAAATTAATCAAAGAGGGAAAAATATCAAGACGAACGTTAACACGATCAAGACTACTCCGTTCAATAACCGCAAATGTGGCCTGTATTTCTCCCGGAAGGCATTAAACCGTGCTGGTTGTACTCCAATCCGAAGGGCTACCAATAGAATCACGATCGGCAATAACATTCCAGCAAAATATACGACAATATAATAGGCAAAAAATGAATCAAGCCAGGTGTCATACAATAGAGAAAGGAACACGCCGCCAAAACAAGGTATCTTGACAAGAGCGAATAGCATGCCTAGCAAAAAGGCATAGGTACCGGATCGTTTCTCAATAAAGGTTTTCAACAAATCCTTCACTTTTTGCGGGGTTCCAAATGCGATGCTTCTTTGGCTCTTGAATTCCACGATTTGCCATATACCTATCGTGATCAAGATACCACCAAAGATATATTTGAAATACAAGAACAATCCCACCACGCTAAGCAATGCCAAGAATGCTGCTGAAACTGCCAGGTAAGCGATGATGATTCCAAGAATCAATCCGGTGGATATCGCTAAAAACTTGCTCCGTTGCTCGACCATGACCAAAGTCGTGCCGAGGACGCTCGCCATCAAGAGCAGGCAAGGAGCGACCCCCACGATCAAGCCGGAAAAAAAGGAAACCCAAAGCAAGTTTTGCACGTATGGCGTTCCCCCGAGCCAGGCTTCGAGGTTTGCCTCCGTGATGTTTCCCTCATACCACACGAGAATGCTTCCCGATTTGTTCAAGACGAGCGCGGGAATGGACGCGGTTTGATTGCTAAGCTGTTTCAAATGTGCTAATAAGGCAAGCATGAGTGTTGCGTTGGAATAATAGGGTTCCAAAAAATAAGTGGCTTGAACTTCCGAGTGAGTCGAAACGAATATTCTCACTATATTTTCGCTATACACGCAAGCTTCGCAGCCTGGGTCTCCGTAGAACGTCAATGACAAGTTTTTTTGTGCCGTGGCGTCGTGAGGCGTGCATGCAAAGATGAAACAAACCAATGAAAGTGCAAAAACCGATACAAGGACTTTTTTGTGCATTTAAGTCAGCATAAACCGCGTTCCCATATGTAACTAACGTGTGTTTTATTCGGTTTAGCCGCAGTTATTGCGCCCCCAAGCAGAGCCATGGCAATGCTTGTAATGCTTTTATGCCTTGAAACTCACCTATTTATTATGACTTACGAAGAAACGTGGGACAGCCTCAAGAAACACCATCAACCGGAATGGCTCGACGATGCAAAATGGGGCATCTACTTCCATTGGGGAGTTTATTCAGTCCCAGCCTTTGGTAACGAGTGGTATCCCAACATGATGTATCGTGGCTTTATTTCACCGATCTGGGGGCATCATATCGAAACGTATGGCCTGCTGGATGAACCGGGACACGGCTATAAGGATTTCATCCCTAGTTTCACGGCCGAGAATTTCGATCCTGACACGTGGGCTGAGCTGTTCAAAGAAGCCGGGGCGCAATTTGCAGGCCCTGTTGCCGAGCATCACGATGGTTTCTCAATGTGGGCCAGCAAGGTGAACCCGTGGAACGCCATGGACATGGGTCCGCATAGGGACATTGTCGGCGAGATGGAGCGGGCGATCCGGAAGCAAGACATGAAATTCATCTGCACCTTCCACCACGCGAATAATTGGTATTACTACAACCACGACCCTGCTCTCGATACGGGTGATCCGGCTTATGCTGGCTTGTACGGCAAGCCTCATTCCGCCGCGAACGGAATCGGGTATTCCGACACGAAGCAAGACCGTCCCGATCTCGAGTTCAACGAGCAATGGTTCGCCAAGCTCAAGGAAGTGATCGACAATTACCGGCCTGACCTCATCTGGTTCGATTTTTGCTTGTCCCGGATAATGGACAAGTTCAAGCGCAAGTTCGTTGCATATTACTACAATGCCGCCGAGGAATGGGGCAAGGATGTCGAGATCCTCTACAAGGACTTTAATCTCCCGCCCGGCGTGGGGATACTCGACTATGAGCGCGGTCGCGCCGGTGCCATGACACATTACAAGTGGATCACGGACACGAGCTTGGGCCGCAAGAGCTGGTCGTACATCGAGGACGAGGAATACTTGCCCGTCGAGGCACTCATCCACTCGTTCGTGGACCGCATCGCGAAAAACGGGTATCTTCTGCTAAACTTTGGACCCAAGGCGAATGGAGACATTCCTGTTCAGGTTCAAGAAACGTTCAAAGATTTTGGGAAGTGGATCAAGGTGAACGAGGAAGCAATCTTTGGTAGCACCCCGTGGGTCGTGGCCGAGGAAGGCCCAATGAAATTGGCGAAAGATGGTGGCTTTAACGAGGACCAGGATTACACTAGTCCTTACACCGCGCAAGATATTCGTTTCACGACCAAGGGAAATGCCCTCTACGCGTTCGCTTTCGGTTGGCCTGAGGACGAGCTTACAATCAAGACGATAACTCTCGCCCCAAAATATGCCTCGCACGAGGATGCGCCGAAAGAATGGTACATTTTTGAACCGGGGGATATCGATTCGATCACGATGCTTGGCCAGGGCGAACCATTGGAATGGCATCTCACGAATCAAGGATTGAAGATAACTGTTCCCGCCGAAAAGCCGTGCGAGCACGCGTATACCTTCAAGATATCCTGGGCGTGAATCAGTCTTTCTTTGAAAGATTTTTCTTTTTCTCGTTCTATGATTCCTTCATGAAATGTGATCCTCGAATGCAAAAAGGAGATACTTAATTTTTTTTAGGAGTTACTCGTAGTTAGTATCAGTGATATATAACATGCATTCAGATGGGGACATACTAACAGATGCCTTGAGCGAGGAGCAAGAGGCACTCGACTTGATGCGATCCGGTAAACTTGAATTGGCACGATACCGGCTCGCGAAGCTTTCCAAGAAATTTCCCCAACATGCCAAGTTTCATTTTAACTACGCGCTGGTTTTGTATAAACTGAAAAATTTTGAAGAGGCGCTCGACGAAGTGAACACGGGTTTGTGGTTAAAGCCGGATGATGCCAAGGCAACGCAATTCAAGCAAGAACTCTTGACTCGAATGGCGAAATCGAATCCTACCAAGCCCATGGAGCCAACACGATCCGAACGCACGATTGTGGCACCCCTATCGAGCGTCGCGAGCGAAGAAACGAGTGAACAACCGGAGGACGAAATTATGCTTGCTTCCGAGGGCCAGCCAGAAACCATTTCGGAACCAATCCTGGCTGAAATCGAGCAAGTTCCCACGTCGTTGGATGATGAAAGCACGTCGATGGTCATTCCTGGATCACTTGCAGTAATCGAAGAGAAAGAAGAAATTCCGGAAGTTGCAGTCGAAGAGAAAGAAGAAATTCCGGAAGCTGCAATCGAAGAGAAAGAAGAAATTCCGGAAGCTGCAATCGAAGAGAAAGAGGAAATTCCGGAAGTTGCAATCGAAGAGAAAGAGGAAATTCCGGAAGCTGCAATCGAAGAGAAAGAGGAAATTCCAGAAGCTGCAATCGAAGAGAAAGAGGAAATTCCAGAAGCTCCAATCGAAGAGAAAGAAGAAATTCCAGAAGCTGCAATCGAAGAGAAAGAGGAAATTCCTGAGCTTGAACATCGCCCTGAATCTATTCCCGATGATTTGGTCCATGAAAGGACTGTCCCGGAACCAAGTGAAGTGCAAGATTTTCCCGAGTCGTTCGTCAAGAACTTGAAATCATCTTTGAGCTCGGAGATCCGAGAGGAGAGCGATTCCACGGAATCCACTGCCGAGTTACAAGAACCAGAGGAAGAAAAAATCACACCTGTTAAAGAGATTTCTCCGGATCAAGAGCTTCCATCGACAGATTCAACCGAAACAAGCATGCTTTCTCACGAGGACTTGAAGCAACCGGCCGATGAGTTGGCGGCACCTGATGTTCGTGTGCTTCCATCGAACGAACCCGTGGTCATCGAAGAGGCAAGTAAGTTTGAGATGCCGGAAGATGACGTACAAATCATCGATGAAACGGGCACGCAGGATTATGATTCGGTGCCTATCGAAATCATTGAGGTGGAACCACGTGTCGCGATACTCGAAAAAGCTGCCGATGTCACGGTCGAGCACGGAGACTTAGAGTCATCACCCGAAACAACCATTACTTCCGAAGATGATGATTTTAAAATTCAAGAGGTTCAAGGTCCAATAATAGTCGAGCCCTCATTCGAGGCAGAAACCAAGAACATCGAGCCAGATGAGGTGAAGCCCGAAGTTCCTGCTGGACGGTTGATCAATCTAAAAGACCTTTTCAAGGAATCCAAGGAAAAAATTATGGAGTCATGCGAAGCGGCAACGCCGGAATCTGAACAGCAAGCAATCCTCCACGATACCGTGGACCTGGAACCTTTCGACGAATCCCGGCTTATCACGTTCAAGACCCTGCATGAATTGGACGCGTACAAGTGCTCGATCCAAGCTTTGGTGATCAAATATCTCGATAAAAAGACGGATAGGGATAATCAAGCCGAGACAGAAATTCCCGCAGCAGGAGTCCTTGATGCCGAAGCTGCGGCTATCGAGGAAATGGAACCTCTTGAATATCCAGAATCTGACAATGATATCATGGAAATGAGGACCCTGGATGCGATATCGGCAACCACTGCTAGCATTGCACCAGAAAGCATCTCGAAGAAAATCGTAAATGAAGAACTTGATCAGGAACTTCTCGAGACGCTGGTCGATGCAAGAGATTTCGCGCAACACTATCCGGTGGACTTCGATCTCAAGACAGGGATCGAGCAGAAGATTCTTGAAAAAGTAAAACCCAGCGTGGATAACGTGCCTTCACCCGCGGGAGATGTCCTTGCGCAGATCATCGAAATGCAAACATACGTGGAAAATATTCGATTGAATCGTAATCTCTTAAAGAATAAGCAAGACTTCATCAACAACATGCTTGGTAATGAAACTGCTACGATATTGGCTGAAATCGAGTCGACATCCCGGCCATCGATTGATTATTCTCCATCAAAAACCTTGGAACCAGATGCTTTTAGCGGGGATCAACAACTCGACCGCCTCGATCGCGACGAGCAATCAAGCTTCACGGATGCGGGGTTGAACGAGGTTCTTGGAATGGTCCAACAACTCGGCGAAAATCTTTCGAATGAAACGGTAAAAGGTGATACTTCCAAGATGAAGGAAGTCCTCGCCAAGATCAAGAGAGTCACGCACGGACTCTATGAAAACGCGCAATACGAGCAAGCCGTTACCATATATACCCAGATTTTGAACTATTTTCCCGAAGATTTCGAGGCTTTGTTTAATACCGGCTTTTGTTATCGAGAAATGGGTAATTACAAGGACGGGGAGAAAATTTTCAAGCGTATCATCGAATTATTCTATGATAATGCCTACGCGTGGTATAATCTTTCATTGATCTACGCTCTCACGAACGAGGGCGATAAGGAATCGTATTGCCTGCAAAAAGCGAGGGAATTTGGCTATGTCGTCGATATCAATCGTCTATCCCGGCTAAATCTCACGTACGCGCAGAAAAATCCATTTGATTTCGAATGACCGTTTCCCGGGTGAACGGCGTGAACGCGACCGATGCATGGCAGCTGGAAAACGATGCGATCGACAGGTTCAATGCGGGCGAGTTTGATAGCGCGATTGAATTGTTTTACAAGACAACCTCGATGGCCCCGGAAAACGCGCAACTGCATTTTAATTTCGCACTCGCCCTTGCTAAGCTCGGGGAGACCAAGGTTGCGATGGATATCATCAAGAAAGGTCTCGAGATCGAAGGCCATGACAAGCAAGCATTGCGATTGCTGTCCATACTATATGAAGACTTGAAGAATTCCGAGCAAAATATTCGGGATATAACAGGGATTGAATGGATCGGGCGATTTCTCAAGGTCAAGGACTTGTACTTGAATTATATGGATCTCGATCAAGGAATCATCGACATGATAGTTACCAGCGAAACTGAACAGTTGGATCTTGCAGAATTACAACTCGTGGATGGCAAGACTTATGTTGAAGAAGCCTCGGAGCCTATCATGAACGACGCAATCCACGAGTTCTTGCCACTCACTCTCGCGCCTTGTTACAAGCATATATCCCTGCCGAGCCTCGATGTAAATAAGTTTAATGACGTGATGGATTATATCGTGTCGAATTACAACGATCTACTCGAGATTGATCGCTCATTCGCCTTGATCTGGATGTTTGGAAAAGGCAAGAACAAGTACGACGAAGCGGAATACGAGGATGCAGCAAACATTTTCGAGGCAATGGCGGTGGCGGAACCAACCAACATTGCAATTCTCTTTTATTGTAGCAAGACGCTGCGTGATTCAGGCGACATGGACATGGCCCAGCGATCGATCGATTATCTCAAGCGCATTATCCAATTAAATCCCGAAAATGCCCTGGCATGGTACGAAGTCTCCTTGAGTTATGCAATTATCGGTGATTTGCAGAAAGAGCTTTTCTGTTTACAACGAGCATTTGACCTGGGCCACTCGAAAGAAGATTTTGACCGCATCATGTATCTTGAATCGATCACGGCCCCCGTGGATCCATTTTCCAATTAAAACGGTATTTCCTGCTCGTGCTCGCCAGATTCTGGCATCATTTTCTTTTCTTTCTTGTATGACGTGATGCCGTAAAAGATGATGACGATGATGATGCCCACGATGGCAATGATGAGAAGGATCTGGTTCCATGTAAGCACGAACGGCCAGGAAACCTCGGGTAACTGCGCCATCAACGGGCCGACGACGGCAAGAAATGCCGTTCGATTCAAGAATGAGGTTTCTTGTGTCAGGGATATGGAGCTCGCGGGTGCGGGCATGCTTGAAGCGATGATCGAGAACTCGTCAAAAAACGCGGTGTACATCACCTCTTCCAAGGGCGCGAGGAACGCGACGACGAACGACTGGATTAATCCCGTAAAAATCGAACTGTTTTTCCACGTGGATTCGCGTGCAACGTCGAACACGAGTCCTATTTTTGTTTCCATGTCCACGAACGCTATGAACCCGAGGCCAATGTTACTTCCATAATCGAGCAACACGGCTTGGTGTCCACCGATCTCTTGCTCGATTGCCGTGATCTGAAATCCCGATAGTCGCTCGTTCCAGATTTCCGTGAACGTGAACACGACAAGGTCCCAGACAGTTGAGCCGCTAAAGGTGACGTTCGTATATTTCTTTATTTCCTGGTCAAGGGCACTTCTGTATGATTGCGGAACGCTTTGCGAGAACGGGTTTGACGTGAAATACGATCCCGTGGCGTTTTCCAAGTCTATATAGTTCACGAGCAAGGTATCATTATTGGAATTCACGATATCTTGCGAGTACATCACGGTATCGTTTGAAGAGCCATTCATCGGATTGAAAATAGGATTCTGGATGCGACACGTGACATTTGCATTGCTCGTCCAACCAAGATTCTTGTACGCATTCGGAATCCATGATGTCCAGGGAATCGAGCCACTCGCGCTGCTCAGCAATGATACCAGGCAACACGATGCGAAAAACAAGACTATTATGCTCGATCCGCGTCGCATGATGTATCTTGCCGATTGCGCATATATATACTTCTCGTGCGTCTGCCGGGAAAAACAACCCATCGTAAAAAAACGAGGAAGAAGTAAAAACTGGTGATTTACCTGCTTACTAGCCCCTTCATGAGCTCGGGCTTGTATTTGAAATCGGAAGCTAGTTTCCCTGTGCGCTTGTAATATTTCACGATGCGGTAAATCTTGCTCTCCATGTTCTGCAAGTTTCGCTTGTTGTGAAAATCTTTTTTATTTTGTTCCATGTGCGCGCGCAAGTGAAGTGCCTTGCGAACCAGGTTGGTCAAGTCTTCGGGGAGCGGATTGATCAGCAAATTATTTTCCTTGAGGATAACCTGGATTTTCTTGCCAGTAATAACTTTTGTAAGGGGTATCCCGTAAGAGTCACGGAGAATCAAACCTATCATCGCGGGTGGAAATCCTTCCCTACCGAGGCTCACGACGAGGTCTTCGACTTCACGAGGGGAATACGTTACCCACTCGGGCGTACTCTTTATCGCGGGCCGTGTCGAGCCCGACGTCCCTTTTCTGGGAGCATGCATTCTGGCCATAATATAAGAACTTCAATCTTTAAACTAAACAAATACTAAGATAGTGAATTTAAACCGATTTTTATACATTTTTCCCAGCGCCCGAAAACCCCTCGACGATTCATCCGCTTGTCATTAGAAAGGGAAAAGATTTACTCGCCGGCACGCCGGATAGCAATTGATGAGTGGCAAAGGATGGTCGCCCGAGAAAACCGGCTTCTTGCTTGCCTACCCGAACGTAGCAAAAATTGGCATGGCATCTCTCGGAATGCAAGTAATCGAGGACGTCGCCGCATCGAACCTGGCTTACTACGTTGACACGTGCTATCTTCCCGACAAGCCCGAACGCGCCAGATTAACATCGACGAGAGCGCATGCCCCGCTGAAAACGTTCTCGCTGGTGGGATTCAGCTGTGCCTTCGAGCTGGATTATCCAAACGTGACCCGCATGCTTCATGCCGCTACCATCCCGCAACGTTCCGCCGACCGAGAAAGAATGCGGGCTACCAACGATCAATTTCCTATCGTCATTGCAGGCGGCGTGGCCGTGTCCTCGAACCCTCTCCCGTTGTTACCCTTTCTTGACTTCATATTTATATTTGATGCGGAATTCACCATCAAGGAATTCCTGGACCATTTCACGCGTTTCATCGAGGACGGGATGACTCTCGAGACGTGGTGGGATGGATATCCTGGCACGAAACGTGGTATCATTCCGGCATTCAAGTTCAAGGAAGGCATGCCACTGGACATCTTGCTAACGAGAGAAGCGTGTGCATGGGACGTGCGCCCGCTCGACGAGCTCGATGTTCCCGTGCAGCAGCAATTGTTCGATCCAGAAGAGCCCTCATCGCTTGGCACGTCCTATTTGCTCGAGATCGGCCGTGGTTGCGGGGAAGGATGCAGGTTTTGCTTGATCGGCAATCACCAGCGACCGCCACGATATCGATCGATCGCGAGTATCCAGCAGATCCAGGAGCAAATCGGTGGACCGGGCCATCCATTTCGCAAGATCGCCATGATTGGCACCAATGTTGCCGATCATCCAGAATTATCAGAAGCTTGCACTTGCATCATCGATAGCGGGTACCAATTATCCATTCCATCAACCAAGCCATGCAATGATGAAGGAATGATGCATGCCATCGAAGCATCGGGCATCCACACGATCACCATAGCTCCCGAAACCGGCTCGGAACGGTTGCGGTCGGTCGCGAATAAAAAAATCTCGAATGCCGAATTCAAGGCAATGGCCGAGCAACTCTTGCAACATGGCGTCACGACCATCAAGGTCTACTTGCTCTTCGGGTTACCAACCGAGACCAGCATGGATCTCGATGAATCTATCCAGTTTCTCGAAGAGTTGAAGGAAACAACAAGAGATGCCGGGGCCCGCCTCACCATCTCGCTGAATCCCTTCATTCCAAAGCTCGGCACGCCATTCATGTTCCACGTCACGAATTACTTGTCCAAGAACTTCAAGCAATTCAGGCACGACTACGAGGCGTTCACGAGTCGATTGGAAACGGCGTGTCGAACCAAGATCAGCACGATGGATCTCAAGGAAGCCCGGCTACAAGCCGTGCTCTCGCTCGGAGGCACGGAACTTTCTGCGTTCTTGCAAGTTACCGGCCAAGTTGAAACGAAACCAGGATTGCTTCGCATTCCTGATAACGTCATTGACACCAGCTTGGAATCAATCGAAGCATTGCTGCTTCAAGAACACGTTCCCAAGTATCTCGTGAACATCATCCCCGTGTCGCTTGAATTCTTGCAGCGTGAATGGTACGCCGCATTTGATGGAACCACGTCTCCACGATGCATGCCCCCAGATTCGTGCGCGGGGTGTGATCACGTGAATTGCATTCAGGATTCAAGAAGCTGATTTTGCTGCCCTTTTTTCGCTGTATTCTGCCCTTCTCTTTTTGTACTTGGCGTGTGAAACCTCCCCCACGATGATGAAGACGAGGAACACGGCGCCCTCGATCAACGCGCCGACGATTGCCGGGATATTCGAGTTCGCGAGGGCATGGCTGGCTCCAATCAAGCTCATGTCAACGAAAAATTCCGGCTTTTATGTGATACCTATGCGCAAGAAGATTGATCCCATGATTTTCCCTTTTCAAGTTGTAAGGGAAATTGGGCACTCACTCCTACATTAAAATAAGATGATTCTAAATATATATTCACTACTGCGTGAACCATTTCTTGCAGACGCTGCAACTGTACAATTTTTCCTGCTCGTTGAAGACGAGATATTGCATCTTGCACTCAGGACAAACGACCGGCCCTTTCATGCGCGCTTCCGCCTTGTCCATGACCGTCACGGTCTTGTTACCGGGTTGCCGGTAAAATTTGATATCACATTTTTCGCAATAAAACCGCAAGAGTTTCTCGCCTTGTATGACCCGTTGCAAGTACATGTCATCTTGGCTCTTGCATTGCGGGCAGGACGGCAATGTCTTGAGCAAGACCTCGGCGACCACTGGTTGCTCGAGTGCCTGGAGAAGCATTTCATCCTCATCGGCAAGGAAATCTGGAAAATAATCCAGCATGGACTTGATGATGCCCGCCGTGGATTTTTGAATGTAATTGTTCTTGTCAATGACACCATTCACGAGCAATTGCTTGTACTTTTCGATGATGATGGGGCTCGCCTCGTACGCGGCGACGAGCAGGATGTACGCGGTGCTGCGAATTTCATCATCATCGGAATTGGCAAGTTCGCTGATGATTTCCAGTGCTTTGCCTTGAAACAGCTCGGGTTTTGACACGGCTACGTTTTTCAGCACGCCAGTCATCTTGTACTTTAAATCGATGTCATCTTTCGCATTTTTCACGATTTCGATGAGGATCTCGGGCTGTACCTTGAATAATTCCTCCCATTCTGCCTTGTTATCATTTTCAAGGACATCAAGGACGATTTGACGAAGTAACTTGCTCGAGGGGTTCTTACTCGCAAGATCGGCAAGAATCTCGAATGCCTTGAAATAATCCTTTCTAAGCCGGTAAATGCGTACTATACCTATGTATGCTACCTCGCAATTGGAGTCCCGCTTGATCGTTTCCTGAAAACTTTTTATCGCTTCTGCCTTGTAGTTGCAAGCCTCTTGGATCAACCCTTGCAATTGCCACGCGATCGGGTTGTCCGGGTGTTCTTCTAAAGATTTAACGATGTATTCAAGTGCTTTATCGAACTCTTCCTTATCGAACAATTCTTCTGCTTTCTGGCGCAATTTTGCGGCTTTTGCGGGATCCATGATTCATCAATTCGACAATTGATGATATTAATCTTGTCTTTTCCATAAAAAGTATATTTGTTTTCCAAGTACACGAATCGAGAAAACGCCGTATTTCCATTGGTTAATCGTTATTATCGACATTTACATGAAAAAACGGGAACGGCATTACTTGAATCCGCCATCGCTCCTTGAAGGATCAACATGCTTCCGCTTGTTCGGCATGAAGATTTGTCCTAGCACGAACCCCGACGCCATCAAGCAAGCCGCGAGGACAAAGATGGCATCGATCCCGAGCGTAGACGAGGCAACAAACCCCGCGAGCAAGGCGCCCGACGCGTTCCCGAAGATCGTGAGCGTGTTATAAATGCCAGTTGCACGCCCACGAATGCTCTTGTCGACGAGATCGACGACCAGCGCCGATAGCGGAGGTTGCGATATGGCAACGCCGAGCATCATGAACATGACGAACGGTATCATCGCGATCACGGACACGCCAGATAGCGGGATAACGAGCAAGGCGGAAGGCGCGCCTAAACAGAGACCAAACAAAACCGGCCGCTTGCGCCCTAGGCGATCAGATAGCATCCCGGAAATAAATGCGCCGCAGAAAAATATGCCAATTCCAGGAATGAAAACCCATGCCATGCCGAGGACGTTGAATCCAAGGGATTGAAGCCAATTCGGCGCAAATGCAAAAAATGCGCCCATGACCGCGTTCACTAGCATGCCCACGATGCACGACGGGATGAAACCCTTGATCTGGTGTAAAGCAAGAACGGGACTGGCAGGAACGGGTTCAGTAGCCGATTCCACGGGTTGAATGCTTGGCACGGTGCTTGAATGCCCGGATTCGGTCGTCCTTTGCTTAGCGGGATGGGTTTCCCGGAGAAACAACATCATAATCACCGCCGCCGCGAATGCAAGGGCCGCGCCGACATAGAACGGCATCCGCAAGTTGACCAGTCCCGCGACAATGATACCTAGCGGGAGGCCGACGATTGAACCGACGGCATAGACTATTGAAAACCATGCCATGGCTGTTCCTCGTCGCTCCGCGGGAAAGATGTCTCCCAGGCAGGCTTGGAGCACCGACATGAGCGCGCCGCATGCTTGGACGCCACGGAATATGATGAATTCATAGATGTTATCCGATAGCCCGATCGCCAGCGCGCCGGTCGCGTAAATAAATGCCGACAAGAGCAAGATGCCGCGTCGCCCGTGTTTGTCGGAATATTTGCCGAGGGGAAGTTGCGTGGACGCGTTCACGAATCCGAACATGCTTATGGCGAGCCCGACGAGTATCGTAGACGTCGTCATACTCTGCGCAACGAGCGGCAAGCTGATCGTGTACAAGTTAAAGCCGAGGGAACGCACGAATTCGGATACCAGTAAGCTGAACGCCACGAGCTTCAATCGCCGCGGGACGTTGAACACGCTCTTCATGCTCGCCATGCAAATCTAAATAAGAATATTCAACGGCTCCTTAACAACACACGTCATCCATCACGCTTTAAACCTTTAAGGATCAAGGGCTGGACCACGTGCCCGAAACTTCAATAATGCTTGGGATTTTGTCTATACATGGTGGATCACTCGTGAACGATGTTACATACCGCGTGAAGATTGAGGACATCAAAGTTCCGATCGTCATACCAAACAAAATATTGGTATTTGCTCCGCATCCCGATGACGAGTTAATCAGTTGCGGGGGAACGATCCTCAAGTATTCCGAGCTCGGTTCCGAGATCGTCGTCGTGCTTATGACGCAAGGTCTTGGTGGTTATGCAAGGGAAGAAGACAAGGAGACCATTGCGAAGACAAGAGAACAGGAATACAAGAACGCGGTGAAAAATCTTCACGTCAACGAATTCGTGAACCTCAAGTGGGACGAGGTTGAAATCAAGCGAGAAACGGTCAATACAATAACCAATATTATTCGGGATCAACAACCAGACTTGATTTTTTCACCGCATCCGAACGACACGCATCGCTCGCATCGCAACACCGCGGTACTCGTGAAAGAATCGGTCTATCACGCGGTCCACGGGAAGGCATATGGCGGTCATGAAAAAAACGTGCTGCCAAAAGGCATGTACTGCTATGAATCTCCGTCTTGCAAGTTTTCCTACGTTGATGCCAATGTTTTCTGCGTCGTCGATATATCTCCATATTGGCAAGATAAAGCCAGCATTTTCGACACGGTCTACGCGTCGCAGGGCGAAGTCCTGGAGCGCACGATGCTTTGGGCTGAAAAAACTGCTCGTTTGCGAGGCGAGGAAGTATTCTGCGAATTTGGGGAGGCTTTCATCCCGCAAACGGAATACGTGCCCCTAACGCTCTTGATCCTGTGATGGAGCATTCGAGGGTTCACCATGCCACTGCAACTTTGCTTCGCAACCGGCAACAAAGGCAAGTTCAACGAAGCCAAGGCATTTCTCGAAAAAGAGGTCCCTGGCTTGCACTTGAAACAATGCTCGGCAGAGCTGGTGGAACTCCAGGCAGACACGCTTGAAGCTGTCGCGCGGTTCAAGGTCGAAGGCGCGATCAAGTCTTGCAAGGGAAATGTGTTCATCGAGGACGCGGGCTTATTCGTACCAGCATTGAACGGCTTTCCAGGCATTTTCTCTGCAGAAGTGAAGAAAATGCTCGATTGCAAGGGCATCTTGAAACTCATGGAAGAATTTCCAAATGCAAGTCAACGTGATGCGTATTTCCAGGCATGCACGTGCTTGTACTTGAGGGAAACTCGAGAAATTAAGATGTTCATTGGCCGCATCGATGGCATCATCACATTCGAAGAGCGGGGAAATCAAGGTTTCGGGTTCGATCCGATCTTCGTTCCCGGCGAGCCATCGGGCAACACGAGAACATTCGCTGAAATGGGCATCGAGGAAAAGAATGAAATATCCCATCGCGCGAAAGCGTTGCGAGAACTCAAGGATTTCCTGCTTTCATTGGCGTGACACGGTTGTTCATCGCCAATCGAAATACATGGACGTTATTTTTTCAGGAAAGGGTATCGTCCATTCACTGGTAGCCGACGTGAAGTTTACGATGAGCTTTTTCGGAAAGAAGACGAACCGTGCTTTCTTGAGAGGTGCTGGATCGAAATATGGAATGAATGGCGATTGTAATCCAACCCACCCAAGCTCTTCAGAAACTTGTGCGAAATAACGTGCAAGATCTGCGGCTTCTTCTGTCTTTAACCGGTAGGTATGGATCATGTCTATCCAACCTAATGGACAACTGTTTCCGAAGCCAGCAATTTCAAATTCCCATGCGACCATGAATCCGTCAACCTTGCCACCCGTATCCTCGTGGACAACGCAATTCACGCCCGGCTGGATCATGAACCACGAGATGTCCTCTTCCTCGCGGATGAATGATGCTTGATTGCGCGTCCGGTAATCATCCATCAATTCGAACATGCGAGCAGCGTCATCGGGCCTGAATTTTCGAACCCGGGAAGGATCCTTCACGCGTGGCAGGCCTTGAAGGATGGCAAGACCGAGCTTCTCGTACCATTTCGTCTTGATCACGGTGGACATCTTCTTGACATTGAATACGCGGATGATGAATTGCGTGATGGTGATGACATCACGACTCGCAAGACCGGCTTGTTGAGATAATGCCTTTCCAGTATCGATTCCATGTGCTTCCGGCTCGAAAAAACCGAAGCCGCCCTCGAAACCAAAGCCTTTTCCCATGGACAGCATCACGAGACCCATGCGGACCGCGAGATTTTTGCGGCGGTGATCGGGATGGACGGCGAGAAGGCCGGGCACCCCGGTCTTGTAGGTTTTCCCGTCGATGTAGAGCAGGCGAGGCGTCGCCCCGAGAAACCCGACGATCTTCCCTGTTGGCTTGTAAATTGCCCAGACGAAGTAATCGCGGGGGATGGCCGGACTCCCGTAAAAAATGTTGAGGGATTTTTCGTTGAATGATATCGTGCCGCCTTCCTCTGGATCATTCGTTAAATAGGCGGCCTTGATCACCTCGACAACGTCATTATAACTGACATCGTCGAGCGTGAAACGTTCTACAAGATACTCGTCTTCTTGCTCGCTCACGCGCTCGTCAGCTCGGATTCCAAGTTATGCTAGTGAAGAACCGGCATCACGAACTAAATAAAGGTATTGCAAGCAATGCGAATTTTGCTGTAAGGAATAAGAAAAAAAACCTGGTTACCGGTTGTAAATCGTCGCCGTGTCCGCGATCGTGCCATTCTCGTAAATGCTGGTGAGATCAAGGCGATTGCCATGGATAACGTACCGCGCGTACATTACTTGACCCCAGATGCATACCTGCGAGCCTGGAATTTTTGGGACAGGCGGGTCTTCCGGGTGAACGGTCGCCGTGAGCATGTAGGTTACATTGTTGTGCACGATGCGTTCGTAATGGTGATCGTGACCAGAGATGACGAGATCCACGCCGTGGTGTTCAAGCAATGGGGCGATCTTTGCTGCAACACCGGTCACATTACCATCATCCCCCGATGAAAACACGGGGCAGTGCGTCATGACGATGATCCAATCGCTCGGATTGATACTTGCCAGGGTAGAATTGAACCATGTCGCCTGGTCAGACGTGAAGGATTCCAATCCCCATTCGATGTCAAGAGCTATGAAATGCACGTTGCCAACATCAACGCGATAATAATACGGGGAGCCAGTCCCGTTACCAATACCATGAAAATATCGATCAAAACTCGGTTTTCCGAAGAAGTTTGTCTCGTGGTTACCAATAACGGGCAGCAATATTTTCACGGGAGCACTCGCATTGGGACCAGCGAATAACGGTGATGCTGTTGAAAAATAACCATCCCAATCACTAGCCAATGCGCCATTATCGCTGATATCACCTGCCTCGATGATAAAATCTGTTTTTTCGGCAGCCATCCGCGTTACGAGTGGAGACACGAAGTTCGAATGGATATCCGAAATGGAGAGGAACGAAAATCCATTCGTTGTGTTTGAAGGCGCCGTCTTGAAATATCTCGGCTGATCATTTCCCGCGGGAACCGATTGCGTGCTACTTGAATTCGCGACAAGGCGATACTCGTATGTCGTGTTAGGTTGCAACCCATCGATGATAAAACAGTGGGTGTTTCCATTACCACGGGTATCGAATGCTTGGGTCACCGTGGACGAACCGTTCTTGTTCCAATCCATCACGAGATTGCCCTGGGAAGCTGGCGTGAAGCAATCGATGACGACCCCCGTGGAAGGGTCTGGACCCGCAAGCACGATCAACGGCGTGTTTTGGGTCGGAAACGAGCCTCCACCAAAGTTGATGAATGCTACGGTGCCAGCGATAAGGATGATTATGGCACTCGCATACGCAAACCGGTACCTCCCTTTCCCACGTCTTTGGATTAACCTTAATGTGCAATAAATATCTATGCAAAGGCATGCTATGAGAAAAGCCCAGCCACCATAAGCAATGGGCCTAAGTAGTCCGAACGGGATCTCTTGCATGTACCCCGCTGCCCACCAGACCCAAAATCCACCAATGAACACCCAAATACCGAAATAAAACGATAGCCCTATGCTACACGCGAGGATCACGCTGGTAATTTTCCAATGCGCGTTATAGTATTCTTTTGATTGGTTTTTACTTGGTGAACTCATGAAATCGCCTTGACAAACGAGATTTCAAGGAACAAACATACGTGATTGTATGGAATGAACTTGTATTTTTTAACCCAAGGCTAAACTCAAAATAAGAAATTCCCCCGGAGCTGGTCTATAATCCAGCCCCAAGTTGATCTAACTTTAAATCGACATTGTCAATAAGAAATTAAAAACCAATAATGTGCGCGTGGAACGGGTTCACGATGACGATGCCATTCTGGAAATCACGCTCGTAATACTGACCACCAAAGCCGGATTTCAATTGCATCGTCCCGAGAGCATCACCGAGCTGGATGTTGAAATATTGAGGCCAGTGCTGGACCTCTTCCTTCACGGTTTCGACGGCATACCCTGCCAAGTTCGCAGGATACCCGCCGTTGTACACTGGTTGCGGATGGAAGACCAGCGACGTGATGCCGTTCGGTTTTGCCATCATGTACGTGCTGATGGCATATTCGAGCGATGCTGCATTGCCGCGCTGGTACCACGCCGCCCAGATATAGGACTCGTTTTTGGATCCGATGTCGTACGCGGTTTGGACAACGCCTTGCCAGTTATTGCTCTCGTACCAGACCGTCTTGTTGATGTCGTTCGTCGTGCTCCCGTATTGTCCACCAATTGACGAGAACGATGTCTCGCCCCAGACGCCGTTCTGAAACTGTTGTGCTTCCGGCCAGAATGCTTGCGTGATGATATCCACGCTCATGTCGTTCCTGATCCGTTGCAACCAGTCATAGCACGTCTGGTGGACTTGTGCCGTTGAAGTATAATTGAGCAATGGTTCTCCGTGATTCCAATCACTGACGTCCCAGTAATTGTTCCACATGACCTCGTCGATCGCCACGCCGTTCGCGTGGAACTGCTCGCAACGGTTCTCGTAGATATATGCGAAATATTTCGCCCAGCCAGGATTCCCAAGATCCATCAAGTGTGCATTGCTACTGACAGAATCGCGGCGTACCCCGAGAGCTTCCGAGCCATTGGCTAGCTTGAGGGTGAGGCTCCGAATAGTGTCGTTGAATCCAACCGTTGGATAATGCGTGCCCGTCCAGGTTGGCCCCGTATTGTTGCTCGTTGGATTTTCAAAAAGGGTTGTCGCGAAGGCCATGTAATAGAATCTTGCCGCCGGGTTCATCGTTTTGATCGTCATGATGTCGGATGGCATCATCGTGTCGCTCGTCAACCCGCAGAAACCGAAGCTGAATACGTCATTGTTGGCAGCGACCCAATTGATAACGTCGTTCTTGGTAAACGTGGCATTCGGCTCGCTGAAGCCGTAATAATAGCCCCCCAATCGCACGGACATTCCTGGCCGGATTAGTTCGCCATGAGGCGTGCCGTTCGTTGGATTTGGCGAATAAAACAGGATCTTGGCGGTCATCGGTGCGAGGTCAACCTCGGTCATGTTATTGCCATTCACGTCATACATGGTGCGACTGAACATGACCTTTACCGTGGAATTGGAATTCAAGTACAATCCCGTGGCAATCAACGGGCCGAGGACGACGGTCGCGAGCACCACGGCCGCGATGACATTCTTGCGGCGAAGAGGCACGGCCGATACTGGCTGAGACAAGCCCTTGATCGCCACCTGGAACAATCTTTTGGCGCCTTGGCTCGTGGCAATCGATAAAGCTGCCACGGCGAGCGCGACGAAAAAGAACAAGGGGATCAGCATCCCAACGAGGCCACTTGCATTCATTCGATTTAAATCATTCACGAGCGCCGGAACATATTGCGCCAGCACCGCGGCAACGATGGCAATGAACCAGATCGCGAAGAGATAGAGTCCTTCGGATGATTTTCTTGGTGATCGAGGCAATAACGACGCGTGCAAGCCGATTTCCCCGATGACGAGCCCGGGAAAGAAACCAACAAATAAGATGAATGTTCCATGTGCCGCGAGGATGGGGTCTAGCACGAATATCACGTACAGCACGAGAATTCCAGGAAGCACGGCTGAACGTGCAAGCCATGCTTTCTTGCCCGCGATGAACGCGACCACGACCCCCGCCGCGATGCCCAGATATCCTACAACGGCATGGCTTGCAGCTTCGGTATTGATGATCAACGAGAACATGAACGTGGTGAAAAACAGCATTATCGCGAGAACGGCCAGGCTGGTCTTGATAGCCGGGTTCGGAGATGCAGGAGAGGCGCCTTCCACGTCTTGCGTCACGCGTTCCTTTCCAAGAAGTTTAGCTAGTGGCGCAAGAATGAATACCGCGCTCGCGACGTAGAATAACCACCCATCGAGCTGGAATATTTCCCTTGCCAAGCCCATGACAATCACGGGCAAAGCAAATCCGAAGCCTTGCAAATACAATCGCGGGAGGCGCGTGGATGATCTTGCCTGGAGCATCATGTGATTTTTACCGAGAACATCAAGATAGACCGCGATGAAACCGGAAAGCAAGAACATTGCGAAAACGATGACGTCGGGAATAGATCCAGAATTATCACCAAAATTGGCAATTAAACCAGTGATCGCCGAAAAAATGCTGGCACAGACGCTCGCGATGATTTGCAAGATATCGCGGGCTGCGGGCATGAGCATGACGAGAAACAACGATATGAATACCAATGGAATGGTACTCGCGGCGATATACAAGGTCCAGCTATGTAACCCCGCTTGAAAAATGGTATTCATCGACCACGGCACGATGATCGCGAAGTACATGAAGAACGGCGAGCTGGAAAACCCTGCAAGAAACTTTTGAAAGGTATTTAGTGATACATTGTTATAATAGGGCGAGTTAGGGTTCTGATGCATGCATTATCCTAACCCGCTAAGGTGTTAAAATGGATCGTGCCGTTCACTAGCATGATTATAATTCGGGTACAAGTACATCCAATATGAATATTGTCGCAAAGCAAAGTGAAAAGTCTCATGAAATACTTTTTGGACAGCGCAAAAATCGAAGAAATTAAATATGCTCACGATAATTGGGGAATCGACGGCGTGACAACAAATCCGAAGCACATCAAGATCGCCGATGCTAAAAAGATCGCTGCCATGTCGGACAATTTCGTCATCAAAATACCGTGCACGTGCAGTTGAATAATCCCGAGATATTTAGTCAAAAAAGGCCGGAAATTTTTGGAGATCATCAATTCAACGCATATCGATCGAATGTCGGTTATATGGTAGAGACTTTATCCGATCAATTGACGAATGCTTATTTTGCTGGCGAGTGGACACTTCGCCTGGCACGTCCTGCGGAAATTGGCTTGATGAGTTCTGTAATGCAGTTTCAAGCCGAGCGCAGCGATGCCCTCTTCGATTTTGTCGAGCCGCCCGTGCTCGTCGGCGACAAGTGGTACGCGATCATCAACTGGCACTTGAAGCACGTGGATGAGTGTCCTCGCGAGTTCCTTGTGCGTTTCGACGCCGCGGGAACCTTGAATTCCCAAGGATTCGAAGTGCTTGGAGCATATACAACTGACGATATCAATGTCGTTCATGATGGGGAAACGGTTCCGATCGCGAAAGCAGATCATTGGTACAACCCGCTATATAATCCAGATGGATCTTCGACCATCTTAGACACTTGGAATAAGCTTGTCACCACCCAAGACATTGACAAATTAAATGCGCTGCCATGGGCATCGAGCAACAACAATTATATCTTGAGTTTGTATGACTTGATTGACCCCGAGTATTCGCAAAGCGGTACCCTGGTACATTTATACCATTGATCGATCTCGCGGAACTTTATTGCTATGTTTTTTTCTATTACTATTGACATGAACATGCGAGGCGTGAAAAAAAATGGGTCAACCATCCGTAACAATTAATGGAAAGAAAGTCTGGATTGATCTATCACATGGAGGACTAGTGCTGAAGAATGTGCAGATTAATTCTATCAAGGATATCGGGGGATTGGATGAAATTTGCGACGTGGTAAAGAACTTGTATATTACCGAATCGCTCATAACAAGTCTCGACGGGATCGAGATGCTACCCAACTTGGAGAGAGTCTGGTTTTCCAACCATTTACAATCGCTTGAAGGCATCCAGGCATGCACCAAGATTGATTACCTAGAAGTCAATGATAATCACTAAATGAGATTCATCCACCTCACTTAATTTTTTCTTGAACCAGGGAAACCATGCCAATGCCGATGATCCGGGTTAGAAAGGACACGGCA